>TARA_R110000796_G_scaffold252406_3_pt1 | contig 12939 bp, 2 predicted proteins | sample TARA_R110000796 | Tara Oceans TARA_R110000796 (sample SAMEA4397815) | marine metagenome | biome: Polar Biome; feature: [SRF] surface water layer (ENVO:00010504); material: water (ENVO:00002006), including particulate matter (ENVO:01000060) such as... | depth 5 m | reverse complement strand
CAAAAGGGTGATTCTGAGGATTATCATCCAGAGTTGTATCTTCCAAGTGTACTATGTTACTTAAATAGTTACCTAATAAACCAAAAATACCATAACTGTTTTCTGCCTTTTTAAATAAAGTAGAGAACACCATTGGTTTCTTACCATCTTTAGTAAGGTAAGTAATTTCCTTGTTCCTCATCTCACTGATTGTCTCAGGAGATAAAGTAATACCAAATTCTTCTAACCATTCCCTAAGTTCAGTATCACTAATATCAACACGACCTTTATCTCCAGCTTTAGGCGCAGTGATTTTATCTTTCCAAGTATCAAATTGTTTCAATAGAAACTTAGCTCTTTCTTTATTAATCTTATGAACTCCATCCTCAACAAACACCAAGTTGTTAGGACTAGCAATAAAATTATTCCCCCAACTCTCTCTAACTACTCTAGTAATCTCTGTTGAGTTTGTATCATATACTTTCAATGTATAGTTACCATTCCTATTCTTTGAGAACATAACAAACTTCATTGAAAGAGTATGTCTTGTAAAGTTATAGACCATCTCATTTTGTATCTGAGGGTCAGCAGTTTTTATTTGCTCAATAACCTGTGATAACCAAGGATGACTTCCTACATTTTCTTCGAGTCTTGTTAAGATAGCATAGAAGTCTGACTCCACAGCTTGAGGTGAAGATAGTATAGATTCCAAAGCAGCATAAGCATTGTCGAAACCTACATAAAGAGGTACTCCTAAGAACCCTGTCTTAACATTACCTGAAGCATCAACTCGTTTTACTCCAGCAAGAAATCTCTTTAGTCTATAAGATGAAGTAGTTTTACCACCTTCTTCAAGAGCAGACTTAGTATAACTCTTAATTGTTAACCCTTGATCTTCTTCAATAGAAATCTGTGGTTCAAGAGTAGATTCTTTAATACCAGTAAACTTCCTAATCTTAGCCATTGCAAAACCTTCTAACATACTCCAATTATCCTTAACAGCTTTGAATACTACAATTTCTTTTTCCATCCTATTTTTAAATGTTTCCAGGTTAGGATTAGAAGCTGTAAGTTTCTTTAAGTTTTCAAGTACTTCAGTGTTTTTCTTTTGCTTTGGCTCTATCATTTCCATATAGGACTTCTTAACTTTTGCAAGGGCTTCAGCTTTATCTATCTTAGCTCCATACTTAAAGTCAAGAGCAGTAGAGATTTCATTAAAAATATAATCAACAACTTGAAAGTTCTGACGAATAGTTAATCCAGGAACAGTTCCACCAACTTCTTCTTTCATTTTTTGAATCTCTCCTGTGGTTACAGGATAAGGCTCATCAAAAGTTTCATTAAGTTCCCCTAATTGTTCTTTGATTGCTTGAATATCAGGATCAGATTCAGGTACTCCCATTTCAAGAAAACTTTTCATAGTATCTTTAAGAGTTGCTACTAGTTCAGGATTAGCTGGTTTAACAAACTTCTCAGGAGCAGATTGCTTAATAGCAGACTCTTGCTTAGTTAAAGGTTCAGTAGCTTCTTCTTTTTTCTTTATCTCTTCTACTTTAGCTGGACTTGGATTAGCAACATCAACAGTCTCACCAGCAACTTTAAAAGTAATTACAGGTTGAATCATAGTTGCATACACAGGTTTTTTCTGAGTACCTATATTTAAAGACCTAATACTAGTTTTATAACGATCTTTAAGCCACTCTCGATAAGGCTTATCAGGAGTTACAAGACCATTAGCATCTATGTTTGCCATGTTCCTATTATTGGAAAGGCCATCTTTAGACATATTTTGTTTTACTTTAGGAAGAACTTTCTCTTTTAAAATCTGTAAGTTCTTCTCTAATTCAATTTGGTAATTTTTATCACTATTCTTTTTCTCTTCTGGGTAAAGTCTTATATATTCTTTACCATCAAGCTTTTGACCTTTAATACCAAAAACAATAGCATTACCATTAAAAAGCATGAAAGCTTCTCCCTCTTTAATGTCTGGAAAAACTCTACCTTTTATGTGTGCAAGAATCCTCTTAGAGTCTCCTTTGATATAAGTGACCATTGCAAAGTGTTTTACCAAAGGGGCAATTTCATCTTTACTAAACATATCTAATCCTGTCATAAGGAAATTCTTCCTCATAGTCTTATTAGCTTTGTTAGGGTTATATTGATTTATATAATTACTGATAATGTTGTACAAAGTACTTTGAGTGATCTCATTCAAAGGCTCTCTTAAAACTTTTAAAGCTATGAATTTATCTTTACTAACTTGTCTAATCTCAAAAACATAACCATCTTTAAAGTCTCTTTTCGTGTTGACTAAAGACCTCCCATCTTTCTCAAATCTTTCATTAGCCTCTAAGATAATTTCTCCCTGCTTATTACCTATTCCTAATCTCGTTTGAGGATTAGCTTCGTTAAGAGTAATCGCTGGTTGATCATTTTTAATCTTGTTTAACTTCCCAAGTCTTTTCTCTATAATCTCAATCTCAACAGACTTATTCTCTTTAAATTTATTTCTTAAATTTCTCAATTGAGCTTGCCCCTCTTGGATAATTTTTCCTTGAGCTACTGGATCATGTGCAAGTCCTAAATTCACTGGGTTGTACCAATCAACAGTATGGATAAAGAATACACCTTCTCCTGTTGAATCATGAGCTATCATTGGTACTTTTTCATACCATTCAGGAGAACCTTCTTTAATGTTATACTTTTCCATCCATTGTCCAAAGGTCATAGAAGGAAGTTTAGTTATAGCATCTTCCCAGACAGACACTTTCATATCTTTATAGTTGTCAGGAATTCTAACATCTAATTTAGTCTTTGGGCCAAAGTCTTCAGGATGAAGTAACTTAGCACTATTTACATCAGTAGTATTTACAAGAGTATTAGAAGCATCTTCTTTTCTTAAACTCGTAGTTCCATCTTCATTCTGAATCCATTGATCACTAAAAGGAAGTGAAAGGTATGCAGCTTTTAAAGTAGGAGTTACAGTTTTTAAATTAGAAACATCTTTTACTTCACTTTGATTTGTCTCTTGGTCTAGTGTAACGGTTGGAGATTCTAAAGCTTTTGCTGCATTTAAAGCTTCTTCATTTTCTTTCTTATTCTCGACAACATTATTACTAGTCCCTATACCTTCTTCACTAAGCCCAAGGATTTCAAAAGCTGTACTTTTTCTATCTTTAAAGATGTCATTATAGACTTGCTTAAAGTCTACTTCTGGAAAGTTGTTAGCTTTCCAACCCTCTACAAGAGCGTTATATATTTTATCTGTTGTGTCTTTTTCAGTATGCTGGATAAAGTCTTTTATAAAATCAGTAAAGCTTGTACTCTTTTTATCTGCTGCCATACTCTCCACATAACTTTTGACTTTAGCACCTAGCTTCTCTTTTAAACTCTCTGTAAGATTGTTCATCTCTGCTGGTTCAAAGTAGTCATCATGTGGAGTCTCATCAGCAAGAGGCTCTGTATTTCCATTTTGTGCCTCTTCTAATTCAGCAAGGTTAGCAAGATCATTAAGCTCTCTTGTTTGACCTTTTCTTTCTTCACTAATTACACCAGCTCCTTTAATTTCAAAGAGGACTTCCCCTTCTACTGATTCCTCAGTTCTCTGTTCTAATTCAACAGTCTCAGCAGCTTTTACTTGAGTTACTTTATCATTAATAAGTTCAGTAAGAGATTCATCAACAACACCTTCTTTTGCTAGAGTCTCCTTAACTGACTCTAGTTCTTTAACAGTCTTTGCTTTCTTAATAATATTAGCAGCTCTCTTCTTTCTAACTTCTTTTATCTTATCAGGTTTAGACCATTCAGTAATTCTCTTTGCTGCTTCTGATTTAACTGCACTAAGTTCTAAGTTATCGTAATGAAGTAGTGCAAGTTCTGTAGCATCAAAAGATTTAATTATATCTGCATCAGCTTCAGTCCAAGCTTCTTTATCAATCTCTCCAAGCTCTTTTTGAATAGCCTCATACCTTGCTTTTTGATCAGGAGTTACTTCTTTTCTTTCTTGAATAGCAGCTAGTTCAGCATGAAGTTTAACAAACTTTCTTTGCTCTCCATTCAATGATTGAAGAAGAGGGTCTTGTAATTCTAAAGCTTCTATCTCTTGAACATTTCTTTTTTCATATTCTAAAGAACTCTCAAAAACTTGTTGGCTATCTGCAATAGTAGAAGCAACAGCAAAGTCTCCTGTCTTTTCATAAGCAGAAGTAAATTTTTGTTTAATAGAATGTGCATCTTGAATAAGCTTTGGAAAAGTTTCCATAGCATATTCAAGATCTTCTTGTGTAGTTAAACCGAGAGACTTTAAAGTATCAATATCTTGTTTTTGTACAGCCTCCATAGCTTTTGTTAAAGAGTCTACATAGCTGGCAAAAGAAGTTTCATTTTGATTCATGTAATCAAGTTGCAGAGATTCAAACACATTGTTTCTTTGCATCTTAAAACGAAGGTTATCCATTTTTCTTTGATCACCCTCTTGTTGAGCTTGGTTATATTCTTTTAAGTTCTTTGCAACTCTTGTACCCATGTTTCTGATAAACTTGTCCTGGGCTTCTCCTTGAAGTTGACTCTCTATTGATTTACTCCCTAAGTTTTTTAGTTTCCCCATAGCAGCAAATACACCACCACCAAAAGCTCCACCAATAGCAGAGTCTCTCATTTCATTATCCCAAAATTCAAAGTCATTAAAAGTATCAGCAGTTTTTGTAAGTTGTTTGTGTTCTGCATATTTAGAAACTCCTGTTTGGATCACTTCTTCTCCTGCCTCTGAACTAACCTGAGTAAGAAAACCTAGCCCACTTCTTATATTCTTATTCTTTATTCCACCAAAGATGACATCTGTAGCAGCTTCAGCACTACCTGAGAAGCCAAGATTAAGTTGTCCACCACCTTTCTTAAAAGGAGTAGCTCTCCCCACCATACCAAATTGTAAAGCATTAAGAATCATAAGGGGGCCAACTTCCATTTTATACCCAAGAGCAGCAGCTTCAGAAGCATTCTTCTCTGAATCTTTCATAGAGTACCCCATCTGTAAGTACTTATTCTTTGTGCCTTCAAAAGTTTCCAAAGCATTTATATAACCCTCATGAACACCTTTCCAAGAACCAAACAATGCTCCCTTTAAAAGTTTACCTTTACTAAAAAGTTTTGCAGCCTGGATAGGTGCAGTAGCACCACCAGTTTGAGCAGTAGCATAACTTAAAGCAAGTTGTTCAGCAAATGCACCAGTAACAAGACCAGCAGTATAAGAAAAGTTTTGAGCTTGTTTAAGCCAGTAAGTAGGATCAGCTAAAGAGTCTCCTTCTTGATAGATAGGAGCATCTCCACTTTCTCGCATACTTGTAGTTATCCTTGATAACCAGTTACCATATTCCTTTTCACTACCTGCTACTAATCCTAGCATATCTGGAATATCATAATTAAAGTTGTCTAAAACACCAGCAGCAAAAGTTGGAAGAGCGTTCTTTGCTACATTCGTAAGCTGTTCTCCAAACCCTTGATTAGCAGCAAGAGTAGCATTCATATCTACTCCTTCTGCAACAGTAAAGTTACCACCTTGCAATCTAAACAATTCACTTGCTTGTGCTATAGAAGTGCCTCTCTCTTGACCTCCAACAATCTTATCATAAGTTTTTTGGCTTTCTTCTCCTAGAATGATGTCATTATTAACATCCATGTCTAGCTCTTGTTCAATGCTAGTGTTCTCAGGAGTTTTTAGTACTATGTCTTTAGGCTCAACAATTTCTTGACTTCTTTTTTTACCCATTATTATTTATTTTGATGTGCTTCTTTTACCATTTCTACTAGACGAAGTTTTAATACTTGAGGATCAGAATGTTGTTGGTAGATTTTGTTTTGACGAAGATCATCCCAAGTTCCTTCTTGATCACCTTCTGCAAAAGTTTGCATAAGTTGATACTTTTGTGTCTTATCGTTATACTCTAACTTAAACATTGTGTCAGGAATACCTCCTACCACAAATGGGTAAGATTCTCTTCCTGGAGATTTTAACATCCCTACATTTTGATCTACCTTTTGAGCAACTTCTCCGTAAGTTACATCAGATTGAAGTTTTATTTGTTCAAGAGTTGCATTATCCATACCTTCTATACCTTTAAAATTATCCCATACATTTCCTGTAAGATTTTTATGTCTCATAGAAAAACCTTTTTCAGGAAAATTCCTATCTGTAACATTTACTCCTGCTGCTTTCAAAGCTGTTTTATTTGGAATAAAATCTACAACTATATCTCCTCTTTCTTGTCTCCATTTAAACCTACCAAAACCTTTAGCTTGTAATTGTTGTGGATTAGCTACACCAGCTTGCTCCATAATATCTCCTAAAGGATCAGAAGTTTTTCCTGCACTCCAAACACTAGTATCAACATCTACTCTTTTAGACCCTCTCTCTTTATCATTAATGTCATAACTAAGCTGATTAATGTCTTGAATTATAGGTTCAACACCTGATTGCCAAAGAGTGTTTACTAATGCTATTCCGACTTCAGCTATAGGATTACCTTTACCAACAGGCATAGAGCCTCTGGTAACAACCATACTCTTAGAGATTGTTTCATCAAAGTCCCCAACAGCTTCAGTAAAAGCTTTTTTAACTCTTAATGTATTATTCCTTTCTGTGCCATCTCTTTCTGTATTTCTTCTTAGTCCTCCTGCTGAAGCTGTAGTACCTTGAGTTATTTTTACACCAAAATCAGGATCACTAAGTTGTAATATCTCAGCAAGTATTTTAGATACTCTTGCCTCTTTCTGCTTTGTACCTAAATTATCTTTTCCATAGATTGAAGGGTCTTCTCCTGCTGCTTGAAGAAGAGCATCACCATGCTCCCTTGCAACATTTTCATAAAGACCTTGCAGTTGATTATATTTAATTTGATCTTTAGGACTCAAAGTATTTATACTTCCTCCAATAACTTTAGCATGAAGTTCAGTATAGTCTTTTCCTATTTCTTTTTGTTTATCAATAGTGACAACTTGATAAGGACTCATTGCAATACTAAGATTATCTAAAGTAGTAAAGTCTCCTTCTTCAGTTGCAATTCCTTTCTCAAGATCATAAGCTTTTTGAAGTTTATCTAATCCAGCTTGATTCTTTAAATTCTGAATCTCTACTCTACCTTGTTGTTTATAACCTTCTAAACGAACAGCATCCCCAGCTTTTTGTTGTTGTAGTTTAGATTGAACACCTCCTGATGCGTTTATTTTGGCAAACTCATCAGCTTTTATTTCAGTGTCTTGGAAACTGTAAATACTTGATACAGCTTGTAGTTCAGCATAGCCAGCATGTTCAGGATTAAGAACTTTCTGTACTTTCTTTTGTTCTTCAGGGGTCATATTTTTAATGGCACTAAAAGGAACTCTTTGTCCTTTACCATTTACCCAATAGAAAGGTTGAATAGTTTTTCCGTCCTTATCAAAATACCCTGCTTGTCCTAACAGATTACCTTGTTGTTGAGCATAAGCAGCATAGTTAGGATCAGAGGACATTAAGTTCCAAGCAATTTGAGCCACTTCTTGTTCAGACACTAGTTCATTTTGGTAAATGTATTTTCCATCTGAAGTCGGAGTTGCATTTGCTTTTATATCTTGAAACAATTTTTGATATGTTTTTACAAAATCAGGATTAGAAACTCCTTGTTGTCCTTTAAATTGAGCAGAAGAATCTTCAGTAGCTCTTTTAACTATATCTTCATGCCAATGCTTTTCAAGTTTATTATATGTCCCAGGTTCTTCAGTCTTCATCTCTTTGTTATCTTCTTTCCATTTAGTGAAAGCTTTATACCTGTTCTCAACATCTGCCCATTCTCCTGAAGTTTTATCTTGTAGTAAGTCTCTTTGAGCTTTCTTTAAAGAAGGAAGATGTTTTTCATACTCCAAAGGATTATCAGTAATCTTTGTAGTTAGGTCATCAATCATAGTTCCATACTTATCTTGCAAAGCTTTTACTCTTTCATTCTCTGCACTAAAGTCTAAATGTTGTACAGTGTCAACAGCACCAGACAACAAATCAGTTTCAGCAACAAGTTTATCAGTTCTTTCCTCATGAGTATTAATTGCAACTTGCATCAATTCCCAAGGAGCTTGATACATATTCTTATCTACAAATCTACCTTCAGTAGTTTGATAAAATCTATTAGCCATTCTATTTAGGTTTAGTTGATAATTGTCCTTTACTATCTACAGTGATACCATACTTAGAAAGTTGATTAAGTAGTGTCATAACTACTTTATTTTGTTTCATAGCATTCAAATCTTTACCTGTTTCTTGGAGTCCTTCACCAATGGTAGCTTTATCTCTACCTAGTTGGGTATAATAGTTAGCTAGGTCTTGCCTATCTGCTATGTCTCTTGCACCTTCTCCACCCATAACAACTTGATCTTGTTGGTTCTCCATACCAGCTTCTTGCATAAGCAACTGCATCATTTGTTGATCAGACTTATCCTTCAAATCATTAGTAGCTAAATCTCCTTGCATGTTTGAAGCTAAATCTAAAGCTCTCATTTGATTCACACCTCTTGCAGAGTTTCTACCTCTCTTAGTAAGAGCATTCTTTGAAAGCATTAAAGCCTTTAAAGCTCTTGCTTTGTTTTGTTCAAGAATTCCTTTCGCACCTTGCACAGTTTTCAATCCATCTTCACCATAGTTTTCATAAGGGTTAATGTTTGGTGTACTTTGTCCAAAGGCTTCTTTAGTATTGTTTATTCCTGCAAACATTGAATATACATTACCAGCTAAACCTACAGCATCACCAGGAGTTATAGAACTGTCACCTAAATCCCCAAAAGGATTATTACCACCTCCACCTCTCTTTGGTGCAATACTTCCTACATCTCCTGTTCCAAACTGAGGATCACTAAAACCATCAGCATGTTGATTAGCAATCATTGGGTCTGCTCCTGGTAAAGAAGTAGTACCATCAATATTACTAAAGTCAATTAGATCAGGATCAATCCCTGATGAATAATCAAACTCAGCATCATCATAAGGTGGATCACCTACATAACCTCCATAAGCAAACTCTTCTTTCTGTTTGAAGTGTTGATCTGCATCAAGTACATCACCAGTTCCTCCTACATCAATAGTTTGATCAGGAAGTTTATCTTTTGAAGAACCACCAGTAGGAGAGAGTTTAGTTGAGAACATGTTCCCATTAAATTCAAATTGTCCAGTGTTAGGATCAAGTCCTTGGTCTGTTAAGTCTTTACGAGTTTGTGCAAAGATGTCATCTCTAGTCTTACCTGGAATAACTTCTTGAGCTATAGGGTCTTCAGCTATTTGAAATTTAGTCTTTGCAATAGTTTGTACTTTAGGATGATCTCCTTTACTCATTAGTTTAGCTATCTCAGCTTGTCCTGCTGCTGGTCTTTTGATATTAGGATTCTCATCAAACATTTGAGTAAGAAACCCTTGTACATCTGTTTCTTGTAAGTTCTGGAAAGAGTCTGCTGTATGATCAGTAGCAATACCAAGTCCTTGAAGTCGAGCTAATAGTTTAGCTCTCTTTGTTGGAGGATCACCTACAGTACCACCATTGGCATAGTCTTCTACTTGACCACCATAAGCAAATTGTTGTTGAAGTTGTTCAATACTTGAAACAACTTCTTGAACTTTCTTATCGAAGTTCTCTTGAATTAAATGAGTTTCTTCAGTTCTCTTCTGAGCATTTTTAGTAAGAGCATCAGTTGGATTCTTCGATAGAAGCCTTTCCAAGGTCAATGCTTTACGTTCTCTTTTCTTTTTTCTATCAGCCATAGATTTTCCTTTTACTTTGATTCTGTCTGAGAAAATTTCTGTACCAGCTTCGAGGTCAGCATCAATCCCACCATTCTCATGACCAGGGCCCTTGAAGTCAATCAAACCTCCTTGAGGAGTTTCAGCCACTTCTCCTCCCTCTACTTCAACAGGAACCTTACCACCATTGGCGAACTCCATGTTCCCCACAACAGGTAAAGCAGCATCAGCAAATTGTCCTCCTGCTTCTTCTCCAAAGCTACCTTGACTAAGGCCATATTGCATTAGTAGGTTGCCAGCGACACCAAGACCTTTAACCAATCCACTATTTGAAGCTTCGGAGTCAGCCTTGATATTATTGATTCTATTCTGTTGGAGTTCTGTATATGGGTCTTCCATATAGTTTTTAACAGCAGTGCCAGTAGCATATGTTTTTCGAATTACTTTTTTCTTCTTCATTTTATTATGAATGTTTATTCAGTTTATTTTTACCTTCCTGAAAGCGTTTCATTTTCGACTGAATAATTTAATAATAACTTTGTATCATCAAAGGTATTAAATATTAGTCTAATTATCAAGTATTTATCTCTAAATACTTCCTGCTCTGTCCAATCTTTTGTAAGATCAATGGCAGCAACATTTAAAATTTTATCTGAATAGCCTGTACCTTGGAGTGAAGCTTTGTCTTTTAAGAACATAGGAACTGTGTAATCTCCTACCATATCTCTGAAAGCATTCATTGACCAATCTCTTTCATTCCTGTCGATAAGGATAATTCCAGATTGATCTATAACTTGCTGAGACATATAGTTTTCAGGAACACCCTGGGCATCTTTAGCCCAAAGTTCAAGGAGTCCACTATTCTGTCTTGAGTTGTATATCATAGCTTCATTGAAAGTTACAAAGCGTTGATCTACAAAGTCTTCTGCTGTTGCATTAAACTTCTTAGCTTCAGTAACTAGCTTCACATGATCCCAAATCCTTGTCGTTAAAGGATTGGATAGAGAAACATACTCAACAATAAAGTCTTGAATAACACCATAGTAGTTTTGATACAAGTTCTCTACATTGTGTTTTCTTAAATTAACCTCTCCTTGTTTCCATGAATAGAACTTGTCAGGAGTATTAATATAAAAGTTAGGGGTATAGTCATGCCATCCTACCCAAGCATTGAATTTGATATTGAAACTCTTAGTCCAAGAGCAATCATACACTTCAGGATCAATAACTGTACCTGGAAGACATTGGTATTCAGTAACAGGAACTTCAACTGATACAATCACTGTATCAATAGTGCCAGCAAGTAATTCTTCAATGTCCTCTTGGAACTGTAGTGAATCAATTACGTTACCTGAAGCATCTGCATATCTGTCCCACTTGCCTACCCAACCATAATTATTAAGTCCATCATCAGGATAAGGATTAGCTGACTGTAATTCAGTTGTCAGAGTAGTCCACTCACCAGAAGTGAAGCCTGGATTCTGTACAGGTAATTCTGTAAGAACATCACCAGCAGTCATTTCAATTCCCCATAAAGCTGCTATTGAATGTAGTAGCATGTTCTTAGAATCTGGAAGACTTCCTCCACCTGAAGGACTACAAGCACCAGCAGTTGTTCCAAATACAATTGGATAAGTAATTCCTAAGAAAGAATTATATTGTCCATGCAAAACTAAGAAGTTTGCATAGTCAGTTAAATATGAAGTTGTTGGAGCTACTATTGGACTATCTAAACTTGAGTCATGATAGATAGTGGAGGCTTCATTACAAAATGAGATTACAATTATATCTTTAGTTGATAAATCAAGTCCAAAGTAAGTTGTACTTGAAATAATCTGAGCATAGTTCAACCATCTCTCTGTAACATCTTCGTACTTATAAACTGTTCCTGTCCAATCAGGATTAGCTGCACCGAAGTTTAATACCCAATCATCAATGGCAGAATCAATAGCTGTAAGACAACTCCCTGCCATATTACCAAAGGAACCAGAGGTATCATAGAATACGTGAATGTCAGCACTGTTTGGTATTGATGTACTTTGTGCTACATCAATCATCTCAGTAGTTTGTCTTTCAAAACATAATTCACAATTCTCATTAATACCTATATAAGTCCAGCCAAGAGCTTCTTCATCTGCAATGATAGTACTTACATCTTCAAAGATGATAAGCTGACCATCAAGGAGACATAGCTCATAGTCTTCACTTGTAATCTCACCTGGGGCAAAATTAAAATCCTTCTTCGTAACAATGACCCTTTCATTTCTTGAGTCATATGTCAAAAGGAAACCAGTTCCAAACTCATTGGAAGGGTTATCTCGATATGGATACCTTTTCGTATTAGTATCATAATACTCTTTGTCCATCCCAAGAGTAATATTATTCTTAAACCAATTGTATTGTCCTAGACGACTTACAGCATCTAACTTATTACCATCAAACTTGTAGACGCTGTTCTGATTCTCAGCTACAAAGAATACACCATGAGGAGTTTTTAGTGTCCCCCACTTGTGTTGAGTACCAGCAGAGTTACCTGTTTCATCATCAAGTATCTTTCTTGGTGGGATATTAAAGAACTCACCTGTACCAATAAATGAAAGAATGTCTCCTGTTACCCTCTCCTGAATATTCTGAGGTAAGTGCCAAAGAGCTTCATTGCTATGAAGGTACAAGTTATTTTGTATTCTAAAGACATTAGTAATGCCACCAGTTTCCCCTTCAATGTCTCTGTAGTTCAGAGGTAAGAAAGTTCTATAGTTATCTGTAAGCTCTTCTTGGAAAGCTTGTTCAGAGTAATGTGTTCTATGAGGGAAGTCCTCTAAACAATTTGAGCAGCAATCATATTCAAGAGCTAAGTGAGTGAATAGCTTTTGTCTATTTCTTCTAAAGAAGTCTTCATTAATTTCATAAAGTTCAGCTTTACAGTAACCTTGGTAAGTTCTACCACCATCAGCTTCAGCATCTACATTAGACACCTTCTCAATAGCGTAAGCATTCACTTCTCCTTCTTCATAACCATCAGGAGAAGATAAGAAGTCTGTTAAGCCTACAGTATTTCCTTGTCTCCAATTAGGATTAACTCCTGATTCAAACCATACATTAGTTAGTATATCTGTAAACCATTGGATTTCATCATCAGGAGGATTCCCTCCAAAGGTAGCAGCAGTAGTATCATCATTGACTGTGTTCTTCAACCCTTGTTCATAAAGGTC
>TARA_R110000796_G_scaffold13560_1_pt1 | contig 12946 bp, 9 predicted proteins | sample TARA_R110000796 | Tara Oceans TARA_R110000796 (sample SAMEA4397815) | marine metagenome | biome: Polar Biome; feature: [SRF] surface water layer (ENVO:00010504); material: water (ENVO:00002006), including particulate matter (ENVO:01000060) such as... | depth 5 m | reverse complement strand
GAAATCGCTGTTTCTTTCTGTTTCAGAAACATCAGTAAATTGTCTGTTAGAAAATATTTTATTATTGGCGTTAGGTCCTTTTTTATAATAATCTTCATATCCTTTAGAATCACTATTAATTTTAAATCCTCTTGAATTATCTGAATTTGTATTTAAATTACGAACTTCTTGCTGAGTTGAAGTGTACAGTAAAACGTTTTGTTTTTTAGCTTTAACTTTTTTTCTATTTGCGTATTGTAACATAGCTTGATTCTTACCAATTGAATCGTATTTTTCATTAGCATATTTAACTAATTGTCTTCTGTTTGGCGGTCCTTTATCTGGGTTTTCTCTCATGTAATTACCCATGATTATAGCGTTATTATTACCTTGGTCTAACATCATTTCTCCTGTGATTTTAGTACCTAATTCGTAAGCATTTTGATCTACTGGTTCAATGTCGCTTAATAAACCGCTATAAGTAATTTCCCCACCACCTTCTGTTTCGTATTTTTTTAAATTAAACTTATCGATTGAAGATATGTTATGACCTTTACCACTATCTCTAGCAGCTATAATTTTAGCCATGTTTTGAGAATTACTCTTATATCTATTTGCTTCGTCAGAAGATATAATACCAGCTTTGTAATTTCCTAAAACTCGCAAACCACCGTTAGCCATAAATTTCTTGTAAGAACCACCGTTGGCAATTAAACTTTCTCTAAGAAACTCTTTACCTTCTTTATGAACTTTTCTAATTGAATCTCTATCATTTTTTAATAAACTTGATGAAAATAGATTTACTTGTTCTTCATATTTTTGATATTGAATTTCAGCTTGCTGTTCTTTTAAACTATCGTTCTCTCGTTGTTTATCGAAAGATTGAAGTGTAGCTAACTCTGCGTATTTATCTTCTTTTTTATTTAAAGATAAATCAATACTTCCTAACGCTCTTTCTAATTCTCCTGCCATAGCTTATATTATTTTTGAATTTAAATCTGAATTTAAATCTAAATTGTTAATACCTGATTCTTCAAGTCCAAGATCAATAACTTTTTTTTCATCTCTTGTTTTAAAAGCATCTAAAGCTGTTTCACCTTTTGAGAAATCAACATCATTTTGAACAAATTCTTTATTCGAGTCTGTTAATCCTTCGTACATACCTTTAGCTTTTTGTTTTATCTCTGTTGTGGTATCCCATCTTTTAAAACCGTCAACGAAATTACCTAAAACTTTTTTCTTATCAATATTTCTCTTATTAAAACTATCTAATTCTTCTTGGTTAGCAAAATTTTTGCCTGTTTCTTTATTATATCCTTGACCTTCAAAAACTCTTTTCTTTTCCATGTAAGTAGTAAACTTATTTAAAGCGCTACCTGCACCAGTAGATTTATAAGTATTAATACTATCAACTAAAGATTTAATTGCCGAAGCTCCTAGAACCGCGCCACCTTCTCTTTTGGAAATAGCTTCATTAAAGTTAGCATTTTTTTCAGCGTATTCATTTGTTTGTCTACGAATATCTTTACGTTCTTCAAAACCTTGTTCGTATTCTAATGCTCTACCGTATTTCTCTTGATTATCTCTTTGTAATTTTGCATCAGCACTTGAAAAATCTAATAAAGAATTATTCTTTTTAGAATTAAGTTGACCAACTTGATTTAAAACTTGTGCTCTACTTCCTCCCGAAGCTTGTATCGCTAAATCAACCGAAGCCATATAACCATCATTGATTTTTTTATTATAAGATGCTTCTTCTGCAGGAGTAAATCCTCTTTTAGAACCTTCTTCTAATTTGTTTAAATACTCGTAAAAAGAATCAGATAATGAGGTTTGATCTTCAACTTTCATCGAAGGAACATCTGATTGAGAATCAATAATACCTTTAACACCTAATCCAGCAGTTATTAAAGCTGTTGGATTATTTCCTAAAAAATCTTTTACAGAACCTTTTTCGTCTTCATCGTCTGTAAATAAAAATGGATCCTTAGTTTTAAAATCATCTGAATTAAATGTTTTGTTAAAATCGTAAAGAGCATCTTCTGCTTTCTTTTTAGCTTCTAGAGCTTCTATAGCATCTTTTTTTTCTTGTTCTAGTTCTTCTTTAGTTTTCTTATCATCACCATCACCATCATCACCATCATCACCATCATTATCATCATTATCAATTATAGGTTGTGATACATATTTTTCTTTACCAAATTCACTTTCTATATCAGTATCAACATTTCCAGTATGAAAACCAGTGTTAACTACACTTTTTTTATCATTTCCATATGGAATACCTGTCATTGTATTCATTTGTCTAGATGTCTGACCTTCTTTTGGTTCTAATTGATCAACTCTAAAACCTTTTTTAATTTCTTTATTTAAGTTTAAGCTTTTATTTAAATTAACTACAGCTTCTTTATATTTAATTGATTCAGGATCTAAATTTGCTATTGCTGTTTGACTTCTCTTTATTATTTCATCATTCTTTTTTATTTGAATATTTGAATAAGCAGCATCTCTTCTTTCAGTAGCTTGTTTAAGTAAATTTTTATCTTTAGGTGTAAATAAATTTTTATCTTCTAATCCATCTCTTTTTCTTGTTAACTCTAAAATTTTTTTATTTTGAGTTACAATTGATTTACCGTTTTTATCGGTTTTATAGAAATTTTGTTCTACTTCTTCATTGTATAATTCATTACCTCTCATTAAAAAACTATCACCGTATTCTTTTTGGTAATCTGTTTTTATAGACTTAACATTTTCGTTATATACTTCCTGAGTTATTTTTTTCTTAAATAAATTATCTCTTTGTTCAGCTAAATCAATAGAGTATTCTTTGTATGTAGATAATTCGTCATTAGATTTACGTCGTTCAATTTTATCTATTATTTTCTTTTTATCAGAAGGAATTATTGTTTCATCTTTTTTAATTACTTCAATTTCTTTTTTTATTGTTTTATCAGTTGTATCTAAATCTACACCGGAAACATAAGAATAATTAGGATCATCTTTAATAACTTTATAATCATCACTACCAATGTAATCTCTAACTAGGGTAGCAGCTACAGATCCTTCATTAAGTGTTTTCCCATATTTAGTGCCTTTTGTAGCACTATAATGGTCCATAATATTCTCCGAAGAAATATTATACTTTTTAACTAAATCACCTGATAATCTTTTTAAAGTTGCTTCTTGCGCAGGTGTTAATGCTGCCCATTGACCTTCTTTATCAGGATAAGGATAAGGTACTTTACCACCTCCCATTCCTCCTAAATGTTCCCCCACAATTTCAATACCAATAGAACTACCGTTAAATTTTGGTCCAGCGTGATTCATTTTCCAATCAATATTTCCTACTTGATCAACACTACCATCAGGATTAATTGTAAAATGAGCTCCATATCCTTCTTTAGCTAATCTATTTGCTTTAGGGTTAAAGTTTCCGGAACCAGCAGTTCTATGAATAATTATAGTATCTGTTTTTTTTCTAATACCCGCTTTACCTCTTTTTATATCGTGTTTTCTATTTTTATCTTTATCTGACATATTAGTTGTATTTAGTGTTTCTTTTAAATCTATTATAAGCAGAAGAGTTTCTTAAATTATCAACATAATCTTTACTGTCTGGACCAAAAATCTCTTCTTCTTTATTTTGGTTACTAATTTCATCAATAGTATTTTCAGATGCAATTCTTTTTTTAGTTAGACTTCTTTGTTTAGCTTGATTAATTAATTTCGTTTGTTTACCACCTTCAATAAGTCCTTTACCAAATCCAACAACTCCACCAACTGCAGCTCCTAAAGGCCCTCCAATTGCTGCACCTTTAGTTGCAAAATCCATTGTACTTGATGCGATATCCATTGCACCACCACCAACATCAGAAGCGCTCACTCCATCATAACTTGTATTTCCACTTGTATCTATTTCGGGTTTATTATTAGTTAATAAATCTACTGCTCCACTAGCAATAGACAAACCATCATCAACACCCATACCCTCACCTTTTGGTGGTGTGATTTCAGGTTTTTTTATAATTTCAGGAGTTGGAGTTGTACCCATTTTTTTAAAACCAAATGCTTTTATTGGTTCAAGTCCTACTGCCTTTGGTCTTGGTTTTTTAAAAGTATCAACTTTATTATTTGAATCAAATTCAGTCTTGTTTTGATATTCTTTTTGTCTAGTAAAATATGACATTATTTAAAGGATTTTCTTACAGCTGTAATTACTGAGGTTATACTAATATTTTTATCTTCAAGGTTTTCAAATGTAATTTTAACAATCATATAATCACCTCTCATTCTTGGTTTACCAACTTTCTCTCTATAAGGAATTAGATGTCTACCTTCTCTTATTTTATATCTGGTATCTGTGCCTAATAATACTTGTTCATCTACAATATTTGTTTTAAAACTTAGTGTTTTAAACTTAACTCCATTTGATTTTATAATTCCGATAAAGTTATCAAAAATTTTAACATCTTCTAAAGATGGATTTACAACAAATTCAAGTTCAAAATCTTTTACAATATTAAAATAACTTCCTTTTGGACCTTCGTTTTTAATATGTAATTTTTTTAAATTGTTTTTAGCAAAAACTTTATCCTTAAAATTTATAAAATGACTAGAAACAAAATCACTAGTACCATTAAATAATTGGAATTTATTATCGCAATTATAAGATATCGAAACAGTTTCGTTATTTCCGTAGTTTAATGAAATAATCATTTCTGAAAATACTTCATCATATACGCCAGTTGAATTATTAATAGCTTTGTCTTTTAATCTTTCATATAAACTATTTTGATTAAAAGTCGCATCACTTACAGAAACAACCCCTCCTTTGAATAAAATTATTTTTCTATACTTGTCATTGAAAAACATAAAAGAGTCGTCCTTAATCGCTATGCTATTGTAAAACGAGGTACCATACTTAGAAATTGTTTTAGAATATTCTATATTTATTGGAGAACTACTTCCAATAGTTATTCCTCTACCATCATCAGTAGGTATTACTGCTCTTGGATTTATAAAAATTTGAGATAAACTTTCATTTGATTGAGTGGAAAACATCAAATCGTTAATCTTTATCAAATTTGTTAAATCTCCTTTATCTAAATCTAATTCATGGAAATTTGATAATCTAAAATTAGACCATGAATCATTTGGGTCACCTTTTAATTTAATTTCTGATACTTGTATTAAGTTTGAAAATTCAGTTACTTCTTCAAAATTAAACGGTTGTGGTATTGATATTTTAGCTTCTTGCGAAATGTAAGCATCGTTGAAAATATAAGTTTCTCCTTTAGTGTTAATTCCTGATTTTATTAATTTCTCTCCTTTTGCAAAAATTTGAGGTAATTGAGTTTCTAAAGCAACACTAATAGATGAGGTTACACTTACATAATGTTCAGGCTGATAAGCACCTCTTCCAAAAAAATTAGATGGTAAATCTGGTGAATTTTTAGTAGAGAATTTTTGATGATGAAACATATCAATATAAATATCTCCATTGCCAACTGTAAACGAATAATCAGTTCCGTTTATTTCTTGCTTATGTATTGAAACATATTGATTTTGACTTATAGAAAATTCATCTCTTCCTCCGTACTGATTAACCAATTCTCTTTCTAAACTAACAAGAAGTAAATTAGAAATAATTTCATCTCCTATATTAATTCTTGATTCACCATTATTATTTTCAGTAGTACCATTAGCAACACTAGCAGAAGTTCCAATAGCTTCTAATATTCCATCTGTTTCTAAAAAAGGAAATTCACTAAAATCATTAGCGGCAAATGTGTTTACAGTAAATTGAGTTAAATAATCAACACTTAATTTTAAAAATAAAGTAGGTTTTGCACTTGATAATTTAAACCTGTTGTTTACTGGGTTATCATCATAAATTGTATCAATTGTTGATGATATACTTGATACTCCTTCTTGCTGTCTTTCTCCACTCCAAGTTGGTAAACCAAAATTACCTAATTTAAAAACGTCTTTTTCAGGGATAATACCACTTGGTATAATTTGATTTTCACCAGCGAAATAAGAGTTATTAATATCTAAAGCAATAGTACTTATTTCATTGTGGCCATATAAAACGTGTCTATGGTAATCTCCTGTATTTATATAGTAATGATTACCATTACCTGTGTATGCATTAAACGGATCTTCTGGCGCGTTTAAAATTTTATTCTCGTATTTTAATATTTTTAAATTACTTAATATTCTCATTTTAGAGTAAGAAGTATCTTTATAATCTTTAACCTGATTTACAACGGTTGGACTATCAAATGAATATACATTACCAAGCTTATATTCTGCAAGATTCATGTAAAGACCAACGTAATTTATAAATGATATTTTTTCTGGTAATGTTACACCTTGCTTATATTGGTACCCGGCCGGGTAATGTTGATCATTTTGTAAAACAAAACTTTCGTCAATATCTCCCGTAGGAAATAAAACCCCTTGGTCAATAATAGTTTTATTTTCTGAATCTCTTTTAACTCTTAAAATTTCAAATGAATCAAAATTATCAATAATATTTTGAGGTAATTTAAGTTCTACTTTTAAATAAATAGCCATTCCAACAACAATATCATTTACTGTTTCAGAAACATTATATTTATCTTGAGTCAATACTGCTACTCCTTGATCATTAATATAATTTATTTTATTATAAATAGCCGGAACTTTAACATCTCCAATGTATTTTACAAATGAATCTTTATTGTCCTTTGTAGCTTTAAATGCTAATCTATAAATTTCATTTCTTTGATAAGATGCTTTGTTTGGCGAATATCTTATACTTTCATTAAATAGTTTATTACCAAAAGAATCAAATGAATCAACTAATGATGGTTCCGTATTTGAAGAGGAACTAACATCTGGATTAGGTAATTCAATACTTGTATAATCAGCGTTAGACAAATCTTCTGTTTGAGTTGTAAAACTTACTCTTATTCCATTTCCTGTTGAAAAACCATCAGAAGTTCCCCCGTAAACACCTTCACCAGCTGATACAGTTCCCGGAACAAATTCAAATTCATAAGAATCAGGATTATAATCTTCTGTAAAAACATCATCATATCTGTCACTAGATTTTATACGAGCATCAAAATCATAAATTTGTGTTGGTGCATAACCAATATTTCCCGCAAGAAATAAATTTTCGTAAGTGTTAATTACTTTAACTGTTTTAAAACTATCGCTATTTTTTAAAACCTCATCAATTGAAACAGATGCTTCTGGTTCGTTTCCGTTATGTGTAAAAAAAACAGAACTTGAAATTAGATTAATAATACCTAAACTTTTAACGGAAGTTAAAACATCTTTAATTTCATATTGTAAAGCAAAACATTCTATTGTTTTAAATTTAGAAAAATCAATATCACTAATAAGTATTTTTACAGACTTATTAGTATTGTCTCCGGGAACACCCGCAGTTTCTTTTTCGATATCTGTATAATTATCTAAAACAACTGTTCTATCTGAAAACACTGAAAATTTAGTAAAATTTCCGTTGAAATTGGAAAGCCTATAACAATACTGTACAGACATAGCCGGTAAAGAACCACCTTCGTTTATTTCTGAAACTGTTGGTTGATTCATTTTAACCTCTGGAAACATATTTAGCTCATCTATGGATAAATTTGTTAACAAAGGATACTTTACATTAATCGAACGAAAAGGTTGAACACCGTCGCTAAAATAAACTCTTTTGTAATTTGAGTTTTCATTAACTCCTGCAGTTACTAAATAAGTATTATCTGCAAAGTTATAATCAGCTTCGTGAATTAATGTAAACGAATAATTGTTAGGTGAAACTTCTTTTACTGACCAGGTATATCCAATTACTTCATTTAAATTACTTTTAGTAAGTAAAATTAATTCGTCTTCAAAAGCAAAATCTCCAACGATCTCTTTAACTTTTAAATTAAATTCCGCTGAAGCTGATATTTCTAAAGTTCCGTTTTTATTTGAAAATGAAAGTTCCTGACCATTATAATTTAATTGACCATTGTGCCCATTGGTAAAACTTTGACTTGGTTCTCTCTCTGGACTGATCAACATCTGACCTTTTTCAAATGTGTTTGTATGCTTCATATCTTGTATTTAAAAAGCAAAACACAACATATAAATTTTGTGTTTTGTTTTGTTGTTATTTATTTAAAGCTTTTAATAAATCATCTTTATCTTTAGAACCTTTTGAGCTACCGAAAAAATAATTAAAAACACCAGTTAAACCAGTACCTACAATTACCCCAAGAATAAAATTTACTACATCTTTATTTTCTTTAGGAATAGAAACAAAAAAAAGTAATAGTACCACGACTACTGAAAATATAAAAACTCCTGTAGTTAAATAGTAAATAAAATTTTTAGCAAGTTTTGTAGAATTTACAGACGTTGCGATTTTAATTTGCATTTCTCTTGCTTGTTTCAAATCATCATAATCCATTTCCAATAAACTTAAAGCAATATCTTTTTGCTCTGCAGACATTGCTTTATCTGAATTAATCATACTAGCAATATTGGTTATAGATTCTAAACCTGTAAGCGAACCTACAACTTCTAATAAAGGACCACCAACACCAGCAATTTTTCTTAAAAAATTACCAGTCTTAGTTCCGGGTCCTCCGTTCTTTTTTAATTTTGGGTTATCATTCATTTTAAAATAAATTTATTTCTTTATAATTAATCCATACTTTTTCTCCTCTTAACAAAGCATCTCTTATTGGCTCATATATTTTTATGTAAGCTATCTTAGAACCTCCAATTTTACCTATATTATCAGCATTGTTGCTCATTCCAGTTAATAGACAAGCTAAAGTGTCTTTTCTAAAATTACCAATGTGAATTAAAACCCACATAAAGTCCGGAATGTCTTTAATTTCTAACATACCTTTATGGAATTCCTTACCAAATATTTTTAAATATCGATTATGAAAACCTCCTTCGGTTCTAAATTCTATAGGATATCTTCCGCAAGGAACTCTTTTTTTACCTGCAATTTTTATTTCTCTATATTCAGGTTCTAAAGTGTGAATCTGAAATTCACCATTGATGAAAAATAAACCATCTGTAAAACTGGTTTTAGAATTATATCTTATTACGTCTATTTCCATATTTTATTTTATTTGTGATTTTAATGCTTTATATTTTTTAAATATGTTAGAAACCCTAGCTGTAACATCAAAACCCATTTTTTTAAAGTTTTCAAAAATAATAGAGTAAAGTTCTACGAAGCACCAAAATAAAATTACAATTATTGATAGTGTTAAATCAGCTTCGGTAAAACTTACTTTAAATGATTTAATAAAGAATACAACTTCTATACCGTAAGCCACTAATATAGTACTCATGTAAAATGTAAATTTAACTCCTGATAGTCTAAGTTTTTGAGACGATATTAAATTACCTTCTTTTAATTTTCTTAAATCTTCACCTGAAAATTCTTTTAGCTGTTTACGTCTTATACAATAACTACCACCTATTCCAGTAATAAAATCTATTGTCATTATAGAAAATAGAATAAGAAGTGCTAATTGTACGTTAATAGTTTTAACTGCAATACCTAAAGGCAGTAATAAAGCTACTCCTTTCTTAGAGAAAAGAGTAGCAGAAATTAATTTCATTTTTGTAAAAATCATAATTATGGAGGATATTATTTTTTTTGTTTTCATTTTATTTTGATTTAACTATACATATATCCTACCAATACAAGAAGTACCATTGCAAAACCTTTATATTTTACTACTAAAGGTTTAGGGTTATAAAATATTTTTTGTTTGTGTAAATAATTTGTCATTTTAAATTTAGTTGGGAAAAGTATTGTTAGGTAGAATTTCTTATCTATTAAATCAGGTAGGTTTCCAAAAAAACATCCTAGAAAAACTTTAAAGACTTCTGACCAACCACCATAAAAGTAACTTGAAATAGCTAAAATTATAGTTGGCACTACATCAAAAATAATTCTTTGTTTAGTAGTTTTGATTCCTCCACTTTCTCCTATAAAATCAGCTAATAAATGACTACCAAAAGCAAGTAGGCAACCTAATGGATTGCCACCTACTAATTTTATTATACTATAACCTATTACTGTATGTGGTGTAGCATTCATTATGATAAAACATGCATTGGAGTTACTGGATAGACTTCATAACCTAGCCAACCTTCTGGAGATAGAGCTGCTGTTACTACATCACCTGTCTCTTCATCAAATGTATCTGATAAATCATTCCATAAAACATCTACTGACCAACCTTCTGATAAAACAGCTGGTGTTACTTCCACATCATTCTCATCTAGTATTGCATCTGATAAAACAAACTTACCAATTTCAATGAAACTTGCATTAACTGTTCTTGTTTTACTACCATCTGCATCAACAGTATGGAATGATTCAATTTTACTTTTAGCTTGCGCTTCGTCATCAAAGACGTATCTGATATATTTCATAATTTTACAATGTTGTTAATTCTATTAATTCTAAATATGTTGGTACGTAATCGTACACTTGTATTTCTTTAGTCTCTCCAGCAAATCTAAATGAATTAGTCCTCCATTGAAATTGAAAAAGTTCTAATAATCCACCAGAAAATGTTGTAGTACTATTAGCTACTTCTACTCCGTTTACAAACACTGAAGAATTTCCAGACTTATACTTAATAGCTATTTTATTAAAATCACTTGTAAGATCTATAACGGGAATATAATTAATAACTGAAATATTATTCATAATTACTCGAAAATAACCTGTTCCATCAGATTTACGCCCAATTGCTATTACATCATCATCACCATTATTAGCAGCGTTATGTAAACTTAACATAGAATAAGTAGCAATGTGTTTGCTCATTTTACCGTAAAAGTATAAAACTCCTTCTTCACTATTGATGGCATCTGTAGTTCTACCTATAACTGTATCTTCAAGTCTAGTTGCGATTGAATCTATTGTTTTAATATATGATGTTGCTCTAGGTTGAGCTTCAAATTGACTACCCCATATTAAAATATCTCCGTCAGTACCGCCAATTACCAAACCAGCTGCTGTTTGAGTTGCTGTAGCTTTTATTGTTATAGATACTCGTTTCCATTCATTTAAGTTTAAAGAAGTAGCTACGTTGTCAATACCTCCAGTATTATTATTTCTTATTTGCAAATTTACACTTGTTGATGCAAGAGATTTAACATACACACTGAAGGTATAGAAAGAATTACTGTTCACTGTAAATCCCTTTGTAAGTGCATTCGATCCAGAACCCCAATTTATATCAGTAGCTCCTGACAACAGTTGAGATGAAAGTTCACCTTCAGGATTTGAGTTTGTCGTCGTTGAGATTACAGTAGTTCCATTTTCTGTCCAATCAGCAAAAGTCTCTGAATTTTCTAATAAATTTGTTGATTGAGGATCTGTTAAAAGAACTCCATTTGAATCGTCTTTAAAATCTATAGCTGGTGTGTCTATTAATACTTCTTTTACCGAAATATTATCTATAGTAACGTCTGTTATTCCCCCATTCCTTTTGATTGCAATATCGTCTTCGCTTGCAGTAATTCTAAAAGATTTAGGGCCTACTGTAGATGTGTCAAAAATATTAACGTTTGTGTTATCTGCTAATGTAGCTCCGTTTGTAGCTATTACATTGAAAGATATAATGTATTCTGCACCAATTGTAATTGTATCAAATTGTCTTATTGATGAGTAAGCTCCGGCTGATGAATAGATTCTTGCAACTCCGTTTGATATAGTAGCTTCTCCAGCTAATGCCCAACCTCCACTCACTGCTTCTTCTGGTGAGAACTCTGTCCCTACGGACTTTAATATTCCATCTCCTCCTATTACTTTTTTGTCAGATCCTCTTGTTGAATCTAATATTTGAGGAAGAAATCCGTTTGAATGAACTTCTTGATACCCCAATAATTCTCCGTTTTTAACGGCCCAGTTTCCCGAGCCGATACTTATAATTGGTTTTTTCATTTTATTTTATATTAAATTAAACCCTAGGTCTGTTGCCATCTTATTGTATGAAGAGTGCAAGTCTTGACTAGTTAGTCCTATTAATTCTGCATCTGTCAAAGCCGTTTTATAAACTAAGACTTGTCTGACTTCTGCTTCTAATTCTTCACTTAAACTTGCACCACTTAAGTTTAATGTATTCAATATACCAGGACTGAAAACTGTACCTCCAGAATCATCTACCTTCACTCCATTTACAAACAATGCAAAGTCATTAAGTTTCCACCTATATGCTGCTTTGACAGTGTCAAGTATACTAGTTACATTGTCAAACAATATTCCTTGGGGTGAACCTCCAACTACTAATCCTCCACTTATTGCGTTAGAATTAGTATATTGTAAGAATGCTCTATTATTTCCATTTGGCCCTAAAGTTATACTTCTAAAACCACTAGCCATATCAACTGCTGACATCTCGGCGAATAAAACTCCTTCTTCACTATTGAAATCAGATGAACTTCCACCTCCTGTAACTTTTGTTAAGAGTCGTGATGCAGCTTCTCCTGTCGTTTGAATGTAAGATGTAGCTTTATCTTGAGCTTCTAATTGTGCGCCAAATATATCTACTGAACAAGCTTCATCAGATCGTAACTGAAGAGTTCTTGCAATGGTAGATCCATATGTTGGTATATTTAATTCGTATCTCACCCACTCATTTAAGGGTGCTGCATTTAACAAATCACCTAAATTTAAAGACGTAGTTGGAGCTCCTCCCCCGTAAACACTAAACTTGATAGCTGTTTGACCAGAAAAAGTTGAACCTGTATTTTTAATCCAAATACTTGCAGTATAGACTGTGTTTAATATTTGACTATATCCTTTACTTATATCGATATTAAATGTTCCTACGTTTGTATATGTAGTGGCATTTAATTCACCAGTAGGAGATAAGGCTGTACTTGCAGTTAATCCTATAATACCATTCCAAGGTATAAAATCTTCTGAATATTC
>TARA_R110000796_G_scaffold13733_5_pt1 | contig 12947 bp, 15 predicted proteins | sample TARA_R110000796 | Tara Oceans TARA_R110000796 (sample SAMEA4397815) | marine metagenome | biome: Polar Biome; feature: [SRF] surface water layer (ENVO:00010504); material: water (ENVO:00002006), including particulate matter (ENVO:01000060) such as... | depth 5 m | reverse complement strand
AAGATAAAATGGTTGGATAGTAAGGAGCGTTCGTATACTCCTGACTTTGTTCTATCTAACGGTATCATTATCGAGACTAAAGGTCGTTTCGTATCAAACGATAGACGTAAACATAAAGAGATCAAGAAGCAGTACCCTGACAAGGATATACGCTTCGTCTTTAGCAACTCACGAGCCAAGCTATATAAGGGTGCTAAGAGTACCTATGGTGATTGGTGTGATAAACAAGGGTTCCTCTACTCAGACAAGATTATACCTGAGGAATGGACAAAGGAGAAAAAGAATGAGTCATAAAGATTTTTGTAGATTACAACGTGAGGATAACAGGACTGTTTTAGACCTTATGAAGAGTTACCTAACAGATGAAGAGTGGACTGCACTTAGCGACAAGGTGTACGATAGACTTCATAAAGGACAGATAGAAGTCCTTGAGAAACAGTTAGAAGAGCTTAAGAGTAGAGGGGTACTGTTATGAAGATAAGTAAGTCAGGACAAAGTAAGACAGCTGTCGTTTGGTCATGTGGCCATGCTTCACCTGAAACAAGTAACGAACGGTTCGATTGGTTAGGTGGTTTGATACACGATGTTAAACCTGATTACTGTGTAGACCTAGGGGATGGAGGGGACATGAAGTCTCTCAACTCCTATGATACAAAGAAACCTCAGAACCTTGTGTCACAGAACTACGAGAAAGACATCGAGTCCTACAATGAGTCTCAAGACTTACTTCGTTATCGCTTTAAGAAAAGTAAACGGAGTAGACCTACATGGTACGGTTTTGAGGGTAACCACGAAGCACGTATCTCCACTGCTCTCTCATTTGATCCACGTCTTGAAGGAAAGAAGTACGGTATCTCACTGTCACACCTTCAGACAAACAAGTGGTTTAATGAGTACCATCCGTACCTTAACGGTGCTCCAGCTATCCATAACTACGACGGAGTAGACTATGCACACTTTGTAGGTGCTGGTAACTTCGGTAGGGCTATCAGCGGTATGCATCACGCCTACGGGTTGATACAGAAACGTTACCGTTCCGTCAGTGTAGGGCACAGCCATAAACGTGGTATGTTCTTTAAGGATGACGTAGGTACTAACGGTATCATTGGTACTGTTGTTGGTTGTTACAAAGGAGCAGCTGAGGCTTGGGCAGGTCAAGCCAATGCTGAATGGTGGAAGGGTGTCCTTATCAAGAGGAATATTCAGGAGGGTATGTACGAACCACAGTGGATTAGCCTAGAAACCTTAAAGAAGGAATACGGAAATGGCTCTTGAATACGAAGTAACACTGACAGTTAAGGTAGATAACGACTTCTTCTACTGGAACCTCAGTGAAGTAGACAGACAGGAACAACTTAAAGATACACTCCTGAATGCTCTCTACGACTTAGATGATGTTAAAGTAAAATCAATACAGACAGAGGAACTAAACAAATGAATAACAACTCCATAACAGAACCGTATACTGCCCAAGACTACTCAGATTGGGTAGAGGACAAGATCATCACAAAAGGTGAGACACGCCTAATAGAGAATACACTAGGTCTTGTAGGTGAGGCAGGAGAGGTCGCTGAGAAGGTTAAGAAGTTTATGCGGGACGACAGTAAGGTAGACCCGACAGACATGCTTAAAGAGCTAGGTGACGTAGTCTTCTACGCTACAGCTTTGTCTAACTACTTTGGTGGTAACCTCAAGGATACAATGGATATCAACGTACAGAAGCTTGACAGCCGAGAGCTACGTGGTGTTCTTCAAGGCAGTGGTGATAATCGTTAGAAATACTTAGGTAAAGGCCAGGTATACCTTGACTTTTGCCTAAGACTAGGGTATAACTGCAAGCCCAGTGGGAGAAACACAATGGTAGAGAATAATTCGTACATGATAATAATGATGTTAATAGACAAAGGAATTAAAGATGATCGGTGACAACAGCAAAGAGTATGGTCCAACACTACGGATCAGCCAAGAGATACATGCTATGAAGTATCGTGGTAAGAATGAAACGTTCAAGGAGGCTATGACACGAGTAGCTGATGCCCTTAAGGATGACGCAGAGCACTATGAGGTATTCCGTGAGGCTCTACTAGAGCAACGCTTTCTACCGGCTGGACGAGTACAGTCAGCTATGGGTGCTGCACGTAAAACAACGCCCTATAATTGCTTTGTGTCTGGTACATTAAGCGACAGTATGGATGGTATCATGGACGCAGCTAAAGAGGCTGCTAAAACAATGCAATTAGGTGGAGGTATCGGTTATGACTTTTCTACATTACGCCCTCGTGGTGCTCTTATCCGTAGTCTTGATTCTCGAAGCAGTGGACCTTTGTCTTTCATGGAAATCTTTGACGCAGTCTGTAAGACTATTGCATCTGCTGGTCATCGCAGGGGCGCTCAGATGGGTGTACTTAGAGTGGACCATCCTGATATTGAAGAGTTCATTAGGGTAAAGAACAACAGTGATACACTGACACAGTTTAACCTTAGTGTTGGTGTTACTGATGCCTTCATGGATGCTGTTAAAGAGGGTGCTGACTTTGACCTAGTGTTTGAGGGACGTGTATACAAGACAGTAGATGCTCAAGCATTGTGGAACGAGATACTACGATCAACATGGGATTGGGCTGAACCAGGTATTCTATTCATTGACCGTATGAATAATAAGAATAACCTACATTACTGTGAGACTATCGCAGCGACTAACCCTTGTGGTGAGCAACCCTTACCTCCGTATGGTGCCTGTCTACTAGGTTCATTCAACTTAACTAAGTATGTGGTCGAGTACGACGATGGTGGTTACGCATTCGACTATGAGCAATTCAAACATGACATCAGCCCTGTTGTACGGGCTATGGATAACGTAGTTGATAGAGCTATCTACCCTCTACCGCAACAACAAGAGGAGGCTGTTAACAAGAGACGTATGGGCTTAGGTATCACAGGGCTTGCCAATGCTGGTGAAGCACTAGGGTTTAAGTATGGTGATGAGGACTTCCTAGACTTCACAACTAAGGTGATGACTATCCTTCGTGATGGTGCCTACCGTACCTCTATTGGGTTAGCTATTGAGAAGGGTGCCTTCCCGTTGTATAATGAAGCGTTCCTTGATAGTGAGTTTGCTAAGACACTACCGACTGACATTAGGGATGACATTCGACTACATGGTATTCGTAACTCTCACCTATTGTCTGTGGCACCTACAGGCACTATCTCTCTTAGTGCTGACAATGTGTCTAGTGGTATTGAACCAGTGTTCTCACACTCATACGATAGGTTAATCCAAACCTTCGAAGGGCCTATCACTGAGACAGTATCTGACTATGGTTACCGTGTGTTTGGGGTTAAGGGTGTGACAGCTAATGAGCTATCAGTATTCTCCCATGTTGATGTACTTAATGTAGCCTCTATGTATGTTGATAGTGCTTGTTCTAAGACGTGTAATGTTGGCGACGATGTATCATGGGAACAGTTCAAGGAAGTGTACATGCGAGCCTATGATGGGGGTGCCAGTGGGTGTACAACATTCAGGGCCAGTGGTAAACGGTATGGTATCCTTACTGCCAGTGCAGCTGAGGATGTCGTAGAGGAAGAAGTGGTAGAGAACACTGAGGAAGTAGAGGGCGCAGCCTGTTACTTTGATGTAAATACAGGCCGCAAACATTGCGAGTAACATAAAGAACACGGAGGTCCTTATACGTAAGGGCTTCCACTTTAACCAAGAGGGAGAATGATGAAACAAACAATAATAAAGGTAGTGCGAAGAGTTCTTTTAAGTAAGAACGGACCAACTAAAGTAATGACCACTCTATCATCAAATAGAGTAGGAAGAAGAGTTCTACGTGTACTGTTTACCTTCAACATGAAGCATAGCAAGAGGATAAGCTTCGAAGACTACAACATAAATCAAACGTTAGTGGAAAGGTTAAGGAAAGAAGGACTATAAAGCAACCTAACAACAAAAGGAGAATAACAAATGATTAAGTATATGGTCACAGCTATTATATTAGCATTCACTACTCCAGCTATGTCATCTGTAGTATTTAACGAGGAAACTAAAAGCCTAGAGATTTCTGGAATGACAACGTTACAACAAGCAATAGAAGTATTCCAAATCATGAAGGATAACGTTGTTCTAACTGTCATCATCCATGGTAACGGTGGGGACTACAACGCCGGTACTACTATTGGTCGTATGATCCGAGAAGAAGGGTCAACTGTTATCGTACCAGACGGTAAGCGAGCAGTATCCGCAGCAGCACTCGCAGCACTAGGGGGTGAGAACATTATAATAGACGGTGAGCTTTGGTTCCACGCACCTTACATGATAGTAGTTCCTACCGGTGTTACAATTCTAGATATTACTCAAAAGTTTGGGGAGGTGTACATTGATATGGTAGGTTATCTTGCACAGATGGATATTCCAATATCATTCAGCATTGATATACTGGTACGAACAGCAGTAGATAGATTTATTGTAATTGATGACGAAGCTGAGATAGTAAGTATGCGTGCAACAGAAACACTTTTGACAAAAGCAGTATACCAGTACAGCATGAAGTCTCAGATGATTACCCCACCTCCTTTTACTAGAGGATTCTAATCATGTTCCTATTCTTCAAACAGAAGCGCTGGGCACTATGGTCTTACGGAGGAACGTTATCTATTCTTCTTGCCCTATGGTACCAAGTACAACTAGACGTACAGATAAATGAATGGTTTGGTACCTTCTACGATATGATTGGTGAGGCCCTCTCAGGAGACCGTACAGTGACCCTAACCGAGTACTACGGGCAGTTAGTGACCTTTGGTAAGATTGCAGCTATCTACATCGCTGTAGTCCTCTCTGTGAGCTTCTTTACCCAGCACTGGCTCTTCAGGTGGAGGACCTCTATGGTTGAGACCTACCACGACCTATTCCACAAGGCTAGAAGTATTGAAGGGGCTAGTCAACGTGTCCAAGAAGATACAATTAAGTTCTCAAGGATAATGGAAACGTTAGGTGTGTCCTTGGTAGAGAGTGTAATGGTTCTCATAGCCTTCGTACCTATCCTACTAAGTCTGTCTATGGGTATCACAGTTACCTTCTTTGGGGAATGGCCTTATGGTCTGGTGCTATCAGCTATCATCTGGTCAACCGGTATCACATTCGTGTTACTAGTTGTAGGTTACGTACTTCGTCTAGTTAATATTGAGTACGATATCCAAGCTAAAGAAGCCGCTTACCGCAAGGTTCTAGTGATTGCTGAAGATGATGGAAGTGTCAGACCTAAGACACTTAACGAAGCGTTTGACACAGTGCGACAAATACACTATACTAACTATGCAAGGTATGCGGTGTTTAACGTAGCTCGTCTTTCTTGTCTTCAAGCTAATGTACTGGTAGGGTACGTGATACTAGCTCCTGCTATTGTAAGCGGAGTAATTACACTTGGAGTCATGCAACAGATTCTTAGAGCCTTTGGACGTGTAGAAGGTTCTATGATGTATATCTTCAAATCGTGGTCTACTATCATTGAGCTTCTCTCAGTATACAAACGATTATCTGAGTTTGAAACTAAAATCAATTCTAAAACCTAAGGAGACTAAATGTTTAACTCTATCATGAACGGTAAAAAGAAGAAGAAGAAGAAGGAGGTGGAACTCCCAGCCCCTCCTCAAGTACAAGCTCCAGGTTTTTATGTACGTGAAGCTGGTATCTTGTTCCTTACGGATAAGTTCGATCAAGAGAAGATTATGCCACTAGTATCTCAGATTTATGAGTACAACCTCATGCCTGAAGAGTTACAACCAGGAAATATCACGTTAGTAATCAATAGCCCAGGTGGATCGGTACACTCAGCCTTCCACCTCATTGACGCTATGCTGTTGTCAGACATCCCTGTTAACACTATAGGACACGGACTGGTTGCTTCGTGTGGTATCCTTACTATCATGGCCGGTAAACACCGTATGCTCACTCACAATACATCAGTGATGAGTCACCAATACTCTTGGGGGTCACAAGGTAAGGAGCACGAACTCCACGCTAAGATCAAAGAGTTTGATATGGCAGGAAGTCGTATGGTCGCTCACTATAAGAAGTTTACTAAGAAGACTGAAAAGTATGTCAGGAAGAACCTTCTACACGCAACAGACGAATGGTTGACGCCAGAAGAGTGTTTGACACACAACGTTGTAGATAAAGTGATTAATACGTACACAGGAAAGAGTAGCAAAGATGATTGAAGTTAAACTTAATACACAGTTATTTAAAGAACTTAGTAAACCAAAGATGACTAAACTAGAGAAACTAAAGGCTGCAATGGATGCTGCTTATGAGGCTGTTGCCGCTGATGCTGCTGATGTTTACGTCGCTGCTCATTCTATTGCTATTGCTAGGGCTGCTGCTGAGGCTGTTATTGCTTACCACAAAGAACTAAAGAAACAAGAAAAGGAAACCAAAGATGATTGAAGCAACACTAATAGACCACATGGGTTCAGACATTTCAGTTGTGAATGCAGCAAGGGTATCCTTTGGTAAGAAGTCAGAGTTAGTATGTACTGACCATACCCTAGGTACCTATGAGTTAAAGGAAGGTGACAAGAAGTTAATCAAGTACTTAGCTAAACATAACCACATCAGTCCCTTTGGTCATGCCTTCGCGTCCTTCCACGTCAAGGCACCTATCTTCGTAGCACGTCAGTTAGTTAAGCATAAGTTCCTACGTTGGAATGAGATTAGCAGGCGCTACGTAGCTGATGATCCTGTGTTTTATGAACCTGATGTATGGCGGTATCGGGCAGAGGATGTTAAGCAGGGGAGTTCGAGTGAAGGTACAACCCTCTCTGAAATGTACGGGTGGGATACGTATAAAAAAGACATGTACTCAGTGCCACTGCAACACTACAAGAGCCTATTAAAGAAGGGCGTATGCCCTGAGCAAGCTCGTATGGTACTGCCACAGTCCATGATGACTGAATGGTACTGGAGTGGTAGCCTTGATGCCTTTGCCGATATGTGTAAGCTACGTTGCAAGCCTGACACACAATTAGAATCACGTATGGTTGCTGACCCGATCAGTAACCTAATGAGCAACCTGTTTCCTGTATCATGGGAGGCGCTGGTAGGTCAAACAACACCTTGACAAACCATAGAAAACTATGCTACTATTACAGGGAGGTACTTAATGGTATCTCCCTTTCCTATAAATTACATTGGAGACTGCATGACACAGCAAAAAGCAAAACCTAGAGCACGATCACGTAAGACATCGGAGGTCACGTATAAGGGAGCTGCCCATAAAACTAAATCAGGTCTTAAACCTAAGACACTCAACCAAGGTTCTCTTATTACAGCTATCAAAGAGTCCTCACAGGTTATCGTATTTGGCCCAGCTGGTACAGGTAAAACGTATGTAACAGCTTCTGCAGCCTCAGACATGTTCTTAACTAAAGAAGTAGAGAAGATTGTCATCACGAGACCTATGGTATCTGTCGGTAAAGACATTGGTATCCTCCCTGGTGAGCTTATTGATAAGGTATCACCTTGGGCCTTACCCGTCCTAGATATCCTGATTAAACACCTAGGAAAAGGAACAGTAGAAACTGCGCTTAAAGCAGGTAACATTGAGATAGCACCTCTAGCTTTAATGAGAGGACGTTCTTTCGATGACGCTTTTATCATATGTGATGAAGCACAGAATATTACTACAGCAGAACTAAAGATGCTACTCACACGAGTAGGTGAAGATACTACCATCGTCCTTAACGGGGACGTACAGCAGACAGACTTAAGAGGTGACTCAGGTTTAATCACCATCACCAACGTAGCTAAGAAACACAACATACCCGTCCCTATCATCGAGTTTACTTTGGATGACATCGTTCGTTCAGATATCTGTGCTATGTGGACTAGAGCTTTTTACGAGGAGAAGATATAATATGGAAAACAACGTAGACAAACCAGCACACTACCTTCAAGGGACAATCGAGGCTATTGACTATATGAGGGACTCTATGGATCACATGATGTTTATGGGTTACCTAGAAGGTTCAGTTAAGAAGTACTCACACCGTTACCGCTACAAAGGTAAACCAGTAGAGGACTTGAAGAAAGCACAGTGGTACTTAGCTGTGTTGATTAAAGAGATGGAAGGTGGAGTTAAATAATACTTGACAAGTAGACAACTACCTGTTATACTAAGTGAGTATTAACCCAGTAAGGAGACTAAGATGGATTTTGTTAAAGAGAATATTAAATGGATTGCACTAGGTATTGTAGTCCTTGCTGTACTTGGTAGTGTACTTGGTGGAAACTAAGTGGCTGCTAAACGAAAGAAGCCTCCTGTCCAAACACTGGAACAAGAGGCTTTAGCCTTCAGTAATAAACTTAAGAAATCTCCTGTGGACCCACCTAAGATACTCTCCCCTCAGCGGGTGGAACTAGCAGCCTCAGCACTATCTGGGTTGTTAGCCTCAGGAAGTAGAGCAAGAGCAGAAGAACTCTTGGAAGAAGCGTTTAGGTATGCAGACCTACTCCTTCAATATAAAGACTAACTAGACTACTATGACACCCCTCCTTGATTAAACCCAGGGAGGGGTTTTTCTTTGTGTTTAATTACGTGCCCTAGAATCCACAGACATCTCCTCAACAAAGTCCAAGATACTGAGTTCTGACTCTAGTAGATATATTTCAGTATCAGTTAACTCACCTATAGTCTTGTCTAACCCCATGTCTTTAATAGCTTCTTCTACAGTTTCCCCACTATATTTAGAGAGTAGCTCGTACTGTGTGCTGAGAGTACTTTGAGGCCCAGAATATCGAACCATAAGCATAAACCTAGCATCTTTCTTTACCTGCGCCACCTGCTTAGTCCATAACACCATTTGACTAGCATTATCAGTATTACGGAAGTAGTCGTTCTCCATCTTCATCTTGGCCCAAGGTTCCATAGCCTCAGCTACTTGACGTTGGTACTCATTAACAGCCTCAGGTATCATACGTTTCCTGTCCTTAGATAAACCTGAGTTGATGTCCCACTGGTTTATACCTAGTAAGTTCATAACACGTTGTGTATCCGTTAGGTTCAGAGTACGAATACCTAAGTTTTTAGTCGTTTGTTGGTCTCGTTCACCTGTAGCACCGTTTACTTTAGCTGGTAAATCATTACCAAGGAACCAGTCTGTTACAGTATCCACATACCGTAAAGAGTTACCCACAAAAAGATTACCTTGTGCGACATCTTTAGGACGTTGATCAGTGTTAGTAAACAAACCAATGGCTGCATCAATAGGTTCTAGTGGACGTAGAAAACCACTGATGGCTTGTGCTGTAAGGTCTCCAGAGATACCTTTAAGTTCCCTACCAGCTTCCTTTAATTCACCTGCTATTATCGCATTAGTAAAATCAGCAAACTCAGTTGTTGTCTTGTTTAGGTTACGTGTAAGACCACCACCCCCGAAGTCCTTTAATACTTGTTTGGTAATGGACCCTGGTACTTCTTCACCTGCCATCTTATAAGAAAGAATACGACCAGCTGCTTTGAATAAGGAGATAGGGTAATCGTACTGTTGGGATACCACCTGACCATCAACTACAGTGTCATAAAGACCTAGACCTAATCTTCGGTTCTCGTCTTCCCCTTGAGTAAAGATAGTGAGTAGCCCGACTGTAACAGCCCCCTTTGCCATCAGTTCTTCGACAGGTGTGTCTGCGTATTTACCTGTAGCTTTAGCTGCTATATTAAGAAGAGGTGTGTTCTTTAACCCAAAGTCTATGGTGTTATTAAAGAATCTACCAAAAGGTATCATAAAACCAAGACCAGGTATATTACGTGCATCCTCAATTATACCTGCTACTTGACCTACTTTATCAGCCCCTTTATAAGACTTAGAGAATGTGTTTTCAAGTACAGATGTTACAGCAGCTAACTCTATTTCTTTGTATTTCTTAGACCCCATGACTTTAGCGGCACTAGGATGATTGTAAAACTCATTCCAACCCATGCCTTTACCTGTTGGTCCTTTGAAGTTAAGACGTAACTGTTTGTTCATCTGGCTTACGTACTCTTGGGACTTAGTAAAACTATCCTGAGCATGGACAAAAGTAGCTTGTTGAACACCAGTGATAAGAGTGTCAACTTTATCTTGTATGACACCCCCACGTCCACCTAGTTTAGACATTTGGTCAAGGGAATTAGATATTTGAACACCACCTGATAGAGTACGATTAAGGGTATCAAGAGCCCCTGTGTTACGTACCATAGCACTCTTATAGGCAGCGTATGTCATATCAGGGTCTAATGCAAACTTTACTCTCTCTGCTGTAGATATCAAGAGTTGTTTAGCTACCTCTAGCTCACTCTTACCTCCGTCAGCAGCATTTAAAACATACTTAAAGGTTCCTCGTGTACCTCGGTACAGAGCCATAGTTAAGTCCTTACTCGCGTCTAATCCAGCAGCAGCACCATACCCTACAACGTTTAAAGCTGATGTGGATGGGTGTGACACAAGTGTACGTATAAACTTGTTTTGTGTCTCAGATACGTTAGCCCATAAGATACCCATTCGAGTATTATGTTTCTTGGTCTTAGCACTTGTATCTTTAAGCACGTTCAGACCAAGGGCTTCCTTAAAGAAGTCCTCTATGTCTAGGTCTTCAATGTTTGCATCTAGTTTCTTAGCAACTTGCATAACACTATTCATACTACGGGCACTAGAGTTCATCTTATTAGCAAAAGCATCAGCAAATAACTCTGGTGTTAACTTACCGTCAATCTTAACAGATAACCCTTGACCAACTGCCTTAAGGATACCGTCGATGTCACTCTGGTCAAACTCTTGACGCATAAAGTCAGATACCCAGTTAGATATCTTATCATCATCAGTCTTCTTAACAAAGAAGTAACCACCTTCTTGCATAAGTTGAGCTAACCCTTTAAGGGCTGGTACCTCAGGTTTAACTCCCTTAGCCACGTCCTCTGGGTCCACCACAGACCCTGTACGGCCTAGTAGGATGTCAATGAAGAAGTCAGTGTCTCCATCTGTAATATCTTTACCATTGCGGACCTTGGTTAACCAGTCAGGTCCTTCTCCTACTTTACTCTTTTGTACTTGTTCAACCCAGTCTGTTATTGACTTTTGTAACTCGTTAACAATATCTTTAGGTTTAGCCTGTTCCATTACCTCAGAAACAAGGGCTGTACCTGACATACCTCTTTTTGCAACTAAACCAGCTTGAAGACCACCCATAGCCATAGAAGCTAGAGCAGCTAGGCCAACAGCACCCTTGCTTATTTCCCCTTGTACATTCGTTTCAACTAAACTACGTTGGTACAAGAACTCAGCACCTGAGTTAATAACAGCGTCAGTTACAGTAGCAGCAGCAATCTCTTTGAGACCTGCGTTAGTCATGATACGGGAACCACCTTTAGTAGCTGCCATTTTAGTAGCAAACTCTGTAATTTCAGCAGCACCCTTTAAGGCCACTTCAGCAGCAGTCTTAGTGTATATTTTACTAACTATCTTTTTAGCTCCTTCTCTTGAAGCACCCTTCAGGAGTTCCTTAGCAACAGCTTTCTGGGCTGTCTTCTCAACCACACCAACAGCGGTACGAAGAGCTGTGCCTCCAAAGAACCTACCAAAACCAATCGTTACTGCGTTGATAGGGTCAAATATGACAGTCCTAGCGTAGTCTTTAACACCCTCACCCATTTCCGTCCAAGTGACACCTTCCCCTGTAAGACCTTCCATACCTTCAAAGATAGCGTAGCCTTTACCTGCCGTAAGAAGACGTTCTGGGTCATCTTTTATATCCATAAGGTAATCTACCTCAGAGATAACCCGTACAGAGTTACCAGCAGCGTTACCCCGACGGTTGTTCATATACTCATCAACAATGTCAGCTCTTGACTTCTTGTATACAGCTTGTTTACCATACCTATCTAGTACAGCATCATAGACAGGGTTATATAGTTCATCACGTTCTGCTATGTCATCTTGGGAGTAGGAGTAAGCAACAACACCTTCAGGTAAACCAATAAGGGCCCCTTTTTGCTGTTCTTGAAGTTGAGCTTTAGCCCATTCTGGCATACCTTCATCGACTACACTGTTAACTTCTTGTTGCTGTTCTCGAAGTTGAGCTTTAGCCCATTCTGGCATACCTTCATCGACTACACTGTTAACTTCTTGTTGCTGTTCTCGAAGTTGAGCTTTAGCCCACTCTGGCATACCTTCGTCTGTATCAGGCTCAGGGGTAGGCTCAGGGGTAGGCTCTGGTATCTCAGAGGGTGTAACACCAAGAGAGTCAACACTGCTTTGGACTACGTCAACTGGACGTCCAAAACGGTCAACCTCTTGGTTTATATCCTGTGGTTTAAATGTATCTGCGAATGCCATATTGTTTTCCAGTTCTTACTTAGGTAGTTCTTCTAAAGATTAGTTGGATAGTCGGTCCATTACCTCTCGAGCTGATCCTGCCCCGTACTCTTCTTCAAAAGAGTCTATAGCATCATTTATAACCTCTTGATCAACACCCTCTTCGTTCATTAAATTGTAGAAGGCCCTTTCGTCTGCTTTGGCTTTAATAGTGTCAGTTTTGGCTTTAGTAGTGTCAGTTTTGGCTTTAGCTAGGTCTGCAACAGCAGCCTTACCATCGTTACCATATACGCTAGTGAAATCTTCCCAAGCTTGTGTTTTAACGTCCCCCTCGACCTCTGTATTATTCAACATATCGTGCATGACTATACTAGCTTCCTTTAAGTCAACAGAAGGAGTTGGGATACTCTTTTTAACACCATCTTCAGTCTTACTTTCTTTCGTAGAAGTATCAATAGCAACCCTAGAAAGCGCCCGAGACAATGGAATGTTCTTTTTTGGTTCGGGAGTAGTAACCGTAAGCCCACCAACTGTTATATCAGTACCTGGGGGAAGCTTGGAGATATCCACGTCATCCCAACTACTGAAAGTAAGGG
>TARA_R110000796_G_scaffold231853_8_pt1 | contig 12958 bp, 16 predicted proteins | sample TARA_R110000796 | Tara Oceans TARA_R110000796 (sample SAMEA4397815) | marine metagenome | biome: Polar Biome; feature: [SRF] surface water layer (ENVO:00010504); material: water (ENVO:00002006), including particulate matter (ENVO:01000060) such as... | depth 5 m | reverse complement strand
TTGTAGGTAGTGGATATTTCTTATTCATCAAGCCTATAAACTTACATGGTAAGAAATGATATACTTTTTCCTGAGTTCAATCCTTATATTTTTGGGTAAAACCATTGCTGACATCACTGCTCTTGATAGTAGGTGGGAGAAGTCTTGGTTTGGTAAGTTTGGAGAAACTTCATACTTTGGCCCTAAGAGTAAGACTTCAGGAAGAAAAGATAGTATGGGAACTTGGATTAGTTCCCATACTTTCCTCCCTGTTAAATTCAGTCAATATCTAGCTCACACAATACTAGTACCCTTGACAGACATTTGGCATTCAGCAAATACAATAAGAAGAATTGGTATCTACTTGAGCGTCTTCTTCGCTCTTTGCCTATGTCTACCTTATGATACAGCAGCTTTGTACACAGTGATCTTTGCAGCTATTAACCAAACTGGCTTCTGGTTACTGTATGATGTGATTAAGCTTTAATCGCTGCTTCATCTCTCATTCTCCCAAGCTCCATACCTAACCACATTCTTGATTCCATTAAGTGCTGAATGATTGAAATCACAATGAAATACTGCATGATTTCATCAGAAGCTTCAGATGCTCCTGGTCTTTTCAAAGAAAATTCAAGAACTTCCTTTCGAGCTTCATCAATCAATTCTCTCAGGTTGTCAACTACGATAACTGGATTATCACCAGAAATAGCTGCTTCAGTTTTATCAAACATTGGTTCAATATCTGCAACAGTTTCTCTACTACCATTATTGGCATAAGGATTGTCTCCTGAGTCAGTAAATTTTAAATAATTTCCTGACCACATCATTGCTTTTTGAAGACTCGTTTTTGCAAGAGCAAGCTCTCTACTTTGATCAAGTTCATCTACTGAGTTAGCAAAGACCATGATCCTTTTTCTTAATTCTTTAAACATCTGATTTTGTTTTAAAGTAATAATAACATAAAATTAGAAAAACTCGGTTTACTTTCTTTGGTGTACTCAGGATTATCCTTTTGATTAGGATCAAGATGAGCATGATGAGAATGACGAAGTTCCCAAAAATTTTGGACTTTCATAACTTCAGCTAAACATCGTTCCATGAAGAATAATTTCTGTTCTTCAATAGCTTCTTGATAGAACATAGGAAGTACATTTTCTCTCAGAGCATGATCTATATCTACTACATTCTTTTGAAGTACTCTAACAAGGTAATACTTCCCTTTTCGTTTTACTCTCACAGTAGTATCAAAAGTAATATAACGTCTATCCTTAGTATTTGGAGAACCTATTTCTACTCTAGTCGAGTAATGAAACTTTGGATATATTTTCATAATTAAAAGTTTAATTTTAAAATTAATCCTCCACCTAGTTGTACTCCTGAAACTACTGTTCCATCCCTAATTCTAGTCACCCCATATCCAAGGTATGAACCCACACCTACTTGGACTCTCTTTTTCTCTTTCTTTACTTTATAAGTTCTAAGTGCAACAGTTTCAGAAAATGGATTAGCATTGTAAACATCGACAAAAGTTAAAGGCTTTTTAAACCACCCCTTCTGTTTCTCTTCTCCAATTACTATAGTGTATTCATTCTTTGATTTACCAGTGATACCAAGGGTGTCAAGCCCCATAGTTATTTCACCAGTGATCCAGCCTCCTAAGTCAAACTCTCTTTTATACTTAGGGTAGATTTCCAGAAAACTATCTCTTATGATAGTATCACCAGGAAGGACTTCGATACCTCCAACTAGGAAGCTATCGACTCTTGTTTCAGTTTTAAAGATAGTGACACTACCAGAGTTCTTCAAGTTCTTTTCAAACTTCTTCACTGTACCTTGCAAAGCAATTATAAGAGAATCAGTAGTTTTGAATTTGAGAAAGGTTGCTGCATCCCTGGTTTCAAAGGCTCTAATCCTGGCTCTCTGTATTCCATTCTCTTCTACCCAGGTTTCAAGTGAATCATTAGCCACTTCAGTAAGAGCTACTTGCTCTTCATACTTATTGTAGTTATTCTCACTTCTCCACCAGAAAAATATAGCAAGTCCAGCTAAAACAATAATAATAATCAATTTAATATCAAGCTTTTTCATGAGTAGGTAGTTTAAAGGTTTTAGCAAAAGTCTGAATATCTACATTGTTATATGCAGGACTCGATGCTATTAAATAGCCAGCTTTATCAAGGAGGGCAATGCTTCGACCTTTAAGGTCTATTCTAATTTGTGCGCCTATCCTATTTGTAAAGTATAGCTTTCTTGTTCTAGCTACATGTTGATGCTTGAAACCTATCATCTTTAGATAGTTTAAGAAGTTCTGATTTGCAATAAAGTTAATAACGTTATCCATGTTCGAAAAATTTAGAAATTAGTAAAATTGTTTCTTAGTTCCCTGTACTTCCAAAGCCTCCTTCTCCCCTAATAGAATCGCTAAGTACTAGTACTTGTTCGAAGTCTACTCTTGGGTAAGGTAGGATCATAATTTGTCCTATACGATCACCAACTTTGTAAGGACTGACAGGAGAAAGTCCAAGTGGTTGAGGTTCATCCTCGTCACCATTAAGAACAAATCTAAAACAGATTTCTCCTCGATAACCAGTGTCTACAACCCCAACACCATTTGCTAAACTCCATCCAGTTTTAGAGACACTACTTCTAGCAAAAAGTAGTCCTACGTGACCTTTTGGAATTTCCATAGCTAAACCAGTATGGTATTGGACATAACGTTCTCCAATTGTAATCTTGGTAGCAATCATATCCATCCCTGCATCTCCTTCCTGGCTATAAGCAGGAAGGACAGCATCATCAGTTAATTTTTGAATTCTTACTCTCATCTTAATTCGATTTTGTAAGTCCATGAAGTAGGTTCTTTCTTCTTAAAATAAAATCCAAAGGTTAAAAACCAAAGAATTTTTTGCCACCATAACCATTTATTGTTTCCACCTTTACATCCTAAAATATAAACAGTGTGTCCTTCAGGTGTAGTGAGTAGATCTCCTACTTTGAACCAGTTTCGATCTAACCTTAATTCCATAATTAAAGGATTTCACAAGCATCCCCTGCACATGCAAGGTTATCTTTCTGAGTTGTATTGTCTTCTTCTTCGACAATCAAAGTCAGATCAATCTTGTTGTTGTTAATGTAATCAAGTTTTCTTTGAAAAGTCTCTTCATCTACTTCCATGAAGGGTGCATCTTTGTAAGTACCACCATTATAAGGCAAGACAGCAAGGCCATTAAAAGTGTGTTTGTTTTTCCACATCCAATCTCCTACAGCATCCCATTCATTAAAGAATTCTAGGCCATCTACAGCTTTAACCATAGGGTTTGCACTAAGAGGATAAGCTACCATGCCATCTTCTTCAAGCTGGTTAAAGTAAACTTCATCCTTATCTACACTTACAGTAGCAGAAACATTGTTGGTGTTTGGCCCTCTTCTATGTCCAGCTTGTACCCACTCAATGTTGTAACGCTTTACTCTCTCAAGCATTTGAAGTGCATTTTCATCCTCTCTTAAAATAGCATCATCTGGAGCTATTTGAGGAATGCCAATGACAGCAGAGTTAGCATCATTGTCCATCACTTTGATGAGTTCAGGATGATACTCCATAAAAAAGTTGAAAAGCGAGTCTCCAACTCTGCATTGCATGTTTCGGATATACTTTTCAGAGTGCCAAGCATGGATTCCTGAAGAAGTTCCAACAACACAAGATGTAGTACCTGAAGGTTTGATAGTAGTAGTTCTGGCTGCATTCTTAATACCAATCATCATAGCTACTCTATTGTTCTCTGAAATAACTATTTCAGCCCCTTCTCTTAAGTTAACATCTTCTAAGTTACCATTACAAATTCCAGTAATACCCACACCAATTAAGGCATCTTTCTCAGTGTTCTTCTTCCAAATAGTTCTAAGATAATGGAAGTCAGTAAATCCAGCTTGAAGAGTACCAAAGAAAGCAGCTACTCTAGCTCGATCATTAAAGTCTTCTTGTAGTAAAGGAAGTTCAAGTTTCTTCTTATCCAGTTGAAGTAAATTAGCATTTGAACTAAAATTAGCATCTTCTAAAAAATCTCCAATAGTGCCAGCATTAATTTCACAAAGATTGCAGAAAGTGTTTCTTCTTAAACTGATTTCACAACAAGGGTTAGTTCCATATTCAGGGTCATTTGTAAAATAGATTCCAGGTTCCCCTGATCCTGATTCAACAGTATATCCCCATAGAGTATCAAACTCATCTTTCTTCACTCTGTTACGCAAAATCGTTGCAGAGTTATTTGATCTACCTCTTTGAGGATTTGCTACCCACCATCCAAAAGTACCAGTTGCTTCGTACTGTTCTAAATCCCAAAAACTACCATTTACTTTGTGGAGAATTACATCTTTGTACATTCTTCCCTCTTGAGTAAAAGTAATAGAGATTTGATTAGGGTCTGTTTCTAATCCTTTTCCTGAAGTATAAGTGACTGCTTCTTTGCTAATTAGTTCACTCTTTACAGCACTACTTTTTGCTTCAGCCATTGCCTTATCTCCCATAGAAAACAAAGCTATAAGTGCTGCTCTTCGAATACCACCAGCAAGTACAGCATCAGCTATATGACAGTTAATGTCATGTACTTCAAGAGTAGTAAGTTTAGAACCATTTTCTTTTGTCTTTAAGATCGCTTTAATCTTAGTGAGACAAATTCTTAAAGGTTCAGGCCCAGGAGCTTTACCACCAGCAGTTACTAACCTTTCTCCTTTAGCTCTAATATCTGAGTAATCAAACCTGGGTTCCACTTTAGTAATACCAAAGTATGACTTCATTAGCTGCTTTACTGCATCTGCCCAACCTTCAATGCTATCTCCAATAAGATACTTAGCTTCTTTAGTTGGTTGAGTAATTTCAGGTAAATTTTCGACATGATGAAATTGTACTGAATAGCCATCACCAGTTCCTCCAAGAAGTAAAAACATAAGTTCATTAAAGGCTCTGTAATCATCTGCTGGAAGATACCCACAGTTGTAGATACGAGCTTCATTCTTCTCTATTCCTGGCCCTGCAAACTGTAATGCTCTCATAGAGGGTAAAACTTTCTTTTCGTAGAGATATTGACTGTTCTCTAAAATCTCCATAGTAAGAGGAGTAAATTGACCACCTAACATCTTTCCCCCTTCAGTGTGTAGTTTGTAGTCTTTGGGACTTCCGTACTTCTTGATCATCATAGTAATATAACGATCAATGATTTCATCCCAATCTTCTCTACGCTTTTCTTTAGGTAGGTACTTTGCATACTTAGTGTACACAACGACATCACTCAATAACTTTTGAGTATAATCCATAGTTAATAAATTTAAAATATGATTTGTAAGTAAGAGAAAAATCAAATCCAGGGACTAGATGCCCCTGGATTTTGGATTAACAAGATACGAAATTCTACTCAGAAATGACAGTTTTCTCATCAGAATCTTGGTCATTATCAATGGCAATAATGTCATCGTAGACCACGATTACGTGAACTATCATTCCAGCATCATCTTTGTGAATGAGTTTTGTTCCTTGGAAGTTTACATACTGAGAAAATACTGGTGTATCTCCTACTACAATTCTGTCTGCTTCATTTGTTGGACACTGTGGCCCAACTTGTAGAACTTTAAATGCAAAGTCAAATTTCTCTTTATCTGCTACCGTATCTGGCAATAGAAGTTGAGACTTTTTGCTCGTCATTTTTTGTTCGATTAAAATTCGATTTCCTAATACTTTCATACTTAAAGTTTAAGTGAAAATTTACAAGTGTTTTGGTAGAACCCATCTCCTTCAAGAAGATAAGTCTTCCCATTGATATAAAACTCGATCTCATAATCCCAATTGAAACCTATGGACTTTTGCTTGAAATCTTTGTCCTCGAAGATGTCCTGGTCTTTAATGATATCAATAATGTTCCCAGGTCTAACATTCTCCAAGATCACCTCAAGTGCATCTCCATCAAGTACAGTAGTAATCTGTACAGTTGCCATCTCCTCTATTAAGCTAGGAGTAATAGCATACGTCTTCTGAATAACTTCAGTACGAGGTTCTATTGGATCATGAAAACAAATAAGATGTTTGTCCCTTTCTTCTCTAAGCCTATCTTGCCAGTCTTTCCAAAGCTTTTCATTTTCTACAGCTTCAGACCTCTGTTTGTCAGTCCATTTTTGTAAAATTCTTCTTAAATAAAAAAATCGTTCAAAGCTAATAGCTGCTATTATAAGAGCAACTATTGCTATAAGAAGTGTGATAAATAGTAATAATTCCATCAATATTAATTTAAAGGTTAACGTTTAGGAAGAGGTATATCCCATTCAAAAGAACTGGCTTTAAAGTCATAATCTTTTAGAATGTAATGTCTATTTTCTGATTCCCAAACTATTGTATAAGTTTTATTTAAAACTAATTCTTCAGGGAATCCCCCAAAGACTTTACTGATTCCTTCTCCAATCAAGGTACGCTTAAACTTATCCAGGTTATCAACAGGAGTTAGCCAAGTTCGATTAAGAAGAGATTGTAATTTTCCAAGTTGTCTTCTTGAATCTTTTGCTTCTTGTTCTTGCATTTTTTCCAGAGCTTGCAATTCAAAAGAAATTAAGTCTTCTAATCTTCTAAGTTGACCAGGTTTTAACTCTAAAGAGTATTTCATTATTAGATATTTAGATAGTAAAGTTCGTTCCTGGCTCTTGTTCTTGCTACATACTTGAGGTTTTGTTCTTGTGTAATCTGCTCTGGTGTGATAGCAAATTTAGATGGAATCAAGTTCTCATTCAAGATATATACTACATCAGCTTCAAGCCCTTTGGCTTTGTGGATAGTACATAATTTTATAGAGTCTTTCTTTCCAACAAACAAATTCTTCATTTCTGTAATAAGTTTACTCACAGGCTCTCGACCTGTACAGTGAAGTCCTGCAACTAAACGTTGAAAGTTTAGAAAATTCTGGTTATACATGTGGAATAGCATTTTACCTCTATCACTTTCATCCTTAGACATATCATACAACTTACTACGCATAGCATCAGTAGCAAATATTATCTGCTTCTTGTCATATGGTTTAAGGAATCTGATTACAGAGTTCAAAATGTCTTCACCTTCAATATAGCATGACTTACCGCTAGTTATAAGCTGAAAGTATAAGTCAATGATAGGATTAGTGTTTCTACAGACAACCATTGATCTAAGCTTGATATGCCCTGGGTCATCTACGTATTCAACTATTCCTGGTTCCATACTATGAGGCTGCATCACATTGTAAACGTCATTTGCTGCATCAATAATTCTTCGATCACATCTGTAACAAATGTCAAGAGGACATTCCATAACTCCTTCTTTCTGTTTGAACAGATCAAATGAGTTCGAATAAGCTCCACTGAAGCCATAAATAGATTGGTTCCTATCACCAACAGCAATCCACTTTTTAAGAGTAGGTTGAGCTATGATTTTATCAATCAAAGCATGTTGGCAAAGGTTTAAATCCTGAGCTTCATCAATCATCAGATAAGTAGGATATACTGGAATTTCAAGTCCCATCACAACAGGTAAGTAGATCATATCATTGAAATCAATCTCAATGAATTTCCCTTCATAACTCTTGTTTCGAATCACTAAAAATTCTTTCCATAACTCCTCCAAATCTTTGGAAACGTATAAGTGCTTTCCTGCACCTAGTCCATAATTTATAATCTCCTCGACATCATCAGTTAAGAATAGCCTTGAGATGTCATTCATGTCCATCAGGGTATAAGTAAGCCTTAGTTTAACTTCCCATTCCATGTACTTAAAGTACGCTTTCTTTTGATCTTGGAATTTCTTTACCAAGACAAAATTCTTTCCTTTATTTACTTTGTATTTCTTCCAACTTCGAATTGCTGATAAGCCAAGACTATGAATGGTCATAGCCTTACCTTGTAGCAATCCTTTGGCTTCAATCTTTGCTTGTATCTCCTGTTGAACTGAGGTGTTAAAGGCAAGAAACAAAGTTCTGTGTTCACACATCTCAAGTAGTCGCAAGAGAGTTGTAGTTTTACCACTCCCTGCAACTGCCATTATCAACAGGTTCCATCCTGTAGTCATCCAAGTATGAAATATACTCTTCTGTCTTTCACTATCCTGTATTATCATCTATAAAATTTTTGAAACCTTTATGATCAAATCTATCATCAAGATCAGGTCTATGTTCTAGCATCCAGGCTAAGAAAAGAGCATTGCATTGCATGTGACCAATATGAGTTAGTCCACTCTCAAGATCAATATCTTCTCCTTCCATGAAAGCATCAAGGTGTCTTTTCAAACTCTCACATATTTCTCTAATAGATAGACCTTTCATCCAATTACAAGCTTCATACTTTTTAGCACCAAACTCAAAAACTTGAACCATTGGTAATAGAGCAGATTGAGGAACTAGACTCCATTGAGGTTTAGCCTTATTAAATCTATCTCCTGACTTTTTCTTCGACATAGTTAAAAATTTCTTCTGGATTTTTGAATGGGAAGTCATACTCTGTTGGTTGAAAGTCATCGGGCTTAACGTTAGTGTCATAGCATTTATTGACTTTATCCAGGTGTAGTACTTTCATCTCTTCCCTCTTTAATAAAACTCCAAGGACATCCCTTCTAGTATGGTCAAACATCCTTCCTACTTCTTCTTTTGAGAACATTTTACTGTACTCACTTCTTAATAGATGATTATAAGATTCAATGTAAGGTTTTGGTATTTTAAAGACTATCATGTGTCTTCTAACATCCTTTAGATCAGTGTCATAGGGATAGTCAGTTATAAAACAGTCATGATACCTAAACCACTGTAGGACTTCATTAAAGTTTCTTGGTTGGTACTTTGCGTCACACACTAAATAAAGGCTAGGGACATTGTTTTGATGAGAAACATCTCCAATTCCTGCTGCCAATTTAAAAACTGTGTTTAGCTTATCAATAAAGTCTTGTCCGTAATGAGTCAAAGTTGGCCCTAAAAATCTCCAAGACTTATTTTGAAACATCTTTCCAATTTCAATTTTTATCATTATGCTGCCATTTTCATACACTTCGCATAGGTGAGAGTATCGTAATACACTTCAGCCTTTTCTAATCTCGATTTTAAAAATTCAATGTCTGCCTGGATGTCACCTTCAACCTTGTAAGTTTTGATTCTATCTTTTATATCAAGGTTTCTGATTGCATTTTGAACTTGAACGAATTTGAGTTTCTCTTTTTCGCTGTAGTTTTTAACAATCATAGGAACCATTTCTTCTGGATAAGGCATCAAAACATAGTCAAGGTAAGCACTATCACAATCTTCTAATAGACAGTACGCTATGAGCTGCCAGTAGTAAACTAAGGCAATACCTGTTTTACTTCTGAAGGACTTCCAAGTTTCAGGGATTTTAATGTCTCTGATAACATTAGCATACTTAACATCATAACTTCCTGATAGAAAACCAAGAGTTTTAGCACTATTAGGATTCTTCTCAATGGCAAGATTATACTGTTTACCTACTAAGTAGATGCCTCCCTCTTCACAAATATTTCCCTTCATAATTTGAGGCATACTATCAGTAGTACCAAAGTCATGGAAATTGTAATTCAGTTCAAGCCATCTTTCTTCAAGATAGGTTTTGGCCCCATCTGGTAAAGGGTCATGTTCTGCATTGTACTTCTTCTCTATTTGAGTTCGAAGGCTCTTTGCATCTGTCATAACTCCTGCCATTTCACAGTAATCCTCAATATTAATGAGGTTGAAGATTTGTTTTTTCTTCTCGACTTTTTCTTTCACTTTCTCGTAGATGGCATTATACGCATCTTTGTTAAAGTTTGGTTTGTTTGTGCATATTGAATATGCTGATGAGCATCTAATCATTTTACTAGGTTAAGAAAAAGAGAAAACAATGCCCAAAGACACTGTTCTCTTTCCCGGTTATACTACTTTCTTTAGGTTTTTCGAAATCTTCTGTAATTGATCAAGAATATTACGTCTTGAAATTTCAGGAATTTCTGGTATCTTTAAAGTATATTCAAAACTTTGGTCTGTACTGAACTCTCCATCATAAGCAATTAAACTCATGAAGTCATCTTCGAATCCATCAGGGTAATCCTGTACAGAAGTTTGAAGATCCCCAGAGATTACTTTAACAGGGAAATAGCTACAGACTCTCATCTTACCATAGTTATCTGAAGGTGGTACTGCTACCACATCAGCAGGATTCACTAAGCATAGAATAGAGATGTTACCAAAACTATTCTTTTTTAACCATTTCTTACCAGCTACATGAAGACCACTGCTACAAGTGTTCTCTTGTTTTGCATCACATTTATCTCTTGCTAGTGTAACAGGTTTACCAAGAGAAATTTCCATCTTCTTAGTACGCTGATCAGTATAAACTGTAGCTCCCCCCTCTTCACCATCTTTCAATTTGTGGTATAAGTCTTCCAGGTTTCCTACAACTACGTTGGTCTTTTCCTGAAATTTTTCAGAAGAAATCTTCTTGTTCTCAACAGACTTATACTCTTTTGGTTCAACATCATAATCATAGTACAAGCTAAAGTTCTTTGGAGACTTTTTGTGCTTGAATTTGAGCTTGACATATTCTTCAGAGATAGCATTAGTCTTAGCAGAATCAATTTCTACTCCTTCTTTCTTCAGTTCTACGTTACGGTATGCAATGAACAATCCACTTTTAGAGATGGTCATCCCATATCTATCAAGGAACCAAAATAAATTAGTTCTTGCTCTACTGTCTGGATTTAAACAGCATAAAGTCCAAAAGTTACAGTAAGTTTCAATCAACTCTGTATCACCAGCTTCTTCAGCGTGATAAATAGCACAAGCTAAATCAAAAGGTAGAGTTAATTGAGAAATCTTTTCAAGGTACACGCTATTACCAAAAATAGTCAGGATTTTTGACTTTGCTAAAGTTTGAAAAGCATTAACGTTATCAGCCACTTCTTTTTTCAAGACTTCTAATTTCGGTGTAAGTAAGGTTCTAATTTTCTCTTCGCTATTCTCTATAGAATAATTTATGACTTGCATGTAAAGCTCATCATCACATTTACTATGACTTAGAAGAGTGCCATCAGTAAGTACTACAGCTAGGTTTTTTCCTATTCGATTAATCTTCATTTTCTTCAGGTTTTAGATTTAAAACAGTTTCTTTTTTAAGTTTGTAAAACGCATCCAGGTTTGGCCTGAATAGTTTCCTGGCAAGGATATAATCTGTAATCAAATTAAATCTCTCTTCAGGAATTTGATTATAACTCCCATAGGAGTTAGAATTACTTGATTTCATAAAGAGTAAGAATTGAGCTTTCTCAAGAAGGTCTTTATGAACTCTAAGATAGCTCCTCATCTCTTCATCGAAGTAGTTATGATCTTGACACATTGTAAAGATTTCATCACTTAACCCCTCAATCCTTGTGTTTAAATGCTTATCAACATACTCTTGTAGTTTTCTTATAGCATCATGAACTTTGACTGAAATCTCATCTACATTTGTTAGATAAGATATCTGTTTAAGGAATGGAAGTTCTTTCTGAATCAACATGGCAGTAGCAATTCTACGGATTGGTTTATATTTAAGTCGCATAAAATCTTTAGCTTTAATACAATTAGGAATAAGTTCAAGCTTCTTCATTCGAGTAGGAGCCATTCTTAGGAATGTGATATGGGAATTAGTATGGGTTCGATAGTTATACTGATCAATTTCTTTCATCGTAATAAACATCTTATCTAAATACTCATCTTCTTTCTCTCCATAAACAAAAATACCTTTACTCGTTACAAGTTTCTGCATAGTTACAGTAAGTGAATCAGACACAATACTACTACCATGTGTTGCTTTTCTCATCTTGTGTACAGTAAACTCTTCTTTTGAAAAAGCCTTTCTTTTAGTTGCACTTCGATTAGCCATTTGTTCAGCTTTCCTTTTAGTCTTCCAAGACTTAGGGATAAGCTTCTGATCAAACCTAGGTATCTTTCTAAGAATAGGAAAAATGACTTCATTTAAAATAAGCTTTGTTTCCTTCCAAGCATACTGGCTTCCATTGTACTCTCTTGATCTCTCCATTAGAATGTGGAGTCGATCCTTCCAGTACTGTTCTCTTGGTGTAAAGAAGTTAGCTTCCTCTGGTACTGTGTCTTTCACATAAGCTTTTTCCAGGGCTGTGAGGTTAGCTATATCAGCAATAAAATATTTTCCAGGTATATTGTCTACATCGTTGTAAAGAGTATTAATAGTTATCATCTGATTACCTCTGGATAAGAACTTACCACTTTTGAGCCTATACCCTGAAAGAAGTCTTTCTTGAGTCATAGTTCTATACGTATTTTGAACAAGATTACCATTATACTTTACTCCATTGAATGTCATTCTTTTTGCATTATTAGAGTTTACAATTACAATAGGCGTTTTATCATCTTCAAGTAAAGTAAAAACATGATTATTAAGAGATTTATAATACTCTATAAAATCTGTATGGTCACAATCTTCAGCTTCAATAAGTTCTTCTACTTCTTCTAGCATTGCTGCTATCTTAGCTTCAATAACTTTGACATTATGATCAGAGTATAAAAGCTCTTCTCTGTTTGGAGTCACTTCAAGCTCTCCAATTTCGAAGCGTAAAGTAACAGGATATTCTTTTACACGATAACTATAGTTTTCTGTCAAAGCTCCGAACCTTAATGGATAAGCTACTTTACCAAGTGTCAAGTTTATCTCCTTCTCTCTATACAATGTATTCACTGAGAAGTTCTTGTACCTCTTGATCTTAAGACTATTAAAACTCTCTGAAAAATCAGAGATAGCATAATAATTAGTCTTATCAATAAAGTACACATTCTCAAAGTAGATAAGTTGTTGTTCTATTGCTCTCTTAAAAAAATGTAGATCAGTAGAGCTTTTGATAGGCACATGAACTTTAAATCCATTCCTTTGAGTGGTAGTCTCCTGATGAAGTAGGTCAATAGAAATCTTGTTACTATCCTTATACATG
>TARA_R110000796_G_scaffold120506_3_pt1 | contig 12989 bp, 23 predicted proteins | sample TARA_R110000796 | Tara Oceans TARA_R110000796 (sample SAMEA4397815) | marine metagenome | biome: Polar Biome; feature: [SRF] surface water layer (ENVO:00010504); material: water (ENVO:00002006), including particulate matter (ENVO:01000060) such as... | depth 5 m | reverse complement strand
CGCTTGCTTTGTGACCTTGTTTCGTCGCTCTAGCCGTTCTAGGGGTGTTTTGTACATAATCGATGAACTCGTTGTAGGTAAAAGTAATCTTGGCGTTTGTAATATTGTTTCTCATAATGTGGTAATTTTAGGTTTAAATTATTGGCTCTTAGCTAGTTATGTGATTTTTAGTGTGATTTTAGCTATTTCCATAGGGTAAAAATATGCTTTTTTTAAATATAAAAAAAATAAAAGAACGTATTGTAAAAAAAAATGAGGGGTTAAGCTAGTGCCCAACCCCTCAGATTCTTATTATGCTAGCATTGCGATTTCGCTTTCCTGCATACCTTTGTAGATTACCATTTCCATAACCTCTTGCTCCGTTAATCCTGCGGCAAGCAATTTAGCACCGTTGAATGTAGCTCTTGGGCTAATTATCGTTTTGATTTTCTTGGTCGCAACCTTGGCTCTTAAAAGCTGAACCTTAGAACACCATACTTTATTCGTAGCCAACTCAGTTTCCATAGCCTCGTCGTAACCGAAATACAAGAATACAAATCTATCTAGCGTTGCGGCATCAATAGGGTTTCTACCTACATACTCGCTAGTGGCTCCATGCCCATAAGTGTTTCCCGCCATTATACAAACGAAATCTTTGTGTCGCTTTACCATTCCGTCAGGAAAAGATACAACCTCGTTTTCGCTCGCTTGGTTTATAGCACTAAGGACATTCGGGTTACTGTTATCAAACTCGTCACCTAACCAAACACCACCGAACTCATAAGCATTCCTAAAATCGGTCGTAACATAATTACCGTGGGCATCCTGATATCCGAAGAATTCGTGAACTCCTGTATGCTCGCTTAAAGATTTAGAGTAGAAAGGGAGGTCAAGTGCTTTTGCGGCATTTATAACGGCAGTTGTTTTACCTGAACCAGCTGGTCCGACTAGAGCGATATTCACCTTGGCGGATATACTCTTTAAAACTCTACCGAACAATACGTGCTGAGTTCCCATATTAATCTTAGTGTCTTTCTCTGGGTTGCTAACTATGTGTTCTAGTTTCCCAGGAACAACTCCCAATTCGTCTAGCGTGCTTTTTATAAAGTACTTTACAGTTTCAAGGCTTTCTGGAGATTCAATTCCTTCCTTTACATATTCGAATATTGTAGCTTCCAAACCTACTTTCGGAGTTGTGGCTGGCGCAACAATCTTCCCATTGTCTTTCATCGTTGGCTCAAGAAAGGTTGCGGGAGCAACCTCTTCTTCTATAGTAACAACCTCTGCTTCTTGGGCAAGTTTATTGTCTAAGGCAATAACCTCATACATTAACTTGATTTCTTTTCGGCAGTAGTATTGTAGCTTGGCAAGTTTGCTGTCTAACTCTTCTTCCGTTAAAGGCATAGCCAAGTCTACATATCGGTTCATTTTTTTCTCGAAGATTTCTTTAGTGGCACCGTAACAAACAATACTAGTGATGTAAAGAAATTCGCTTTCGGACTCTGTGGTAACAGTTACTGTTAGTCCAAACATTGCGCCATCGTCGTTAAAATTCTGATTTGCTACGTTGTTGTTGAAGGTTAAATCGCTGGTACTTAGGTTTCTACTTGTCATTTTGTGGTAATTTATGGTTTTTTAGGGTTATCCCTGGGGCAAATATACGGCTCATTCAAAGTTATTACCTAATAAATTAATACTTTTTTTTAAGCGATTCTTAAAACTGCCCTGCAAACAGGTCATTCGAGTCTGTTTTATTTTTATAATATTCGTACATTTTTTTCCACTGAACCCTAATATCCCATGTAATTCCTGTATATCCTTCCCATTTCCTTTCCCTGGAAACAGCCTTTACAAAGGGGTGAAACTCTTTTGCCATCCACATAGCGTTGGCATCCGTTAAATCTTGTGTCCTGTAATTGCTACAACCTCCTGGGGTTCCGATTCCTTTAACCTTTTCCATAGCGTACTTAAAGTAACAACCTATTTTGTAGTTGTTCTTAATCAGGCTCAGCATAATATAAAAGTCCTCTCTAAATTTAACGTCAGTCAGTTTCTCGGTCATACTATTATATGCCTTAACTTTTATCGCCCAACAACCGTACATTCGGCAATTGTCTTGGAAGTCTTCCTCTACGTGCCCATTTCCGCCTCTAGCACTTAGACCAACAAGACCGTAATCTTTATGGCTCAACTTCCCCTCTATTTCTAAAAACATCCTTACAAACAACTTATATCTTGTTTCTTCCCTGAAATGGTCGGGTGTTATTTTGTACAGTTTGTTTTTGTTTGGCTTGCCTAATTCTGTTTCATAACCCCTTACAAGCAGATTAATGTTATCTTCTATAAACAACACGCTATCTGCTGACGAGTTCACAATAGACCAATGCCTTGCCTCGGCTACATTATTGCCAACATACTCTTTGACCTCTTTAAATGCGTTTGGGTACAACCTATTATAATGTTGAGCCTCCCCTTGGTGGCAACATATTGTTATTTGTTTGAGCAACTGTTTTGGTATGTGCTTTATAGCATAACTTTGTTCCCACCTTCCTCTTGTTAATATTATCTTTTCCATATTATTCTCTTAGTTTATTTCTTAGTTTAGTGCTACTGTAACTGTGTCGTCGTTTATTGTATATTGTTCTTACACCACTCCCCTCTAGTTCTTTACCTGTAAACTCCACTCCATCGTATTCCTCACCAACAAACCTAACATTTGGCATTATTATCGCAACCAAATTATAGAGGTCTTCTTCTGTGTCAAAAGGAATTAGCAAGTCTATGTGGTTTAGGCTTTGTGCTTGTAGCCAACGCTCTAGCGTGGATTGTAAAGGCTTGTTCTTTGATAAGGGTCTAGAGATGGTCGGGTCTGTTAACAAACCAACGATAAGGAAATCGCACTGTAACTTACATTCCTCTAACATTAATGCGTGTCCAGGGTGTAGCAAATCAAATGTGCTAGCAGTAAACCCAACCACAGAACCCTCCTCTTTTAATTCTTTTAATTTCTTTAATAACATACCTCCGATAATTTGCTGATTGATAAATGTGTGTTGATAAATTTAATGTACTTCCTTCTTTTTTTAGGGTTATCTAGATATGTTAAAACACGAACCCAATGGCTCAGTTCTAAAGCAAATAAACAATCTTCTGAAATCCCGCAAACCTCATACATAATTTCGTACAAATCTTTTAATGGTTTCACCAAGCCTTTCTCTCTTAAACTGTAAGATAATTTCGCACCATCTAAAACATAGCTAGAATAGGTTTCTTTATTGTATATTGGGTCTATCAGGTAAAAATGATTCGCCCTTTTTTCGCTTACAATTATGTTGTCTAAACTAAGGTCGCCATGGCTAAAAGTTTGAGTCGGTTGGCATGTCAGTAGTTTTTCTAAATACTGGGAGCATCTAGCAGGATCTTGTTCCATTAGGTTGTTCCTTAACATGTGAGTCTGAACCCTTGTTGTGTAACTTTCCCATGTTGCGTTGGCATAACCTTTCTCAAACTCATCCCACATAACCTTAGACTCTAAATCTACTAGAATATTTGGTATGTAATTTTGTAGGAGCATTTCAGCTTTTAGCAAGTCGGAAATCTTTGCCTCAGGAATGTACTCCATACTTATTGTGTTTCCGATTAGGTTGTTTATTTTTGGTGTATTGAATAATGAGCCAGCAACGTCGTACCAATTTACTTGTTCTAATGCGTTGTCACATGTTTTAAAGACAGTATTGTTAAACAAGGTTACTTCCGCTCCGCTCAAACCTTTTGTTAGGCTTCCGTGTCCTTGTATGTTTACGAAGTTTTGTGGTGTTATCCCTTTATCGTCTATGTATAATTGTGCAAGGATTTTGTTGAAAGATAACTCGTGATAAGGAACATCGTTTTTTTCCAACCAAGCCTCTATTGATTTACGATATTTTTTATCAGCTTTTTTATAGTTTCCTTCGCAACTTAATTGCCCTCTAGCAGTTAGAACTATTATCTCGTATCCAGTTGCGTGGTACAACTTCAGTTTGTTTATTAATTCTAGGTTGGGTTTGGCGTTATCAAAATCCCTATCAGTGCAGTACGACAGCGTATCGTCTAGGTCTACAACCAATCTTTTGTAATGTTTCATAAATGTTTATTGTTTAAAGTTTTAAATATCCTCCTGTTTTCATTTTGGTTTTTTTTAGCTCTTCGCTAGGTGTATCGCATTTGTACATATTCTCTCTGTAATACATTACAAATGATATCCGCAACCAACCTTCGTGTTGGTTCATTATTTCGGTATTCCCGTGCCACTTATGTACATCGGCAAACAACACATCTTCGTTCCCCATTTCTACAGCAACACCGAACTCTGGCAATACAAAATATCCTCCTGTCCAATCCCCTTCCCTGTACACAATTAGGTTGCCAAAACCTTCTCGATAATCTCCCGCATCTTGATGGCAAGCCGTTCTAAAGTTCTTGTTTACGGTTATGGTTGTAAAGCTAGTGTCTTTGATACGGTAATTGATGTCGGTTGCGTCTGCAATTTTACGTTGTTTTGCATAATAGACTGGGCAATATTTTTCGTACAATTTGTCGATAGCCTTTACAAAAGGAATCCCAGATTTAAATTCCTCAAAGTGGTCTCTAGCAAAAGCAGTTTGCCGACAATACCTAACCATTGCCGATGGATCCATATAACCTACATTACCACTGTAAACAAAATTACCCACGGTTGTATTAGCTATTGTTCCGTCTTTCCTTATTCTTTTGTGGGAACTTCCGCTGGCAATCCCCCTTCCTTCTGTGTGTGTTATGCTTTTCTCGAAAGCCTCGTAGCCACTTTTAAGCAAGTCATAATCTACAGCCTTTTTACGGTATCGGAAAAGCAAGTTCCCTCTAGTGTCGTATCCGTCAGCGTCTTCTCGGATAAGTAAATCGTAGTGTTTATCATTTAAGAAAACCCCTTTCAATTTATCAGCCTTTTTTTCGCTGATTTTCCTCTTTACAATATACTGTTTTACTTCACTCATTCCGTGTATTGTTTTCTAAGTGCGATTAATATTAAATCTGATGCGTTCCCCATGCTGAATCTATCTTCGTTGAATTCTACCAAACAACCCCTTTTAACAAGTCGCTTCATTTCTTTTAATTCGTCTTCGCTAAAATAAAGAATAAATTGCCTGATTTGGGTTTCATCTAGCTCTTGATTCTTTTGTTCTAGGTCGGTGTTGAAGAGTGTTAATCCTTCCATATTTTTTTTCTTTTAAAATTTATACAAATATACAAAATTAATAAGCCACTAACAAGCGACTGAAGTTCTGTGGAAAGATTTAAATTCTTCACCAAAAGAATGTATTATCTTATCTCTATATCCCTTATTCGCCTCTTGTGTTAATTTAGCTAGAGCCTGTATGAAACCACCACCCTCACGACGCATGTTGTTTATAATTAAGCCAACTTCCATTGTCGTGTATTTTGATTCGGGGATTATAATTTCTGCCGATTCTTTTTCTGATGTTAACCTAGCTATTTCCTCACATATTTTGAACTGTTTATCTAAGTCCGGAACCTCTGGCAAGAATTGTAATAAGTTGAATGCTAATTTTCTATTGTCGTTTTCCATAAATTATTCTGTTATCCTTTGTATTTTTAAAGATATTCCTATCTTCTCTTTTAATTCCTCTATGTCTTTTAGGTTATCGAAAGCCATCTTTAAAACAATCTTTTTTGCCGCAACTTTTACTGCGCCAGCATTATCCTCAGTTGTCTTAATTACCTTCTTAAATTCTGTGGCTTGTTCTATTTTGCTTTCCCTGTTTACTTTCTCCTGTGCTAGAATACCTATTTCTTTTCTAAAGGCTTTGGTATGGGGTGGTAAAAGTTGCCACTCCCACATTATGTCGTAAACAAAACTCTTTCCGTTTGGTATGTAACCGAAATCTTTAAATTCTTCGTACGCATTCAACACCGATAAAACTAAGATTGTTTGCTTTTCAGATTCGCTTGGTTTTGTCTTTTCCTCTTCAGCAATTCTATCCTCTTCAGCCCTGATTCTAAGGTATTTGTTTAGCTCTTTTCTTTTGTATTCTGAATAAGCACTCATCACCCTCCCGATGACTCTAGCATTTAGCTCAGCAAAGGGTTCTATTATCTTGTTTTCTAAAGACAATTCTCTTTGCACAAACAAGTCAAAGGCAAGCATTATTTCTTGATACGTGTAGTTTACTAATGTTTTGTTTATATGTTGAAACGCAACATTCATAACGTCCTCTATTCCTTCTTTCTGATTAACCCCTATTTTGTTTGCCATCCACTCAACTAAATTGACCGTGTTTGAGTTCCTTATCGGCTTTGGGTAATCCCTTAATTTTACATTCTCAAGAGCCAAACCAACATCAGGTTTATTTCCCATCTTCACCACCCTCACTTTATTCTGTTCTTGTACATAGGGTTGTATGCTTATTTCTGCCATAATTTATTCTTTCATTGATTTAATTATTCCTTCTTTCCAAGTAGATCCAGCGAACTTTTTAACTAACAGTTTGTCCCTCTGATCCGAAAGCCACTCTGGTTTAAAACCAACCCAACTTTTTTCTGCCATAATTTTGATTATAACATTCGGGTCTAGCTTGCTTTTTTCTATTTCGTTTTTTAGTTTAGTAAAAGCCGTTTTTGTATTAGACGCTTTTTTATGTTTTCTTACAAACATATAGTCTTCAACATATTGTTCCTCTACACCTAAAAGCAAGAGCTCTTTTCTAAAGTTAAAAGCAATTTTTTTAGGTATATTTTTTTTATTTTTTATTACACTTACATTAACACTTGCATTTGCATTTGCATTAACACTTGCAGGTTGTTTTGTTTGGGCTTGCTTAACATCTTTAGCAAATGTTAATTTTGTTAAGTTTTGCTCCTTCTTTAACCTCCTCGCTTCAGCACCTAACTTGCCAGCCTCGCTTCTTTTCCCTCTTGTTTCTCCCCACTTACTTAGATCTCTTTTTAACTGCTGTTTAATCGGCTCAAAAGTTAGCTCTATAATTAAGTCTTTTGGCACTGGGTTCAAATCGTTAACGTAATCTAAAATGTGTTTAAACAACTCGCCAGCCTTATCGTCAGGCATCTTAACAACAGTGTGTATTAGGTCTGAGTACAAAAGGAAGGATTTTTTTCCGTCAGCCATATTGTTTTTTATTTTAATTTATGGTTTTGTTTTATAACCTTTCCGCAAATCATTTGCATTTCTGTTACGCATTTATACCCACTTTTAAGCACTTTATTTTTAGAAGTGGTAATAGTTTCGGCAAGAACCTCGTTAGTCCTACCTTCGTATCCGTAAACCTCCCTGTCGGGTTCGTGAAGGGTTATGTGCCCCATGTACTTCCCTTCTGTGCTGTAAACCTCTTTTACAGTACCAACAATATCAAACTTTACCATTTCGCAAATCTTCTAAGGTTATCAATTTGTTTGAAGGGGCGATGAGGTCAAACGTTCCGCCCTCAACTTCTTTCTTCCAGTATTTTGTGATAGACTCCCGCATAGAGGATATTTTAGCATTCAACAAAGCCATTACCTGAGCCTCGTTTTCTGGATTGTTCTTTTTAGCCACTTGCCCTGTGTTTTGAATCTCTGAATAGTATTCCGTTGCACCTGTATAAAAAGCTCTTTCTAGGATAGCTAGAACCGTTGGATCTGTTGTTTTAAGGTTCTCATCAATTAAGAACTTCTTGAATTTTGATTGCATTATATCTTTAGACATACTTTTTTAAATTTAAACATTTAATTAATTCTATTTCTGGCTTCTTCCAGTTTTGTTTTCTTAACCTAACATAGATTGTACCTCTACTTATTCCAAGCAATTCAGACAGCTCATTTACTGTTAGGTAATTTTTTAAATACAAGACCTTTTCTGTTGTTCCCATATTGTTATTTTTTGTAGTGTGTTACTGTTGTTAGCTCTAGAACAGAATCTACAAAGAAGCTACAATACTTGTCGTTCTCGTTTAGCCAATTTAACAGGTCTTTTTCTTCGTTGATTATACCATGTACCAAGTTAGGGTTGTTTACTGAATATATCAAGAAAGCACAGTCCATTAAATCTTCCAATAAACAAGCACTCAGCTCTTCCATTTCCCTCCTTTCGTCTATGTCTATTCCTTCTTGAAGAGCCGTTGTAATTCCCACGACTCTAAAAGCCGTTTCATCTGAAGCATTAAATGCTCTCCTCATAAGTAGAGTGTTTGAAATATTCCCAGGATAATCTATTGTAAAATACTTCTTGGATATTGTTTTAAGAATCCTTTCCGATTCGTATTCTTGTATTTCAGTTAAGGCTTTATTGTTCATCTTATTTCTTGTTTAGTGCCGAATATTGAACCTCAGCTATTTTTCTGTCTACGATTTTGTATATGCAATAAGTTACAGGTCTTCCGAACTTGTTAACCCTCTGGATATCCTCGGTTAAAATTGAAACCCCTTTTCTTCTTAAAATACTGACGCAATTTGGAGCGTTCATAACATAAGCCATATCCATAAAATCTTTGCGACTCAAACCTTCTGGATGATTTAACAGTAGGTAGAAAACTTCTAGTCTTTGGTTCTTAGGAATTCTAAGTGTTGGGACTTGCTTTGTCGTTGTGTTGTTTGTTTTGAAAAAATTTAAAATACTCATAATTGTTAAAATTTAAGATTAATATTAATTGTTTTTATTGTTAAGATATTTGATTACTAATTCTTTTGATACATAGTAGATTGGGATTAAACCTTGGTACACCGCAATAGCAAAAATAGGACACGCTATTTTAATGAAGGTCACATTATCAGTGAACACATATAGGACACTTAGGAATATCCCCACCCAACCATAAACACCGCTCAGGGTGAACTTCCGTTTTGCTAGTTTCTCGTTCATAAGAGCTCTTCTAATTTGTCTATTGATAATTCTACACGGCTTGTTAGGTATTCTTTATCCTCTACAGGAACTAAGAAACGATATTTGTTAATGCTAGGTATCTTGCTTTTAGGGTTTAGAAGTTGTAGGTTTTCTTTTGGCTCCTCATACAAGAACCTGTAATGCCACATCGGTCCAAGTTTGTTAGCTTCTATCCACATCGGGTCTTCCGCATATTCCCTTATCTCTTCTAGGTCATCATAGGTTGGCATAAAGCAAATCGCCTCACCGTAATCCACACCATTTAATATAGTGTTCCCTACGATCTGCCAATACTCTTCTGGGTGGTTTTCCTTTAAGTATGAAGGGTTGTCAGTTTCCCTAGCATGTATAATAGCCATACTGTAAAGAGCAAAGTTCTTTTTGTAATAACATTTCGCCTCGCTTATCATAGGCTCTTTTCCGCCAACCTCAAAATCGGTTGTTCCCGCCCAATACAAACCTAGGAATTCGTCTGGATGCCTTATAGAGGATTGTGAGCTAATTTTATACTCAGTCCCTAGCTTGTTACAAAACAAATAAGCCTCCATAAATTTACCCCAAGCCTTGGCTCTAGAGTATCCGTCTTCTTGTAGTTTATCTAACAACAAACGTTCTAACCAACGCTCTTTGATATATGTTTCACCGCTCGCCAAAAAATCCTTATTTCCACGGCTTGGTTTTGCCGCAATTTTATAGATCTGACTATTTGTGAAATTACCGCTTCTAGTTTCTATGTTCATAACTTATCTTGTTGCTTGGTTATTAACTAGGAACTTGTAAGCCTTATCGTAAGAACTTGTTTCCTCTAATTCAATGATACGCTCAATATTTAGAACATCTTCTAGGTGGCATTCGGCTATGTTGTCAAGTAGTTTTCTAAGTAAAGGAATATCTACCTCTTGTTTTTCTACCACTTTAAGGCTATTGAATTCTTGTGGGCTGTAAATATCTGCCGCAATACCCAACTCGCTTGCACACTTCTTTAAAGCATCTGTGGTTGCCGCTTTTAGGTCATTACCTAAATCTAAGGGTTGGTCTGTAACAGTTTTCTTTCCGTTTTCCCAAGACGTTCTAAACTTAATATCAACCCTTCCGAACTGATGTTTTACTATCGTCTTACCAGCAGTCCTGCAAGTTAACTCGCCCTGTACAAAGGCTTGTTTTATTTGTAAGTCAAATTTGTAATCTACAATTTTGAAATCCCAGTCCCAACCAAACATAAGGTTTAAAACTTTCTTTACATAAGCACCTGAAACATAATCCCAATCGCCAGCACCTTTTGCTTTGCGTTTTCGGATATATTTTTTTGGTGTAGGTTTCATTAAAAAATTTAGCTGACTAGCATTTAACATATTGTTATCAACTAGACTTAAATCCTTGTCGGTGACTGTTACAAGTCCTTTGTTTTCTTCGCTCATTACAGTAGGTGTTTTTTAACTAATTCTTCGCCCTCTTCGAAGCCTTCTCTCCACTGTGCAAGAGCTAGTGTTAAGGCTAAACTTGAAACAGCGATTGATGTGATTGGGTCGATACCCTTTATAGCGTTCAAGCCGTTATAAAAATCTTTTAAATTACTACATTCTTCCTGTACTTCTTTTTTTGACATAATTTGGTTTATTAAGATTAAAATTTAATTTTTTATACCCCACTCAATTGATAGTCCCTTTTTTCTAAGAGCCTTAATTGTTTTGATATTGATAACCTCACCGTTATCCTTGAACTCAATTTTTGAAACCATTTTGTAATTCACTTGGTGGATTGCTCTTCCTGCTTCCAATTGGGTTGCTAAATATTTTTGTGATGTTGTAATTGAGCCTTCTAATTTAGATAAGGTGCTGGTTTTTAATTGATTACTCATAATTTTGCTGATTTTTAGTTATTTCTATGGTTTAAAAATAGTACTTAATGCAATACGAAACTAATTTTTTAAAAGTTTTTTTTATTCCTAGTTTATAAACATACTGTAATGTTCGTTATAAACACCAAGTTCTAGGTTAATTTCATTCCTTAATTTAACCCTATCTTCCGCACCCCTATGTTTTGTATCTAGGTTTAATCTCTTTAATATTTTTACAGCTATTTTATGTACACCCATAACCTCTTGTTTGCTGAGGTGTAAGGTTGGGCAACCTTGTAGGTTATCCATGTACAACATGTAGCTAGAACCGTATCTCTTTATTATCCCAGCCCTGTAATTAATTACGTCACCGCTTTTGAAGTGGTTGCTCTCAAATGACTGGATGTGGATATTGTGGAGGTTTAAACAGATGGTCACGTTGGCACCTACACTTATGTAATGCCCTCCGTTTTCTTTGCCGTAATTGTCGGTGGCGATACACGGACAACCGTAATCAATTTGCCTAGCTATATTGTTAATCACAGGCTGTAACACCTTGCTCCTGTATTGGCTAACAGACATCAACTCTGTTCTTGTTTTTAGCTTTTTAACCCTTTCGGCTTTTAGTGTTTCTCTTTGTGATTTTTTAGAGTTCTGTTCCATTGTTTTTGCCAGGAACTTTGTACCACTTTCTGAGTGTAGAAGCCAAGACTGATAACATCCACAACTCTTTCCTAATCCGTAGATCCTATTGGCACGATTAAACCTGACTTGTGGGACTTCGTTTTCACAACCAAAACCTAATGCCTTTCCTGTGCCTTTACATTTCTTGAATTCTTTCATTTAAAAGGGTGTGTCGGTTAACAGTTTGTTTATCTTGTTGCTCTTTATTTTAGCAGACTTCAAGATTGCATCATATATCTTTATGTTGTTCTTTGTTATGTTCTGCCTCCTGTCTACAATGTTGTTTATTGTACTCAAGCTAGAGTCTTGTTCTAAGGCTATTTTCCTAAAATCTTTTTGACCTAGCATTGACTTAATCGCATTGCTTATTCTAAGTTCAATTTTGCTCCCTATCATTTTGTGATTGTTTTATTTTTGTCGCCCATAGAATTGGCAACATAGATTGTTTCTGTTTTTGCATAATGTATGCTTTTTATGTAGAGCATCCACTCTATAAAAGTTTTGTTCTTTCTTAACATATGAAATATAAGTTTACAACATTTAAGATGACCACGAAAAACGCTATTGTTAACAATATTTTTATTTGTTCTTTTTTAGTATCAGACATCGAATTTTTTTTTGAGAGTCATTTGTTTGTAAATACCTTTCCTGTATCTTAGTGCCCACTGTAAAGGTGTTAACACCCCAACTAAATCACATTCTAAAAAACCTCTTAATAGAGTGTTAGAAACAACCACGCCAAACCTCTGGATAACAGGTATGTTATTTGGCACGCTAGTGAAGTCGTAAACCTTTCCTGTTTTCTTACAAACGTTCCAAGCGTGTTCCATAGCTATCGGGATTCCTTTTGTATAGTAATAGCCTTCTACATAATCAAAGTCTTCTTCCATCATCCAAGCATTTAGGCTATTGCTGAAACAAGCCTTTATTGTTGTTTGGTAATTCTCGTAATTAAAATCCTCTTCGGCTCCTGCGTATGTTTTACCGTGACGCAACATTCTTTCGTAATACTTTTCCTGAGTCCCAGAACTAAGTTGCTTAAAAGTCATTAAATAATCCTCTATCGGTGTTTCGCAACTCATATCTTTATCGGGTTTTGAAAGTTTATATCGTTATTGTAACGAGTGCTTACAACGGTTATGGTGTGACCCCTTTTGTTTTTAGGGGTTCTTAAAACTTCCCTCTTATTACCAGAGGGGAAAACTGTTACTTTAATCTCTTTGATTCTTCTCATCTTACGATTCTTTTATTTCGTATATTGTTAATTCCCTTACCAATGGCGATATCAATTCCCTAGCCATGTCAAATATTTTTATTGTAGATGTTCCTTGCTTAAAAGGCACCTCAACTAAGTGCCAATCGAAATCGTCGTAAAGGGAATCGTAGAGCCAATATCTTACAACGGCTATCTTTGTGATAAGACGCTCATACTTCCAGTTAGATAAGGCTATCATTTTAACAGCCTGAACTATCTCGGCATCACTTAATCCGCTATTCGCGATTTCTGCAATAACGTCTTCTGTTTTTACACCCTGAAGGTCGTGTACGAATTGTGTCAATAAATTTTCCTGATTATTC
>TARA_R110000796_G_scaffold44988_1_pt1 | contig 12993 bp, 9 predicted proteins | sample TARA_R110000796 | Tara Oceans TARA_R110000796 (sample SAMEA4397815) | marine metagenome | biome: Polar Biome; feature: [SRF] surface water layer (ENVO:00010504); material: water (ENVO:00002006), including particulate matter (ENVO:01000060) such as... | depth 5 m | reverse complement strand
TGTTGATTATAGTGTTGCTGTTGGGCGTAAGGCGTTTGCGGTAAAGTCTGTAGCGGTGGTGGTTCTTGATATTCAAATTTAACTTTCTTCGGTGCTTGTTGTGGTTCGACCTTAACTGACGCCTCTGCCTTAACTGCTTTCTTTTCTTTCGCCTTACCCATTCGGTTCTTCATACTGGTTTCTCTGCCTCGTGCTAATGCGTCTAACTGTGCTTGAGTCATTTTTCTTTTCTTCTTAGGTTTAACTGCTGGTGGTGCTTCAAATCCTTCTTGTCCTTGTTCTATACCATTTCGGTCCATAGGCACTATAGGTGTAATATCGTTGGTAGGTTTAATCTCAAGTTTAACGTTAGGGTTTTCAAACATTTCTTCATTACCTTTCTTAACTCTACTCTCTGCTTCAACAGTTAAAGCGTCTTGAGTCGTTTGTGATATCGATACGTCGGGCATACCTCTTGCGTTCATTATATATATAACACAAAGAAATAAAATCTGTGTAAATATCCGTGTAAATAGCACAAATTCTGTGTGTTGTGATATGGTTGATTGAGATTTTCTGTGAAATTTTTTTTTGAGAGAACTGAAGACCCCCTCATATCACAAGAAAGTATCGTTAGTCGAAACTCGTTGGTTTCTCGTCTTTGCCTAAGTTTAACGTGTATTTCTTGCCGACCTTCATAAATGCCTTTCTCATATTGTAATCCCCAAGGACAGTTTTATCTTTAGACCAACCCGGGACTGGTAAGGCGGTAGAGTTAGAAGCAGTCGGCAAGGATTTCTTATTAGTCCCATATAAGATTAACATTTTACCTAATTTAGGATAATTGAACCATTTAGGTTTGCCTTCACTATCAAATGCTCCCCTATACTTTGCCTCTTCCTTAGTATAAACTGGTCCGCCATAATCCATTTTCTTCATTTGTTTAGGGTTAAGTATCGTCCCCGCACTATTAACGAATCCTTGAAACATAGGGTTATCTACCTTCTTAGGGGCACGTCGCTTTCTTATCTTACCCGTGCTTGGGTCTTTCTCACCCACATAGACTTTAGGTAATTCAGTATTACCCATAACATTACCGCTTTCACCGTAAAGAGTTTTACCCCCTACCCCTAACGCTGTTTTGACTGGGACTGGTAAAGGTTTCTCTGCCTCTTCTTTTGCCCTTCTCGCATTATAATCGGTCATATATTCTCTAACACCTTGAGCGTCTTTAGTCAAAAATCCTAATTTTTTATCCCTATACATTTTAATCAATCCCGCTCTGTGGTCTAACTGAAAGAAGTTCTTTGGTTTAACTGCTAAAGCACTCGTTGCCCCTATCGTCTTACTGGTATCAAGTGTCGGTAATACAGCGTCGGGTTTAACCATATATGGATTGGCGAGGGCGTCAAATGCTAAGTCAAACTTCTTACCTTGATTTAAGTTATTTATGATAGCGTCTCGGTCGGGGTGGTTCTTACCTTCGAATAAGATAGAGTGGATAAAATCGTCTGTAATGCTTGAACTTAACTCGTCTTGGTCGTCGTCTGCTCCAGTAGTCTCAAAGTTAATACCACCCATACCACTAACGCTATACTCTCCGTCGCCTTCGTCCCCCATAGTCCCTAACTTTCGTCCATAAGGGTTATTTGATTCTTTCATATTTTCGCTGAGTGGGACGTTATCCATACCTCGTTCTAACATAAGACTAAATACTTTTTCAGTTGGGTCGCTCCTATATCTGCCTTCGATTAACGGTTCTCTACCTCTAAATACCCCCATTCTCTCTTCACCCTTTTCCAAGTATTCAAGCATACCGCTTTCTTTTTGCTCTTTCTCGTCATAAAAAAACATATGTTCTGCGGTTTCAGTATATATACCCTTAACTGTCCCAAGTCTATTTCCACTCTTAACTAAATCTGCCTTAACTTGTTTCATTCGTGCTAAGTGCTTGTGTTCTCTTTTACCTAACTTCTTACCAGCATCGCTTCTCTCTGCTCTTTGTCTTAACCCTCCAGTCGGCAACTTAATCGCTGGTAGTGCTTCTTCTTCTTCTTCTTTTAGAATAGGCATAGTGTGTGGTTGGTCTATATCATAGGTTAATGGGTGCGAGACGATATCGTATGATTGGTCTGCTAATTGTAATTGGTAATCGTCTTCGAAACTCGATACCGCCAACGCTCCAGCACCACTCATAACACTCTCCTCAGTATCAATCAATACTTCTAAATGCTCTTTAACCCAAATCTCTTCAGTTGCTTCGTCGTAATGCGTTAGGGCGAACTCTAATATTGCTTTGCGTCGTTCGTATTCTTCGATTGGATTAAGTCCCGAAGCAAACCCCAGCGTTGCTTTTTGAGGTGCTATCTTTGACCTCGATTTACGTGCTGGTCTTAACTTACCTTTAGCGTCATACTTGTTTTTAGATAATCCCGCCGAAGGGTGGGGGTCTCCGTTCTTCTTTAGCATAGGGTAATTTCCTTGAGGCATTTTATATAATAAGGGCAGAAAATAAATTAGTTCTGCCTTACGAATTAGAGATAAGTTAATACTTTTTTTTAGTTCGTTCCATTCGGTTTTTCGGTTTAACCTTAAATGGTTTGGTCTTTGGTTTAGTCATACCTTTTTTTTTAGGTTTATAATCTTTAGAGTTATCGTCGTCTGTCTTATTACGCTTAACGCCGTGGTCTTTTTCAGTCTCTCGCCTTGGTGCTTTCTTACCTACCTTACACCCTTTTTTACCGCCTTTATCGCCAACCTTACACCCGCCTTTTTGCTGTCTTGTCTTCATTTATACTATAAGACAATATAATAGTTTGCTCCAAAGATTTCTAAAATCTTTATAAGTGGTCCATAGGCGTTGCGTCAAGATTCGACATAGGCGTCATAGAAGCGTCGCTTTGACCGAAACCACCCCTCAAACTTGGTTCTAACTGACCTTTAGGGACATTAAGTTTATCGTAGTTCATAGGTGCTGATAATGGTTTGCCGATTACACCTTGATTAACTGCTTCACCAGCACCCTCCACATTACTTATATCGAGAAGGATATGACTTTCAATCACGTCTGTCGCAAGTGTCCCGTCGGGATTTCTAATAGTAATATCTAACTCGTTAAGTGTAATCTCTGTAGCATTTCTTAGTGGTATCGTGTAGGGGAAATAGTCAAAATAGAATGGACCTTTGTTAGACTTACCACCGTCTCCGTCGTCGTGGTGTCTCGGCACTTTACCAACCATTTTAGTAAGACCTTGCGAATTACCTACTGGTTTAGAACCTAATATACTATCTTTTTTAAATGCTTTGCCTATATAAGACTTGTGAGGTAAATTATCAACGTTTATCATTAGAGTTGGATTAGTTGATAGTTGCTGGTTTGGGATTAACGAGGTATCACTTGAGACTGTAGATTTACTTGGGACTACATATTTATCTTTAGAAAATCCAATCATTTTACCAAAATCGGGTTCGACTTGAGGGTATAATTCGAAGTAATCGTTATCGTTAATTGCTTGACTTGTAAGTAGTTTTACATTACTAACTTGCGATACTGTGGCGGTAGCATTAACGATTTCAGCGTTGCCGAATCCCATAAAGAACCTATAACCATTATTAACTTTAGTATCTACAAAGGCAGTCCCCATACCAGCAGTAAATTCATAATCCACGTTTGCTTGTAAAGGTGCTTTTGCTTCACCCAACCCGACTCTTACTCCAGCGTCAGTTATTTCTTCTATACCGTATTCAGTTGTTTCAACATAACCATTACCAGCATTAACTACATTTATAGTCCCAGTAATTTTACCGTCTGCGTCAGTATCGGCACGAAAGTTTGCCGAGGTGTTAGCATATCCATAACGAAATAGTGCTTGGGTTTGGTCGGGGGTAAAATCAACTCCCAAGTAATCGCTACCGTCTATGATAGTCCCAAGGGTCTTAATGCCGTCATACTCTATGACTGGGACAGCGTGTTCGTCCAGTAAGACTAAATCACTCTTATCACCCAAAGCACTTACCCATAACTGAACCTTGTTAGAATTACCTTCAACTCTTACTATAAATAAGGCGTCAGCAGAGGCAGACCAATCGAAAGAACCAGTTATATCTTCGTAGGGTGCTAAGATAGGTCCAAGTCCTTTTTCGTTGTAAGCATTAAAGTCTCTTCGCTTGTAAATCTTACCACTTGGGTATTGGGTAGCAGTAGCGTCTCCGTCCCAACCTTGAAATCTATATACTGATAACGCCGAGTTAAAATTAGTTGCTGGTTGGACTGAGTAATAACCGTCATTTTGAACTGTATTACCCCAAGCACTATCGACTATCCCGTTAGAATCACCGCCGACTGCTGTGGCGACTTCAACTCGTTTTTCTTCTTCAATCACAGAGACATAGAAATCACCACCAGCACTCGGCATACTGAACTGAAATTCACTATAGGTATCGGCAACCAAATTTTGACTTAAAAATCCATCGACGTTATAACCAGTCGCTAACTGCCCTACTGTGGTTCGGTCTAAAGTATCGCTGGTCTTACTTGCTGAGTTATCAGTATAAGTGTAGTTAGCACCAACGCCAACCAAAGCGGTAGGTTGAACGTTGCTTGAACCCTTGTTAGTTGTCGAACAAGTGATAGTTGGACCATTACCACCGTCGGGATTATCACACGCTATAAATGGGTGTAATTCTAAATTCTTCCAATTCGTTTGACTTAACACTTGATTACCACCATTAATATTAAAATTGGTGTAAGAACCACCGACTCGCTTGTATTGGTAGGTAGGATAAACGTTATCACTTGATAAGGTAATTTTATACAAGTCATTTTTGCGTGGGACAAAATCAATATCGATTCCTATATCTTGTCCGCCTTCAACAACCTTAACTTTAATAGCACCAGTCTCGTCAGCGTGAAATACTAAACCACTCGCTACCCATAACAAGTTAGCGTTATCGGCAACATTCTTAACACCAACAGCGGGGACACCAGCAGTAAATCCTTGAGTAAATCCTAACACGATACCTCTACTTGTTGCGGGTGCTGTGGGTATGAGTGGATAACCAGCACCAGTCCAGTTCATTTGAAATTCACCGAAAGACCCACCTTCATTTAGAGTTGGGACATATTCAGTTTCTAATTGACTTGCCCCTAAGACATAGTTAGAAGTCCCAAGCGTTATCCCAGTCCAAGGTCCGTGTCCTCGTGCTTTGGCGACTGGTCCAAAATGGACTAAACCGTTATGATTTCGAACCGTTAATGCTGTTTCGACTTTGCTTAGGGTAGTAGTATCCCACGATTTATTAAAAGACTTCTGTAAGGTTAAAGGTATATAAGAGTTGGTGATACTAAATTTCTTCTTATCGTCGTCATAGACAACTGAAAAATTATAACCCGAAGAGTGGTAGTGTTGATTAAGTGAAGATTGTATTGCTTGTGCTAACGAGTTAGCGTCATAAGTCCCCGCTGGGATACCGATAACCTCTCTCGCCACCGTAGGGTCTCCTACCTTAATCTCAAAGGCATTACCGCCTTGTAAGACTACATAATCCACTCGACGTTCAAACTGGATATTGATAAGTGATATTCGAGAGTTAGGGTCTATGATAAGACTTTCGCTGAACTGATTTGAAAATTGATAACCATTATTGCTTTCGACTGACTGAACCGATACTAATACCATTTTATTAATATTAACACAGAAAATAAAAATAACTAAAAATCTTAATAATGACTCATTACTCCCGCTTGTGCTTGTTTAGAAGTATCGAGTGAAACTGAAGTTGCTTGACTTGTATTAGAAGCAACTGGTTTAGCGAGTGTTGCTTGTGCTTGTTGATTACCCGCCACTTGTTCGTTGTGTTCTTTTTTTGCTTCTATACCACCGAATATCGACATACCTAAACCGATTAAGTCGCCTATAGGACCAAGGGCGTCTGCTACAGCACCAGCAGTCTCGAGTCCAGCGGACACGCCACTCGCTACCTTAGAACCAGCATTCATTATATCGTCTCCCACACCAGCAACACCTCTACCTACGGCGGATACTTGACCCGATAAGTTCCCAATTTGCCCTTGGACGTCTGCGAAAGCACCCCCTATTTGACCTTTAAAGTCGTCGAGTGCTTGAGAGATAGAGGCGTGGACGTTGGTTGAAGTATCGGCATTAGCACCCATACGACTAACTCCCGCCGTAGCACTTGTTCTTAAAGAATTAACACTATCAGCAAGAGCGTTATTAGCGGATTGGTCGCCAATCATAGAACTAACTGATAAAGGACTTTTACCACCACCACCACCACTAAACATATCACTCATACCACCAGCAACACTTCGACTACGACTACCGAATGCCCTTGCCCCAGCACTATCACCACTCATAGCACCTAAAGCGTTAAAATCTGTAGAGGCAGAACTTGCCCGTTGAGAGTCTATAAGTGTATTCTGTGTTGAGCGTATATCGCTTGAAATACCTTGCTGGGGTTTAAGCAAAGCAACCATATCGTCATTAACCTCTTCAGTCCCCCCTGGACCTAACGACTTACCGCTATCTTCTTCTCCACCTTGTCCTCCTATAGTTGGTTTTGGTGCTAAGGTTGCTTGTGTGTCTGCTGTCTGTAGGGTTGGGTCTAAAGTTCGGGTTATATCTGCTGACTGAGTATCGCCTAAACCACTCCCACCACTCTTTAGGGATAAGTCGCCTTGGGTTGCTGAACCACCACCACCCATATTTGCCCCTTGTGCTTCGTCTGCTGGTAAGGGTTTAAGGTTAGTTTGAGTTGGTTGTTGTTCTCCACCCGGACCTAACGTCTTACCAGCACCTTCAGTCCCACCTCCACCGCCTATCGTTGGGTCGCTCGTCTGCGTAGTGGTCTTAGTCCTTACTCTTATTTTTGCGTTAGATAATTTTTTATTAAATAAGTCTTGGATACCACCAGTCCCAAAGGGTTTATTAACTGCGTCTGCTACGTCGCCTACTGCCGATTTAACTTTTTGACCGACTGCCTTAAAGTCGTCGTATGCCTTACCGACTTTCTGTCCCGTTGCTCTAATATCACTAACGCCTTTGGTGAAACCTTGGACTGAACCTAATTTCGCTTGTGTCTGTCCCGTCTTTGCTTGTAAGGCAGAAGGGGCGTCGAACTTAAGCATCGCCATTCTATCCGCCATCGCCTTTTGAAATTGTGCGTCGTTATTGCTACGACTTCTCAATCCTCCAATTGAACTATTAAAACTACTTGCGTTGCTGGTCGCCATTTTCTGTTATACTATTAGCAGAGATTTTTTTATCATTCTCTAAACTATTACCTCCACCCACAAAGTCTTCGTTATACCTACCGTCCTCTGTATATTTAGACCAAACGTGTTCTGTAAAACATTTATAAACATTAAAATCGCTATCTACATACATAAATTTATGCGGTTCTTCGACACAAGCGTTATACAAGTTATAACAGTTCTCTTTAGACCCAAGAGACCCCATTTCTTCCATCATTTTCTCTATCTCCTTAAGATTACCCGACCTAAAGAACGCCCAATTGGTAGTATTATTTCGGCATACTGGCGGTAATTCTCTTAGATTCTGTGTCGATATAATCATACTGATACTCCAGTGCCTCGCCTTAGACGTAAGGTTATAGACCAAAGAGTTATACTTGGGTATAGACCCAATAACGTCGTCAAGTATAATGAGTTTCATACTTCGTTCGTGCTTCTCTTTATCTTTAACTGAGTCTATTAACTCTTGGATTATCTGTTCGCTGTATGCTTCATATACATTCTCCTTACCCGCCTCGGCAATAAGAAACCTACTACTACTATCACTATGGATAGTTGGACTTATAATTAAAATCCGTTCAAACAACCCTCTCAACATTTCGTCTCTTAAAATTAAGTTATTTATGACTACTGACTTACCACTACTACGTGGTCCAACCAAAGTCATAACGAAGCACTCACCCTTAGACCCGGGTAAGGGTATCGGCACTTCTCTATCCCAAGTGGGTTTATCGTCGTCCTTCTTAATAGTATAGACGTTTAAATCTACGTTAGAGTTAAATTGTGGTCCGTCGCCATTTTCGTCTTCTGCTTTACTTGCGATAGGTTCGGTATCTTTTTTTTCTTTATCCATTATATATATATGAAGAAAAAATTAACAGAGTTGAAACAGAAGAAGATAGGGTATCAAGACGAACAAGTTAGACCTAAAGACCCCGACCAATTTATGACGCCAAGAGACCAACAACTCCTTATGCGAGAGCGTGGTTATGCTAATTCTAAGCAGAGGGTTAATAGTGATTTTGTATTCCAGCACCCACAACTTAAAAAGAATACCAAGGGGTATGATAAGATAACTGGTGAGATAGAGCAAAGAGGCAGACCAGCAGATAACCAAGACAAGATATTCGTAAAGAAACCCGAACCCGACAAGTCCCAAGACCAAATCCGTAAAGAGAAAGAGAAGAATGACGCCAAGAGACGTGAAGCATTAAATAAAAAATTATATAAGGATAGACTTAAGACTAAATGGGATAGAGGGTGGTGAGTTATATTCGCAAGTCGATAGTGATAACGAAGTTTTCTTGTGCTGTGATATGGTGATTTTTATTTTTCTGTGAAATTTTTTTTTGTGAGAATTGAGAGGGGGGGCATATCACAAGATTATTATAAGAACAGTAATCTAAATTGTATCATAACAGTTGTATTTAATTATATTAAAACGGTTTGCGAAAGACCTTCTACACCTATCGGGATAGTATAACCAGTTGCTTACCATAGGACGACTCACCACTTCAAATCCGTCAAAATACATTACGTTTAACTTCTTAGCAATATCGTTTAGGTTATTGATACCGTCAAACCGTGAGGTAGTGCCGTTAGGGGCATCGACCTCTACGGCATATTTAATTGTGTTGTCTCGCTGTCGGGGCATTTTACTCTTATATATTATATACGACAAATCTTTAAATCAGTTTTGTTTAATCTAAGAAATTATGCTCTTGGTAAGGCATAAGTTCGTCTAAATCTATAAGCATTTGCTCCTCTTCGTCCTCGTCAATTAACAAGGCGTCCTCCTCGTTAAGTGTCTTGTGTTTGACTACGTCTTGAACTTGTTTAATGAAGTGTTCGTCGATAACGATACCCTTACCCATACGAGTCTTAACAACCTTCGGCGTTGCGATATCGCTAAGTCCCTCTTCAAGTTTAACTGGTTTGCCTCGTTTCACCAAGGCACGAATATTAATCTCAAACTTAGTCATAATTTTTTTCTCGAAGTCGCTGACGTTCTTACAACTATCGAACTCTATATTATTCTCGATTTTATAAAGTTTGTATCTCTCGAACAGACCCGATAGCGTTAAGGTCTTACCCATAACACCAGCATAAGGTTCTTCTTCACCCTTAGCGAGAGCGTCAAGTAATTCTTTGAAGAAATAGATAACGGCGTCATTACCTCTCGCCATTAATTCCTTGCGATACTGAGTCTCAATCATAAACGACTCGTTAGGTTGAACTTGTATATGAGAGAATTGGTGATAGTCTTTAATGATATATCTGTGTATGAAGTTCTCCCAACCCTCGAACGAGTCGATAGCACGAATGAGTGGTGTAAAATAGTCGTTATCACCGATTTTGTGCGGACTCACACGATTCACTTGCGACCGACGAACTGGGATAAATGGTGGTATCGAATAGAAGTGATTTGTGTTTATAATGAGATTAGTGTGTAAGTCCATTTTATCGGGAGCAGTCATAAACTTACGAGAGGTCATTTTGTCTTCAGTAATTAACGCCTTGATAAAGTCCCAACCCGCCTTGATATCCTTATCACTTGACGTCTCGGGCATTTCTTCAAGAGTAGTTAGAACGTTGGTGTCCCAGTAATCGGTAAATTGGTCCTTAATCATTTTGTTAAAACAACTGTTAAGCATACAAACGTGTTCGCCGAAAACGTGAGTCATAAGACCACTTGAGAATAACGACTTACCAGTCCCCATACCCTTCGAGTAATGAACTAAGGCAACGTGTGTCCTCTCACCAAGAACAACGACCTTGTGTATCCAACCTCGATAGAAGGCATAGAGTTCTTCATTACACTCGTCCTCACCCTTACCATTCCAACACAATACATTACGGATATGATTATTAATTAAATCACCGTAAGAGTCAAACTCGGTCTTTTTGTAGTTAGGTATATACTTCATATTATACCCTTGAAACGTGTTAAAGACATTTGGCGGTATCGTAATCTTGTTGCTTCGCTTAAGTCCGTATGGTTGAAAAATGACTTTGTCGTAAGTAATTCGCTTCTCCTTGAACCACCACTTAGCGGTATTGACTGCCTTGCCGTTGGGATAACAAATCATTTCGATACCAGCATATTCCAAGAACGAACCCTTATCTTGAAACTCACCGATATCGATAATATGACCTTGTGTGTTATACTTGCGAAACCAAATGGCGTTTTTCTTCATACCAGCAGTCATAATGAAGAAGTGATTGTAATAAGCAAGAACCTTCTTACCACGCTCACCTTCGTCTTGGATATTAAACTTTAAGTCGTGAAGATAACTTACGCAGAACTCCGTGCCGAATTGGTCCAACCACTTTGCTTCGATAGTCGTAAATTTACCCACGTCTTTACGAGCAAGTGAAGTGATTGTCCCAGTTCGACGTTGTCCGTCAATCGTGTTGGTATCGATAATGTTTTGAACCCAACGCAAGTGTTCTTCGTCTGTGTATTCTTTGCTTGGTCCAGCACCGATACGATTTTGGTAAGGTGATTTACTCCGTATATCGATAGTCATATTGATAATGACCTCGGGGTCAATACCAACACCGATTAACTCACGAATAATACAAGTCATATTATTACTCGTAATATCGGCAACGTCGATAGACTCAACGAGTTCAACATACTTCATATTACGAGAACCCTTGATAATCTCACGCTTAGTCTTCTTCCATTTGCCTTTGAAGTAATGACTGATAATCGGTGATAGTGGTTTAATTACTTTGTCGGCGGGACAGTAAATTAACTGACGCTCACTACCCTCAACGAAGACCTTGCTGACGTGTGGTGTCCCCTCCACCGAATCACGCAAGTAATCGATATTCATAAGTCGTTCGCCCGAAGGGTCAAATATACAAGGACAAGCATTAGACTTCTCACCGAAGAAGTCGTCCTTACGAAAGAACAACTGATAAGTAAATTCTTCAGTAGTCTCGCACGAGCAATTGTGTTTAGACACATTACGCATAACGATATAGTCATTAGGATTCACGTTGAAGTTGCTGATAAACCAGTCATAGTCTTTAGAGCAATCGAAGTCCAATACGGCGATACCGCCTTCGTATAAGACACCTAAATCCACGTCTGTCTTGTGAAATTTCTTCTTCTTAATCCAAGACTGAAGTTTAGCATTATTCCACCTATCGCTTCGAGCGTGTGCGACTGAGAACCTAATACCGTCTGCTGGTCTCTTCGTCCCCGCCTTAAGAGGGACTGGTAATAAAACCCCAACGTCTTCGTTTGCCCTCATAACCTCAGTCCAAAAAAGCATAGACTTCTTAAATGCTTTCGACTTAACGAAAGGCAACTGTGTAGGCGTTGGCGTTATCGGCATAACTGTATCTGTGTTTAAATCTGCGATTGTGTGGATATTCGGCATTCTTGTTGTATAATATATATATATAATAATCCTTCAAATCGTTTTTCTTTCATATATATTTAAGAGGCAGACGTTTTTATACGAGTTTGTTTTCTTCTGCCCCTTACCTCGAGGCAAAATAAAAACGATTCGGTCAAATCTTCTGTAATCCCAAGTATTACTGACGACAGAATGTCTCTCATTATCCAAAAAATGCTTACCAGTATCGCCGACTTGAAGACGCCAAGTCGTTTGACGTTCGACAAGTTTTACACCGATACGCTTAACAGACCAAACGGTTATGACGAGTTTAACCCAGCGTTTAAACACTTGCCTTATCAGTATGCCGAGTTGTATGATACGAGTGCGAAATACAAACTGAAGGGAGGACAAAGTTGTTGTGTCTGTATGGAGGACAAACCAGTTCGGTCTATGTTGTTTTGTCGTGTTTGTTCGAACGGTTTATGCTCGGGTTGTTATCAAGGGTGTCGTCGTGCTGGTGGGACGTTCGAAGCAATAACGGCAATTGACGATATGACTATGGACCAACACCAACCACCGTGTCCTACGTGTCGAGGTGAAGGGACGTTTGGTAATAAAGGTATAAAGGCAACTCGAGTCATAACTTTTGCTGGGACTGATAATGGTATTACTTACACTTATGGTCCAAATATCTTTGCTGATAAGAAACTGAAGGCAAAGGTTCATAAATATATTAAAGGGTATAATAAAATGTGTGATATTATCCAAGAGAAAATCGACACCGATAAAGTTATACTTACAGATAATTTAAGGGCAATCGAAACAGACGATATTTACAACGATATCGGCAACGAGATTAATTCGTTCGAGCAACAGATTCGAGACTTGGAGCAAACGATTCGTGAGTTTCGTTCGGCGATATATGACTTGAGATTCAAGAGAGAGCAACACGTTAAGGATAACATTATTGGACCAAGTCCAATCGACGTCGAATGGTTAAAGGCAAACTTGAACTTGGATATGTCGTGGAATACACATAACATACCAACGTTGCCTAAATTGGTTGAGTCATTAACGAAGAATTATCCAAGGGTTATGAAGAGGCAACAGTTATACGGCAACGACAAAAATGACTTGGATTACAACAGAGGTCTTCGGTTTGGATTACACGCAACGGGACGAATGAAGGGTGGGTTTAACGGTGAGTTGGACGAGACCATAAGCAAGATTACACAGAGGGTAAATTTATTGGGTGCTGGAGCAGTTATGGTTGAGAGAGAAGAAGACGCCGATAAACTTACTGACGGAGAACTCGAAGAGCAAATGAAAATGCTTCAAGCGATAATGGAGAAGAGAAAGGGTGGCGGTGGTGCTAAATAACGGCGG
>TARA_R110000796_G_scaffold1312_14_pt1 | contig 13044 bp, 8 predicted proteins | sample TARA_R110000796 | Tara Oceans TARA_R110000796 (sample SAMEA4397815) | marine metagenome | biome: Polar Biome; feature: [SRF] surface water layer (ENVO:00010504); material: water (ENVO:00002006), including particulate matter (ENVO:01000060) such as... | depth 5 m | reverse complement strand
CTGATTAGAAGTTGTATAAATAAACATACAACAGACAGGGTTCGATGATGGCACTAAAAAGAATAACACCAGGACTTACTGATAGAACGCTCATAACTAAGAAGCAGAAGTTCTACAAGGATATCGACTTAGCGTTTCTTCCCAAGATAGGGACAGTGGATTCTGATGGTGTAAGGCGAGGCGATGTCTATAAGAAAGTTGATGTCGCAGCAGTCGTACAAAGTGTAAGCACGATACTTCTCACTAACAAAAATGAGAAACCCTTCGTACCAGATTTTGGTGCAGACCTACGGTCGTTCTTGTTCGAAAATATCGAGTTCTATTCCGAATCAGTTATTGACGAGGTTGTTCGAAACGCTATCAAAAAATATGAACCGAGAATTAGAGTAGAAGATGTTATCTTCACAGACCTCGGAGCAGATAAGCAAGTCCCAAAAGGAGCCACCAGTTTAACTTACTGGAATCATGGAAGCGAGGGTAGATACGCAATCATGATTACGGTGGTTGGGGTGATACTAAACACTAACGAGACTGTCAGTATTGACGTTAATATGAATAGGTTACGATAATGGCAACAACTATTACATCGACAGAGTTAGACTTTCAAGACATCAAGTCTAATTTAAAAGTCTTCTTTAAACAAGACGCAGCATTCACAGACTACAACTTTGAAGGTTCCGGTTTGAACAGTCTGCTGGATGTGCTTTCCTATAATACGCACTTCAGTGGACTGATTGCAAACTTTGCTTTGAATGAATCCTATCTTGGAACCGCGCAGTTAAGGAACTCTGTCGTATCTTTGGCAGAGACTTTAGGATATATCCCTGGAACTAGGAACTCATCACAAGCAACAGTTGGTCTTACTATCAACCCAGGCGGTGGTTATCCGTTTGACCAAGTTTACTCTTTTCAACCGGGCGAGTTAGTTCTTAGGGGAAGTATTGATGGGGACATTTACACTTTCAGTAATCGAAAAACCATAACCGCAGATGCACAAGGCACAAACGTTTACACCTTCTATCCGTTTGACGATGCAGATGCTTCCATCGTTGTCTATGAAGGTAGTGAGAAAAATCAGCAATACCTAGTTGACGGAAGCGAAAATGCTCTCTATGTAATACCCGATCAGAACATAGATGCAAGCACTGCCATCATTAAAGTTTATACAGACCCAGGAGTTGCTGCAACTGGTATTGGAGCATACACTGTTTACAATGACATATTCGATGTGTCTTCTATCACAGACCAATCAACTTTGTATGTTCTGCGTGAGTCACCAAATGAATTCTATGAGTTGACGTTTGGGGCATTCAATTCCTTGGGTGTTTCACCCGTTGCTGGAAACGTTGTTGATGTAAACTATCTCCGAGCAAGTGGTCAAATCGCAAACGGAATTTCTACCTTTAGACTTATCAGCACTTTGAAATTGGGCGAGTATGTAGTTAATCCTGATGAAGTTACAATAACTACCTTGACAACATCTGCTGGTGGAACCGAGAAAGAAGACATCGAATCGATTCGTAAGAAAGCACCTTTCCAATACTCTGCACAAAATCGCATGGTAACTCCTTTAGATTATGAAGCACTCATCTTGCGTAAGTATGGTAACTTTATTACTGACATTATCTGCTGGGGTGGAGAAGATAATCTTCCGCCAGAGTATGGAACGACATTTACCTCAATTGTCTGGAAGGATAACTTGAGTAGTACTTCTATCAGTGAACTGCGAAGAGCAATATCAGACCTGACTGGCGAACTCTCTGTCGTATCTTTTGATATTAAGTTTACTGCTCCAAGCGAAACATACGTCTCCACCAAGTTATATTACCAATACAATCCTCTGCTTGGTGCTAGCAGTCAGTCAGTTGTGGACGCTTCTGTCCAGAAGACTGTTACTAATTACTTTGCGGTAAACATTGGTAAGTTCGCGCAAGTATTCCGAAGGTCTAACTTGCTGACAGAAGTTGACGACACTGATCCATCAGTTCTATCTTCGAGAGCAGATGTAACATTACAGAAAAGGATCATACCTGTTCTGACTTTACCCGAAAATCAAAAATTCACATTTGGTTCTGCTCTTAAAAACCCAGATGAGTTGACGACCCCAGTTGTTAGAAGTGGATTCTTTAAATACCAAAACATCGATGTTTACATAAGGAACAAACTTCTCGACAAAGTTAAAGTCTCTGGTGAAGGTGTGGTTCCAATAGTCTTTGATAGGAAACCATCCAACAAGTTGGAGTTGGTCAATACGAAGGGAGTGGTAGTAGTAGAGTATATGGGATACTATGAACCACTTACTGGCGAAGTTGAAATATTAAATTTGAATGTTCAAAATACTAATAATCAATCTAACTACATTAAGGTCTTTGGAGTTCCTGCAAACGAGTCTGCCATCACACCAAGGTTTAGTGGAATACTAAAATATGATGCTTCGGAATCTTCGGTAAATGCGGTAACAGTCACAAGTAGGGTATAACAAATGAGTCTTGATAAAACTCTTTCGGATCAGTATCGCCTTCCATTAAAGTTGGATAAGTTTCCTGTCGCTCCAATTTTGACAGGAGACTTTGCAACGATTTATCCAAAGTTTGTTGAATTCCTCTCTTCATATTATCAAGAGTACGATTCCATAAAGAGTCCCGCTAAGTTTCTGAATGAGTTACAACACAACAGAGATATGGCAGATGTGACCCCGCAACTTCTCCAGTTGATTGGACAGGAGTTATTTCTTGGGAAGGACTACACAGATAGTTTTTTAGATAAAGAGTCGGCAATACAAATATCAAACTTATTGTATCGCTCTAAGGGTACGTCATTTTCAATCGAACAGTTCTTTAGAATATTCTTTGGGTTCGATGTCAATATTCAATACGGTCGTGATGAAATATTTCAGGTTGGCGACCCAGCCCAAGAGAAGTTATTGTTTGTCTCAGAATATCGTTCGGGTGGAACTGATGCAAATGGTGATCCGGTTTCCATACTCTATCCAGGCAACAGGTTAAAGTTTAACTTTAGTGATGGCGTTATACAAGTCTACGCTCTTGCACTCACCCCCAAATATGAAACCGTCCCTTCACTTTATATAAGAGAAGGTGAAACAGAATTGCAAGATTACATATCCGATATTGGTAACGTTGACTATATCATAAGGACTGCAATAAAAACAACTTACAATGTCTGGTATCTATTGAGGGAAGATTTCGACTACGATGTCGATTACAATAGCAACACTATCGCTTTCCTTAAACCTGGACTGGAAAACTCACTGAAGCCAGGTGACCCTTGGTTGGATTACCTTGCAGAGTTTGGAGAGATTGCCCCACCAAGTCAGGAAATAAATTTCGATGGCGAACCTTTCGGTCCTCTCAGGTATCCTAAGTCGCGAATCGAAACAACAAGAAAATTTCCTGCTGGTTCTCCACTAGGCAGTGATATCAGTGACAAAAAACTAACTGATAACGCATACTATCAGGTATTTTCTATCCTCATCAAAACACCTATCTCTGTAAATGCTTGGAGAGATGTTTACAAAGATTTCATTCATCCTTCAGGTGTGTACTTGGCGGGGGAAGTGTTAGTGGAAACAGTATCTAATGTTGGTCTGTCTGCTCAACCTACAAGCGTAGAAAAATACGATCTGGAATACGAAGGTACTGGAAAGATAGACGAGTTCGCGTATTCTGAAGTCACTGAACTTAATGTTATAAAGGGTCCGAGGGGAGAGGGTTAAATGCCTATAGATAGTGACAATGACCCTCTTTTCGTTGGGTTGGTATATCGTTCAAGGATAAACGACATAATAAATATGTCGGATAGTAATGCTATTGGTAGTTTTACTATCGCAGAACTTAATAGCCAGTACAACAATGTTGCCGATCTTGATCAGATTGAGTCAAGAACCTTCGATGCTGATTCTGATGGGATAGTAAGAGGGTTCACTGATTTTTCTAATACCATAAACACTATGGATGAAAATCATTGGTTGCAAATAGACTCAGATGGTTATGGGAATAACATGCTGGGATATGTGTTAGACTTTGCCGATGAAAGACCAGGCATACCGAATGCTCCTATATATTCCATATCGACATCAGTCGAGGCGGGACCATCTGTAATTGATGGATCGGCATTGTATATTGTTACAGTAGTTGGCAATTTGGTTTCTGGAAACTCCACAGTTAGTGCTGTAGGTGGAAATCAGGTTAATGCTTCTGGAGCATTACGAGTCGGTCACAGTCTCGCTGACGGAACTTCTCAGAGTTTTGAACCTTATGTGGGTATGCCTTCCCCTGCAATATATGTGGGTATGCCTTTCCCTGCAATATACGTTGGTGGTGTTCTCCAAGTGCCACCAGTAGACCCCCAATAGCGCGGCAAGAATATCTGCCCAAACTTATTGATGGACTTAGAATAAAAGATATTATAAGTTGTATAAATAAACACATAGGACAAAAGAGAATAAATTCATGGCGATACCAACACAACAAATTATTTCAAATGGTGCAATGGCAAACGATGGCACTGGCGATAGTTTGCGCGATGCCGCAGATAAAATAAACAATAACTTTGAATCGCTCTGGCAGTCTACTTATAATGGCGCAAACGATCAACCTGCCAGAGAATTCGTGTTCGGTACTGTTTCTGATGGTTATTCTAAACCTTCTGCTGGTCAAGTGAATGCCTTCAACAACGGCACTCCTTCTAACATGACAAACTTTGTCAACTTTAGGATTTCCCAGTTTGACCAAAGTGGAGCAGCAAGAGTTATTCCTGTTCAAAGGGATTGGAACAACGGCACTGGATTATACGATTCTGTTACAACAGCAACTACTCTGACCATGTATCAAAAGACGAGCGCATCGTCATTCGCAAGTTACGAAATTGTTGGACAGTATACAGGGACGTTGTATTACAAAACTCAATCGAACCCACCGTCAGCACAGAGTCCAGCAGCAGGTGAAAGATATCCAAGTACATATACATTCGCACCCGACTCTTCAGATTATTGGTATTTTCAATCCTCATCCGCAGGAGCGATATACAGGGAAGGCAGCATATCTGCTGGTGATTCGTGCTTTATTAAAATAGATAACTTCTGGTAGAGGAAGAAAAAATGGCAGCAACAATAACAGACATCCTGAAGAAAGAATTATTGACTGATCTCTATTCTTCCTTTACTGGTAAACTTCAAGATAGTGATATTCCAGCAGTCGCCCCCGATAACTATTACATAGGTATTGGCAAGGCAGAGCAATGGACTACTGCTGGGGTCGCACCTATACCCACCCCATCGACTAACGATGTCATCCAATTCCAATCTTCTCTACAGTCGGTTAAGAAAGTTGCGGATGTGTCTTATGTGATACCTCGCGTTAACTGGTCAGCAGGAAGCATTTATACTGCATGGGATAATACTAATAGTTCTGATACAACCTTTGGAAGTCTAAACGACATCATTGGTGCTTACTATGTTATTAATGACCAGAACAATGTTTACATCTGTATCCAACAAGGTGTCAGTAATACCGGAGTCGTTTTAAACTCACTTAACAAACCAACGGGCATAACTTCAGCAGTTTTTTCCACAGGTGATGGATACTCTTGGAAGTTTATGTACAACGTTGGTGTTTATAACGCCCAGAGATATCTCACTTCTAACTATGTCCCTGTTGAACGTATCCCAGCACCAGACGAAATCGGTGGCAAACCTATCGCAGAGTTATCAGCATCAAGAGCAGGTCAATACGCGTTACAGAATGCTGCCATACCTGGACAGGTGATTGGAGTTGCAGTTGACTCTAGCGGCATTGGATATCCTAGCAATGCAAATATCTCTATTCAAGTTAAGGTAGAAGGCGACAACGCAACCGATCAAGCGTATGCATATGCTAGGACAGATAATAACGGAAAAATATTCCAGTGTATTATGAAAAGCAAATACGACTTGAACGTCTATGAGTTTGGTGCAGGGTACGGCAAGACTACTTGGGCAACACTAAATGCTGACTCAAGTGGCACTGGCACTGGTGCAGTTCTGCGCCCAATAGTTGACCTCAATCCAGGCGGTATGGGTGCAGACCCAAGGAATGATTTGAATACTTCTGCTCTCATGTATACAGTGCGACTAGTCGGTAATGAATTTGAAGTTTTTAATGTTCAAAACGATTTCCGACAAATCGGGTTGATAGAGAATCCAACAAAGGATTCCGCATCTCCCGCACCGCTCACTTCTCTTGTCGCTGCTGCCATGAAAAAATTATACATCAATCCAACTGACGTTGACAAGACGACAATTGGAGTTGACGCAATTGTATATGAAGTCGCCAACCCTGAAAACCAAGCAATCGTTGATTACTATGAAGAGGTTAGTGCAACCGAAGCAATCATCCATTGTCACCAGAACCTATATACTGGTTGGGAAGAGTTTACTGATGTCGATGGAACTGCAATAGCAATTGGGAGCAATACCGGAACAAGTATCGCACCCACTAGTGGACCCATGTTACGATATGGCGACATGGATAACTTCTCCGGTAAAGTCTTATACATAGATAATAGGGTTCCCATTGAACGTGATGCTAACCAAACTGAAGACATCAAGATAATCATAGATTTATAAAGGATAAGATAATGCCGAAGGATTTTACAGAACAGACTATTAGGGATTACTATCATGATGACTACACAGATAGTGATGGTTATTATAAGATACTTTTTAATAGTTCTCGTTATCTTCAAGCAAGGGAACTGACTCAGTTACAGACTATCCTACAAAAGCAAATCAGCAGATTTGCTGATAACATCTTTCAAGATGGTTCTGCTGTTACTAATGCATCTGGTGGTTCAGGCGTTGACCAAGCATCGTATGTCTTAATCGATACGGGTACACTCGGTAACGTTTCAATTGATAGGTATGTCGGTAGAATCTTAAAAGGTCCAGCAGTAACTAATGTTCATAACGGTTTAGAGTTTACTGTCACCTTTGCATCACCGTCCGTTGAGGGAACTTCATATGCAACTCTCTACGGTTTTTATAGTTCTGCAAATCAATCTGGTATTACATCATCAGATGTGCAAGGGCAAACTCTAACCTTTGTTGATGGCGATACTATTAATGACGAAGACCTCACCCCACTGACACCCCTAGTGGTTGCTACTCGCTCAGGCGCACCCTTGTCAACTGGTACAGGTTTGTTATTCACAATACAAGCAAGTGATTTTTACACACAGGGACACTTTGTTTATGTTGAGAAGCAAGAGATAGTTATCTCAGCATACGAAGTTGATGTCGATGTGGACGTTGGTTTTAACGTTATTCAAGACATTGTTACTGTAGAGGATGATGTTAGTCTTTATGATAATCAAGGTGCTGTTCCCAACTTGGCATCCCCTGGCGCAGACCGATATCGTATTCGTTTGATACTTACTACAAAAGACGCAGTCGCTAATCCATTAGACTTCTTACCGTTTGCCCAAGTCAAGAGTGGATTTATCGTTAAGATAAAAACAGGAAACAACAACTACAATGAGATAGAAGACCGCATGGCGGTTCGTCAATATGATACCAATGGCGACTTCATAGTAAACCCATTTGGTCTTTCATATCAAGCAGGAAACGATGAATCTGCTCTTACGATGAACGTTCTAGGACTTTCAAATACTGGGTCGGCAACTGCATTCGTTGACGGATACAGGTTAGTCCAAGGTTATGATTCTGAATATCAGATTCTGAAACCAGTAAGCACTACCTCAAGGGCGAACACCACAACAACTGTTTCGTACAGGAACTATATCCCTGTATCAAATACTACTGACCCTAATGCTGGACTTGGAGAGTGGCCAGTCTCTGGTGATCTGAGAACTCAAACAAGATTTAAGTTGTTCAACGTTGGCAATACGCAGATAGGGACAACCAGAATTAAGTCTGTGGTACAAACCTATCAAAGTTTATCACCTAAAGGTGTTCAGGTTCATCTTTATGATGTGCGAATGGACGATGACCAAAACTTCCGCGATGTAGACTTTATCTCTGCTGCCACTAATACTGCGCGTATGCCCGTGTACCTTGAAAATAATAATGCATATATCGTAGACCCAGAAATCAATACTTCTCTGTTTACAATTCCAGGCGGTCGAGCAAAGAGTGTAAATGATGTGCTATTTTCGTCACAACGACAGTTCATCCAATCTAGTAATGCATCGGGTGGTATGTCGCTTGGTGCTGGGGCAGACGATAGGTTTGACAATCCCTTAGAGTGGATATTCATAAACCTTGTTGATGATGTTAAGGAAGATAATCCCACCATAAATATTGCTGGAAACACTGCCACCGTAACTGGTCTAACTGCTTCAAAACAGTATTGCGTCTTCGCCCTTGCTACTGACTTGGGTGCTTCAGCAAAAATCAAAACCTTTACGCGAAGCGGTTATGAAGAATGGACTTCTGCTAATGATAGTGCCGACTTTGTAAGAACAGGTGGTGAGAAATATGACGGTGTCCGTTTACTTGGTGCTTACCGTTTAGATGGCGCGACACAAGTTAGTGTGGACGATGTTCTAGAGTTTGATGGAGGTCAACGCGACAACTACTATTCTCCAATTACATTAAAACGTGCTGGTATCGAAGGTTCAATCAGGACAATATACGCAAAGATTGATAGATTTGAATGGTCTGACGATGTTAGTGCTGGAGACTTCTTCTCTGTCAACTCTTACAAGTTAGTTGCCCCAGTAGACTCAACTAATACAGAACCTAAGTTCTCATACTCAGACATACCAGTCTACGTTTCTGGTCGCAATGGTGCTGACTACGATTTGAGAAATCAGTTTGACTTTCGATCTAAGTTAGACCCTTCTTTAGAAACTATGCCAGCAGCAGATAGGTTTAACCTTCCGAAATTTAACGGATACATAAGTTACGACATCGAATGGTACAACCGAAGAGTCGATAATATTTCTTTAGGATACAACCCATCATCAAAAGAACCTGAAATAAGAATCAACCAAGGTTTCGAAGAGTTGCAACCAAGTGCGCCCCAACCAATCACTAGTGAAATGATACTATTCAGTGTCAACTATGGTGGGAATACTATTAGCGCACAAGACATGCAAGTTAAGACTTACAGTTACAAACGCTTCTCTATGGAAGATATCGGAGTCCTAGAACAGCGCATAGAATTGTTAGAGGAAACTATTTCTCTAACAAGTATCGAACAGTCTGCTGTTAACTTAGTTGAACTGGACAGCGATGGTGCAGTTCGCTCGAAGACGGGTTTCTTTGTCGATGACTTTACAAACGGTCTTTCTCTTACAGCATCTCCAACTGGACCAATATGGAAAGAAGACTTTGCCAGTGTTGGTCAAACACTTTTACAAACTGGGGAAACTTCTTACGCTATTGAACCTAAGAATGCAAGGGCAGCAGTTTCGCTCTTGTTTGATTCTGGTGGTGACACAGTCGGAGGATACGAGAGGGGAAGAGCAGTTGTCTATAACAAACTAAACAACTCAGGTAATACTAACTTTAAGCATGTTGGAGATACTCTGTATCTTGACTACATCGATACTCTAGACGAGTCGTTAGTAAACGAATCAATCTCTTGGAAAACTGGTGGTGTTAGTTACGAAGAGGATGGATATTACAATGTCAACCCATTCAATGTTTTTACTGGCGAAGGCAGTTTGAAATTGTCTCCAGAGAGGGACATATGGTTGGATGATATCCACCTTCCAGACATCAATATTACACAGACTCAAAGAACTATAACAAGACTTATTCCTATTACCAACACCATAGTTGATAACGGTCCTTTCGAAAGCGCACAAGCAGAGGCAGCAAGAAGGAACGAGGTCTTGGATGCGGGTAGAGTTAGACCTGCTACCGCTATCAGGTGGGGAGTTGGGCGTGGCACATCAGTAACAACAACTAACGTATTATCTGCTACTAGTAATACAGTGCTTGCTTCTACAAAAAATGATAGAATGGTTGTGTCGTATCCGTTTACTAGGTCGCGACCCATCTATTGTAAGGCACAAGGTTTGCGTCCAAATACTCGCTACTGGGCATACTTTCAAGACGTTGATATATCGCAGTGGTGTCATGCACTGACTGAGGAGCGATATCAACAACACTTGGATGAGGGTGACCATCTTAAAACTTATCAACCCGTCAATGTTAATATTTTAAACCATCCAGATGGTGCTACTGATCTGGTCACGAACAGAGTTGGTGAAGTATTCTACTCTTTCTATCTACCTAACAATGCTTCGGTTCCTTCTAACAATGGTCTTAGTTTTACAACCTTTGAAGAGTGGGCGCAGTGGGGTCAGCAGCAGCAGGCATTAGCATCTGCAACAAGTAGCAGCATAAAAGACCCAACTGTCTATGACAGGATAGGTTGGAAGTTTAGGGGCGGAATCTTAACGATGAAACTCTTGGATATTTCTGCTGTCAACGGACAAGGTCCAGATGAATCACAAGCACTTTCGAGAGCATCGATGACCTACGCGTGTATGGGATTCCTACGAGTTCAACAAACAACTCGTAGATATACAAGAACATTAGCATTCGCGCTTCAGCAAGTAACAAACGTAAATAATGGCGCACCTTTCCTATACAGATACGACCCACTTGCACAGTCTTTTGAGGTTGATGCGCGTACAGGAGTTCCGGGTGTCTTTGTAACAAAGGTCGATGTCTTCTTGAGGAAAGCTCCAAAAACCGATCAGAACGGTGGAACTCAAACTGCAATACCTCTTCAGTTACAAATAAGAGAAACCGAAGCAGGTGTACCGAAAGCGCATCCTGTGACTGAACAGTTTCGTGTTTACAAGTCTGCTGACGATTGCTACGCAGTTGTTGACAATATCAACGACTTGGAAGACCTTGATGACGTTCTTGCCAACCCCGTAACATTTGTGTTTGAAGAACCTCTGTATCTAACGGGTGGAGTTGAATACGCAATCGTCTTGTTAGCAGAATGCGACAACTATGAAGCATTCATATCTACCACTTACGCACTTGTTCTTGGTAAGACTACAAGCAGGATTAACAAGCAACCAGCATCAGGTTCTTTGTTCCTGTCACAGAATGGTTCAACTTGGACAGCACAACAAGACCAGAACATGGCATATAGAATCCACACCGCCAAGTTCAAATCTGAGGGTAGCGTAAACTTTTACAACTCTACCTATCCTAAGTTTGTCCACAACCAACTGATGATGTCTGTTGACTCTGGCGACTTTAATCGCTTCCGTGTTAATCAGTTTGCACACGGTCTTGGCATAGGGGATTCGGTTGCACTAACTGGTTTGATAGGTGGGAAAGATTACCTTGGTCTTACTGGCAGTCAGATACTGGATAAAGACAACGTGGTTAATGAAGCAGATGCTTCTGGATACTTCGTCAACGTTCCCGCAGGAGGTTCGTTTACAAGTGGTGGTCAGTTTGGAGAAACCGCGTGTCAGTCAAACACCGCATTCAACTTTGACCGAGCAGTGCTGAACTTTGAATCGTTAAACTTTCAAGGAACGTCCATTGACTATGAAGGAAACTTTATGTCTGGCAACTCCCTATCTAAGTTATCTCTGTCTGGTGTAAATGATCCAAGATTCGCTAGAGGTGAAATCACTACTATCAGAAACCTTGCACCAATAGCATACACTGAACCAAGGTTGCTCGGTGACTCTGATATGGAATTAGACCCCCAAGCTGCAAACGGTCCATCAATAGTTTTGTCTGCTAATATGAAAAGCACGATATCATCTACTTTCGGTAACACGACTGCACAGCAACAAGCAGATGGATATGTGTCTGATGTTTCGCCTATCATTGACCTACAGAAATGTAACTTTACTATGCAAAACTTTCAGATAGATAACCAAGTTGATAGTGCAGGGGAGTCTGGTAACGCGGTGCAAAACAAACCATTCTTCTTTGTCCCTGAGACAAATCCAGAATCTGGTTCTAGTCCGTCAAAGCAGATTACCAAACCTGTCGTTCTCGATCAAGCAGCAAGTGGTATTAGGGTGTTCGTTGATATCAACAAACCGCCATCAGCATCTTTTGACCTTTACTATCGTTTAGCAAATGCAGATGCTGATATCTTTGGTGTTTCGTGGATATATGCTGCATCTGATAACAATCCTCCGGATAATAAGTTTGAGGCGATAACATATGATCCCCTTAATCTCGACTACTCTGAGTATCGTTATCTTTTAGGTGGTCCCAACGGAAACCTCGTTGACTTCACATCCTTCCAGTTGAAGATTGTGATGAAGACTACAAACACTTGCGAGATTCCTGTGATAAAGGCAATACGCGCAATTGCGCTTATCTAATGAGTTCTGATTATAAAAAGGTTGAGGGACACGCCCACATTGTAAAAGATGTGGAGCGTGGAACCATACTAAATACTAATGTCGATGAGATTACTGCTGCCCGTAAAAGGAAGGCATCTAAAATCATGAACAAAGTTGAAACGAGTAAAATAAAAAACGATATCGAAAATCTTAAAGAAGATATGGAAGATATCAAGTCACTATTAAAACAAATATTAGAGAAGTAATATGGCAATATCAGACTATCCAGATTTCTTAACAACTGATACAATGAATCAGCAAGTCACCAAACTTGTCGAGTTTGTTGCAGACGTTGATTCCAATAATACTAGTATTATTGAGAATATTGCAGATTTTACAGATATCTACTCTGTCGAAACTCTCCAATTCGCCTTTGGACCAGTCACTTTTTTCAAGTGGAATTATGATGTATCCAATGGCGTTGTCACAACTGATGGGTTGACCGTTCAATTCAATGCAACTACTGTGTTTGATGTCAATGGTGGCGTTGTGGACATCGCTGCAATTACTGATGCTAAATTTGCTGGCGAAAATATCCATCTAAATGGTGTCGGACCAAATAGTAATATAACTTTAGAGTCACGGGACAACCTGTCCAACATCATCTTGAATTCAAACGGTTCGACATATGGATTATTAAGAGACAACGATACCAATCTGACAATAGGATCAGGCGTTAAT
>TARA_R110000796_G_scaffold90309_3_pt1 | contig 13050 bp, 11 predicted proteins | sample TARA_R110000796 | Tara Oceans TARA_R110000796 (sample SAMEA4397815) | marine metagenome | biome: Polar Biome; feature: [SRF] surface water layer (ENVO:00010504); material: water (ENVO:00002006), including particulate matter (ENVO:01000060) such as... | depth 5 m | reverse complement strand
GGAAAATTCTACTTCTGATCACCGCTGTTTTTTGGGGGGATTACCGTATTCATCGCGCTCGCGCTAAAGCTTTGCCACGCGTCTTCCGCTAACGTGTACGTCGAGCATCATGGCCAGTCTTTCCCGGAGCGCTGTTCGGTGAGGATATCCTCAAGGGTACGACCGTGACCGACCTTGACCAGCTTCAAGTCATACCCTGCAGCCTCCAGCAGCCGAACCAACGCAGAGACGCTCATATCGCCTTTGGCCAATGTTTCCATGCGGGCTACTGTGGAGCGGGATACGCCGGCAAGGCTGGCTATTGCTTCCTGGCTCAGCTTCGCGTCACGTCGCGCCTGCTTGAGCATTTCGGCAACGTCGTATAGTGAGGACATTTGTGGCTCCTGGGCGACAAAAATAGCTTATATGCCACATAATGTAGCTTGCAAGCCACATTATCGCAAGTGCGCTACCATCAAGCTCGCAGAGTTGATGACCTCAGTTATTCTTTTAAGCGCAAAAAAAGAGGGCGCAATGCGCCCTCTGATTAGCCACTTATGGAGTTTATGGCGTGACGGGGTTTACAGCCTGTCTGTCCACCATATCCCTGCCTAGTCGGCGCCAGGTCACCAGGAAGCACAGTGCGCTACCGAAGTACAAGCAGGCCATGATGATCATGGCGGTTTGCAGGCTTTGCGCGTAAACCTGGCCACAGACTTCCTGCAGGTTCTGGCTTAGCTGACCTAGCACGGCGGGGTGACACTGGCTGCGCGCCAGTTCGCCAGCCGCGACGCCGAACTCGGCAACGCCGGAGTTGAAGAAGATGTCGGAGACAGCGCCAATGAACAGCGGGCCGAAGCCGTAGCCGATCAGGTTGACGAGCAGCAGCATCACTGCCGTGGCCATGGCGCGCACACGCATGCTGACCACACCCTGGCCGATGGTGTACTGAGCGGCCAGGTAGCCGTACTTAACGAAGCCGGCGATGACCAGGCCGATGGCAGCGTAGAGCAGGTTGTCGGTGGTGAAGGCGAAAATATAGAACGGAACCGAGATTGCCAGGCCAATCGCCGGCACCCAGGCGATAGCGCCAGGGTGCTTCTTGTAAATCTTGGTCGCTAGCCAGCCAGTGGCGAAGGTGCCGATGGCCGCAGACAGCGCTACCGGCGTGTTGATCCAGATCGCTGCCTGACCGGCGGTGATTTCGTAAGTGCGGACCAGAAAGATCGACTGGAAAGAAGAGATCCCGTAGCCGCAGAACGCGGCAATGGTGGCGCCGGCGGTCATCAGCCAGAAAGCAGGCTTGCCCATCAGTTCGTGGATAGCCTCGCCCAGACTGGCGCGTTCTTTTTTCTCTAATACCTGCGGATCTGTGTAGCCGCGGGGTGGTTCCTTGACCGTCAATTTGAACACGAGGGCGACCAGCAGACCCGGCAGACCGACGACGAAAAAGGCGGTGCGCCAATCGAACATGTCGGTAACCCAGCCGCCGATCAAGTTGGCGAACATGGTGCCGAGTGTGACGCCCATGGCGTAGAAGCCCAGCGCCTGAGAGCGTTCACGCGGGATGAAGTAGTCGGCGATCAGGGAGTTGGCCGGCGGTGTACAGCCGGCTTCGCCGATACCTACGCCAACGCGGCACATCAGCAGAATCCAGAACGCGCCGATGGTCACCGAGCCGATGGTCACTTCCGTCGCAAGGCCGCACAGCGCCGTCATCAGTGACCACAACGCCACGCAGACGGTCATGATCCACACGCGATGGGCGACATCGGCAAAGCGCGCTAGCGGGATGCCCACGGCTGTGTAGAGCAGGGCGAAACCGAAGCCGGTGAGAAGCCCGAACTGAGTGTCGGAAATACCTAGATCCGGTACCAGATCGGGACCGACGACCGCAAGCAGCGCGCGGTCGACGAAATTCAAGATGTAAATCAGTGTCAGCGCGAAGAGCACATAATTGCGGTACGCCTTGGAACCGTAGCCGACCAAGTGGCCTTGGCCCCCAGTGATGGCACTCATGGACAACCCCTTCTAAGTACGTTGTTATAGGTATACGCGGGCTGTAATCGCATGTTGTGATCACTCGCTCCAGGTGTTGCCTGGCTGGCTTTGAGAGTAGTCGAGATTCCCTGGCGGCAGGTCAAGCACGGCAAGTATAGTGACATAGTGGGTAGGCCGCCGCACAGATTCGTTTGAGCTGTCGGGAGCCATATTCAGGCGGTGAATATCGGAACTCGGGAGATTGCGAACTGGCTTTTCAAGCTCGGACGGGTGAGGTCCGGGCCAGGGCAGATTTACTCGAATACATGCAATAGCGAGTCTTCTGGCATATGGCTATTAATGAAAAGGCCATCTATGCTTTCGCTACCTCCAGACCACTCGGTTCCAAGAAACAATGAACGGACTTAAAAATTCGGTGCGGCGCAGCGCCTGTTTGGCTGTTTTGTTACTAGCTTCCGGGCTTTACGGTTGCAAGATCAGCATCAATAGCGATAACGATAACACCGACAATGGAACCCCTGCCCAGGAAGATGCGGGGTATGTGCCTGCCGAAAACGATTTCCAGCATGCTTACGTGCTGGCGACTGACGACGCTCCCGTGGAGACCTCCAGCTTTCGGCAGACCATGAGCTTGCAGAGCTCGGCCAGTTCAGTCAGTTTGGCCAGTTCGGCTCCGCCAAGCGGGTGGACGCCTCAGCAATTTCAGCAGGCCTATAACGTGCCCGCTTCTCTAAATGGCAAGCCTGCAGGTTATGGGGTCAAGGTGGCAGTGATCACGGCTTACCATTATTCGAACATGCAGGCCGACCTCAATAAGTTCGCAGCGCAATATAGTCTGAAACCGATCACCCTGAACATCATCAACCAGGCCGGGAGTAATACCAACACCAACTGGTCGTTGCAGAGCAACCTCTCGGTTCAGATGATCAACGCTATAAGCCCAGGGGCGACTGTCTACGTCATCGAGGCAAAATCCCAGGGTTACAACGATATATTCACGGCAGTAAGGACTGCTGTGAATTATGGGGTAAATGTCATATTGATGCCTTTCGGCGTCTCTGAGTACAACGCGGAAGGCTCGCAGGCTTACATGTTTCTAAATAGTCAAATAGTCTTCGTCGCGGCCGCGGGCAATAACGATGTGGTCAACTTTCCGGCCGCGTCTCCGGACGTGGTCGCGGTTGGTGGCACCACACCAAATTCGGTAAGTCCGTTGGTCGAGAGCGCGTGGGGGGAGACAGGCGCTGGCATGTCTGTGTACGAATCAATGCCCAGTTACCAGGTTTCAGCCGTCCAGAAAGCCAACACTACGGCGTTTCGGTCCGTACCGGACTTGGTCTTTAACGCTGATCCTAGCTACGGAGCCCGCATCTATTCATCGATTGCCGGAGGGTGGTTGGGGTTTGGCGGTACCTCGGTATCTTCGACGTTGTTTGCCGGTGCGGTTGCCATCGCCAATCAGGCCAGGAGAAACGTCAATAAGCCGATGTTGTCTTCCTCACACACTTCGCCAAATTCGATCCATAAATTCCTCTACCAGCTTGTATCAGCAAATGCTGGGTCTAACACTTCCGACGTGCTGAATGATGTTGTGGATGGACACTCCGGGGGGTATTCAACGGGCCCTGGCTACGATATCGCGACCGGCCTCGGGTCGTTGGATGTTGAGAAATTTGCCCAGTACATGGCTAATCAGTAGCGGAAGGGCCAGTAAACTCGCCCGGATTGCTTCGTACCTGGATACTTTATCCCCCCAGAATAAAAAAACGCCCGATGCACAGCACCGGGCGTTTCTTGATTGCGTTAGGCAGGCGGAGAGACAAAGGCTCCAGCCTGCTTTATCTCACTCGAAGGCAGGCAACACCTGACCTTCATACTTCTCTTCGATAAAGGCTTTCACTTCCGGGCTGTTTAGCGCCTTGGCCAGCTTCTGGATAGCGTCGCTTTCGCTGTTGTCCGAGCGGGCTACCAGGATGTTGACATAGGGCGACTCGGCACCTTCGATCACCAGCGCATCTTCAGTCGGATTCAGGCCGGCTTCCAGGGCGTAGTTGGTGTTGATCAGCGCCAGGTCTATCTGGTTCAGTACGCGCGGCAGGGTGGCAGCTTCCAGTTCGCGGATGCGGATGTTCTTCGGGTTTTCGGCGATATCACGCGGGGTGGAGAGGATGTTGCCTTCGTCCTTCAATGTGATTACGCCGGCTTTCTGCAGCAGCAGCAGCGCGCGGCCGCCGTTGGTGGCATCGTTGGGGATGACCACGTTGGCGCCTTCGGGCAGATCGTCCAGGCTCTCGATCTTGCTGGAGTAGGCACCAAAGGGCTCGACGTGCACGCTGACGACGCTGACCAGGTCAGTGCCACGGCTGCTGTTGAACTCTTCCAGATAGGGCAGGTGCTGGAAGAAGTTGGCGTCCAGGCGCTTTTCCGCGACCTGTACGTTGGGCTGTACGTAATCGGTGAAGACGCGAATATCCAGCTCTACGCCGTCTTCGGCCAGTGCCGGTTTGACGAATTCGAGAATCTCGGCGTGGGGTACGGCGGTGGCCGCAACGGAGATCTTCTCTGCAGCCAGGGCTGGCAGGGTAGTCAGAGCCGCAGCAGCGGCCAGGGCAGTAAGTAATTTCTTCATTTCAAGCTCCTTGTGGGATAACACGCAGGCTTGCGGCGGATAGCCGGTGGCCTGCCTTCTTTCTTGGGTTCAATCTTGCAATAAAAGTCTCTTCACTTGCGTGAAAAATGCACAACCAACCGGTCGCCGATGCTTTGCAGCACCTGGACCAGAATCAACAACAACACAACAGTCACCACCATGACATCCGGCTGGTAGCGCTGGTAGCCATAGCGCACGGCCAGGTCGCCGAGCCCGCCGCCGCCGATCAAGCCGGACATGGCGGTATAGGAAACAAGAGTAATCGCGGTAACGGTCACGGCGGCGATGATGCCCGGCATTGCTTCGGGCAGCAGGGCGCTGGTAACGATCTGCCGTGGTGTGGCTCCGGCGGCCTGCGTGGCCTCGATAATGCCGCGGTCCACTTCACGCAGGGCGGTTTCCACCAGCCTTGCGAAGAACGGGGTGGCGCCAATCACCAGCGGTGGAATGGCGCCCGCGACGCCCAGCGAGGTGCCGGCGATTACTACCGTGAAGGGAATCATCACGATCAACAGAATCACGAAGGGCACCGAGCGCAGAATGTTCACCACCAGCGACATCGCCTGGTAGAACCATTTCTGCTCAAACATCTGCCGTGGGCCGGTCAGAAACAGCAGCACGCCCAGCGGCAAGCCGAGCACGATGGTAAAGAAGATGGAGCCGCCGAGCATGCTCAGGGTGTCCAGCGTGGCCTGCCAGATTTCCGGCCATATGACGTTGGGGAACAGGGCCTCCATTAGCGTGGCATCTCCCATTAACGTAGTACCTCCATATGCACGTCGGCGCGGGTAAAGCAGGCCAGCGCGGCGTCTATATCGCCACCGGTCAGCGCCAGGGTCAACTGGCCGTAGGGCGTGTCCTTGATGCGGTCGATACGGCCGGCGAGGATGCTGTAATCCACGCCGGTTTCCCGCGCGACACTGCCGAGCAGCGGCGCGTAGGTGGCGTCGCCGGTGAAGGTCAGACGCAGGATGCGGCCTTCAACGTGGGCGTAATCATCACGTTGTATGCCCTCATCGATCTGTTCGTCTTCCATCACGAAGCGCCGGGTGGTCGGGTGCTGGGGATGCAGAAATACTTCGGTCACCGCGCCCAGCTCGACAATCACCCCGGCGTCCATCACCGCAACGCGATCACAGACGCGGCGTACCACGTCCATTTCATGGGTGATCAGCACGATGGTCAGGTTCAGCTCGCGGTTGATCTGGGCCAGCAACTGCAATACCGAGGCAGTGGTTTGCGGGTCCAGCGCACTGGTGGCTTCGTCGCAGAGCAGCACCTTGGGGTTGGTCGACAGCGCACGGGCAATGCCGACGCGCTGCTTCTGGCCGCCGGATAATTGCGCAGGGTACTTGTTGGCGTGCTCGGTCAGGCCAACGCGCACCAGCAGTTCGGCTACGCGGGTGTTGATCTCCGCTCGGCTCAGTTCGCCGGCCAGCTTCAGGGGCAAGGCGACGTTGTCGGCCACGGTCTTGGATGAAAGCAGATTGAAGTGCTGGAAGATCATGCCGACCTGGCGGCGAAAGGCGCGCAGGCCCTTGGCGTCCAACTGGGTGACGTCTTCGCCGTCGATAACGATGCTGCCGCCGGAGGGTTCCTCCAGGCGGTTGATCAGGCGCAGCAGGGTGCTTTTGCCGGCGCCGGAGTGGCCGACGATACCGAACACCTCGCCCCGGGCGATCTGCAGATCGGTCGGTTGCAGCGCAGGCACTGACCGGCCTCCTACGCGATAGGCTTTGTGCACCTGCTTGAAATCAATCACGCATCTACCTTCCATCTGTAAAGCACGGCCCGGTACCACGGGCGCGAAAGCCGGGTAGTCTACCTGCACGGCTTCATGCGGTAAAAATCTTTATCGGCCTATGGTTATAACTGGAATGGAGTATAGCGGGGGATCTGACGAGCGAAGGCTGTGGCCAGCGGCTGGCGCGCGTTGGTTTATCGTCTTCGTCTGCGGATGGATCGTCGATCCATTCTTTGGTATTGGCGGGGTTTGCCATCACGTGAGTATCGAAAACGATCCCTCGGGCATGCCGGTTCTTCACATCGTCACGCGTCATTCAGGTCACCGGATAGTAAAGGGAGGTATGGCGGGTGAGGTGTACCGCCAGAGGCTTGCCCGCAGCGGGGCAAGCCTTTTGTTGCTTGGCAGTGAGCGCCTTAGAGGCTCTCGGTCTGCTCTTCGTTTTGTTCGGCGCTCGGGCTGTCTTCGCCTGGCAGGTTGGCGCGCACGAATGCTTCCTGGCCTTCAAGCTGCAGTACGCGGGAGGTATTCAGGCGTACTTCGCGCAGCAGCGCCGGGTTTTCAGCCAGCTTCTGGTCGTAGGAGGGGATGATTTCCTTGAGCTTGGCCTGCCATTCAGCGCTGGCTACCTGCTCGGGGAAAACGCGCTTCATCAGGTTCAGCATGATCGGCGGGGCAGTGGACGCACCCGGCGAAGCACCAAGCAGAGTCGACATGCTGCCGTCTTCGGAAACCACGACTTCAGTACCGAACTGCAAGGTGCCGCCGTCTTCGGTTTTCTTGATGATCTGCACGCGCTGACCGGCGGTCCACATATCCCAGTCGTCCGGGTTGGCTTCAGGGTAATACTCGCGCAGCGAATCCAGACGATCATCGCGATCCGACAGCACTTCGCCCACCAGATAATTGACCAGACCCAGGTTGCCAACAGCTACTTGCAGCATCGGCCAGACGTTGCTGAAGGTCATGGAGCTGAACAGATCGGTCCAGGAGCCTTCTTTCAGAAACTTGGTAGAGAAGGTCGCGAAGGGCCCGAAGAACAGGGTGGGTTTGCCATCCAGGTAACGCAGGTCAAGGTGCGGAACGGACATGGGTGGCGCACCTTCGGCGGCCAGGCCGTAAACCTTGGCGGTATGGCGCGCGACCACTTCAGGGTTGGTGGTATACAGGAAAGACCCGCCTACCGGGAAGCCAGCGTACTGCTTGGCCTCGGGAATGCCGGATTCCTGCAGCAACAGCAAGGCTGCGCCGCCAGCGCCGTTGAACACATAGCGGCTGTTGACCACGCTGGTTTCGCCGCTGTCGATGTTCGCCACGGTGATGCGCCAGGTGTTGTCGTCATTGCGTTCCAGCCCACGTACTTCGGTGCTGGTGGTCAGCGTCACGTTCGGCTGGCTGGCCAGGTGCTCGCCCAGTTGCCGCGTGAGTGTGCCCCAATCGACTTCGGTGCCCAGGTCCATGCGGGTCGCGGCTACGGGCGTGTTGTCATCGCGGCCGGCCATGACCAGCGGCATCCATTCGGCAATGGTGGCGCGGTCTTCAGTGAACTGCATGCCGACGTACAGCGGGTTCTGTGACATCTGCGCGTAGCGCTCAGTCAGAAACTCGATATTCTCCTGGCCCCAGACCACGCTCATGTGCGGCACATTCGCGATAAAGCTGGAAGGATCATTCAGCACGCCGCGCTCAACCTGGTGGGCCCAGAACTGGCGGGAAATCTCGAACTGCTCGGTGACGTTGATGGCGCGGGCAAGGTCGATGTTGCCTTCGTCATCCTGCGCGGTGTAATTCATCTCACAGAAGGCGGCGTGCCCGGTGCCGGCGTTGTTCCAGCCGTGGGAGCTTTCCTGTGCGATGCCGTCCATGCGCTCGAATAGCTGGATGTTCCACTCGGGCTCCAGTTCGTTAAGCCAGGTGCCCAGCGTCACGCTCATGGTGCCGCCACCAATCAGAGCCACGTCGAGAATGTCGTCGGGGTTGCGCTCTTCTTCTGCCAGGGCAAACCCTGGCAACAGGCAGAGTTGCAGGCAGAGCGCTGCGGAAAAGTGTTTTTTCATGGTGGTCTCGATGGCGGTGGGTGGGGCTATAAGAAGCAATGGTAGAGTTCCGCTGTGCGGACCACAAGCGAAAGCGCCGGTTGGCGCTTCGTTGCGCGTACAAGGACACGTTTTTTAACAAGCCAGCAGGCCGCGAGATGGGGGCTGTATGCAAGCAGGAGGCTAATATAGGCGCAGAAGCTGAGCAGGCGTCGAGCGCAGCACCAAAGCAGTGCGATATGTCATCGTTGCAGGCGTGCTGTGCGTATACAATAAGGTCAGCTTATTTGTTCATACCCCGTACAGAGAGACACCCATTGATGAAAGGAAGCCGGTCAACGTCTGCCGTTGCAAAGGCAGATACTGATCCCGCCATGGTTGATCAGGCCAAGCTTGACTCAAAAGGCGCAAGCCATCATGAGAAGATTTACCGCGCGATCAGTGACGCGGTGATTGAGCATCGGCTCAAGCCCGGCGCGCGCTTGCGTGAAGATGCGCTGGCTGAGGTATTTGGCATCAGCCGCACGGGTATTCGCAAGGTATTGCAGCGCCTGGCGCTGGAGCAGTTGATTACACTGACGCCGGGCAAGGGCGCAGCAGTGGCGCGGCCGTCTGCCGAGGAAGCGCGGGAGATTTTTGATGCGCGGCGGTTGATCGAGTGTGCGCTGATGGCGCGGCTGGCCAGCCGCATCAGTGCAGCGCAGGTGACTGAATTACGCGCCATGGCTCAGCAGGAGCAGCAGGCGTTGAAGGGGCACGAGCAGAGCGCGGCGATCAAGGCCTCTGCGGCCTTTCATGGGCGGCTGGCAGAGTTGGCCGGCAATCAGACGCTGGCGCAGGTAGTGGGGCAGCTGTGTTCGCGCTCCTCACTGATTCTGGCGGTATATGGCCATTCGGGTGATCTGGGCTGTGATTGCGATGATCACAATCAGTTGGTCGATGTGCTGGGCACGGGCGATAGCGATGCGGCGGCGGCCTTTATGCACAAACATCTGCAGGCCATTGAATCATCCCTGTCGATCGATGAGGCAGGAGAAGAAACGCCAGATCTGAGTGATGTGTTTGCCGGCTATCAGGGCTGACGCGGCAGGTTGAAAACTGCCCTGGCTGATCTGGGCGCTTGCCGCAGATCAGCCAGGGTGGGCGCTTATTGACTGAAGCGCTGACAGGGTCCCCAGTGTTTCATCAGAAAGTAGTACGTGACGCCGGCAGGTATCAGGCTGGCGTACCAGGATACCGACGAGAACGTCAGAGCTACCACTACCCCCACCACCGTGGCCATCAGCGCGGCATAGTTGACCCCGGCGTAAGGGCCCTGAGCATTGTACAAATGCTCCAGATTCAGCGCGCGCTTGCGGATCAGATAGTAGTCCACCACCAAAATCGCAAAGATCGGCCCCAGGAAGGCTGAGTAGGTCTGCACGAATACCTGCAGGCCGGCGGCTGACTCCGCAGTGACCAGTTTCCATGGGAAAGTGGCGAAGGCCAGCAGGCCGACGATGATGGTCGCCGGGCGGAACGACAGCTTGAAGACATCCATCAGGATATAGGTCGGCGGCACCACGTTGTTCAGCACGTTGGTGGTGACCTGGGCAAAGGCGATAAACAGCAGCGTGGTCATCAGCAGCGGCGTGTTGTCGACTGCGTTGGCGAACACCTGAATCGGGTCCGCGACGCCGGTGGCTTCCGAAACCATATATCCAATCAGACCCATGAACAGCGTGCAGGGCAGGATCGACATCGAATAGATGGTGGTCAGCAATCCGGGGCCGGTGCCATGTTTATGTTCGCGGGCGTAATCACTGACGTTCAGAATCATGGTGCTGTAAATGCCCAGGAACAGCATGGTCGCGCTCCAGAACGGCAGCCCCCATGAGCCCTGCATGGTCAGCAGGTTGGTGGAGAGTTCATCACCGTAGCGCTGGACCGTGCTGTAGAACATGTACACCAAGGACGCGAGAATAAAGGCACTGCCGATGTTCTCCAGCCATTTGATCCCCTGAAAGCCCAATACCGACAGGCCGATCTGCAGGAACTGAAAGGTAATGAAGAAGAACACCAGATTGTCGAAGCCAAACAGCGTGGCCGAGACCATATTCAGTGCGCCGGCGCCGATCCAGCTCTGAAAGCCGTACCAGACAATCGCCGGTACGGCGCGCACCAGGCCGGGCAAGCGAGTACCGGCAAAGCCGAAGGCCGCACGCGCCTGAACCATGAAGGGAATGCCGTATTTGTAGCCGGCTGCACCATTAAGAACCAGGGCGATGCCAATAACGAAGCAACCTATGGCGATGGCCAGCGTGGCCTGAATGAGGTTGAGGCTGCCCACCACACTGGAACCCATGGTGAAAGTGCCGATGGAAACGCAACCGCCGAACCACGCCAACAGATAGGATACGCGGCCCATGATGCGCGTCTGCTGGGGCGCCAGCGATTCTTCACCGATGGCTTTGGTGGCCGGCTGGCCGGCCTGGGCTGTGTGTGTGCTGGTGTCGTTGCTCATGAGGCAACCTCGCTATTGTTGTTATTCATTTTTATCTCCATCGCGTCGTTGTTATGGGGTTTGCAATGTTTATTCCAGCTTCAAATTGGAATAGCGCTCGAAGCGCCCGACAAAGGGCTTTGGCGGCGGGAAAGCCAGATCGCCATACTTGCTTGAGCCCAGGCCAAGCCCGATCAGCGCTTCGGCCAGCTTGACGGCGGCGGTCACGCCTTCGACGACGGGCAGGCCAACTGCTTCGGTAATTTTCGGGGTCAGGTCGGCCATGCCGCCGCAACCGAGTACGATGGCGCCGATGTTGTCTTCATGCTTGGCGCGCAGGCATTCTTCAATGATCAGCTCCAGGGCCCTGTCGGGATTTTCCTCGAGGTCGAGCACGGGAATATCCGCAGCGCGAATGCGCCGGCAGTTGTGGCTGAATCCGTAACTTTCCAGCAGATGCTCGGCAATGATCATGGTGCGCGGCAGGGTAGTGACGATGGAAAAGCGCGTGCTGATCAGGCTGGCCATGTGAAAGGCCGCCTCGGCAATGCCAATCACTGGCGCGCGGGTCAGCTCGCGGGCCGCGTAGATGCCCGGATCGCCAAAGCAGGCGATGATGTAAGCGTCAGTACCTTCACGCTCACCGGCCAACACTTCTTCAATCACGCCCATGACGCTGACGGCCTCATCGAAATGGCTCTCGATCGATACCGGGCCGCTGTCGGGTTGCGAGGCCGTAATGCGTGTACCTGGGGCCGCGACAGCCCTTGCCGCTTCACCTATGGTGTCGGTCATGGCTTGAGTGGTATTCGGATTGATGACGCGTATATGCATGAGTTTGGCCTGTGTCTGTATTTGCATGTGTATTTGTACACAAAAACTCTATTTAATTGTATACAATTAATTAAGTCGTTCTTGAATATACAGTCTGTTTATCGCGTTTTATAAGTGGCGGTGTTTGCGCGCTGCCACGGCTTTCTTCAACAGCTATAAAAAGGTTATGCAGTCATGAGCATCAGCGCCAATTACCCGCGGGATCTGGTCGGCTATGGCCGCAACCCGCCGCATGCCAAATGGCCGGGTCAGGCCCGCATTGCCGTCCAGTTCGTGCTCAACTACGAAGAGGGTGGCGAAAATTGCATCCTGCACGGTGATACCCATTCGGAGCGATTCCTGTCCGAGATTGTCGGGGCAGAAGCCTTTCCCGCGCGGCATATGAGTATGGAGTCGATCTACGAATACGGCTCCCGCGCCGGCGTCTGGCGGATTCTCAAGGAGTTCGAAAAGCGCGACTTGCCGTTTACGGTGTTCGGCGTGGCGATGGCGCTGGAGCGTCATCCCGAGGTCGCCATGGCGTTCAAGGAACTGGGGCACGAGATTGCCTGCCACGGCTGGCGCTGGATTCACTACCAGGATGTGCCCGAAGCGGTTGAACGTGAGCATCTGCAACGCGCCATCGAGATATTCCAGCGCCTGTACGGCGAGAAGCCCCAGGGTTGGTATACCGGGCGTGATAGCCCGAACACCCGGCGGCTGCTGCTGGACGAGGGCAGCTTCGTTTATGACAGCGACTATTACGGCGACGACCTGCCATTCTGGACTCGCGCCGCCGACAGCCAGGGCGAGCTGCATGATCACCTCGTAGTGCCCTATACCCTGGACACCAACGACATGCGTTTTGCGTCGCCGCAGGGCTTCAACACCGGCGATCACTTTTTCAGCTACCTGAAAGATGCCTTCGATGTGCTTTATGAAGAGGGCAGCGAGCAACCGAAGATGCTTTCGATAGGTCTGCACTGCCGGGTGATCGGTCGCCCGGGGCGCTTCCGCGCGTTGCAACGTTTTCTGGATTACATCGAGGCCCATGACCGGGTCTGGGTGACACGCCGTATCGACATTGCCCGTCATTGGGCCGAACATCATCCTGTTTAAGACTTTCCGTCAAGGAGCCAACATGGCCCAGCGTCCGAACGAACCTAGAACCTATTTCGCCCCTACCGGCGGCCACCCGCCACAAACACAGCTGCTGACCGACCGCGCGGTGTTTACCGAAGCCTATGCCGTGATCCCCAAGGGCGTGATGCGCGACATCGTCACGAGCCACTTGCCGTTCTGGACAGGTACCCGCCTGTGGGTGCTGTCGCGACCGTTGACCGGT
>TARA_R110000796_G_scaffold24668_2_pt1 | contig 13065 bp, 6 predicted proteins | sample TARA_R110000796 | Tara Oceans TARA_R110000796 (sample SAMEA4397815) | marine metagenome | biome: Polar Biome; feature: [SRF] surface water layer (ENVO:00010504); material: water (ENVO:00002006), including particulate matter (ENVO:01000060) such as... | depth 5 m | reverse complement strand
GCAATTCCGCCTCAGAATAGCCAATAATACGGCTAAGGCTTCGGTTAGACTTCTGTAAATTTCCGTTTAAATCGATAAAGGCCATACCGTGCTGGGCATGTTCAAAGGTCTGCCTCATCTCTTCTTCCTTGACCGCTAAATCCTTTGTGGCCCTTGTCTTTTCATCAATATCCTGAAAAAAACCATATAATCTGGTACAGACCCCATCCACCATTTCCGGAATTCCTATGGTTCTTGACCAAAAGATCCTTTGGGTAGTTGTAACCACTTTTAGTTCTAGATCAAATCCCTCCCCCTTGTCAACGGCCCGTCCTAAGGCATCTATTAGGGCTTCCCTATGCTCCCCTTCCTGGAAAAAAGGATAAACTTCATCTAAAGTAGGTTTATAATCCTCTGGCACCTCTACCATTTTTTTTATGGTAGGACTCCAATAAACAGTATTTGTACCCAAATCAAGCTCCCAAATCCCTATACTTACGGCATCGTTGATACGCTGCATTACCTCGGCATTATGGGCGAACAACAATTCATTGTGCTTACGCTCCGTTATATCCTGCACCTGGGAAACATAATGTATTACCTGTCCTTGATCATTATGAATAGCGGACATAGATATGTTGGCCCAAATAACAGAACCATCCTTATGAATAAACCGATGATCTAATTTTATATATTTATGCTTGCCTTGGAATAATTCTTCTATATACTTTCTGTTCACTTTTAAGTCCTCGGGATGCGCCATTTCAGCAAGGTCTATCTTCTGCAACTCTTCCTCGGTATAACCCAAAATATGGCATAAACTTTTATTTGCCTTTAATAGCTTATTTTCAATGTTAATTAAGGCCATTCCCATGGCAGAGTGGTTAAAGGTTTGCCTAAATTGCTCCTCCCTAAACTTAATTTGCAGCTGTACCTTTTTAATTTCATCGATATCCTGGATTAGCCCGTACAACCTTAAAGACTTATTCCCTTGGTATTCGGAAGCACCTATTAGCCTCACCCATTTTAATTTGCCTTTCTGCGTTTTTATTTGCAACTGCTCATCAAACTCCATCGGTTTTTCCAGGGATTCACAAATAACCTTCTTCATGCGTTCACGATTTTCGCCTTCCAAATAAAAATCCAAACCAGCTTCCACTGTTGGCGTATAATCTTCCGACACCCCGTGTATTTGTTTGTTTACCTTACTCCAGAAAACAGTGTTTTCCTGATCATCCAATTCCCAATAGCCAATTTTCGCAACTTCACTAGACCTCTCAAAAAGATCCTTATACTTCTCCAATAAAATTTCATTGACTTTACGATTACTTATATCGTAATGAATGCCCGATACTATTTCTGGAAGACCGTCCGGCCCATATTTGGTAACCTCACCACGACTTAGGACCCAAACCCAATGCCCCATTTTATGTAGTAATCTAAATTCCAACTCGTAAATACCACTTTCTTTTAAATGGTTTTCTAAAGAAACATCTATCTTCCCAATATCCTCTGGATGAACCAGATTTAAAAAAGTAGTATAGGTTAATGGCTCCAATTCGGCCAAGGTATATCCAAACATATCTGCCCATCTTTCATTGCAAATAACCTCCCCCGTTAGGAGGTTACCCTCCCAGATCCCGATATTGGCACCCTTTATTACATTTTCATAATAATCCTTGTTGATGTGCAATTGCCGTTCACTTTCCATGTACCTATCTATACATTGCGCCGTACCAATAAGACCTTGGCCAGCTTCTGATTCGTCAGCAATCCAGTTGCCTCTGAGGTTTAGCCAAATATAATGTCCGTCCGTATGGCCCAAACGCACATCAATGTTCAGTGGATTATTAGGGGAATTGGATAATAGGCCTTGAAAAGCACTTTGGATCCCCTCTAAATCCTCTGTATGAACCAAGGATAAAAAATCTATCTGTACGGAGGTATTTGGGTGCGGAGAATAACCGAGCAATTGCGCAAACTTACCATTAATATATCCACTTTCAGGATGTACCGAATTCCAGCACCATAGGCCGTCCATTAAACTTTCTCCCGCAAAATTGAAAAAATCATTTTCCTTTTTTAATAGATCATTAAATGTTTTTTCTAGTGCAGTGCTGTTGTTTTTTGGCATAAAATATTCCTTAAAATAATACGTAAAATTCCCTAACCATTACAAGAGAGATGGAATTTCAATTTATATATTGCGCAGAAACCCAATGAATTATTATAATCCACACTATAGCTAACAATGCATAGCCTTGTTGGGTACATTTTTAGCGACATTAAATTACTACTTGAAAGGAGAGGGGGGAGTACCTTGTAGTCGTAACAGATTCCCTATTGCATTGGCAAAATACTATTATTGCGCTTTAACCAATTATGGTCAAAGATAAGCAAAGTTAACGTTAGTACCTTAACGATTGCAAAACGAACAAATTACATGCTACACGAGATTTTGGCCAACAATAGGAATACCTGCCATTTTACAAAAGAATTTATATCCAAAAATATCGACATCCCTAGAACAATAAAAATTAGGAACATAACCCAATCACATAAATTCCCTAGGAATTGTGCAGGCAGAAGAACCAGGAATACATGATGGGATAGCCTAGCAATAAGAAGTTACACATGAATTGCCTTTCCGTTTAAGAAACAACGGAAAGGCATTATAGCTAGGAATTTCCCACTTATTTAGCCTTGGCCCGTGCGCATTCCTTGATGTATTATTTACTCTTAGGCGGAATTCCTACTTGCGTTAATGTTACCGTACAGAGACCTAATAACTATTTTCTCATACAATTCTTTATATTCTGTTTCCTTGCTCATTTGCTGAAGGGCAAATTGTTGGATTACCAAAAGAGGTAACACTATATTTTCACGAATTTTAACCGATTCACGTGAAACCGATTCTTTTTCCATTAAAATCTTGGAATCAGAAATAAGTAACAGCATTTCTTTGGAAAGCAAATACTCCTCATACAGGATGTTCCAAAATTCACCATATTCCACATCATCCTTCATATAGCTGGTAAGTTCAAAATAACACTTGGCCAAGGACATCATACTATTGAGCATCAATGCCTTAAACAATGGAACTTCTTTGAATAATTTTTTCAGATCCTCCAATTTTCCTTGGTCCTTTAAAATCTTAATAGCCGTTCCGATTCCAAAATAACCTGGGACGTTCTGTTTAAGCTGACTCCAAGAACCTACAAAGGAAATGGCCCTCAAATCTGTGAGTTCAAGTTTTTTCTTATGGCCTCTTTTACCTGGCCTACTCCCTATATTTGCTTTTTGGTAGTATTTTAAAGTACTCTTGTTTTCCAAATAAGCAATAAACTTATCATGATTCTTTAATGCATCGTATTTCTCAAAACTCAGATCGGACAACTCCTCCAACAATTGTCTTGATTCCTTGGAAATAACATTTTCCTTGCCAAAAAAGTTATTCGATAGTCCGGCCGTTAATAATTGTTCAGAATTATGAATAAACTGCTCCTTAGTGCCATATGTACTGGTAATAGTCTGCCCCTGAATGGTTAATTGAATTTCATTATTGGCAATGTCCTTGGTCTGAGCGGCATAAAATCTATGGGTCTTTCCTCCTCCTCTGGCCGGTGGACCACCGCGCCCGTCAAAAAATATGGCCTTTATATCGTTCCTATCACAAACGGCAGACAATTTTTCCTTTGTTTTGAAAATTTCCCAATTGGCTTTCACATATCCACCATCCTTGGTGCCATCGGAAAACCCGAGCATTATAGTCTGCTTATTATGGCGTTGGGCCAAATGTTTTTTATACTCTGGAAGATCAAACAATTCATTCATTGTATTTTCAGAACTTTCCATGCCTTTCATGGTTTCAAACAACGGAATAATATCGAAGGTAATCTTATCCGACTCCCAACCGCACCATCTAAAAAGCCCATATACAAATAGTACCGAAAAAACACTCTCGGAATTACTTATAACATATCGATTACAACCCTCCTCGCCATTTTTCTCCTGAATCCCCCTTAATTGTAGAATATTTTGTATTGTTTCTTTAACAATATCCTCTTCGTAATTCTGCACTTGAAGATCAATATCCTTATGGATTAAAATATCTATTAATTCCTGCTTATTCAATTCCCCGATATTCTCGGAAATTAATCCATTAGTTTTAAGAATGGCTTCTACAACCTGGGTATGAACGCTATGGTCCTGCCTAATATCCAAGGTGGCAAAATGTGTCTTAAAAATCTTCACTTTATCTATAAGATAATCCAAATCCTTTAGGTATAGCTTATGGTATTTTTCAATTAGCACCGACCTTATTTCAAGAAGGGGTTCAATAATTTCATCATAGCGCATAACCTTGCTGGTATCGAACATGGTATTGTATAAACGACCCCTTAAATTGGAAATTATATCCTGAAGATCCCTAAATGTCAGTTTTTGCTGTAACTTTTTTATATCATGATAATAGCATTTCATTAAAGTAATACGCAACTCATCGGCGACATCTTTAGTGATATTGGATGTTACAAAAGGATTCCCATCCCTATCCCCTCCGGGCCAAAACCCCAATTTCATGATATTGTGATTGTTGAAATCCATGTCACCAATATTGTCCTTGATGTAAGCATAGAGTTCCCCTACGGCATCATAATATACATTTCTTAGAATATAAATTATGTTTTTTGCCTCATCCAAGGGTGTAGGCTTTTTGGCATTTATCAAGGAAGTTAGTCCCAATTGCTGAAGCACCAGATCAATATCATTGATTTTGTTTTCCAAAATAAGACTCCGTAAATTACCTATGATATCCAAGACTGCAGGAGTATAAAACTGCGTAGGGTGTGCAGTTAAAACGATACGCGCACTAAAGGTCGACAGTTTTTCAGATATCTGGTCCCAACTTTTGTTTTTGTCTACCAATTGAAAATAATCCCCAATGGTCAGGGAACTACTGTGCTTCTGAAGCTTCGGAAAAGCAGCATCTTCAACACTATCATACAACACCACCTGTCTTTCCACATACTGTATTATCCGGAACATAAAATCTATCCTGTCCCTTTCCGAATCAATATTTGCATAATTTTGAAAAAAAGCATCCAATATTTCTTGGGGATTTTTACCTGATTTCAATCCTGTTTCTGCCTGATGCAGTAACAAAGGAATCAACATCCCAACATTTTCAATATTCTGGTACGGCAAATTAAGAAACAAGCTATTATAAATATTGAACTTGTTCTGGACCGATTTTTTAAATTCGTCTAATCTCTCTGATTGAAGCATACGTCTATAATTACATTCTACATAATCATGCTCCCTATAATTTAGGAACACGAATTTCAAACATTAAATATCGGTATATTTTTAGATTTGAAAGAGGAATTATGGGTCAAACATCAAAATTTAATGTGGACACCTCAAAATCAATGCACTTGACAACAATATTTTTTACAACGCAGGGCCATAAGGTACATTTACATTGTAATAATAAAAAAGTAATTTTTTCATTTTCATATAGTGTTCTCGTAAAAGAGCTTTGCCTGACCGGTAAGGCTCTTTTTAGTTTGGACCCATTTAAAGCAAAATAGGTCTATAATTGCGTCTTAACAATTGTCATCATGAAATGATGGGACTTATATTGGGGTGTCTGGCTATTGCCAAAACCATGCAAACCTTTGCACAATAAACTTCCCCCTATCTTTCGTATTATCAATATTTTATCGTTTTTTTGATTAGTACGCACTTCTATTATCAGTTATGATTTTTCAAGGGCTTAAGCTTGTTTATCACATGAAAACGAATAAAAAATTCTTGTACCCCCTAGTTCTACCTTTATTCTGGATAACAGTTCTATCTGCCCAAAATAAAATGGAAGTTGATTATGTAAATCCGCTAATTGGAACTCCCTCTTCTGGATTTATGGAAGGTAGGGATGGCGGTGGTACCATGCCCTGTGTGGGCACCCCTTTTGCCATGACCAATTTTGTGGCCCAGACGCGTGAAAATAAGATCAGTGAAATGCCATACTTTTATGAGGACAATACCATTCAGGGTTTTATGGCAACACACCAGCCCACGGTCTGGATGGGAGATTACGGCTACGTATCCGTAATGCCCCAGGTAGGTAAGCTAAAGCTTCTTCCTAAAGACAGGGCCTTACCGTTTACCCATAATGAAGAGATTTCGAAACCCAATTACTACAGCGTTTCCATGGGGGATAAAGGACAAAAAATTAAAGGGGAAATAGCCGCTGCCTCCCGCTGTGGCATCTTTCAATTTACCTTTCCAAAATCGGATGAATCGCATATCATTATTCAGGGCATTAATATTACCGAGAACAAGAAGGCGTTTCATGGCTATATACGCATAGATGAAAACAAAAGGGAGATTACCGGGTATAACCCTGAGCGAATGTCTTCCCATTTGGGTCCGGAACTTAAAAACTTTAAAGGTTATTTTATAATTCAATTCGATAAATCCTTTGAGCGATTTGGAACATGGAATTCTTTTAGAACAGAGCCCGATATCAATGAAATGGGCAGGGAACAGACAGGTGCAAGAATGGGTGGATACATAAGCTTCAAAACGGAAAAAAATGAAAAGGTCAAAGTTAAAATTGCCACTTCTTTTATAAGTTTGGAACAGGCCCGGGAAAACCTATCCAAGGAAATACCGCATTGGGATTTTGACAAAGTGGTGGAAAATACAGGAGATATCTGGCAGGAAAACCTTTCCAGAATTAAGGTAGATGGGGCTACCGAAGATCAAAAAAGTATTTTCTATACCGCCTTGTTCCACACCATGTTGTTCCCAAGGGAATTTTCGGAGTACGGACGTTACTACAGTCCGTTCGACGACAAGGTCCATGAAGGGGTTTCGTATAACGACTACTCCCTTTGGGATACTTTTAGAGCCCTGCACCCCCTACTGCATTTTACACATCCCGAAAGGGTAAGCCCCATGGTTCAGTCCTTGTTGCAGATGTACCAAGAAGGAGGCTGGTTGCCAAAATGGCCCAATCCAACCTATACCAATATCATGACCGGCACTCATGCAGATGCCGTAATTGCGGATGCCTATGTAAAAGGATTTAGGGACTACGATCTGGATCTAGCCTATGAAGCCATAAGAAAAAATGCAATGCACCCGCCTTACAGGGACACCGAAAAAGCTTGGGGCGATAGGGACGAAGGCACTTTGTACGAAGCCAGGGGCGGACTCACCTATTACCACTCACTGGGATATGTAGCTTCTGACAAGACCAGGGAATCCGTAACCAGGACCGTAGAGTTCGGTATAGACGATTATAGCATTGCCCAGATGGCCAAGGATATGGGTAAAATGGAAGACTATGAGCGATTAATGGGATGGAGCAAGAATTATAAAAACCTCTACAACAAGGAAACGGGATTCCTCAATGCCCGACTGTACAATGGCAATTGGGACAAAAACGAACAGGAAGGATTTACGGAAGGTGGGAGATGGACCTATTTATTCGGTGCCATGCACGATATTGAAGGAAGCATTGAACTCTTTGGCGGAAAGGAAAAGTTTGCCGCCAAATTAAATGAAAACTTTGATGGGCAGCACTACAGGCACGATAACGAACCTGGGCACCACTATGCCTACCTATTTAACTATGCCGGGCAGCCCTGGAAAACCCAAGAGCTTATACGTAAGCATACCTCAACCATTAATTATAGGAATCATCCTCTAGGAATCAACGGAAACGATGATTGCGGACAAATGTCGGCCTGGTATGTTTTTGGAGTTATGGGGTTTTATCCAGTTACCCCCGGAACCGAAATTTTTGCCATTGGAGCACCACAATTTCCCGAATTCACTCTCAGATTACTCAAGGATGGAGCACCAAAATCCTTTAAAATAATTGCCAACAACCTGTCCGAGACCAATAAATACATTCAATCGCTTACTTTGGATGGAAAGGTGGTAGAGGAACCCTTTATTACCTATACCCAAATAATGAACGGCAATGTCCTCGAATTTGAAATGGGAAACAGTCCAAACCCAACTGCCTTTAAAAACAATTAGAAACGGAGGTAGCCTTGTTTTAAATTTTTGGTTATTCCAAAAAGAACAAAGGGGATGGTTTCCACATTTTAAAACCATCCTCTTTAAATTTTATAAATTATGTCTTTTATTCTCCAGATATATATCTTAACCAAGCCATTATTTCTTGGGTATGGAGATGATAATCGTTAATTTCTAACGGAAGGCCTTTTTGCTCCTTCAATTGCGAACAAAAATCCTGAACTTCTTTCAAGGATTCAAAAGCAGTGCTTTTGACTAGTTTTTCGGATAAAAATGTAGCTATCAAAGCCATTTCCGAAGTATTGAATTCAGGATGGTATTGTACCCCAAAAAATGACCCATTCTTATAGTCGAAAGTCATGCCCTGCACCTTGGAATGCGCATTACTGGCCAAAATAATAGCATTTTCAGGTGCTTCTGCCACCTCGTCATAATGGATACACAATGCCGTAAACGGCATTTTTCGATGTTTAAAAAATGGGCTTTCCTTTCCAGAAGCTGTTACTTCAATGGGCTTGGATATCCCAAACTCCAATCCATTAGGACTTAACGCCACCTTTCCCCCGGCCACTACGGTGGCCACCTGCATCCCCCAACAGCTGCCGTAGAACGGCACGCCGCTTTCAAAAACCTCATCGGCAAAATTCAGTTGCCCATGAACATCCGGAATATCATCAAGAACACTTAAGGAACTTCCTGTCCATAAAACACCGTCATACTGCTTCAATTCCGCAACTGTTGGCAATCCGCCTGTACCATCTGCAGGAAAAGCAAAATCTGTCTGTGCCGCTGGAACCAATCCCCTTAGCATTTCCTGAAACGTAAGATGATAGGGCTTTATCCCAAAAGCTCCCCGCTGTAGACGTGTTTGTTCGTTATTACCTTCTACAATTAATAGTTTCACGCTTGCAGTCCGTTTATATCTCCAGATACCGCGGCTCTAAAAAGCTGCTCTAAATCCTTGGCGTTAACAGGTTTGGCATTGGAAGGAGTGGAAGGATCCTTATAGGCCATTTCCCCAATTTCCTGTGCATTATCCAAATTAATGTCTATTTCCTTTAAAGTATGCGGGATATTCAATTCTTTTCTCAAACCGATTATATAATTGATAATAGCATCGGTACCCTCCTTTTCCAGACCCAACACCTTGCTTAAATGCACCATTCTTTCCTCTATTGCCGATTTGTTCTGCTTTAGGGCATAGGGCAATATTATAGCGTTTAACAGACCATGTTGTTTATTGTATATAGCACCTAATTGATGGGCCACGGAATGCACGGAGCCCAATCCTTTTTGAAAGGCAGTTGCACCCATGGATGCCGCTACCAACATTTGGCCCCTAGCTTCCAGGTTTTTTCCGTCCTTAACTGCTATAGGTAAATACTTGGCAATAATTCGGATAGCCTCAATGGCAATACCATCGGCCAGAGGGTGGTACCCTGGAGCACAATAGGCCTCAATGGCATGTACCATAGCATCTACACCGGTCCAAGCCGTTATATGTGGTGGCAGGCCCAAGGTTAGTTCCGGATCCGATATCACGATTGCCGGTAACATTTTTGGGTGAAAAATAATTTTCTTAGTATGCAATTTTTCATCCAATATTACCGAAGCCCTACCTACCTCCGAACCTGTACCTGCTGTGGTAGGGATGGCTACAATAGGTGCAATTCCGGCAGGATCTGCATAACTCCAATTGTCTCCCACATCTTCAAAATCCCAAAGTGACCTTGTTTGGCCGGACATAAATGCGATGGTCTTGGCTGCATCAATGGCAGATCCACCTCCAAAGGCAATGACCCCATCATGTTTGTTCTTTAAATAATGGGCCACCCCATCAACCACATTTTTTTCTGTTGGATTTCCCTGTACGTCACTATAGACCGTGAAATTCAACCCATCCCTTTTTAGAATGTTTATGGTCTTCCCAACTATATCCAGTTTTACCAAGCCTTCATCGGTAACAAATAAAGGGTTGTTGATTCCCAATTTTTTGCATGCCTCCGATATTTCGTTTATTCTACCATTTCCAAACCAGATGGTGGTAGGATAATTCCAATTTGTATTTGCTAATTGCATTAATTCTTATTTTTTAAATTCTATAAACTGATCTAAAATTTCTTACTTCCCTTTTCGAAAATTGAATGATTTAACCCGGGTAACATGGTCGTATCCCATTTTTGACAATGTAACGCCCTTGCCGGAATTTTTAACGCCCGTCCAAGCCAGTGCAGGATCCAAATAATCGCAACGGTTCATAAAAACTGTACCGGTCTCAATTTTCCTCCCCAGATCAATAGCCCTATCCATATCGTTTGCCCAAAGGGAAGCGGTAAGTCCATACTGGGAATCATTCATTAACCTTAATGCCTCCTCATCGTTCTTCACCTTCATAATCCCAACTACAGGTCCAAAACTCTCCTCGGTCATTACCTCCATACTGTGATCCACATTGACCAGCACATGGGGAGATAAATAAGGCGTATCTTTTTTGGACGCTGCAAACAAAGATTCGGCCAACAAGGATTTTGCCCCTTTACCCAAGGCCTGCTCTATTTGTTTTCTAACATAATTGGCCGCATCGGTCTTTACCATTGGTCCCAAATTGGTTTCGGCATCCAAAGGATTCCCTAATTTGTATTGCTTGGTAAGCGCTACAAATCCATCAACAAACTTGTCGTAAAGCGTTTCATGAACATAAATCCTTTCAATACCACAACAGGACTGCCCACTGTTAAAAAAAGCCCCATCCACCAAATTTTCGACACTATTTTCCAAATTGGCATCGGCCATGACATAGGCAGGATCCTTTCCTCCCAATTCCAAACCACAGGGTATAAATTTGTTTGTCAAGGAATTCTGAACGGCTACTCCACCTTGTACGGAGCCTGTAAAGTACACCCCGTCTATTCGATTATCACCAATTAACTGGGCCGTATTTTTATGGTTCAGGTGCAGTATCTGAAATACCCCTTTTGGCAGTCCAGCCTTTGCAGCTGCCTTGGCATAACGTTCCGCCACCAATGGTGTCTGGAAAGAATGCTTTAAAATAACCACATTTCCTGCCATTAAGGCGGGAACAATAGCATTTACTGAGGTCAAGAATGGATAGTTCCAAGGACTCAGCACGCTAACCACACCTATTGGAACGCGCTCTACCCATCTTTTATCCGGATTCGCGGCATCTACAACTTTATAGTCGCCCAAAGCCTCTTCCGCTATTCCTATCATATAATGGGCACGGTCTGCAAAGCCCTTTATCTCTCCAGGGGATTGTCCCAAGGGCCTCCCCATTTGCCAGGTTATTTCGAGGGCGATATCATTTTTATCCTCAACAATGGCTTTAACAAAGGCTGTAATAAATTTAGCACGCTCGGTAATGGAAAGATTGGACCAAAGTGGAAAAGCACTTTTCGCCTGATGTAAGGCCTGTTCAATATCTTTTGGGCCATGTTCTTCGGCAGTGAAATAAATAGTGCCGTCTATAGGTGATATGGTATTTATCATTTTTTTAAATTATTTCGAAATAACGTTTTAATTGCCAGTCGGTTATAGCTCCAAGTTGTTGTTGGTCTTCCCAAAGTCGGGTATACGCATAATGATCCACAAATATATCACCAAACAGGTCCCGTGCAATTGTTGAATTCTTAAATTTTTCTGCCGCTTGGGACAAGGTCCTGGGCAACTGAAGCTCCTGTGAAAAGTCTACATCGTAGGCGTTCCCGTCTACCGCTTTTGTAGGTTCAATTTTATTCTCTATGCCCCACAATCCAGAACCAATGGCGGCTGCCAGTGCCAAATATGGATTTATATCGGCTGCGGAAACCCTATATTCCACTCTTTGCGACTTTTCTGAACCAGGAATGGCCCTGAGGGCACATGTTCTATTATCTATACCCCAAGAGGCAGCGGTGGGGGCCCAAAAACCAGGAATGAGTCTGGTATAGCTGTTGCAGGTAGAAGCCACCATGGCCAAAAACTCGGGCATTAACTTTTGTTGCCCTCCAATAAACCAGCGCATTATATCGGACATTCCATCGGTTTTATCTTTATCGAAGAAAGCAGAGGAACCATCCGCATTTTGCAAGGAAATATGGATATGACCGGATTGTCCAGGATAATTGGAAGACCATTTGGCCATAAAGCAGGCCATTAAATTGTTTTGTTGCGCCCAAACCTTAATAAAATTTTTAAACAAAGCTCCATTATCGGCTGCCCTTAAGGCTTCGGAATATTCAAGGGCTCCTTCCAGCACCCCTGCACCAGTCTCTGTATGCAGCCCTTCCAAAGGCATGTCCATCTCCTTGGAGAGTTCCATTATTTCGTGATAAAAACTGGCATGGGTAGAACTGCGCAAAATGGAATACCCAAAGTTACCTGGCGTCATTGGTTCCAGATTATGATAATTCTTATCGCGAACGGATTTAGGGGATTCATTAAAAAGGAAAAATTCGAACTCAAAAGAGGCACTTGCCTTAAGCCCCAAGTTTCCCAATCTATCCAAGGTTTTCCGCAGAATAGATCTTGGACAAACACTTGCTGCACTGCTCTCGGAAAAATCAACCAAAAAAATAACGGACTTGAAATCTTCCGTTGGCAACATTCGCATACTGGATGCATCTATCGTAGCGTTGGCATCGGTAAAACCATCTGCCCAGCCAGTAAAGGAATCATTCTTATATAGTACATCATTGGAATCCCAACCAAAGATTACACTGCAAAAACCAAATCCCTTGTCCAAAGCGGATAGGAACTTTTTGGAATTAACGTATTTCCCGCGGAGAACGCCATCAACATCAACAACGGCCAACTTTATATTTTCAATTTGATGTTCCTGTATATAACTTCTAACCGATTCTACGGTCATTTTTGGTGCTTCCTTTTTCATTGGTATATTTTTATTATTAACTATTAACCTATAAGTCCCTAGCCATGGACATTAAGATTACATTTTTGTGCCATTTTGGTTCATTATTCTATTCTTATTCCGCTATTAGTGATATGCTTTAGATATAGTTGAAAATATATTAA
>TARA_R110000796_G_scaffold33027_4_pt1 | contig 13081 bp, 19 predicted proteins | sample TARA_R110000796 | Tara Oceans TARA_R110000796 (sample SAMEA4397815) | marine metagenome | biome: Polar Biome; feature: [SRF] surface water layer (ENVO:00010504); material: water (ENVO:00002006), including particulate matter (ENVO:01000060) such as... | depth 5 m | reverse complement strand
AATAAAATAAACAAACATGGTATAAATTTTTTATATGCTTATATGGAACCGACTAGAGATAGAACATCGATAGGTGTCTTTAACAATAGGGCAATTGCTATTCCATATAAAGAATCAAAAAGATATTCTCATGGTATTCAATTATTAACATCTATGGCTCAGGGAAATGAAAAGTTATTCGATTCAGTTAAAGGTGTTATGGTAAAAGATTACCAAGAAGAATCTGAAAGAAATCTAATAGATATTCTTAATGCTAATGAACATTATAGAAAATTCTTTACTAAAGATGTTGAACTAATGGACTTAACAGATCCTTCTTATGATAATTATCCTTTAATGGGTTTTGATAAAAATACAGAAAATAGATTAAATACTAATATGGATTTTAGTTGGTCTGCTAAAATGTTATCATCAGATCCATTATCTACAATAAATAAATCTACAATAGAAGTATATAGAGATTTTGTTGAAGTGTATACAGATAAAACTAATGAAGATTTTATTGAATTTGCTACTAAATTAAATGATATTGACGAGTATTCTGCTAGAACGGATTATGTAAACCCTTTAAGATATATGGAAAAAAGGTTGTCTTTAGATGAATTATTTAGAAAATTAAGTAAAGATAATATATACGATGTTATTGGAGTAGATGGTAAACCTAGTAATATGTTAGAAGACGATAAATATTTAAACAATAAGTTTTTTAAATTTAAACCTAAATTAGTTAAAAGTAATGAAAAGTTAATAGGTATGATGAAAGGTATGAGAGAAATGAAAATGGAATTAAATAGATCTATTAGAGAAAATCCAGCAGGAGACTCTGGGCATGAGACTATTAGAACTATAAAGGAGATAGCAGATTGCCTGTAGATTGTAATAGTATAAAAAATCCATTAACTTCTAAATTAATAAATGGAATAGAAGATTGGGCAAATAATCAAGAAACTTTAGATAATGTCAGATCACCTTATCAAGCTGCTATATCAATGTTTGAGTCAAGGTTTAACATACCAATAGAAGCAGCTGCTTTATTAGGTAAGGATCAAACTCGAAACTTTTTAAGTACAGGAAGTATTGAAAGATTTAAACTTGATTTAAAAGAGTATGTTGGAAGAGTAAAGAAAGGATCTTTAACTGGATGGGAAGCAACAGAAAAGTTTTTAACTGGAACAATGTTAGGTAAAAAAGATCCTGTTTTAGCTGAAAGTTTAAAAGAAATAAGAGATATTGTAAATAATAATTCATTAAGAGAACAACAAACAAGTTCAGAATTTCTTAGCATTATAGAAGATATAAAAGTTTCTGGAGGTGTCGAGTTTGGAACGTTTACTGATAAAAAATTTAATAAAGCATTAAAAGAACATCGAAGACTTCAATTAGCACATATAAAAGCTTTAGACTCTACAGATAACGAATTAAGATTAAAGACAGAAAAAGAATTAAAAGATTTTGAGCGTAATGGGAATGTAAGATCTTTTGTTGATTTTGTTAAAATTATTGAAAAAACTATGCCGGATGCTATAAAGTTAAAATATGAAAGTGAGAAAAAACTAGCAGAGGATGGAGATAAAGAAGCGATTGATAGAGTTAGAAAATATGATTCAGGCGATTTGTTAGTAAAAATTTCACCAAAAGTTGATTCAGACAAAGAATATTTACGACAAGTAGGAGTAGATGAAAATTTAATAAGAGCAGTAACAAAGTATAATGATTTAATGAATAAGTCTTATTCTACTTTAAGATTAGGTATAGATAAAAAAATAGATACTATTATTAAAAAAATAGAAAACAAACAAGGTTCTTTTGATTCTATAGAAAAACTTCAAGAATTAAAGGATAATTTAAAATCTAAATTAATGCCTAAATATAAAGAAGATGGATACTTTCCTCATTTTACTAATGAATTAAATGCAAAATTTATGGATAAGTTGATGCCTTATTTTGATAAAATGGAAACTTCTCAAATTGATGGTAAACATGAGTCTAAAGATATTGACGACATAATTAGTGAATTAAATGTTGCTATACCTTCTTTTGCTAAATCTAGAACTCAAAATACAAACTACGATTACAATAGAAATTTTGTAGATGTAATTAGTACATACATTCAACAAGTAAATAAATTTAATACAAACGCTTTTTTAACTGATTCTCATCTTAAATCATTGGATCTTGCTAGAAAAATGTATGGAGAACCTAAAGAATCGAAATACTCTGGTAAAATAGTAGACACAATTGAAAGTTTATATGGTTCTATGAATGGAGATACAAAAGTTAATGGTTCAATGAATGAAATAAAGAAAGCTCTTTTATCATATCAATTTATAAACAAACTAGGTTTTAGTCCTAGATCAGCAGCTAGAAATTACACTCAGATATTAATGAATTTTGTGACATTTGGAACTTCTAATATAATTCAATCAAGAAAATATTTAAAACAAAATGCTCTTGAGTTTAATTTAGATGAATTTTTAAAAGATGCTAATCTGTATATGGACACTTCAGAAGCTGCTATAGAATCTGGAATAAATGTAAAAAGTGCTAATGAAATTAAAATTAGAAGAATGAATGAAGAAGGAAAAATAATTTATTCTGATGAAGGAAGTTTTACATATAAAGGATTAAAAATATTTTCGTCTGGTTTGTCTAAAATTGCACAAAAAAGTTCTTGGATGCATAGAACAGTTGAAAATTCTAATAGAAAGTTTACAGCTAGTATTGCATTTGGGCAGATTAATAAAGTAATGGATGAAAGTGATAGGTTTGAAAGGTATCTTCAAAAGAAAATAGAAAGTGGAGAACTAAAAGGGACTGTTGCTAGTAATAAAAAAAGATACGCAAAAGCTTATGCTAAAAATATGGTCATATTAAATCATTTTGATTATGAATCGTATGCTAAAGCTAAAGTAATGAGAGAAGGTGTAGGTCAATTTTTATTTCAATTTCAACATTATGGAATGGAATTTTTAGAAAGAAACTATTCTATAATGAAAGAAGCAAAATCAGATTTAAAATACGCTGAATCATTTAAAGATGCTAAAGGTGTCCACAAGTTTATGAATATGGGGTTTGCTTACTTTCTAGCACCTTCTTTAATTAGTTATATTAGTGGGTATAATCAAACTTTAGTAGAACATACAGGAAAAGAAATTTTAGAAGATTTGTATATGATATTATTTTCAGACCTTGACGATGAAGAAGATCGTGAAAAGGTAAATAGACAATTTTTTGGAAAAGGTATTGTTACTTCTAAGCTTGGCCCTACTGTTGGAACTATATTAGATATAGGTGTAATGACAGAGTTATTAAATGCTGATAACGAATATTTAGACAACTTAGCTTTTTCAATTGGTGAATCTACAAGTGATAGTAATATGGATATATCAATGCAACAATTAAAATTAGTAAATCAAATGCTAGGAAGAACTGTTGATAGATATATACCTATGTATAGCAGAGGTCATTTGCCAGATGCTATTATGCAAGAAGTATTTACTGCTTATCCAAAAGGAAAAGATCCAGAAACGGGAGAGTACCAAAGGACTTTAATAAGAGATATGTCTCCTATTATAAAGAAATATAGTCCTGAATACTTTAATAAACTTGAACCAAAAAAGAAATCAAAAAAATTACCTTTAGGTCTTAAAGGATCTTTATTATATTTAGAGAAAGAAGGCAGACGTAGATAGCCTGCCATCTCACTCTTAGTCAGCAAAGGAGATTATGCTGTAAACCTATCTTTAATTTCTTGTTCTAATAAAGATTCTAATATTTCTATTGATCCTTTTAATGTATTAGTTAATTTTAATAAAAATATATAATCTTTTCTTTTATTAGCTAATTCCATAGTTTTATTTACTTTATTCATCGTATTGATATAAGACTCAATTATATTATTGTCCATTACTATTCTCCTTCTCTGTGTACATTCCGTACATTGTTATTAATATAGCATCAGCGTTCCACAACGTAACTTTTTCAGACGTATATTCAGTTGCTATTTCTTTTAATTTATTTTTTCTATCTTTTTTAACTTTAGGAAGTTTAATATCTAATTTCTTTTGCCAAAAGTTCATCCATTTTTGTGGAGATACTTCCACTATTTGTTTTATGTTTCTAGGAGTATGTCCTATTTTTGAATTTAATAATCCCAACCAACATCCATAGTTTACTCCAAACTTAAATAGAGAACTTCTTCCATCGTGAGGCATAGCATGTACTTTTTCTATGTATGCTACTATTTTTTCATCTGCATAAGCTGTTGTTGCCATAGATAAAGTTATATTTCTACCACTTATTAATGGATTGCATTTATGAGATTGTACATCTATTTTTTTTGAATTAGTAAAACTTAAAGCTCCACTAGCTCCGGGATCTATACCTATAATTGTTGTGTTCATTGCGCATCTCTCCTGTATGTGTAATTATGAGGACTCTTATAAGTTTTCTTTTGATAAGGTTTATAGTATTCTTTTCTAATTTTATATTTATCACTTAGTATTTCGCCATCAAAGACTTTAATAAATTCTTTTGCAAGGTTTGATACTACTTTTTTTAAATTAGTATTAAGATATTTTTTACAACCTTTCTCTAAAACTTTATTTGGAATTTCTTTAGGGGATGTATTTTCGATTTCTTTGAACCAATAACATTGCTTCTTGATTTCGTAGTAACACCCCCTACAAGATATTTTAGACAACTGTATCTTTCTCTGCTTCTTTATAATCTTTATAAAACTTACATTTGTTACCATTAAAACCCATAGGGTATGTACCTATTTTACCATATCTACTCTTAGCAACAATAACTTCGCTTTTAAATTGATTATATTTTTCGCTATCAAAATTGTGACCATAAAACACAAACATGGCTGCTTCTGCAGCTTGTTCAATTACACCAGATTCAGCGTAATCACTCATTCTAGGTCTAGGATCAAATCGTTTTTCAATATCACGATTAAGTTGAGATACTAATAAACCAGAACAATTTTCTTGTTTACATATCCATTTATAATCATTAACAATCTTTTCTATTTCAAAACGTCTATCTTTATTTTTCAATCCACTTTCAATAAGTTGTATATAATCATCTATAACAACATCAGGTTTATGTTTTACTATTTCTCTTATAGAATCATCAAGGGTTCTAATATCATCATATGCAATTAAGTCTTTGTATTTTTCTTTTACATATTCAGATACACTTTCTAAAGCTAATTGTTTTTTCTCGTCTGTTATGCCTGATCTAATCATTGAATAGGTAAGGTCACTAGATTCCATTACAAATAACTTTTTCATAGTTTCTACATTACTCATCTCACGATTGAATAACATAACACTATAACCTTGTTCAATTAAACCTCTAACAATGTTTAGCATTAAAGTAGTTTTACCATGTCCCGGTCTACCTCCAAGAACTGTTAATTCTTTACGAGTCATTCCACCTGCAAAACTATCTAAGTTACCAAGACCAAATTGTATAAGATTAGTTTCTTCTTTTACTGCTAATTTAGCTTCATCTACAATATCAGATATATCTTTGATCTTTGAAGGTTGTATGTTGCGTAATTCATTGATCAATCTATTGTGTTTTTCTAGTATGCTACCAACGTCTTTATAGTTCTTAAAACTAGCATTAAGAAGTTCTTGCGCAGATTTAGCTGTTTCTCTCTGTATGTATTTTTCCCATACAATTTTAGCATAATGTTCAACTTTACTTTTGCTTGCTACTTTATCTTGTAGATCTAAAAGATAAATACTATCTCTTTGTTCGAACAAGTCAAACATTCTATCACCAACAGTTATTATATCAATAGGAATTTTATTTTTGTATAGATCTTTCATACATTGATATACATTTAAACAATCAGTTGAATAAAAAGCATTGTCTTCTCTTATCCAAGCCATAGCAATTTCCATTTCTATATCTCTACCAACTAATATACAACCCAACATAGCTTGTTCAGCTTCTATATTATTAGGCATAACTTTTAATGGCATACCAGTTTCAGCAATCTCTTTCATATTCTCTCCTTAGAATAAACCTATCTGGTCAACAGGTTCATAGTTTAATATTAAATACTCTTTTCTCATTTTCACTCTATTCTCATCAGTTGCTCCTTGATATTTTAGATCAATAGTTCTGACATCGTATTCTTTGTATAAGTCATAAACTTCTTCTCTAAAATCGTAAGAGACCATAAAATTACCACCCTTTTTATGTATATCATCAACTTTTTGTTTTAATCTTATGTGGTCTTCAGCATTAAAGTTATGTTGATAGTAATCACCTTTGTCTGTTGCTATAAAATAAGGTGGATCGAGATACCAAAAGTCTCCTTTTTTAGGTTTATACCTATCAATAAGAGCTTCAAAGTCTAAATTCTCTATAGTAGATCCACCTATCTTATCTCTAGAATATTTAAGTTCTTTTTCCCAGTTTTTATTCCAGTCTTTTACCATAGACATAGGTGTGTGTATAAGTTTGTTAAAGCTGTGCCTTATACAATAGAAATACTTAGCTGCTCTTAATGGATCTGGTATATCTATATGTTGCTTTTGTTTTATTTCTGTACGAAACCCATCGAATAGTTCTCTGGATTTAGGAAGCCAATTTAGATAATATACTAATTCTTCTAATTTAAACATTACACAATTGTATAAATTAACTATATTATTATCTTTGTCGTTTAAAACATTCCAATCTGCTTTGTCTTTTCTAAAAAACATAGAAAGACCTCCAGAGAACACTTCAAAATACCTTTCGTGAGGGGGAATTAAAGGAACAAGTTTTTTGCTCAATGTATATTTCCCCCCATAATAAGGTATAACTATAGGGCAATCGTACCAATCAAGAGATGGCAATTTTAGCCTCTGTGTATGCTAATTTTTTAATTTTAGGATACAATCTCTGTTCAAGTCCATGAGTAGAATCTAACTTTCTATTCATATGATGTGATAATACGTTAGTTCCAACATTAAATAAATCCCAAAATGTCTTAGGTTTATCCATAATTACTTTATCTGTTACTATTGTATTCGCATAATCTGGGAACATCTTTAACATTTCTATTAAATGATTTTCTCTAAATTTAGTTTCTGCTAGTATTGGAAACTCTTCTTTAAAAACAAGTTTTGTTTTATTGATAGTTTCTTCCACTACATTAGTAATATCATCTAAAGAAATGTTAGACTTAATGTGTTTATTTTTGTATTTACTAGCAACAATACCAATAATTGCTCCATTAAGGCATATTAATCTAAATGCTCCTGCTAGTATATTAAGACCAAGAGTCCCATTATAACTATTCATAATACTTATTTCAGGAGTCATTTCATCTTGTTTTGACATTTTAACAATTTGCTTTGGAAAGTTCCAACTAAAATGAGTCTTTGCTCCACCTGACAATACATTTACTTCAGAAGGAACTCCTCCTAATTTTTTAATAAGAGGTTCTGCTATATTCATTATAGTTTCATTTTTAACAAGTTTATAACTATTTGTCATACAACTAAGAACTTTACCTGTATCTTTTCTTACTATAAACTTATATCCTGTATCAGATAGATCATCATGACCATCATTATTTAACTTTATAGCTGGTATTTCTACTACTGGAAACATTGCGTCTTGTAACATATTATTCTCCTTTATCATTAAATTGAGGGTGAAGACTTCTAATTAAATAACTAAGTTCGTTATCTTTTATAGACTTTTGTTTTAAGGGATAAACATATCCTTTTTCGTTTGAATGAGGGTAATGATTAGATCCGTTAAATTCTTCTTCACCACAATGCTCTCTACAATTTGAACACATCGGCGTTTCTATTTCTAATAACTCTGCACCACAACAATCGCTTACTATTTTTTTCATTTTAAATCCTTTGGTTCTAGCCATTTTGTGATAGCATTAATAATAAATATTAATATTAACATACCTATTCCAATTAAAACAAAAGATACACTAAACATTAAAAAATTATATATCCATTCAGTTAAATTCATTATTATCATTCTATTCTCCTTTTTTATAAACTCCCTTATCTTAAGGGCCAACCTAAGAACTAATTCATGTCAAACTTAATTCATGTATTAATTTTTTATAAGGGAGCTTAATTTATTTTATTATTGGTGGGGTAGATCCTAATCTCTTTCTCTCGTTCTCTTTTATAGTATCGTGATTCTTATCTGAATTAGATATTACTGTTCTAAGATAAGCGAATCCTTTACCATTTTCAAAACCTCTAGATTTGTAAAAAGTCTCTATCCCGTACTCTACTAAGTTATCTCTACATTGTTTAATACCAAAAAGAAATTTGTGAAATTCATATCGAGTGTCAGAAGGAACATTATTTATTATTAATCTAGCAATCCTAGTTATTTGTTCTCTTGTCCTCGTATTTCTCGATCCTAATAAATCTCTAATATCTAAACTAATATTTCTATTAGATTTTGATTGGTATCCACAAGCAGAGCATTTATTCATTGTTACTTGTACAATCTTCACAGAGTTGCCTCTTTTTCCCATAAGAAGGAAAGTTTAGGTAGTGTTTTGTAACAAATTTACCTTTATTCCTTCTTTTAAGATTTCTCATTGTTGGTTTGTCAAATTCCCAACATCTTTTGCAATTACTACAAAACATTATAGATTTGTCTGCTTTTCTTGAATCAGCATTACAAAATCTATTGCCATACAAAGGATTGTTATGAAATTCATCATCTTTTTTTAAGAAAAAATCACTCATCGTTTTCTATTCCAATGTCATTAATAATCTCTTTTATTTTTTTAATTTTTATTTCATTTATTAAAGAGTAATCATGTATAACTTCATTAATTTCTTTTACATGGTCTAAAAGTTCTTCTACTTTAGAAGTTATCATTGTTTGATTAAACTTTTGCAAGCTCATTCTATCTGTATATTTTTCTAAATGAATCCCAGTTAGTTTTACATTACCATTACCATCGTCTATAATTGCCATTCTATTCTCCTTAGATTATTTTTACTTCTGTTGATGACGACCATCTGTGTCTTCCTAGATAAAAAGATTTATCTTCAGAAGAAATTTGTTCTATTTTTGTAACTAAAACATAAGTGGATACAGTTGTCTGGTCTATTACTATTGCTTCTGTGTTGCTCTGAGTTTTTACTAAGTTTCCTAACTCTACATCTTTTAAAAAAATATATCCTTTTGATGGTTCTAATATAGGACTATTAGTCAGAGCAAGCTTTGCAAGTTTTTTTACCTTCTCTAGATTCTTTTTCATTTTTGTAGTTGGTTTCATTGTTATCCCCTTTAAACATATTTTTTATTTTATCTAATTCATCTATTATATGATTTATGTCTTTTGAAAAACTTGATTTGTTTTTGTATTCTCGTAAGGCAACTGTTATAAGTTCAACTTCAAATAACTTATCGAAAGCTAATCTAGGTCTACTATCTATTGTATTTGGATTTTTCATTTGTCTCTCCAGAGAGATGAGGGTGATGCTGAGAGAGACGAGATATGGAGAATAGAATAATACACCACCCTCGTCTCAAAATTACTTATATAATATTAGAAAACACAAGTAATAATCTCAGCTTTTGTTATTTATTTAGAAAGGAACGTCATCGTCTACTTCGTCTTGCGATAACTTTTCTCCATCTTCCCATAAAACAACTTCTTTTGCTTTAAGGGTAGTTCTCTTTTCTTGTTGATCCACAGGTAGATCTTTTGTATCTCTTGTAACATAACTATGTTTCTCAAGTGTTATATTAACTGGCAATCCAATAACATCTTCAGATTCAATAAGAACTAGTTTCTTTTTTCCTTCTACTATTTCTAATTGCATACCTAGACTTTCAAGTAATTTGAAATATCTACTATTTTTATTAGCTGAAGATGTATCTGTGAAAACAAAGAATCCGTTATCATAATATTTCTTACCCGGCAGATGCTTACATTCGACTTCTTTATGTATTCCTGCTTCATCAACGATAGGTATTTTATCACCACGAACATCTGTTCTGTAATTATATCCATCCATTTCAAAAAGAGGTTGTTTTAAGTCAGCACATTCATCTGCTAATTGATAAGTCATATTAACGATTATAGCTTCACCTGCTCTAGTCATTACTTCTTTTGTTGTTAAAGCAATCACATGAGATGGATAAGTTCCTTCTTCTGTTGGAATAAACTCAGGTACATCGTTTTCATCAAATAATACGTCTATTTCTTTTGCCATTCTAAGATCCTTTTGGTTTTGTTATTGTGTGTTTTTCTACTAGTTTCTGATATTCAGTTTGAAAATCCATCATTTCCTGAGATGGTTCTATTTTACTTCCACCACGAAAATACAATCTAGGTGAAACGTATTGATTATCAGATGTTCTAAAAAACCTTTGATTAGAAGATCTTTTAGTAGATATAGATCCTTCTTTTAACAAAGCGTTTTTTGCTGATTCAGATAGATTTCCTGATTCTTTAAGTCTATCTAAGTCACTTGTTTTTATTTTTCCCATTTTATTCTCCTTTATTATCTCGTTCTCTTGTTAGTTTAGATAAAGATCCATTGTAATTAGCAGTATTTATTGCTTGTTCTTTGACTAAATCATGAATCTTTTTCATTTTCTCTTCACTTATCTCAGAAGCGACAAGTAAAATTTCATTTTTCTGATCATCTGATAATTCAATGTCTTCAATTTGATTTCTGTAAACATCATCTGCTATATTCATATACATATTAAATGCTTTTTTAATACAATCTGTATTAGATGATTTAATATCATTACCAATATCAACAAAATCTCCAGTTGCTCTTTTAGTTTGTATTCTATGAGCAGCTACCATGTCTCCACATCTCCAAATTCCTTCATCATACCATTTTAATCTTCCATGTACTGAATAAGCTACACCACCAAGATTCTCAGTTGATTGTATCTCCCAAGACCATCCGGGAAATTCTTTATCTGCTATTTCTCTCATATATGAATATTCTACATAATCCATACCAGCTTTCTTTTTTACAAAAGGAGCAGGGGTCTTAATAAAAGAAACCTTTTTATGTTTTTCTGTTATAGCCTTTCTTATCTCGTCATTAGCAGACAGCAGACTTTTATCCATTATTGCTGGAGTATTTTCCATTTGTTTTCCTTGTTATTTGATTAGTTTTGAGGGACAGATATTACTATATTGACAATAATTGCATTCCCAATCTTGAAAAGGGACTCCATAAGACATACCAGCCGCTAAAAAATCAGACTTTTCAAAGTCTTCTCCTTCAGATTTTAGTATTCTATTCATTTCTTCCCAATATTCTTTTGCTTGGTTAATGTAATCACTACTTACAATTTGTTCTCTCATCATAGAAGTATTTTTATTATACCAGACTAAAAACATATTTACTCTGATGTCTCCAAATTCTTCTTTTATTGCAAGTGCGTAACTTCCTAATTGCAGTTTATAGTTTGTATCTGTTGATGCTACTCTATTTACTTTACGACCAAACTTAGTTGTCCATTTGTAAGCTGCAACTGTTTTAAAATCATAAAGATTAAATTCAGTTACTTCACCATCTGTAAATAAAGCTTCTCCAACATCATATGTACCTACTAGATTATATTTTGGAACAGATACTCCTTGTTCTGTATATAATTGTACGGCATTTTTTGGTTGAAGATTTTCTTGTTCTTTTTGTATTATATCATTTTTCCAATTGACAGCTTTTTCTATATCACTATGTGCAATAGTTCCAAGCCTTAAAAGTCTTAATGATTTATCGTCTAATTCTTTCTTTTCATAATCAAAAAATCCGTATAATTGTTTTCTATAACAACTTCCAGCAGATGATGCATGAAATTCTTCTGAATCTCTTTTTCTTTTTCTATTAAGGTAACTAAGATAACTCGTGTAAGTATTAATTAAGTCCATATTCTCTCCATATGTTGTCTAAATTTAATAATATCAATGGTTAGAGTCAATTAAAACATAGGAATGTCCGGCTTTTACTCACGCATCGCAAGTCTCACACATTCGGTTTTATTAATGTTGGCTTTAATTCCTATGTTTATATTTTGTTTATTTTGTGTATTCTTTTATCCATTTTTTAAAACTTTTTACATTTTTATTGCTTGAAGCACCTATATGGAAATTGTATTCTTTTGTACTATTCCAAAATTCAGAAGGTTCAATTAAATCTAAATCATACAAAGAAGTGTTTTTCCAATCGTATAAAGAATATACATCTCCTGTTTCTTTTCTTTTAAACATATATTCTCCAGACACTTTATACCCATCACTATCTTTAGGATTTCCAAATTTAGATATGATAGATTTTGGTAATAGTGTAACATGGCCTTGTAAACAAGTTCCCTCTTTGTATGCAGTACTATCATAAAAGATTTCTTTGTATGCAGTATGACTTATAAGATAAAAAGGTTCTTCTTCTTTATATTTCTCCATATCTTTCATTATTACATCATATAATTCATTAGACCTACCAGAACTAAGCATTAATAAGTATAAAGATAATCTATTTGGTTTATATCCTTTAAATAATCCTTGTTTCATTTTATTCTCCATTTCTTTTCATTAAATACCAATATTTATTTCCACAATCATCATCCCAAACACTAATCTCAGATATTATTACAGACCCATGAACTAAACAATACTCAATATCCTCTTCTGTTATTTTATTATAATATCCTATACGCAATGCTCTAGATCTATCCAAAGATTGTACAAATTTAATGTCTTTATATCCTCTCATTCTTAGAAGTAATTCTACTTTGCCTTCTAAATCATTAATCATAGTATCTTTTTCTTCGTATTTTGGAACAACTGGGGAGATTAATCGTTTGGATATAGAACATCTTCTTTTATCAATAGTTGTTACTAAATTGTCTTTTTTCAATCCATTAACTCTTCCACTTACTGCGTTAATATCATATCCTGTTAGTAGTTTTATTTCTCTTAAGGAAATTCCAGTAAATAGATTAGATGATCTATTGCAATAATCTTTTATAGCACCCAATATTACTTTCCTTTGTGTATCAAGGGTACCATCTTCATTTATTTCTTTGTATGCTATTCTAC
>TARA_R110000796_G_scaffold78508_2_pt1 | contig 13095 bp, 12 predicted proteins | sample TARA_R110000796 | Tara Oceans TARA_R110000796 (sample SAMEA4397815) | marine metagenome | biome: Polar Biome; feature: [SRF] surface water layer (ENVO:00010504); material: water (ENVO:00002006), including particulate matter (ENVO:01000060) such as... | depth 5 m | reverse complement strand
TTCATTAGCACCTGTAATAACACCTCCACCAATTTTAGCGGCGTATGCAAGGTCTTTAGCTATTAAAATATTATCCATTTTTATTGATATTTAATTATTTATTCTATTAAAACATTTTCTCTAACAAATTGTTGATAATTACTATTAGAAAGTAATCCTTTAAGAAATCTGATAGTATTACTAACAATCTCTTTACATACGCTATTGCTTACATTTAGATTACTATTCAAATATATATCAATAAGGTTAGGCTTACAAATATACCCTATATCTACGCTACCAAGTACCACACTTTTATCATGCTCAATGAAAAATTTGTTATCAACCATCTCTCCAATAGGAGATTGTACTGAAGCTTTAGATAAAGAAGAATTTGCAATATCTCTAAAAAATTCAGAATCAATAATTCTAATACTGCTTTTTAAAGGGGTAAGATTTTTACTATATTTGGTAATAACACTAATACTAGAAACAGCAGTTTCAGAAACAGCAGTTTCAGTAACAATGATATTATCAAAAACTTTAGTACTTTTAATAGTTAGAGTTTCATTACTTTCGTCAATTTTTACTTCAAAATCTGTAAAAATATTTTTAAGACTTTTTGGTAGTTCAATTTTTAAAGCATTCAACAATATGAACCTTTGTTTACTAAATTCAGAATTTATTAAGTAACTGTCAGGTAAAGTACTTGCATCAAATATTAATGTTGTAACATTATCTTTTAATACAGAAATTGTATAAGTAGCTAAAGTTTCAGAAGGTAAATTTAATGAAGCTATAGCAGTATAAGTATTGATTTTTGTTTTTGACTTCTTTACATTACAAGCATATAAAGCATTACTATCAAACTTAATTTGTTTAAAATAATCAAAAGGAAAGTCTATATAAGACCTTCCTTCTGAATTAAGTTTAACATCAAGATTTTTAGATTTATATAAATCTCTTAAATCTTCAATTCTTTTTGCAGTATCTTGAAATCCTGTACCTTTTGCATTAGACAAAGGATCAAGTCTTTGATTGATAAATTTAATAACTTCGTTATTAAGAAACCAATCCTTTTCTCTAGGTGTAACGTTTTTAGTTATAGAAGAATTTAGAACTTGAAGTCCTAAATCTATTCCAATATGCATTTCAGATACTAACATAATTATACTTTGTTTTTAATTCTAGCTTTTACTGTAGAAAAAATTTGTTTGTTTTTATCTGCTTCAGATTTGAAAAACAACACAGCATCATTTAAACTATGACCTAACAATTGTTCATTGTTATCTCCGTAATAATAAGAATCCGTATTAGATGGATTATGTATTATCTTCATAGTTACTGCTTTAGTTATAAGACCTTTAAAAGCAAGATTTGAATCAGTAGCAAATTTAATAAATTCACTAGGTTTTTGATTAGCTTTACTTTCAAGTATTAGATGTTTACTTTCTAAATCTTTAAAAGCAGCTAAGTTTTCATTAAACATTAATAATAAAGCATCCACCATTTTCTCTTTATCGGGAGATAGTAAGGAAACAAATATATCAACAGCTTTAGCACGTTGCATTAATGAAGCATAAGCATTTTTAGTTTCTACTTGTTTACTATATAAGTAAAAGTCAATTTTTGGTGACTTTCTAATGTCTTTTACAGTATTAGAAACTCTTCCATATACTAAAGAGTATCTAAAAAGAATATAGCTAGAAACACCGCTAATAACCATAGGTACAAGGGATTTTGACTCCAACTCTTCAAGAATACTTGCCTTTTTTTCAAAATCAAAAGTATTATCAAAGATTTCTTTATCTTCTTTTTTAGTAAATTCTACAACAAATATTAGAACTTTACCTTCTAATTCAGTATCGCCAACACTAGTACCATCAGCAGGAATTGGAACAGAAATATTATTCCAATATGCATTAGTTGCACTTCTCCAACTTACATCTTTAGGAGATACACTAACAATTTGTGGAAGATATTTAGCTTCATCATCAAAATTAAGACCTCTAAGAGGGCCATCACCCTTTAAAGAAGAACCTATTTTATTATTATAAAGAGTTATATCATCACCTGGTAATCCAGGTTTACCTACTACTCTTATGGAAAGTTTTACTTCACTACGAAATTTATTCATTTTACTTTATTTTTATTGTTTAAAATAATAGAGGTTTTTACACCTCTACTATTTACATTATAAATTAATTCAAATTACTATTATGATAAGTCACATGATAACTTAAAACAATGAGTGTTTCTTCTAAGAACTACACCTAATGTTTTAAGGAAGTGAACTGCACTCTTATCTTGATCGGTAGCTAACATTAAGTTTTTACCGTTACCATTATAATCACCAAAACTAGAACCTTTAATTAAAGTCATACCTTGTTCAATACCTCTAACCATTGAACGACCTTTTTGAGTTACCATTTGTACGTTTCTTTCACCGTCATAAGTACTCATATCTACGAAATACATTTCGTAAGAAGATAAAGGAAGTCCTGAAATAGGATGTTTAGGAGAGTTTTCTGCTCTACCACCAAAATCTAAAAGATTTAAAGTTCTAATAGTAATAGTATGACCGTCAATATGTTGGTACGTATTAAAGTATCCACCATAAGCAAGTTTACGACTACCTGGAGTTCCTGTAACAAACTTAGTTGCAGCATCACCTTGAAGTAAAGTCCAACCACCTGATCCATTAGCATCACGCTTAATAGCAGCATCAAACTCTCTAGCACCACCTACACCTGTAAATAATACTACTTCCATTTCACCTGTATCAGTACCTCCATAAAGTACATCACCTACAGTGTTATGAATTTTCTGAACAGTTAATAACCCATAAGTATCTTTATGAGGAATCTGATCGTCCACACCACCTCCAATAGGAATTGGGAAACCTGTATCAGGATCAATAGTTGTAATGTTACCATTACTATCTCTGTTGTAAGTTGACCACCATAAGTGTTCTTCACAAGCTTCTTTAAATTGAAGTTCATGTTGATACTCTTCGAAAGGCATCCAATAAGAAATTTTTTGACCTTTTACATTAAATTGAAATTCAGTAGTTCTATTAGAAATGTTACCACCAAATTCATAAGACTTTCTTAAAATAGAAAGTTGATTCTTTAACTTACCAGGAGCTTGTTTATTACTTTCGTTACCACTAGAGTAAGCTTCAGCAACAGCAGCACCACCAGTCATAGACCATCTTAAACCAGAAGTCATTTCACTAATAGGACAGTAATCGTCTAAATCTCTATAAATAAGATTTAAAGTGTATTCATAACCACCTGCAACAGGTCTTTTACTTGCAATACGTGCTTGCTTACCATTAGGAGAAATAATAGTATGTTGATCTTTCAACCAATCACTTTTAAAGACTATTTTAAAAGTACTACCTCTTAAACCAGGTTTATCATCAGCAGCATATTCATGACTAGATATCATATCAGACTTTTTAAGTCTTCCCATAACAGGCCAATTATATTCTACATCTTCGATCTCATTCTTTTTAAGACCACCTTTTTGACCTTCAGTTAAGAAAGTTAAAGGAAATTTTTTGTTCTCTGCACCCATAAGGTGAGTAATTACAGGGTTAAGAGTGTCAGCTTTAGTAAGCCTCATCTTAGCTAGTGAATTGTTTGTAGTAAAACCTTTACTATCAAATGATTCATGTTGCAAAATTCTTCCTGAACTCTGATTTGCCAAAGTTTCTGCCATTGTTGTTTAAATTTAAATATTAATAATTACGTTTATTTAACCTAAAAGTGAGTCAATACTAACATCCTTACTTCCAGATGTTACACCTCTACTGGCATCATTTACAGGAGCAATTGTTTTTTGACTTGCTTTTATTCTTTCTTTCAAAGTTTGAATTTTACTTTTATTTACACCTTGTTTAACTAAGCTATCTAATTTTCCGCCTTTAAAGCGAATATAGGAGTAAGCTAATTGATCTTCAAGTGCTTCTTTACTTCTATCAACCATTTCTTGACTATTACCATCTTTATCTACGGCAACAGATACATAATCAATAAAAGCTTGTTTTTCTTGTTCGGGTACATTGATCGAATTTAATTGACCTTTAGTTACAGTATTTGAAACGTTTGCCCAATGGTCGTCAATGTCTTTTTGTTGAGCATCTAATGTGCTTTGATAATCAGCATCTCTTTGATTATCTACATCTACTTGTGCTTCTTTTAAAGAAGCCATAGCTAATGGAAGTTGACTGTCTATACTATTTCCAGCTTTAAACAAAGACATCATAGCGTCTATTTGTTCTTTAGGTAGTCCTTTAACTTCAAAAGACTTTCTAATATAGCCTTCTTTTTGTGTGCTTGTTAATTCTTTGCTATCTAAATTGTCATAATCTACACCTTCAGAAAAAGTAGATAAATCCTTACCTGCTAAAATATGTTTAGATACTTTTAACAATAATGGATTTTGTGCAAAAAAAGCATCTCTACTTTGATTTAATTTAGCATTAGCTATATCTCCAGTTAACTCTCTAAAACCTTCTTCATCATCCTTATAGATTTTAGGATTACCATTTTCATCTTCAATGATAACACCTGAATCTTTATGCATTGCATTAACTACAGTCTTTTCAGCAGCAATATCAAATTTAGTTCTGATTATGTTACCTTCTGCATTTAATTCATTTCCATCTGCATCTAAAGAAACTTCTTCTTCATTAATGAAAGCATTTACTTCTTCCGCAGTTCCAACTACTTTTCCTTCTGCATCGACTACATTTCCTTCTGCATCAATATCCGCACCTTTAAAACGTGAAGTAATTTCATCAGCTAAAGCTGTATTGTCAGATAAGGTAGGTAAAATATTTAAAATATCTAAAGCATCATTACCATCACCATCACCATCACCATCACCATCGCCATCACCACTTGTAGTTCCTCCATTTTCGTTTGCAGCAGCAGCAGCTTCAGCCGCAGCAGTATCTTCAGGATTAGAAGTATGTGAATCTGCATCAGCACCTACTCCTGTATTTAATATATTGTCTATTGTAAAATCCATAATTATTAGTTATTTATCTATTATTAATTATTTGTTAGTATTTTGTCTTTGTTTTGCTAATCTTTCTTTAATAGCTACTTCTCTATTTTCTTTAGATATTTTATGATTATTCATTCTTTTAGTTTCATCATCTACCCCATCATCATCATTATCGTCATTAGAATTATTTTCAGGTTCGATAGTATTATCTATCTCCATTTGCTTTACATCTATAGCTTTTTCATAATCTTTATCTGCAATATATCTTTTTACTTCTCTATCACTTTCTTTTCCGCTTTCAGTCATTTCAGTAATCTTTTCAGAACTTGCCATTTGATCTCTTTGCATTTGTTCTTCAGCAGCTTTTCTATTCTCTTCCATCTTCTTTACAATGCTTTTAGTTTTAGTAAAGTTCGTACTTCCTATAATTTCTAGCATATCTATTGAATTACCATTTTGCCCAAGATTAAAAGCATATTGTTTTGCAGTTTCTAAATTCTCATTTTCAATCCTACTATTCCTAACAAATATACCATAATTATTTTCTAAGTGAGATATAGCATTATCAGGGTTAATCTTTAAAAAAGCTTCTCTACCATCAGAATTAATATATTTACCTTTTTTCCCTTCTATAAATGCTAATTTACTAATATCCAGTAAACCTTCATAGTCTTTTTCTTGAAATTTTTCAAATTTTCTATTAAGTTCCTCACTAATAATAGCACTTCTAAAGATAGCTTGTTCTGTAACTCCTTTACCATCACTAGCCATACTGTCTCCATACCTTTGTCTATTCATTCCAATAGACTCCCACCATTCATCTTTTACTGCTGCCATTAATTGAATACTATCTTTAGCAAAAGCACCTAAAGACATATCCAAAACTTTAATACCTTGTAAAGCTAAACCTGCATTAGGAGCAGTTTCATCAACAACTGCAAAACTATTTGCATTAGCATGATACATGAACTTTTCTTCATCCCAACCTCCAACACCTTTAGGAATTAATCCTTGTGGCATTAGCATAATTTTATCCTTGTTCTTGTTAATTACTTTTTCAAATTGGTAATGCAGTATATTATAAATGATTTGATAAGGTCTACCTAAACGTACAATTCCTTGAGGTTTTCCAATAGAGTTTTTATTTATTCTACCATTATAACTTAGCTTTTGAGCAGAGTTATTATTTAAATCCATTCTATTATACTCTAATGGTCTAATATCTAAATAAATAGAATCTTGTTGTTCTCCAATTCTCCAACCTTCATTTACTTCACTTTCCCAATGCCATTCAATACTTACGTCTCCAGCTTCTTTATTAAGTTTATAAGTATCATCTACTTGAGTTTCTATAAGTTGACCTATTTCATTAGGAGTTAATAAAATTCCTACTTTTTTCCAACCTCTCCATTGAGCATGATAAACTTCAACACCATGTACATTTTCTAATATGGGGCTTTGACCTAATGTATCGTCAGTACTTATCCATTGAGTAGGTAGAACAACAAAACTAGAAGAACTTGAAGTATCTCCTTGTTCGTCTCTTTTACTTTCTAGCCATTCACATTGTTCTTCAGTTAACTTATCATGCCATCTATCTAGAATAGCATTAATAGGCATAACTTGTCTTCTAACGGCCCAAGCTCTATCTTCAATATTTAAACTACTATCTTCAGGAGAAGTAATCTCCCAAGGATTTACATTTTCATATACAATATCATTATGAAATATACCTTTATAACTATAAGTCTGTCCAGATATACACCAATTTATATAAGCTTCTTGATGTAAGTCTTCTACATCTTTAGAATAATAAATATAATCTAAAATTGCTTGACCAGATATAACTCTAGTATCTTCAAAAGATCCATTATATTTATTAACTTGTTCTTGAATTAGTTCTTGATCTTGACTTTCTTGACCAGTTAAAAGACCTGCTTCATTTAAATCATTAATAATTTTTTGTTGATAATAAGAATCAAGTATTTTATTAAGACCTTCTTTATATGAATTTTCGTCTTCGTCATTTGTAGTTAGTACTTGAGAGTTTTTAAATCTTTTACTGAACTCTCCAGCATATAGTTTAATAACAGGAGAAATAATATCAAAGTTTCTTAGTTTAGCACCGAACTTTTTATATCTATCAATAGTAGTGTTAAGAGGATTTAATACATAATCATAATCTGCATTATCTAAAATACCATCTAACAATCTATAATCACGTAAAATCTCTTCTCTATTAGTTACAGATGTTTGATCTATTAAATAATTTAAACTAGAAACACCCCAAGGTTTTCCTGTTTCTTTAACTTCTTTTTTTTTCTCAGCACTACTTAATTTTTGTCTTGGAAATATACCCATAACTATTTAAAATAATTCTCTGTCAAATACGTTTGTAGATTGTTCATCTTGAACTCTTGGTTTATTTATTTTGATAAATACTTGTTCTCTTATATCATACATTAAAACAATAAGAGTAGATACTCTATCAAAATTACCTTTTAAATTAAAACGAAGCAACTCTTTTAAAAGAGCTTCATCATAAATATAATGCAAATTTAGTAAATTATTACCAAATTCATCAGTACCTCTCTTTTGAATTAGCCAATCCCTAAGATATACCACACCTTCTAATTTTCTCGAACTGTTAATCGAGATCCCTTTTTTCCTACCAGTCTTTTTAGTTTGTAAAGCTTTTTTCCAAACAACATCAGGTTCATCAGCCAATAGATGTAATAGACGTCTTTGTCTAGCATAACTAAAAACATCACCTCTATCATTCTCAAACTGAATTACAGCATTATAATATTCACTAGCTTTAAACATTATCTCATTATAAGCTTCAGTAGTATCGGGCCTACCAATAAAAGCAGCAACTAACCTATCACCTAATCCAGGAGTTATATTGTTAGTTCTTTCATATACATAAAAAGCACCTAACGAATCTCTACTTGTAATTTCTTTGGTATCTTTTGGTAGTGCAAATGGATCATGCACTATCCTATATAAGTTATCAGGTATTACACCATTAACTCTATAAGGAGGACTCCACATTACAAAAGAACCATGAGCATCATCATCCTTTTTAAGTGGATAATTTAGTATAGGATTGTGTGAATTTCTAAGTTCCGCATCATCCATAAACATCTTATCTTTAAAGACTAGACCTTTACTTGTATGAACTAAATTACCTACTCTATGTAAAGCTTTTATATCGTCACTTTTCATGACGTTCCTTAATTGTTCTTCTAATTCTACTTTAGGAAAGAAATCTCCACCTGACCTACTAAAAGCTTCTTTAGGTGAGAAAGGTTCTTCCATTATATAGTCACTAAGTTTCTTAGCAGACTTGGAACGTTTTCTTATTTCTCTTTGCTTTTCTTCGTAACCAACAGCACCTGGTACATTACTATTACCATGTCTATCTACAAAACCTTCCTTACCCATGTAACTAGGTACAAAGAAACCACACTCTTCTCCAACAGAATCTTCATCCCAAATATTACTAAATGATAAGAAATCATCAGCACTTGGAGCATAAAACAATTGTTCAAAACCTTCCCAATCTTTATCATCTCCACCACCTGTACCAAAGACAACTAATAGACCTGTAACAATAGTTCCAGACCTTAGTGTAGGTAAAGTAGAAGCTAATATCTTATGAAGTATAGGGTTCTTACCAGCTTCCTCTATTAACATAAAGTCAGCATCCTTACCCCTTAAAGCACCTGCATTGTTAGGAGCAAAACTACTACATAATACAACACTTCTATAACCTCTTTCAATACCTAATCCATCATTAAGTTTATAACCAAACTTAATAAAGTCTTCTTTATCTACTAATCTACGTTTAGCCCAATCAGTATGTTTAGCTATATGTTGTAAGTACCTATCAGTCATTGCCATAGTACCTTCAGGATATAAACTATCACTATGGAAAGCACCCAATGCAGTAACAGTACCAGGATATAGGTCAGCTCTATTAGCACTAATCCAACCATTCTTATAAGAGTAACCTTTTCTACGTGCTTTACCTACTACTAAATGTTTACCTACTTTTCTAGCTAACTCTACAGATTTAAAATAATAGTAATCACTATCAAAAAATTGAGGTAAAGATGTTACTTTAGCTTCAATACCTAATTCTTTAACATCTTTACCTGCTAGTAAATAAGATTCAAGTTCTTTAAGTTTACTTTCATCTACTCTTTTAATGGGAGCGTAGTTAAGATAACCGTAATGTTCCCCTGTAATATGAAGATCTTGGAGACAGTAGCTTCCATCCCCTCTTGTTATTAAAGAACATGGAAGAGTAAACCCTTCTTTTCTTTTACGTTCTTCTTCATCCCAAAAGGCATCAAACTCCTTCTTATCATATAAAGGGTGTAAGAAAGTATATACTCCATGTTCTAAGTAATGATTACCTACTTTACTAAACTCTTCTGTATTGTAAAAAGCAATGTCAATTGGCGAGTAGATAACATCACCGCTACTACCTGTAATCGGTTCGTAGGGCGAGTCCATAACAGGAAATGCCTTATCCCTTTCCAAAGATAGAAGCAGTCCCTCATCAAGACTATTTACTACATTATAACTATCATACTTTATATGCATTAATTAAAATTTAATATCTAAGGCTCTAAGATTGCTAACATACATATAATTTTGTATGCCAGCATTCTTAGCAAGAGCTTCATCATTTGGGGAATCTCCTATCATAACACTATCTTCTAGTACTAGTTCTTCTTCTAAAAGAATATCAAGTATCATACCAGGATTAGGTTTTTGATAGTAACTTTTCTTATGTCTACAATATCTATATATAATTCTATTTTTTTTAAGTTTTAATATCTTTTCAAGTTTACAACAAATCTCCTCTATTTTAAAAAGAAATACTTTCTCAGATACAAAACCATCAGTAATACCTTCTTGATTACTTATTATAGCAATTCTATATTCAGGTGCTAAGTTATTAAGTACAGCAACAGTATCGGGCATAAATTTCCAATCTTTACTATGTATAGGAAACTTCTTACCTGATATAGTAGTTATTAACGTGTGATCTAGATCTACAAATATTACTTTATTCATATTTCTTATTTCTTTATCTATTCCCATGTATTCCAAATTTAGATTTAGTAGTTGTTTCTTTAACACCCATTAGTCTAACTTTCTTATGGTGCATTAACATTCTTTCAATATTATTCTTAAGATAGTTTACTTTAATTAGTCGAGGTTCTAGTCCAGGTCTGATATGGAATATTTCTAAACCATTCTTTACTAATTTAAATCCCCATAACTCCATTATGTAAGCATACAAACTTAATTGTAAGCTATAAACAATACCTTTACATTCTTGTAGATCTTCTAAAGGGAATAGTAATCTATTATCACTTTGAACAAAATCAATACCTTTTATCCATTTATCTTTTACTTTTACTTTTTTATAGTAACCACTAATAAAATGCATTTCATCCTTATTAGTTTTCCAATCTAAAATTGCAAATTCTTTACCTTTAACAATTAAAACATCTATCATTCCTGCTATAAGATAAGTAGTAGAATATACTTTCTTTTCTGCAAATATAATACACCCAGCTTCAATATAATTTAAAAGTCTAGCATATATACTAGGAAACCTCTCTAAAAGAGAAGTCTTATCAAGTTCATGTTTATATTGTATTTTAACAACATCTAGCTTTTTTAAAGCGTCTATTAGATTAGGAGCTATAGCTTCATTACTTTTACCTTTAACATCTCCTTTACTTAGGTTAATGTTGTCTTCTAAGAAGTCGTGAACTTCATTACCTCTTGCACAAGCAAGTTCAGTCTTTTTTGTCCAATCCTTTATTAACGTTCTTACTTCATAATTGTTAATAGGATTTCTATATAAACTATCTAATGTTCTATATTGATTGTTAACATGAATACCTTTCTTATCATTAGTAGGTCTTACTTTATAATTAGCATTTTTTAGAGCCGTATACATACTCCAGTACTTCTTATTAAAAGGTTCTTTGTATTTACCTATAATAGTAGTAGCACTTGTGTAATTTCTTTTATGCTCGTCAGTATATGTATGACTTGGTGCATCAAAACTTATAGTTACTTTATTTTCCATTATGCGCTTTCTCTATTACCTAATTTACCACCACCTCTAAGATTACTTCCAACTTGTTCAGCTTCTAGTAATCTATTTTTTAAACCTGACAAAGTCACAAAAGCTTTATCTAATTTAGTAGTTAAATTTATTATTTCATCTCCTAACTTTAATAAACTTGTTGTTAACAAGTCAATACGCATATCCATTTCCTGCAATTCTGCTACATCTAAACTTGACGCTTCTATTTGCTTAGTAAGATCTACAAGAGTTTTTCTTTTCTTGTTTTTTTGTTCATTAAAGAAATTAAGATCTTTACCAATAGAATATACAGCTTTAGATGCGTTGTTATAACTATAATATAATGCACTCATATTAATAAGTTCTTTATACTTATCACAAGCTGCCCATATTAAATTATCAGGTTTCCAAGCAGTATCAAATTTACAAGTCTCAATTACTACATTTTCTCTATCTTTATCTCCTAAATCTTTATAAGGAGAAGCTGGATGCGTATAAGTATGTACAAACATTAACTCTTTAAAAGCTATAAACTTTTTTCTACCATCATGGTCACCTTCACTACCTTTATCTCTAATAAGTATAGCTTTAAATTCAAGAATACTTCTAAGAGATGGTTTGTTTATTTCTAAGAAGCCTTTCTCATTAATTATAAATAAATTTTCAAAATGTTTATTCATCGTATCTATTTTTTAAAGCAATAAAATGTTTTAACTTTTTAAGTTTACTAATATCTAAAATAGGTAATGCTCTAAGTCTTTCTTGAGTATTCCTTTTATTTTTTATCTTATATTCTAAAAGCTTTCTATCATACTCATCTTTACTCATAGTATCTTTAAGTGCTTTGAGTTCATTTTGACCTACACTCTTATCTCTACCAAACTTACGTGCAAAAACACCAAAACGAGGTAGTCTAATATCTATACCTCGTTTTATACCATAAGTTGCTCCTATAAATTGACTTTCAACAATTTCTGCAATTTCTTGAATAGATAATTCTAAACTATCTTCTGCTTTAAGTTCATTTTGTATTTCTAATAGAAACTCTTTTGTAGTATCTGTAATGTTCATTTCTTACATTTGTTTGTAAAGTAAAAGCACCTAAAGCAGTTAAAACTAACTGTATAACTAGCGACATTATTAGGTTATTATTATTCGCTTTTCGGTGCTAATGATTTACTAATCTTATACTTGCATACTTGCTTTAATAATATCTTCGTCTTTCCCTTTATTAGAAGGTGCTGGAGATTGTCCTGCAAGTTTTTCATTAATTGCTATAGCTTTTTCTATATTTTGTCTTTTAAGAACATTCTCAATTTGAATTGCATATCCTAATACAACAGAGTTTAAAAACTCTAAGTAAAGTACTTTCTTATACATTCCTTTAAAACGATCTTTAACATCATTGAATACATAATCTACACTAAATAATGTAATTCGTTCTCTAGTAGTTGCATCCGCAACAGTAAAAAGAAGAGTTACAAAAGGTTTATCTGCATCCTTTTCATTAGGTCTGTATTTTGATTTACCTACACCCTTCTTAATACTTAAATCATAAACTTTGTTTTGTTTACTGTTTATAGAATACTCATTAAGTTTGGCAATAAAACTATCTACAGTATCTATAACGTTTACGTGTTCTTTTACATTGTACTTCATTATACCCCTATTCTTTTAATTAAATCTGTATTGTTTTTAAGTACATCTAGTTCTTCTTGAGTATCTATCTCATAACTTTTATTTCTAATCTTAAAATATTCCCAAAAACCTTTATCTGCTTTTTTTATACTATATTTATTATCAAGGAATATGTTTACAACTCCTTCATGTACTTCTTTAGTACTTCTAATTAGTATAAAATTACCATTTTTACTAACTTTAAGATATACATCAGTATCTTTTACTTCTTCTTTCATGTCTTGATTTAATAACGACCTTTACAAAGATAATACTATTTAATGAGTAATACTACCACA
>TARA_R110000796_G_scaffold20527_1_pt1 | contig 13096 bp, 9 predicted proteins | sample TARA_R110000796 | Tara Oceans TARA_R110000796 (sample SAMEA4397815) | marine metagenome | biome: Polar Biome; feature: [SRF] surface water layer (ENVO:00010504); material: water (ENVO:00002006), including particulate matter (ENVO:01000060) such as... | depth 5 m | reverse complement strand
ACGTCCTTTCTTACACGTAAGATATAGAGCTTCTGAAACTGAAGACAGACGATTCAAAGCTTGGATCACTGGATCTGTTGGTGGTGCTTTTACTACTGATTTAGATACAATGAGAGTTAATTTCTTATCTGAAAGATGTTTAGTAACTCAAGCTGCTAATAACTTCGTGTTATTCAAAGGAGCTTAATTAATTATTAACATTTAAAAAATAAGAAAATGGGTTTATTAAAAATCACACAAGATCAAGTTATAATGGCCGAAGGCATATTACAACTTACAGCAGAAATATCAAGCAACACGCTTACAATTGATGTTATTTATGCCTTAGACATGGGATCAAGCAAATTAGCTAAAGCTAATATTGTTTATACCAAAGGCGGATCTAACTCTTTTGTTTTAACTGAAGCTCAATATTTAGCTGAATTTGCAGAAGCGTTTAGCTTAGCAATGGGAACAAGTGGACCAGCATTAGTTGGACCAATTGTTGAACAAAAAGTCACGGCTACTGGATATCTAGTAGGAACAATTACACCTGTAGTTACATTAAAGCTTTCAACAGCTTTAGCTTAATTAAGGTTATATTTAAGATCCCGCTTCGGCGGGGTCTTTTTTAATTATTATATTATATTATATTATGGAAGAAACAAAAACAAAAAAGGCCCCAGTCAAAAAGGCTGCGCCTGTAGAAAAAAAGCCAGTAGATAACTGGGATTATAAAGATAGAAATTACTATTTATTAGGCAATAAGACGCCATTAACGTATACTATACCAAGTAGACATTCTAAAAGATACCCTTTAGTATGGTTTGATCCAAAACAAGGATATGAAAGAGAAATGAGATATGCTACTAATATGAATAGCATATTTGTTGATGAGCAAAAAGGTTCAGTTACTTTGAAACACATAGTGTTTGAAACTGGACACTTACGAGTTCCTAAAGAAAAAAGAAATTTACAAGAATTTTTAGAAAAACACCCTCATAAAGGGGTTATATTTTCAGAGTTTGACCCAGTGGTAGAAGCTGAAGATCAGTTTGAAGATTTACAACACGAAATACAAGCAATGAACATGGCTTACGACATGGACATTGAACATGCTGAAGCTATATTAAGAGTAGAAGTAGGTTCATCTGTTTCTTCTTTATCATCTAAAGAGTTGAGAAGAGATTTGCTATTGTTTTCAAAAAGAAATCCAGAGCTATTTATAAGCTTAGCGAATGATGAAAATGTAATTCTAAGAAATTTTGCTATTAGAGCTGTAGAAGAAAGGATAGTAGATCTGTCACAAGATCAAAGATCTTTTACTTGGAAAAGCAATGGTAGAAAACTAATGAATGTTCCTTTTGATGAAAACCCATATTCAGCCATGGCCGCTTGGTTTAAGACTGACGAAGGTATGGAAGTTTACAAATCAATAGAGAAAAAATTCAAATAACAAGTGATTATAATTAAGGGTGGTTTAATCCACCCTTTTTAAAATATTAAAATGGCAATAAACGTAAACACTGTATATACTACTGTTCTTACTATTCTTAATAAAGAACAAAGAGGTTACTTAACACCATATGAGTTTAATAAACTCGGTGAACAAGTACAATTAGAGATATTTGAGTCTTATTTTGAGAACTTAAATCTAATGTTAAGAAAACCTAGTAACAGCACAGAGTACGCAAACAGAGTTAAATTGCTAGAAGAAAAAATAGCTACATTTGAAACACAAGGTGTTGCAACCGTAGCTTTATCTGGCATATTTGGTCAAACAACATTACCTAACGACACTCACAGGTTTGGTATGTTGGAATATACAGACAGTGCTAAACTTCCTGTTGAAGTTGAAAAACTAACACGTCATGAGTTTTTACAAGCTAGACGTTCTCAATTAACATCACCCACTAGGAGTCATCCAATATGCTATTTGGAAGGGACAACTTTAAATATATTACCAGGAATAGCAACAGCCGCTGCTAATGCTGCCGCCGGTACTGGATCACAAAGTTATATAATAGAGTATGTAAAAAAACCAACACCTCCAGTTTTCGCTTTCACAGTTAATACAGTAGGCGGTTACGTATATAATAGTGCAGGGTCTACAGATTTTGAAATATCAGATGTAGATCAAACTGAACTTATATTAAAAATATTAATGTATGCTGGTGTCATTGTAAGGGACTCAGAAATAATATCACAAGCTGCTCAAGCGGCAGTTGCACAAGATTCACTAGAACAAATGTAATAAATTATGCCAAATAAAACAGTAGCAACAATTCCAATAACAGAAAACGACCAACAGTACTACGCAGGGCAGGAATTAATACCTACAGGTGGTGGTGGTGGAACAGCTTATAGCTTTCCAAATTTTAACACTACGCTTATAAGTAATTATAATGAGTTTGGTGATCAAGTTAGAGATACAGGTAATTTTTCAGTACATCTACTCGCTACTAGTACTACAATACCGGCTGCAGGTAATTTAATAAACCCTGTTTTTATATCAGTTTCAAATACTACTAATAACACTATATTATTTCAAAACACTCAACCTGCTGATCAGTTTTTGTTTTTGCAATTAACTGAAATAGCAACAGGTGATAATTATGGTAGTTATAGTTATGTAACATTAAACGATGTTATTAGTAATTTTATATTAGCTTTTACAGGTGAGGGTCAAACGCTTACTAAAGTAAATAGAACACAAGTTTTATTTCATGCAAGGAGAGCAATTCAAGAATTATCTTATGATGTTTTAAAATCTTACAGATCACAAGAGCTTACAATACCTACTAATTTAACAGTTCCAATACCTAGAGATTACGTTAACTATGTTAATGTATCTTGGTCAGACAATTTAGGACTAATGCATACTATATACCCGTTATGGGGATTAAGCGGTAGCCCTAATGAATTACCAATAATTGATGGTGCAACAGGTGTGCCTACTCAAAGCTCTTACGGAAACAACTTAGAAGGTTCTCAATCAATAATAGAAGATAGGTGGAAAAAAGCTAATGATTTTCAAGTAACTGGTGACTTTAGTCCATTTGATGATTCTGGAGTTTATAATCTTCAGTGGTACAAACAGGCTTATGGACAAAGATACGGATTAAACCCAGAAACATCTCAAAGAAATGGCTGGTTTGATATAAATCAAAGAACAGGGATGTTTACCTTTAGCGCTAGCTTAGTAGGTCAAGTGATACAGTTAAGCTACATCTCTGATGGATTAGGCAGTGATTTAAATAGTGTAGTTCCCAAGCTGGCTGAAGAAGCTTTATATGCGCAGATACTTTATAGAGTTTCAGCAACTAGAAATGATGTAGATGGAAATTCAAAAGCTTTTTTCAAAAGAGATTCATATGTAAAAACAAGAAATGCTAAAATAAGATTGTCTGAGTTAAAATTAGATGAAATAGTTCAGATATTTAGAGGTCAATCTAAGTGGATAAAACATTAAATACTAATTAAATGCAACGTAAATTTCAACACATATTTACTAAGTCTAAAATGAATAAAGACTTAGACGCTAGATTAGTGGAACCAGACGAGTATAGAGATGGCCAAAACATATCTGTTTCTAGGTCTGAGTCTTCTGATGTAGGAGCTCTAGAAAACATTTTAGGTAATGCACTTTTTAATCAATTAACTTCTAACATTTCTAATCCAAGTTATTTATTACAATTCATAGGATGGTATATAGATGAAGATACTGATAAAATTTACATATTTGCTACAGATTTTCAAGACAGTTCGAGTGATCAAATATCTTTGTTCGCCTCCCCAAATAGTTCACATAAAATAATATTAGCTGATTTATCGGCAAACACTATAAGCACTATAGTATCTGGTAGGTTCTTAAACTTTTCATACAATAGTCCTATATTAGATTCTGCAATGATAGAGAGTCAACTTTTTTGGACAGACAATAGAAATCAACCTAGATGTATAAATGTAGAAACAGCTGAGTCTAATCCTAATTATTATTTCAACGAAGATCATATATCTTTAGTTAAGTATTACCCTTATAAACCTATACAACTTTTTGAAGAATATTCTAGCCTAGCAGGGTTGATAACTACTAGCGCTCTTAGAACTGAAGGTTTTGCAAGTTTTGATTCTATATATCCTTATTTTCTGTTTGATAAAGCTAGTATTAGCACTTCAATGTTATCTGCTATTAAAGACAACATTGGAATGCAAGCATATGCCAAGGGAAACGCTAATAATATATGGGATTTTAAAATAGCCTATGTACAGGAAATTACAAGTATGCCTAATGACCCTTTTACTAGTGGTACTGCTATAGCTGTTTTTATCGATAGAGATTTATCATCAAGATTTACTGTAGAGGCTGATCCTGACGGTATGACACTTGGTTATACTGTTAATTTTATAGATCAAACTTCAAAAGATGTATCTTCTATATGGCTGAGAGAAGATCAAGTAAAGCTAAAAATAAACGCTACGTCTAGCACAGCAATAACGTATACTAATGGCGCATCCGGGAACTATGACTATGCACAGTCTTTATATAAGTTTGGAACAAGATCACCTTATAACTATCTAGAGGATACAACAGGCGGTGGTGCTTGGTCTCCTTTTGAAATAGAAAATTACTTTCCTAAAAACACTGGCGACGCTGCTAAAGGATTTCCTAGAGTAACTCACCCAAGCTTAGATCCTAACAAGTATTACTGCATAACAAACGTAGGTAATCCAGCTGATTCTGCAAAACAATTTACAATAAAAGAACTAACTGGCTTTGTCGGCGGCAGCTTATCAACCGTAAGTAATTCTAGCTTATTAAATACTGACGATATAGTTACTATTCACTGGCCAAACAAATATTACAATTACAATTTTCCTGGAGATCAAAGATTTCTACAAGACAAATTTGTTAGATTTGCGTATAGATTTAGATATGATGATGGACAATATTCTGTAATATCTCCGTTTACTCAAGAAGTTTTTATTCCAAAACAAAAAGGATATTTTTTAAAAAATATTAATAGACAAAAAAGTTCTGGAGCAGAAGAAAACAACTACGTGCCTCAAGAAAATACCGCTGGTCAAACTACTATAGTTGATTTTATGGAAAATGAAGTTACTGAAGTAAAACTAAGAATACCTTGTGAATACGCTATAAACACTTTAAGTAATAATTTAAAAGTATCTGAAATAGATATACTGTACAAAGACTCTATGGGTTTAAGTATTAAAGTTGCAGAGACAATAGATGTAGGCGATGCTTCTATCACATCTAACTCAACTAAGTTGTTAGAATATACATATCAATCCAAGCAGCCTATAAAAACTCTTAGATCATCAGAAACAACAAGAGTGTATGACAATGCACCTACAAGAGCTAAAACATTATCTTCTGCTGGAAATAGAGTTATACTAGGTAATTATTTTGACAGACACACTTCTCCAAGTAGTTTAGCTTATTATGTTTCCGCAGGAAGAAAGTTAACTCCTGGAGGCACTTCTCAAAATCCGTTAAACAATATAAGTCCTAATTTGCCTGGTAAATTTAGCACTGTATCTTACCCTAATCACTCTTTAAAGCAAGGTAGAACATATCAAGTAGGTTTAATACTTCAAGATAGATATGGTAGGTCTTCAGATGTAATATTGTCTAGTTTTACTGACACTAACTTCACCCTGCAAAGCGGTAGTTTTGCAAGTAATCCTCAGACTTTTTATGGTTCTACACTTTACCATCCTTATCTTAACTCTGTAACTAGTCCTATGTCAACATCAAGCGTTGATTCTAACGTTCCAAACTCAGGTATTGTTAATTGGCCAGGCGATTCTTTAAAAATATTATTTACAGAACAAATACCTAGAACTATAAATTATGCAAGTGGGTACCCAGGCTTATACGAAGATCCTTTAGCAACGACTGCTATTACCGACTCTTCTACTTCTGGTAAGTATATTGAAATAGCAACAGGTGGTAGTAGAGATTCAATACAGCCAAATGACACTATTAAATGGACAGCTTCAGGTGTTGATTATGAAGCAGTAGTACAATGGGTAATTGCACCATACCCTGGAAACACTGAAAACAGATATGGCGTAACTACTCAAGATGGTCAAGATCCACCAGTGTATCCAGCAGTCGGGCAGTCTGTAGATTTTATATCAGCAGGAAGTCCTTTAGGGTGGTATAGTTATAAGGTTGTAGTAAAGCAGTTGGAGCAAGATTATTATAATGTTTATTTACCTAGCTTACTAAATGGAACACCTGTTATAAAGCCTTTTAATTTAACATGTAGCTTTGGTATTGGTAGTAAAGTAGTAACTGTAGATGCCATTGGCACTATAGAATACTTAACTTTTCCTTTGTTAGAAGGTATGAAAGTAGTAACACCTGGCGGAAAAACTTATTATATAAACAATATATTAAACCACACGCAGTTTGAATTAACAAGCGCAGTTACAGCTAACGAAGCATCAGTAAGTGCGGTTTTTAGTACAGAGACAAGCAGTGGCGTTTTAAATGTTACTACTCTACTTACTGACAATGCCAATAAGGTTCCACCTGCTTTAAATGAAACATCTCCAGTTCAAGTTAATTATTCTACTAGTGATATTAAATTGATACCTAAAGTAGCTTTATTAAACAACTTTAATTCAGATATTCCTTATTTTGCTTTCAAGAGCGTTGCTGCAGGTCCTGTTTTTCCAGGATTACAAGAATTAAAAGTTCAATCAATAGGTAATTATGAAAGTTTATTTAACAGAGGTAGTTATAATGGATTATATAATGCAGATACAGATCCACCAACAGCTATAATACAAAACACGTTTAATTTAGGTGCAGACTCTCAGACGGCTAAGCCTTCTTCTGAAGCAGAGTTTTTACCAGCTATTTTTGAAACTACACCAACTAAGAGCGCTATAGAAATATTTTACGAAACAAGTACCTCTGGAAGCGTAAAAGAATTAAACACTTTAGTTAGGGATAACTTAACGGTGCCTACTCAATTAGTTCTTTACCCTGGAACAGGTACAGGTACTTCGCCTTTAGGAACTGTAAGTTTCAATGAAAGCTTACAATATTCTGCAGCTGCAACTATAGTCAAGTTTCAAATTGTAGATCAAAATGGTAATATAGTAAGCTATGCAAATGCTGAAAGTCTTAGTTTAGGAACTGCGTCTTATCAAAATGGTACAGCTATATCAACAGCTCCATTTACAGTAACCGAGTCAGCAATTGCTGGCGAGCAAGCTGATAGTGTTTATTTATTAAAACCAACAGCTACTAACCCTATGTACAGCAGCAGCGACTCTTCATTAAACAGCGTTAGTTTTAATGTTAACTTTAATTTTTTACAATTTTCAATATTACCAATTGCTTATACTATTGCTCTAAACACGCTTGTTCAAAACTCAGCACCCGTATTTAATACTTCTAGAGTTAATGCTGCTGGAACTGTCTACTATGTTACACAAGGCCTAGGAACAGGCGCGCCAGTGTCTCCAGGACCTACTAATTGGGGCAACGCTGACGGCACTAATAGTACTCTAAGTAGAGCAACAAATGGATCTAACGCTTCTAACAACAACAGTTCAGGTCAAATAAGTTGGAGTTTATTTGTTAAAAACCAGAGTATGTTTGGACAATCTGACTTTGTACTAGCTAGCTCAATAGAGGGATTAGCATTAAGTATAATATCAGAAGGAGATTCTTGCAATTTAAGTGTTGGCAAATACAGTCAAGAATACGTAACGGGTAATATAAACATAGAAATAAGAGCCACGGATCAAAATGGTAATGGATTAACGACAGTAATATCTCAGTTTGATTTAAGGTTAGTAGAGTAAATTATTTAATAAAACAAGTGATTATATATTATGGCAAACACACTACCATTAATTGAAGTAGACTATTACAATACTATTTGGAATAAGAGAATTCTAACTCCTCAACCGGTTAAGCAGACAGGAACAGTGGATGTAATACCAGGTGGTGCTGGTTCAGCCGCTAATTTAGGCACGTGGCCAATTAATAATGTATTTGCGCCACCACTAAGTTTTAATCCTGGTTTTGCTGTAGACGGCGGGACTGGTGTTGGAGCTAATGACTCTGTAAGTAATATGAATTTTTACACTGAGGAAATGTACATTAGAGGAGGTTATAACAACGATTCTATGTCTTATGGTGTTAGAGCTTATTTAGACGAAGACGAACCTTTACAACAACATAGATTTAGTTCTTTAATATATTCAGGAGTTTTTAACTCTAGAACAGGCATAAATAGGACTAATGAGTTTCCTGTAGGAACTAATATCACTAGATCTTCAAATCCTCAGTATGGTTCTATTCAAAAGATATATGCTGACGAAAATGATTTAGCTGTTTTTCAAGAAAATAAAGTTGGTAGAGCATTGATAGATAAAAATGCTATTTATTCAGCTGAAGGCGGTGGAAGCGTTGCTTTGTCTAATTCTGTTATAGGTGAAATAGTTCCTTACACAGGTGAGTATGGTATTAGTAAAAACCCAGAAAGTTTTGCTTTTCATGCTTATAGAAAATACTTTGTTGATAGAAGTAGAAATGCAGTATTAAGATTATCTGGCAATGGTATAACTGAAATATCTCAATACGGGATGCGTGACTGGTTTAGAGATAATTTATCAACATTAAATGATAATTTTTCTAACGAATTTACGCAAGACTTAAGAATAACGCAAATAATTAGTTCTCAAGGAAACCCAGTAAGTTATTTTAATGTAACCTCTTCGCCAGATCTTATTGAGGCTAGTATTATTCCAGGTTCTAAAATATTTTGGTCTAATGATGGCGGTGCAACATACTCAGATACATCAGCTACTGCATTGGGTTTTAGTGATGGAATTAATCCAGGTTCAAAAAATTTATTAACGGACAAAATTTTAGACCCTTCGTTTATGAATGCTAGCACTAATGGTAGATTAAAATTAGTAGCTTCTTATAGAAGCAGAGCTTATGGAGGTTGGGACGCTTATAATCAACAATATATTGTTTCTTTACAATACAATAATAGCAGAACTTATAGTGCTACTGGCGCAGGAACATCACAGCTTCCAAAAAGAGATACTACTTTTTACACTTTAGGCTTTGATGATGGCGTAAATGGATGGCCAAGCTTTTACAGTTATATGCCTGGTATTATGGGTAGTTTAAAAAATGATTTTCTGACTGTAAACAACCAGCCTTATGCTCCAGAAGTTTATTCAGGATATGCTGTTCAACCACTAGGCTTATACACGCACTACTCAACATCGTCTCCTCATAGTAACTTTTACAATACTTCTAACGCTTCAACTGTTTCTATAGTAGCCAATTCACAGGCTTCACTACAAAAAAACTTTTTAACTATAGATTACGAAGGTTTTAGTGGTTGGAAAGCTAGTGTGATAAGCTCAGATCAAACAGGTGCAAATATAAATAGAACTACAGGTGGAGTATTGTCAGGTGGTTTTAGCTTTTCAAACGACAGCGCCACCGTAATAAATAGTTATGTTGAAGGTGCTTATGATGGTTTAGGTAATACGGGAACGTCGGCTAATCCAGTAAACACACCTTTATTAAGAGGCGGTTTTGATAGAAAAGAAAATAGATATGTAGCTAATTTTGTAAACAACTCAACACAAGCTCCAGGAGAAATACTATTTGGAGATAGCATAAGTGGCTTAAAAGGTTTTTATTTAGATATAACTTTTTCTACAGACACTAATACTGATCCAGGCGGAATGAAAGAGTTATACTCTATAGGGGTAACTTACAGCAGAACTTCTGGTTAATTTAATTTAATTTAATATGAATATAAGAAAACTAAAAGAGTCGGATTACGAAACTCTTAAAGAGTGGTGGACTAAATACAGTTGGCCACCTATTGAAAAAGATTTTTTACCAGAAAATGGTACTGGTGGATTGATAGTAGAAACTAAAGAAGGCGAGCCTATAGTTGCTGGATTCTTGTACATGACGAATTCTAAGGCGGTTTTATTAGAATGGATTATATCTAATCCAGATTACAGAAAAGATGACAGAGATACTGCTATAACATCTTTAATACTAGGCGCTGAAGCGGTAGTTAAAAATGCTGATAAAAAATACATGTTTACTATTGGTAGAAACCAAAAATTAATTAACAAGCATAAAGAATTAGGATGGCAAGTAGACAAGAAACCATCTTACGAAATAGTTAAAACTTTAAAATAACAAATATGGGAGTAATGACAGGCCTAGCTATTGCAGGAACAATAGCCGGAATTACAACAAACGCTATAGCCGCTAAAAAAGCTAAAGATGAAGCTGCGGCTCAAAAAGACATTAAAGATACTGAACAAGCTGCATTAGACGCTTTAGTTGAAGATAGACCCGCTTTTCAAAACCCATATGAAAATATGACTAATCAATTTGCTAACTTAGATAATCCTTATGCTAATTTAACAGTTGCAACAGGAGCTTTTAAGATGCAAGCTGAGCAAGCAGATCAAGCTTTAGCAAATAGCTTAGATGCTATGATGGAAACTGGCCAAGCGGCTGGTGGAGCAACTGCATTAGCTCAAGCGGCTTTAGAAAGCAAAGCAGGTATTGCGGCTAGTATACAAGCGCAAGAGGTTCAAAACAAAGCATTAGCTGCTGAAGGTCAGGCCTCTATTCAAACTCAAAAAGCTCAAGGAGCTCAAAGACTAGACGAGATGAGAGCAAAGGGTGATCAATTAGAGCAAGAAGATGCTATTGGTTTTCATGAAGCAAAAATGGATAGAACAGCTAAGTTAATGGATAATGCGGCACAAAACGAACAAGATCAAAGAGCAGCTAGAAGCGCAGCTATAGCAGGCATAGGTAGTGCTGCTATTTCAGGTGCTGGTGCAATAGTTAAAGGTTACGAAGCTGACAACTAAAAAATTATAAATATGAGTTTTAAAAATCCACAAAGAATTATAAATAAAGAGTTTGATACGTTTATTAATTCAAACAAAAACTTAACCAATAGTATAGCTACTTCAATGAGCGAGATGCACGAGCAAATTGCAAAACAAAAGAAGTATACTAAAGAGCTGCAGCAGCAAGATCAAAATGACGGTTTTACTTTAAGATCAAAGCTAAATGAACTTGGCACTACCGGTAATCAAATACTAGATGAAAACATACAGGCTTTTTGGAATGAAAAAGTAGATGATTATTTTAGAATCAAAAACGGTATGCAAGATGGCTTAATAACTAAACAAGAAGGTAATAGGGATTTAGCTAGAATAATGGCATTAGTTCCGCAGTTTAAAAAACAAGTTAGTATTATAGGTTTGCAAGCAGCAGCGTTTAAAAAAGACGCACTCGCCGGTAATGTATCTTCTATAGGTTCTATTGAAAACAAGAGCTTTTTAAAAAGAGCTGGAGAAGGCGGCAATATAGGTATTGTAGAAAGAGGTGGAAGTTTATATTTTTACGCTCCTGCAGAAGATGGAGAGCCAGCCTCTATGATTAATGGTAGTGAAATATTAACTATGGAAAATAGTGGCCAAAACATGTATCAAAATAAGCCAGGAGCTGATTTTACAGCTACAGGAACTGAAATATTTAATAAAGTAATACAACCAGACTCAGGAGACAGTGATTTTGTTACCTACCAACCTTTTGTAAAAGGCGATACTAACCCACAAACAGGCAAAAAATTTACTAATCTAGAAGCAGGTAAAGTTTACACTTATAGAACTGTTACGCCTGAGAAAAAAGAAGAAGCTATAACAGCTCTAAAAAGCTCTAATGCAACTACAACTTTATTAAGCAATGACAATTTAATGAAAAGAGTTTGGCAAGATGAGATACCTGATGGAGAGTTTAATGAAGAAACTCAAGAGTGGGAGCCACCTAATAGTATAGGTGCTATAGCAACTAGTTTAAACCTAGATCCTGAAATGTACAAAGATGGTTGGCATGAGTTTACTAAAGACATGGATGAAGATCAGATAAGCGAATTAAACGCAAATCAAAATAATATCATGACATCTTACTTGGCTCAACAGTTTTACAACGACAACGCGTCAATGGATAATACTATGAAGTATGTTAAAGAAGAAGTTATTACAGCAGAAACTAAGAACGAAGTTACTGGAGAACCTTACTATATGGATGTTGTTAACAACACTTTAGATTTCTTTGCAAATCCACTTGACAATAAAAACTTAATGATTAATAGAGATATATACATAGACGGTAGCAATCAAACTATTACAGATATTGAAATAAAAGGAGATGAGATTATTCTTAAGAAAGATGATTATGAATTACAGTTAGATAGTGGAAAGTTAGATGAAAATGGCCAGCCAATTAAAAGCTCAAAAAGAGTCACATCAGACATTGCTAAATACAATTTAAGAGATCCTAGACAACAAGCTGCTTTAGCTCAAGCGTTACAAAGATCTGCAGGTGGTAGTAATCAAGACAACTTACAAATTATACAAGGAATTGCTAGGTTATATCCTGAGCTTTTTAATAAAAGAAAAGTTGCAAGCGATAAAGAAAAGCAGTCTAAGGGACAGGTGTTTAATACTTCAAACTCTGCCGGTGGTGGAATATTTACAGATCAAGTTGCTTATGAAAAATGGAAAAAAAGTAATCCTTTAACAGCTGAATCTAAGAAACAGTTTTCTATAAACCCAGATTTAATACAAGCTAATGAAGCTTTAAATAGAGCTAAAAGCGAAGGAAATAAAGAAAAAGCTGCAACCTTAGAATTTGAATTTAAAGAAATAGAATACAGAGTATATAAAGAATTGTTAGACCAACAAGTTCTTGGTAATTTAGAATAAATAGTATGTACGAAATAGAAGGTGTTAAAATTACAAGAGAACAGCTGGAGGCTGAAGCTCAGAGAAGGGGTATGACTTTTGAAGAACTACTAGCCGCTAATAAAGGCAAGATAATAGAGTTAGATGAAAACGGAAGCCCTATTCTAGTAGCTGAGATTGTTCAAGAGCCAGAACAAGAGGTTGTAACTGAGACTCAAGATCCTAGGCTTTTATCAATTGAAGAGCAAAACAGATTTGCTGATTCAATAATGAATCCAGCTAAATACGATCCTGCAAATATAAATTATGAAAG
>TARA_R110000796_G_scaffold24076_3_pt1 | contig 13139 bp, 16 predicted proteins | sample TARA_R110000796 | Tara Oceans TARA_R110000796 (sample SAMEA4397815) | marine metagenome | biome: Polar Biome; feature: [SRF] surface water layer (ENVO:00010504); material: water (ENVO:00002006), including particulate matter (ENVO:01000060) such as... | depth 5 m | reverse complement strand
GAACCTTTTACGTATTCAGATCCAAATACTAATACTTTAACAGCTGCAGCATTTGCTGGGTAAGAATCACCAGACGCATACTTGCCTATTTGTATAGTACAAGTACCCGTGCTTGTTTGAGCACCAACGCTTATTACGAAAGCTCTAATAGTAGCAGTAGTTGTAGCTACAAGAACTAAATCTCCAGCTCTAACACCATGGTTAGTAAGGTCAGAGTTAGCTCCACCGTTTCCACGTCCATCAGCGTTTCTAGTAATCTTAATTGCTCCAGTGCCGTTCGTTGTTACAGCTGAGTAAGATAAGTGTAAACGACCTTGCTCAGACCAAACTACTTGGTCAGCGCTCATCGCTTCTTCAGCTCCTACTTTCTGTAAGAAACCTGAAATAGTTCTGTTACCGAACACTTCAGCTTCTTTTTCCATAAGATCTGGTAAATATTGCTGCGCCCATGTCGCAGTCTGAAAATCTATGTACGCGCCTGCTAAAGGAGTATCCTTAGTTGGAGCCGGCGTCACATTAATTGCACCTGTAATTGCCATAATTTTAATTTTAAATTAATTACTTTTTCCTCATTCTAATCTTGTAGTCTTTAGAAGAATCGCCACTTAACACTTTGAACTTCGTACCACCGACGCTAACTTCACCATGTCCTTGACGTGGCTGCATACTCACATTCTTGCTTTTAGCAATAGAGTTCTTTAAAGCGTCAGCTTTACCTTGTTCGTAAAAGTGTTGAGCTATAGCGTCTGAGTTCATCGCTGTATATAGAGATTTATGGTATCCTTTCACATCTGTCATGGTATTATCTTCACCTAGAAACTTTCCGATGAAATTGTTAATATCACTTTGTGTGGACTTAACCTCCTTAGCGTTCTTGACGTTAAACCTGTACTTCTTGTCTCCGACGTTATATTCAAAACCTTTGAACTTGTCGTTAAAAACCTGATCGGTTCTACTTAGAAATGCAGATTTACTCTTCTCAGTCAGCTTGCTATTCTTTTCTGACTCAACATTGTATCTATTAAAGAAATCAATTGCTTTCTGCTGGTCAGCGGTAAGCTTCGATCCTCCTTTAATATCATTATAATATTTAGACTTTTGCCCGTCTAAGTAGGCCTTCGCGTCGGCAACTTGCTCTTTTAACGCTAGTTTCTTTCTTTTAACATCTAAATCATCGTCTACCTCTTCGTCGTAGTCAAACGAGTCTTCAATTAAAAAGTTTACCTCTTCCATAGAGAGGTGTGGCTTTGTAGCTCTATAGTACTCGTGAAGCGCTTCTAAGTTATCTACTTGTGAGTAGTCTTTGTTTAGATTCACGTAGTCTTCCAAGCTTCCACCAGTTTCTTCCATAAACTTAAGTAAGTCTTGAACTCCCTCTGGTAATGGTTCACCTGTTGCTTCCGAGTGCTGTACTGCTTCTTGAACTTCATCTGCAATTTCTTGCATATCTTCTTCTTGAACAGCAGCCTCTTCTTCATCAGTTATCTCTTCGATAACAGGGCTTTCAGCGACTGGTTCTTCATCTTGAACGGCCTCTTGTTGTTGTGGCTCTTCTTCAACCACTTCTTGTACAACTTCGGTTTGTTCATCTGTAACCACGTCTGTTGCTTCTTGCTCTGTATCGGCATCTTCTATTTCGTTTTCAACGACAGGAGGACTGTTAAAGTTGATCTTGATGTCCCCATCTTCGTTGTATTCATTTCCAATTTCGCTCATAATAAAATAATATATAAATTAGTTAGTGTTATCTAGGTTCAAATCCACCTAAATTAATCCCTCCGAGTATATCATTACCTGATGACTCGAATTTTTTAGGTGTTTGGGTTGTAGCGTTTTTAGTTTCCGCTGTTTTTTGGTTGTTTCTGTCAGCTCTTATCTGTCTAATATCCTTCCTGTCTTCAGATACAGCATCTCGCCTAGCTTGAGTTTGAGACTCACTTCCTCTAAGTTGCATACTGTATTGGAACTCTAAGGCCATTAGCTCTTTCTTTAATTCAGCGTCAGCTTTAGTTTCTTGCATTGACAGTTGGCTCTTTAGCTGAGCTAATTGTGATTGTATCTGTATTAAAGCCTGTTGCTTTTGAACTTCAGCTTGAGCAGCTACTTGTTGCGTCTGTGCGTTAGCTTGAGCTTGAGCTTGTATGTTCTGCTGTTGCTTAGCCATTTCTTTTTCTTCTCTTTGTCTTCTTCTAATTTTAAGAAGCTCGTTTGCTAGCTTAACATTTTTAACTTCTCTTAGGTCGATAGCATCTTCAAGATCTATATTACCCTGCTGCAGCGCTTGTTGTATGTTTTGCTCTAGCATCTGTTTCTCTTCTTCATCTGGAGCTAACTCAATAAATATACCAAAGTCATATAAGTGTAACTCGCTCATATCTTCAAGTGTTCCTACGTTGTGAGCACCTATAGCTTGTATAAATGCATCTTTAGTTGGAGAGTATTCTATTATATCAGATATTCTAAGCGATAAAGCTTCCGCCACTTCTGCAGTTAGAAATAAACCAGCTTGTAGTATATGTCTTGTAGCAGTGTTTGAGTTTGCAGCCGCTAACTTCTGAACACCAACCAAAGCGTTTTTGTCTGGAGTGCTACCGTCTCTAGCTTCATTTAATCCGGTAGTGTCGCGGATCATTTGTAAGTAGTAGTTGTAGTTTGCAATTAACGTTTGCATTTTCTGTCCACCTGATCCAGACTGTATCTCTCTAATAGGTATAGAACCAGTTGGATCTCCATGCTCATTCATAGACCTACCAATAACAGAACCTGTTTGGAAGAACATGTTTAAAGCTTCTTGTGGATTATAGTTTGTTCCATTACCTAAATCAACTTCAGCTAAACCATCAGCATCAAGATAGACTCCATCAGGAACCATTCTAGACATTACTTGTTGCAGCTTCAAGTGTGTAAGTTGAATCATGTCAGCAAAACCTGTTACACGACTAACTAAGGATTCTATTTTACCGTTGTACATTCTAGGTGCAACTATAGAGTAATTCATTTTTACTTTAGTAAAATCACTCTTAGATCTCATCATGTTTTTGCACAATTCCCACTTGAGAAGTTTATCAGTACCAAGTATCATTGCTCCATCGTATAAAACCTCGACAGATCTTTGCAATTTAGAAAAGTTCATTCCTTCCTCGTTAGGAGGATTAAAAGTATCATCTTTTTCTATTACTTTATCTGCTCCAGTACCAGTTTCTTTAACCTTGTACACTTCGTTCATATAAGTCTTGTAGTTGAAGTACAAAACCGAAACATGGTTGTTATCTTGAGTAGAACTACCAGTATAATTTTTGTATGAATAATTACCTATTCTACTAGTTGAGTTTTTAGCAATATCTTCTAGGTCAGACTGTGTTAGGTGTGGAAACTGTTTTACCAGCTCGTTAATAGGTATAGTTTTTACTTCACCAACGTAATATATATCATCGAAGTAAGGTGACTCTGTGTAAGAGTATACTAGGTTAGCTGGATCGACGTACTTTACAATAGCTCCCTCAGAAGTATTGAAGTCAGTTTTTACAGCACCAATACCTAACACAGCTAAATCGTAGTAGAACCTCTTTTTAGTTAACTCATATCTATTTCCTTCTAACAAAACGCTTAAAGCTTGCTCTTCAGCAATCTCAACTTCTTGTTTATAAGTTAGCTGCATGTGCAACTGTAATTCTTCTTCGTCTTTAGGTAGTGTTTCAGGATCGTTCTCATACATGTTTATACCAAACGCTTCTTGAGCAAAGTCGTTAAGCTTAGCAGTCTTCAAGTCGTTTATGATAGACTCCATGTACTCTGTTCTCTTCTTCACTCCGTAAGGATCTTGAGAGTAAGCTTTTATATCATAAGTTCTTTCGGCAATACCATTTACAACGATGTCAACAAACTTAGGAATAATAGGTACAGGCTTCCAATCAAGGTTTAAGTAGCTTAAGTCACCATTTATAGACAACTCATCTTTGTACTTCTGTATAGACTGTTCACCTCTAGCATATAATCTAAGTCTGTGAAATGACTCTTGGTTGCTAGAGTATCTAAAGCTACCCTGCCCGTCGTCAAACCACTCTTGTTCGATTGCTTTACCTATTTTTAAACCATAGTCGTAGCTGATTTTTTCAAGATCACTTACTACTTGACTTGGGAAATAATTTTTTATAACTGACTCAGCCATATTTAACTTTTAATTATTTGTGAGGCATAACCATCGTTTGAATACTTAGCTATACCTAGGTTTATCTTGTTCGAAACTCTACTTGGCCTAGGTGTGTAAAGATGTCTATTACATCCCATGATAGCTAACCCAGAACTTATCGAAGCATCATGCTTTGTTCTTTTGTTTATATCAAACTTAGCCCAGTCGTTTAATAATTCCTGAAAATACACAGAACCATAGTTTCCGTCACCTACGTGACCAACATGGTCGTTTATGTACATCTCAATAGCAGCAGCGTGAGCCTGCTTAATATCTTCACTGGAGTTTGGTATTCCTCCTATTTCTTTTTCAGCTGTACTTAGCTTGTTCCACACCTTGTCAGGTCTGTTCATGCTAAAGCCTCTGTACCCTCTTCTTTTAAAATAATAAAGAAGTCTAGGTTTATTGTTCTCTGCTAATATAGGCATACCATAAAATACGCAAGCCATCAGTATATCTTCAAAGAATATTTCAGCGGTTTGTGGTCTAGCTATATATTCTAAAAAGAAAGTATTAGCCGGAGCGTCTTCCATTGAAAACTTAGTCAATCCGTGTAAAGCTCCATTCGATCCTCTACCGTCTACAGTTCCACTAATATCGTAACTATCACATCCGAAGCAACCCATGTGTTCATTGCCAGGATGCTTTACTCCATTTTTAAGTATCACTCTATTTTGCAGATTTATACCTGGAACCCAACTTAACTTAAACCTACCGCTTGGGTTTGGGGTAAATATAACTCTAGAGTCTTTTACTCCATTCTCCCACTGAAAGCTACCAACACTAACAGTAGAGGAGTTTCTTATACCTTCATTGTAATCTATTTGTTCGTATATCTTTGTTAGATTAAATATACTGTTTTTTGTTTCATCTCTGAAAGCATGCTCTTTTGTTCTAGGAAACTGACGATAAAATTCGTTTAAAGCATCTTGATCTTCTTTGAGTCCATCTACCTCATTCTCCCAGTTTTCTATAACACCAACGTCTATTAGTTGACCGTCTGGTCCACAAGTATCTCGTTGGGGAGTATCGAACACAGGTCGTCCAAACTCATCAATAAATCCTTCATAGTTCCATTCCATTGGGATGAACATAGAGTATAAACCAGAGCGTGTTTGACCATTTTTATTTCTTTTAGTGACATCGCTGTCGTTATATAGCTTCTTGAAGTTATCACCACCTTTATCTAAGGCGTTACTTGTTGAACCCATCATGCACTTACCTATTACTCTACTACCTAGCCTTAGGCAGGTTTTTGTAACACGCCAGTTGTTTAGTATGTTATCAGGTCTCTCCCACTTACCGCTTTCATCGTGTACTAGCAGCGCAAGCTTTTCACCATCATAACTGTTGTCACCCGTGTTCTTCCAGTCAATCGTAGTATCAAGACCTTGTATTTCCTCTAACTTTTCATTAGACTGTATTTTTTTCCTTGTAAACTTTGAAGCTGGAACTCTATAAGCCAGCTCAGACTTAGGTCTATCCATACCATCTTGAACTGGTTTAAAAAAGAAAGGGTAGTTTATTGATATTGGAACTACCTTGTCCGTAAACATCTTCTTAGCATCAGAACCTGTTTTAGATAATATACCATACCTTGAATCACTAGATATAGTTGCTTGATTAACTGTTTCAGCAGAACTCATAAAAGAAAACCCAGATCGTCTGTTTTTTAAATAACACATACCATAGCAGCGCTTATCCGCTTTACAAGCCTCCCAGAATATAAAGAACAATCTATTTGCTTCACGAAAGTCTGGAGCACCAACATCAATCTTACTCCATTGCAAATACATATAATGAGAACCTGTTATATAAGTGTCTTCACCATCGTTGTTAAACCAAAACCCAGACTCTCTTCTCTTAAACTCTTCATCTATATAGTCGTGCCATTGGTCTTTCTTCTCCTCTGGATAAGCTTTCCAATCAAATATGTTCTTTAGCTGTTTAAGCTCCTTAGGTTGATCGAATTGCTTCCACTTACGTTCTTTGTTAGAATAAACATTAGATGTCTTAGGAAGCGCTATACGAAGGTTCTCGATCTCGTATATGTCGCCTATCTGTCCAGTCCTTGATATGACAACGACATCGTGCTCTTTATCGTATCCATACTTCCACTTCTTACCTCTGTTCATCCGAGATATAGTGTTAGCTTTTAACGGCTCTACAATTTTGCATAAGCTTTGCTCGTAACCCATTATCTGTATTTAGCTGTGTTTGACACTTGTATTAAGGTGTAGTCAGCGGCTACCCCAATGTTATCTATACTTGCAACATCCACAGACACCCATATATCTGTACCTTGCTCGAAGCGTAGCGGTACTTTGTAATTTTTTTCGTATTCTTTGTGGAGATTAGTAGACATTACATCTACAGTTGCGGTTAGTCTATTTCTATTTTCTCCAACCTCAACATAATCCTCCGATATGAACGGAGCTCTTTGCTTAATGCTCATATTTATGTAACCAGAGTTTCCTGGATTAGTTACGTCAACTCCTAGGCGCGTTAAGTAAGCGGTATTGCCAGCTGGAACAGTATATAGTGTGCTCTGTGATACACCTTTCCCCGCTGGAATTATACCCAAGAAAGAGTGTGAGTTAAAAACTGATATAACGCCTTCGTTACTACCTCTACCCACAACACCTGTTGTAGATGCTGAGTTAGCAGTTGAAGAGTTTATTTTATGAACCTCTACTTTATTAACTCTAACAAACTTCTGAGGACTAGTGTTTACATTGCTCGTTCCGTTTAGCACAACTCCAAATGATACTTCATTGTAGTTTTCGTCCAGACCTGTTATCGTTACGGAGCTTGCTCCAATACCAGCTACTCCAGAGTCGGGGTCATCCCTACCGCTACTCGAGACAACACCTAAAATCTCAGCTTCATCAGGTAGCGTGTAATCACCTCCATTAGTCCAAACAATCTCAGGGACGGTGTTAGTGTCTATATCGTAGCACACGCCTTGAACGTACACCGCTTTATGTTTAGGTACTAGGTTCTTAGATACCTCTGTGTAAAAGTCAAAAAAATGATTATTCATATATATTTATTTTGATCTACCTTCAGCAAAGCCTTTGAAAACCTTTTCTTTCTTTTCTTCAGGTTGTTTATCGTTAAGTAAGTTTTCTTCTTCTTGTATTCTATTAAGAATTTCAAATGCGTCAAATATGGCGAGTTTTTTTGTAGCAGCAGCATTCTTAAGTCTATCGGCAGTAATGTCGTCACCACCGTCAACAATAGCTTCTTTTGCGACTTTGATAAGCTCTTCAACCGCAACTTGCCCAGCTTGGATTATACTCTTCTTCGTTTCCTTTATATTCATATTTAATTGTAATAAAACTTGATAAAACTCTATATAATCTTTCCCCGTCTACAGTAAACTCATATTCTGAGTTAGGTTTAAAACCTATGAGCTCGTTTTCCTCTACAGTTCCGTCTGTGTATTTAACAATACCAACCAATGGTTTTTCTTTGTCTGTAGAGAACATATCTTCTGATAATATAGGTTTGACGAAGCAGTAGCCTTTCAATGGCTTCCAATGGTCGTATGTTTTGTATAAGTATATCTGATCTTCTTTAACAAAGTACTTACCCTCTTCAAAATAGCTTCTACTGTTTCTTTCTCTACCTTTAACATCGTGCCAGCGTCTAAAAACGTTATGATGCACTAGGACTGTGTCGCCTTCTTGTAACTCGGTTTCACCTAACAATGGAGTGGCTAAAACCTTAGCCTCTCTATTTACGTAAAGATGGTTTACTATCTCCGTATTAAGTATTAAACTCTTACCGTCAACGTCAACTGAGTTATTATACCTGTCACCCTTAGGCTCTATGATAAAATCACTTAACGCTTTCATTAGTACTCTAGATTATACTCTACAGAAACAGCCATGTTCTTGTTAAAGTCTTTCCAAGGCAAAACGTCCTTCTTTTTCTTTATGTATATACTGTACTTAGTGTCCTCTTCGATAATATCACAAATAGTATGGCCACCATACACCTCCTGTCCAACAGAATAGTGCATAGCGTCAATTTTGTAATCTTTACCTATTGTTATCTTACGAATTAACTTGCTCATCTTCCGGGTATTTAAGGTTACCAGTGTGAATGTCTAAGTCGAAGTTTCCATATTCTTCTTCTAACTTGGCATTAAGCTCAGTCATATCTTTTTGTACAACATCAAGCTCGTGTAGTAAAACGTGTTTTCTAGCCTCTACACCACCTATCTCTAGTTTTATTTGGTTTGAAGCAGCTACCACTTCTCTAACAACTTTTAGTTGTTCGTCTGTAATTTTACCTGGCTTAGCAGCCAAGTCTATTGATTGTCTTGTCATAATTGAATTAAATTAAAATTAAATATACTTATTCCTCTGAAAAGTATGCGAAAACACTTCCACCAGCGAGCTCTATAGAAGACCATCTTCCATATAGCCATTGGCCAACAGGAAAACTATCGCCGCTCACTATAGCTTGTGCATTAGTTCCGTTTCCAGCTGCGGTAGCTGTAACAGATGTACCTGGATAAAAAGTACCAACATTATTGCTAGGTACTAAAGCAGTAAAGGTAGCAGCAGTAACAACGTTTATAGCTGTAACAACTTTTCCAGTTGGAGGCGTAAAAGAGTCTGTAGTGTCTAACCACGCTCCACCGGTTTGACCTGAATCTATTTGACTTGTGTTTTGTGCCATTTTTATTTGTTATTTAGTTTGTTCATTTTTGCCTGAACTTCCACCGAAGAAGAAGTCTATTATTGTATTTACTTTAGCACTCATAGCGCCAAATATTGTAGATATAAAGCTAATTTCAAATTCACCTAAATCTATTGTTTTATTTACGAAGTAGTTGAACATTACGTAAGTAATACCAAAGTAAGCTATAGTAAATAGCGTTGCCAGTATCTTCTGAATAATAGCATCGTCCTTATAAAGATCACGTGCATCTTTACGATCTTCAACTTCTTTTGCAAAAGCTTCACGTTCTGCTTCTAGCATTATTGATTTTAATGCCAGCTTAGCCTCGTCTCTCTCTTTATCGGTTGTGATTACTTTATCAAGTATTCCCTCTGCGTTATCTAAAACCTTACCGAATAAACCTCCTACTAAACTACTTATCATATTATATCTTATTTGCTTCCCAAGGTAACTCTTTACTACCTTCCATGTATTTCTTCCCGCTATTTGGATCTGTTATAGAGCCATTGTCTCGTATCCACATCTCTCCATCATGCATCACATAATCATCTGTATATGTTGTCCTACCGATTTTCATATCAGTTTGATGCTGGTATTCGTGATTAGCAACATAGCCAACCATATTCTCTGGAACACTTGGGTCAATAAAAATAGAACCGTCATTGTTTGCTTCACCCATGATTCCTTCACCTAATTTCTTTTTAAAAACCTGATGTTCTCCACCACTTTTGAAACTAAGCTTCTTAGATATGTTACCACCTTTAGCTTGCAAACCTTTACTCGACCCTAGTTTAAATGCCATAGTTATCTATCTTTATCTTTTACCATATCATCAATAGCCTTGTTAAAGACTTTATCAGTATATGTTTTGTTATTGTAGAACACACTTCTTTCGGAAGTAGGTACATCCTCTTCGCCAAGTAGTATCCTATATATTCTACTTATAAGTTGGCTGCACTTAAATGAGGTTTTAAAAACACTATATTTAATCGTTGTTCGATTTCTATTGCGCCAGACCTCTATCCAGCCTAATTTTCTAAGTTTATCCCATCGGGTTTTATCCCAACTCATAGTATAAGTACCATCGATAAACTCCTGTCTTGTAAATCTGTTCTTGCAGTCTAAGTATATTAAGAGTTCAAGATCAGCATCTGTTAACCCGTAAGTCTTACAAGCCCACTTTCTAGTGAGCCTGTAATACTTTAGGATTTGTAATTCACGTAAATCGTGACTAGTTAATCTCAACTACTAAGAGTCAAGAGTGAATGCTACACCAGTAATTCCAGCAGGATTACCCGCAACAAAAATACCTTTCATAACATCTGCAACGACGATAGGTCCACTTTGAGGAGTTTCGTCAGCTACAAGATCGTTCATCAGTTTACATACGTCTAAGAACTTGTCTGCTCCGTGTGTTACCACGATAGCATCGTTGTTACCAACACCATCACCAGTTAATGGCTCAAAGTACAAGTAAGTAGAATTAGTTGTTTTAACGGAAGCACCCGTAAACCTAGAAGCAGCAAACGTAACGAAGTCTGCGGTAGCATAAGGTAAAAGTTGAGTAACGATATAATCATTATCCGCTTGTGTACCACTTATAGTAAAACCGTTTACCGCATCAGATGATACAGCTGTAATAGTAATAGTTCCGTTATCGTTGTAAGCTAGAGCGCCTGAGTTTAACTCTAATCTTTGGCCAATAATGTCTGCTTCAGCAGGATATGCAGAGCCAAGAGTCATTCCAGCTGTTACAGCCGCAACTTCTACTTTAATAACACCTGCTGAGATAACATCTGTTCCATCAGGAAGTGGATCTTTAAAGTCAGTAGTGTCGATAACCAACGTTTGGTCAGTTCTATTTATAACAGTGCTGTTGTTCATAACCGCGCCTGCTATTCCAAATTGTAAATACTTTTCTGTTTTCATTTTTTTATTTTTAGAATTAAGCTATAGTTATATTAGTAATCACAGTAGGAGAATAGTCAGTGTTTGTAGAATCTAAGTCTACTACACTTACAAACCCGTTCTTTGGATTACTTAAGCATCTCTTTGCAACTTCTGTCATTGCTTCAACGTGTTTTCCAGCCGCGTGAGTTAGAGTTACCGTTGAAACGTCAAGTTGTCCGTCTATTTTATCGAATTTACACACTGTAGAAGTGTCATCAACAATTGTCATACCAATGAAACTAGACTGTGGTAGCATAATAGCATCACCAGCTGCATCAGCTCCAGCGTTTCCGAAATATAAGTTTTTAAAATACATATCTTTTTTTTTAAATATTAATTATTAAGCTTGTGTTACTGTTACTGTTCCGCCAAATGGATATAAGTAAACCGATCCAGCTGAATCAGCTACAACTTGCATTTTACCGTTAGTAGCGTTCATAGCACTAGAAAGTGCGATCATAGCTTCTTTAAAACCAGTTGAATAATCAAACCTGATTACATCGTCAGCAGCTGTAGTAGCTCCATTAATATTGCTTCTAAAAGATAAGTCAATAGTGTCAGCATCTACTATTGCACATCCTAGGAATTTTGACGCTTTGTAAACGCCACCGTCGTCATCGCCCGCAAATGCGTTAGCGAAATACAAAAATGTTTCTTTCATAATTTTGTTTTTAGATTAATTAGTTTTTATATAGATTTTGCGTATAAGGACTTTGGTTTAAAGTTTGTGTTTAATCTACCAATACAATATCACTTACTTTTATAACAAAGTAAAGTTTGTCTTCAAACTGTATACCGTGGCCTGCGTGTTTGTCGTAATATATAACATCTCCATCGCCAACACCCTCAACTAAGTTGCCAGCTGATACTATCTTACCTTTTGAATATCTGTTGTCTTTATCAAGATCCTCTGTTATGATAAGACCGGCAACCTTAGGCTGCTCAGTCTTTATCTTGTCTACTACTAAATAATAATTAATTGCTTTCATTTGCCCTAGCGTTTGAGATTACACAATCTGCAGATACTATAGTCATAACAACACTCACTGCATTTTTAAGTGCTGACTTAGTCACTAGAACTGGATCTATAATTCCAGACTCTACCATGTCAACTTCTCCACCGGTTGTTACATCTAATCCAAAACCTACTGCATCTGGATAACCTATTGTTTCAAAGCCAGCGTTTTCAAGTATAGTCTTAAATGGCGACTTTATAGCTTCAAACAAAGCTTCTTCTCCAAGGCAGGTTGGTTCTATTTCAGTGGAAGCGTTAAGCAGTGCAACTCCTCCTCCTGGTACTATACCTTCTTTTAGTGCTGCTTTTGTTGCGTAAATCGCATCTTCAATCCTATCCTTCTTTTCTTTGAGCTCAACTTTAGAATCAGCCCCGACGTTGATAATCCCAACCGAACCTGAAAGCATAGACAATCTTTGTTCCAGTCTTTTCTTAATAAAACCATTCTTTTCATCTGCAACCATTTTAGACACTTGGTCAATCCTATCTTCTAGCTCTTGTCCTAAACCCTCAACAGTTGTTATAACAGTGTTTCTATCATCTGTAACGCAGAACTCAGCTTCTCCTAACGTTTCTACTGTAATTAAGTCTAAGTCGTCTCCTAGCTCTTCATTTATGACGGTAGCACCAGTTAATATAGCTAAGTCTTCACATGTATCTTTAGTTGTAACACCAAAGCCAGGAACTTCTACTATGTTAACCTTAATGTTACCCTTAACCTTGTTCATAAGCAGCGCCGATTTTACTTGCTGAGCAACAGGTGCTACTATAAGTAAAGCTCGGTTGTTTTTAATACAATACTCTAGTACAGTCTGTATTTTTCTTATGTTAGGGATTTCAGACATGCATATTAGAACTAAAGGTTGATCTAAGTCGCATTTTTGTTTGTCAGTGTTGGTAATAAAGTGTGGAGATGTCAATCCTGATTCGAATTGAACACCATCCACTACTTCTACGTAAGTTTCTTCAGTTTCTGATTCTTCCATTAGCACAACGCCGTCTTTGCCTACAGAGTTGTAAGCCTCAGCTATTATACCGCCTAGCTCAGTATCGTTATTACATGATATAGAAGCTACGCTTGAAAGCCTGTCTTCATCTACATCTATAGCTACTGAGTCTAAGTATTCGTTTATCTTTTTTAATCCAGAGTTAACACCATCTCGCAGAACACGAGTGGAGGAATCCTTAAATTTAGAAGAGTTTATTGTGTTTAGTAAGGACTCGGCAAGAACTGTCGCCGTTGTAGTACCGTCTCCGGCTTCTCTTACCGTGTTTTTAGCAGCTTCCTTT
>TARA_R110000796_G_scaffold59335_4_pt1 | contig 13145 bp, 12 predicted proteins | sample TARA_R110000796 | Tara Oceans TARA_R110000796 (sample SAMEA4397815) | marine metagenome | biome: Polar Biome; feature: [SRF] surface water layer (ENVO:00010504); material: water (ENVO:00002006), including particulate matter (ENVO:01000060) such as... | depth 5 m | reverse complement strand
AAGACTCTCTTTAGGATACATAGAACTATTATTAACTGAATCTGCTTGAGATCCAGCTTCTAATTTATTTCCTATATTGTTTGCAGTATGAAGCCTCTTAAACTCGAATCTATTACTGGTTGTATTGTAATCTATTGCCGGAGCATTTGCCCCTATATAAGTTTGTGTCATATATGGTGTTAGATCTGTGGCGTTAGCATCACCACTCTCTCCTATCGCTCGTATCCAGTTATTAGTATCACTTTGTCTAATTGTTATTTCTTGATTACTCACATTTGTATATATATTCTCAACCCCTATATCTACATTACTATATCCAGAAAAAGGTGTAATAATCGCTGTGGAAAATGCGGTCGAATGGAAGTCATAACCTATTCGTCTCCCAGCCTTAATTGTTGATTCTCCCACTTCTAATCCCGGATCTGTGAATAGACCCAGACCAGCGAGACCATGAGGAATACCACCTACCACGGTACAATCAATTTCGATCAAATAGATCTTCTCTTCTACTCCACCGGCTGTATAATTTGAGTATAATACTGGGCGAGCGAAGCCATACATTAATCCATCAGTCGCTGGCTCATAATCTCCACCCAGAATAAAATCATTTCTTTTTGTATCATCATAAGAGAAAAATAAAGGAGTAGTTTCCATAGGGACATTATTCACCCCTCCCCTTTGAGAAAAGGAATCATCCCCAAATGTCTCATTATGCACAATTCCAGCGTTAGCTGTTTGATATGTATTAATATGAAAAAATCTACTATCATCTGGTTTAGGGTCAAACATTCTGCCGTCTAATTGACTAGGTGAATAGTAATTACTATCGAGAATATTATCCCACAATTCTGGATACAATCTACATGAATCAAAAAACTTTAACATTTCTCCCAAATTCTTTTCATTGTAAACAATATTTAGTAAAACTCTTTGTTGAGAATTAAATGCTTGTGCGTTAGCCACACTTAATGTTGTTACAATCTGCATCCCTTCCTCCGCGTCTAATTTCTCTAAAAGTATAAGACCACCATCATCTCTGAATTCTAGTTGAGTAATAGCTAATTCTTTCGCCATAGCCCGTCCAGCCTCAAATATTTCTGGTCTCTTTACAGCTATGTATCCAAATGTTCCTATATAATCCACTGCTAATTGTGTGATATTCGCCGTATCTACTGGTAGCGGTTGAGCCAGATATCCAGCGAGGGTTTGACTACAAAAATTATATAGATTCTGTGCGTTGATAGGTTTATATGTTGTTGTGGAAACAGTCTTTGTTATATCTCTCTTAAAACCTAATCCATCTAAAATTGAGAAAATTTCTTCTTTTTTTGTATCAGTTAAAATTTTACTTATTTGATTCGCGATAGCTGAAGGGGTATTAAATCCCTTATTAACCTCTATATCGATCCTATCTCTCACTCTCAAATAATTACATTCCTGAAAGACCCCATTTTTATATTTGATAGGAAATTGTTTCACATCACTTCTAACTGCAGAAACTGGGACATCAATATCTAAAATACTATATGCGATATGATCTTTAATAAATAATGTATATCTTGTATTATCTACGATTTGTTTATAGATCCCAGTATGTCTCTCGATCCAGTCTGAAGGGACAAAACAATTTTTATTAACTGTGTGATGGGTCATACCATGCCCAACTGCGTCATCCCCAGAATAAATTGTGTATGATTCTGGAATTGTTCCTCGTGTATCGTAGGCTTGTGCGAATCGCCGTGGCTGCTGAATATAATTAGGATATTCATTTGCAGTAATATAATATCCAGTAATCAATGGAGCGAGATTATCTCGTAGATCCACATCCTCTCCCTCCACTAATGTTGTCGCAATACTGCGATAGCCTCCTAATCTATATTTTTCATCATATGTGGTTGATTTAACATTATAGAAATTTTGAGTATCCATTTTTGTATAGGTGGGTACTGGATTTCTGCCTATTGTCTGTCCCTTAAATTCGATTGTCTGGGGATTACCTGCACCTATTTCACTAATGAAAGCTCTTTCACATGATACTTTATCACCCACATCTAATCGAATTGTCTCTTGTAGGGGATTAGTAAAAAGGGCTGGATTCTCATCATTACCACTCCTCGCTTCGACTGAAGCGGCTCGATTACAATTAAGGAGTTTTGTGTCCACATATTCACTCATATTATTATAATATGATATATAAAAAAATTAGATTAAATAAACTTAATTAAACAATAATTCCCTTCTCGACGAGAATATTATATTTTGATTCGTGTTTTTCCTTAAACAGATCTAATTTATCATTTTTTCGATAGTAATTAAATAATGACTTAATCTGTAGAATTTCTTTATTTGATTCATATTTATCTTTTTTCATATCTTTTCCAGCCCGATCATAATGAGCCTTCGCTCTCTCCCTATTTTTCATCTTAAATTGTTCATTATCTTTACTGACTTCATGATAGTATTTATTTTCTCTTTCTCTCTTCTTTTTGTAATTCGCAAGGATGCGATCAATTTGTTCTTGAGATAAATCCATTTTCTATATATATATATTAGATATTAATTTTTTAAATAAAACGCATTTATTCTAACCAGATAATATCTCTAGGTAGATTCATTTTATAGCAGTAATAGAAACAATCGAAATTACATTTATTTTGTAATTCATTTCCATTCTTAATAAACTGGATTCTTTTTCTAGGAATAATAATTTGTAGATCTTCTTTAAAAAATTCTCTTATCGCAGTTGTATTTAGGGCTGGTTGAGGTAGAAGGATTATAAAGGGTTTATCTAATTCTTTTAATTTAGTCATTAATTTATTTTTATTACTAAATGGTGGATTACTTATAATTATATCTCCTTCATTATTCTCAAAAAAATCATTATCATTGTGAATCACATCAAATCCTAATTCTGTTAAATACTCTCCAGATTTACCATCACCCATAAAAGCTTCCCATATGACTTTATTTTTAGGAATATATTGTTGTATATTCTCCCACGCATATTTAGGAGTCATATAATCATCGTGTTTTAAAAAAGTTTTTGTATGAAATCCAGCCATTTATATACTTTATATATATTTTAATTTTAGAATCTTAACTTATTTTTGAGGACGAATATGTAGACAGACAATGGTTTTTCCGGTGAGGGCGGTACATAAAGTTTCATTTTCATAGACAATATCAATATCAAAAGAATTGATATATAAAGTATCTGGATTATTGAGAGCGAGATATGTCTTTTCGTGTGGCTCAAAATATAAGCCACCAGTCTCATTTCCGCTGTTATCGAATCGAGGCAGATGAGAGATAATTTTTGATACTGTCCCTTGTCTCGCATTCATTGTCTGCTGGGTGAAATTATTAAGGCGGATAAATAAAGAAATATTTGAGATAAGTTTAGGAGCTTGTGCAGACTGATTGATTATCACTAGATCTGTTCTCGCTACGGTGGGTAGGGAAGGTGAAGCCCCTATAAATCCAAGGGTACTCTGTGTATTACATTCATCAGTAGATTTTCCATATTCGACAGATTTAGAGGTAATAATAGAATTTACATAATCAGTCATACCTTTTCCAGTAAGAAGTTTAGGAATCAAGAGACCATTTCCATTGATTCCGCTTACTGTCCTATTGTAATTATTCCAGTCTCTCTCCTCAAGAGATTTACAGAATGCGGTCTCATTGTAAAATTGAGACCATCCCCACCAGTCATAATTATGATATAGGGCTTCGTCAAATTTAGGATAATTCGCATAATGATCAATACTCTGTATCGCTATGGATTTATTCCCACCTACGGAGTCAGCAGCTGCAACTGGATACATAGCCCATTCTGCGGCATTAACTGGGTTAAAACACTGGCGTTTTACTGCCCCAGCTGCTTTTAATGTGGTGAAATCACAGAGAAGTTTAAAAGCCCCAGCCTTACCTATTTCGATCCTAACTTCTTCATTAATTAATGTAAATTTTAATTCATCATATCCAGAGCCATTACTACCGATATCATACTGGGTGGCGAAATTAACATTATGAGCCCCAAAATAAGTAACTGGAAGCATGGTGATTCCAGCTTTCATTCCTCTTTGACTACTATGTCCAGATTGATAAACATATAATAAATCTTTATGACGAATTACAGAAAAATCAGCGTACCAATTTTGATTGACACCCTCCGGACTCTTCCACGGCTGGACGAGGGAGGTGGCGGATGCCTGCATCGTATCATCAAAATAAGTAGGACAATAATCATAATCACCAGCGGCTGAAATATCTCTTTTTCTATTGATTCTTGATATACCACACATCCATCCACCGTCGCCAGCACCGAGCTGACCTCCAGTAAAATCAAATAAGACTTCTCCTTCATTTTGACAGAGAGGCATTTCCCTAACTTGTGCTAAAAATCCACCATCACCAGTTCCAGCAACTTGACCAGTCGCTGATGTGAGTGGATAGGCATTATTTTTAGAAATATCAGTCCACTCTATATCTCCTTTACCACGATTTGTTACGCCGGTTTCTTGAGTAGCAGTAAATTTAAATCCCTCGAATGCTTGATTACCTACTCCAGAATATACTGGCGTTACGACATTACTAACCGTTGTCGCACTAGTAATCAACGACGGATGAAATGTAGATTCATTTAATCCTTTTTGTATATCATTAGCCATATCCTCTACATTTCTCTCTGTCTTACCTCCAGCACGAAAAGCCTCACCAGCTCCTATTACTGCACGGAATGGCTGGGTCGTGGTATTCTCTAGATCTGGATGTTCTAATGCTCCACTACCGATAGGTGGATTAAACCATGTACAGAATCCGGCGTTCGCTCGATCTAAAACAAATAAACCATTTTTATTTATCTTTGCAGATTGTAGGGCGACCTCACTATTAGGCGGAATTTTCATCGTATTTAGAAGCCTATTCTGGTATGAATATGGCTTAAAAGCATCCGAGAATTCTGGCTGATTTTCCTCTGTTTTATTCGATGTAACAATTAAACTCATTTTATATATATATATATATAATTTAATTTTACATAAAAATAAATTATAATTAAAATATTGTAATTAATTATAATGCCGAAAAAAAAGAAAGTAGTCAAAAATGTAAGGGTTAAACCTATTGTGAATCACGATTTAATACAGATCGATATTAAACAAGAATTAGATGATGAAAAAAAGATTAAGCCGGAGAAGTTATTTGAGGGATATGCTCAACCCAGAAAGAAGCCATCACCCAAAAAGAAAACGATACAAAAACAGAAATATTAATAATCCTCTGTAAATTCTAATTTTTCACTCAAATCGAATTTTTCATAATTATAGTGATTATTGTATTCTTCTCTCAAGACATCGACAGACTGAATCACCACTAAATTACCAGTGGATATGAATTTTAGAGAGGGTGAGATTTTTCTAATTCTTTTCCAGAAAGTAACATTATTCATTTTGTAATCGTGTTGACCAAAAATTTCACTTTTCATATAAATTTCATGAATTTCACTTTTCTTGATTTTATATGGCGTTTTAAGCCATCTACCATAAATTTTCTTTTTCTCTAAAATATTGACCCAAAATAATTCCGCTGTATCCATATTTAATTCGACTTGTTCATGGTGCAGTTTTGTTTTAATAATATTTCTCGCATCAAAATCAGTTAAATCGATTGACCATAAATAATTAGTTAAATCTTGTATATTTGTATCAACTAATGTTTTATAATATTGTGAATCGTGTTTAATTTCTGCACACTCAATCATAGCCCATCTCCTATCATTTTGATTCACACCAATAATCCAATCAGAATTAGATGTAATACATACATTAGCATAATTATCAATATTATATGTCTTAACTCCTTTTTGATTAATAGTTAATGTGGGTTCTGTAACAAATTCCTTCATTCTCCCTTCCTTTTTCTTATCTCCTCCCCACAGACATTCATTCATATTAATCAATATTTTAGCCTCTGCGTCTGCGTTAAAATTACCGATCAAATGCTCAAGATTACTTGTCGAATAATAATATTCACTTCCTATGATATCTTTGATTAAATTTAAGATAATATTTTTACCGACTCCTTCAGCTTCACTTCTCCATATCATCCCTACACAAGTTTTTTTATGTGGGGTTTGTATGATCTGGGCAAACCATTTGATTACATATTCCGCTAGAGCCTCGTCTCCATTACAAATAATATTTTTGATATGTTGTACAAAAGGCTTAATATTTTCTTTTTCATATTCACCGGTTTTTTGATATTTATATCCCTTCCAAATATTGTATTTTGATTCACATTCTTTACCAGATGGATCGAAAATGATATCACTAATATCTCTGCGATCGATATGATTAACCCACGAATCAAATGGATTTATATCAATATCCTTACCATCTTTATCTTTCGTAGTAAATTTAAATTTAGAATAATAATCTTTAGCACTAGCTTTTTTTGCACGGAAATAATAATCATCTTGCACAATAATAATATCTTGTGATTTTGTGTGAAACATACATTCCATATTCATATTAGAAATGAATGAATTATAATCAGTAATATACCATCTTTCATATTTGTTTTTACATGGATAATCTTCCATATTCCATCGAATAAATTGTTTATAAGATAATTTATTCGAATCATCACTATTAAATGTTAGATATTTCTTTTTTAGTTTTTTCTTTCCTTCATAAGCTTCCTCGTCTTGTTGAGAATATATATTCCAGTATTTTAATCCAGTATCACTTCCTTTAAAATTATTATAACAGACGAATCCTACAGCTAACCAATCGCTATATCCGAATCTAGGTTTAAATGAATTGATATGTTTCTTAAATTGTTCTTCATCGCAGATAGGGATATGTACCGGATCTATGATGGCTTGTGCAACGGCTTCTTCTACAACAATATCATCGACCACTAATTCTAATTTTTTAGGTGAAGCTGGTGGGGTTGATGGTGGACTATTCTTAAAATTCATTTTCTTTACATTAAAATATTGTTTGATATCATTCCAGTCATATTCTTTTATTTTTCCATTCACAATTCTTCCTTTAGTTTCCCAGATATTATTTGTCTTAATTAAATCCATATCAATATCAGAATCAATATTAACTTTTTGTTGATTACTAAATTGAGTAATATTTTTAATGTAGACATAAAAATGATATCCTTTCTTCGTTTCCGTCATGGCGACGCATTCATTATTTAATTGACAATATAATTCACACTCATCAACCTCTTTAGAATCAAAATCAATTACATATAAATCTGGGATATGTTTCACAGAAAGTGAAAGGGTATTATGTTTAATATTTCCGCGATTGGCTTTGATATCTTCTATACTCAAATTATTCTTTTCCCCAAATGGAATCTTATTTCCACTGTTATTTAGAATTACATTGATGTGTCGATAGATAGTCAATTTATTTGTGGCTTCGATTGTTTTAAAAAAATCCTCAATATCCATCTTATTATTATTAGTGTTCATTTTATTTATAATAATTGATTTATCTTTAATATGCTTTTGTCTATCCATTTATAATAATAGATTAGAAAATAAATTTGAGATAAAAACGCGGATCATCCGTGTTCTAAATAATAATCCAATGCGTCTTCCATTTGAGATTCGATTTGAGATTCCATCTCACATTCTCTTATACAATCTAACATGGCTCCTGATAATGTATATTCTTCTTCTTCATCTTCATCATAAAATTCTGCAAGGGTTAGAGATTTTATCTCTTCTAATTCACACATAACATTATATAGGTTGAGCTTATTCTTTTTAATTTCATTTGAGGTTTCTGTACGATTCATCGAGAAGATTAATAACTTGATATCATCCGGTAATTCATCAAACATCCTTTATATATTGATAAATACTTTAATTTTAAGTGATAATCCACTATTATACCTATTTAAACATAGTGAATGTAGTATTATACCACTTAAAGAGCCTAAATAGATCTAAAAAGTGGATATATTTTAAAATATATGGGTAAAATAGATCTATTTTAGCACTTAAAGCGGTATAATCCTTGATTATCACTTAAAAAAGAGGTATAGTAGTTGATTAATATGATATATAAGGGATCTCGTGGGAATCTATCCTTACATTACAAGGGAATAATGATTTCGAATTATCCATTGACTAAAAAGAAAACATATGAGAGATATAAATATCAAGGTGAGTATTTAATATTAGATTCACTAAAGAAAAACTTAAAAATTAAAGTGCAGATATATACTTATCTGAATTATTGTAATTTGATTCATCAAAGAAAACTTAATCATCAGCCCATAAGAAGAAGCGATCATGAATTATTTATTAGTTGTTTCTTCGCTTTGATTAAACTTAAAATTCTCGAAGAAGATAATGATATGAATGGAATTTTAATTATGTAAATTTAATTCACTTAACTTATTTATATATTGATTCTCTATATGTGCAACATCGACCCATTCATCACATCCTCGTTTATTTGTTCCACCAGTTCCCATACAAAATTCATCTTCATTTAATTCCCAGAAATACCAGTCATCATTACATTCCCATGTATAAAATACTCGCATCCCCCTCTTAAGATATTCTCTCCCCTTTGTAATTTTACTTTTATTTACCATTAATGTAGGATGATCTCCAAAATTAATCTTTCTTCTCTTATATTCGATCGCATATGTATTCTGATTCTCAATAAATTTATCTGTCTTAAAATCTATAGGATGATATTTAAAATGATCATTGTTATTATAAAGATTTCCAAATATCATTTCTAATCTAGGCTTTGCTCTATCTTCCATGGTTCGACCAAATTCTAAATGTTGTTGTTTGATTTTATTCATTATATAATCTATATAGATAATAAATTTATGATTAAAACGCGTCAATCGAAATTAATGATAATAGGATTTTCTTTTGTAGCCATTCTAATAATTAATTTATATGAATGCGTTTGTTTGATTATCTTGTTATTATTTAATTCTTCTTGTACCTCATATGATAATATAGGATTCACATGATGAATCCCCTTTAGGTTAGAATTATATAATCTGCAAGCTCGTCTTATAGAAGATAAATCACCCCACATATAGATATCCATTATATCCTTGTGAGCCTCTTCATTTGATGAATAAATTGTTCCATCGACAATATATCCTTCATTAGCCCATTTAACTATTTTTTTCGCCTTAAACATTATCTCTGTTTTTTGTTGTGCATTAGGTCTCTGTTTAGGAGAAGGTTTTTTTAAATAATCTGTAAATTCACTTATATTTTTGATTCGATCTGTAAATTGTAAATCACTAAATTTACAATCTAGAGAATTTACTATTTGAGCCTTACTTAATTTAGGATCGATCTTAACCCCATGATTCTTAAATAATAGAATGATATCTTTTTTCGAATGAGTTTTATCAATTAACATATTTATATTATTTATATATATTTTTATTTTATCTTTTATACTTATAAAGATATGGCTGAAAAAGAATTGACTACACCGCAGATCCGTAAATTAATTAAAGCACATAATGTTCTTATGTCTATTAAAATTCCAGTGGGATCGTCCAGACAACAGATCTTAAAAATTTTAGATGATAAAGGATATATGGTGAATCATATACGGAAATCAATTCAGAGGAGATATAAGAATGAAAGAAAACCTAATGTTACATTAACACAAGCTGATAAAATCTTAAAGAAACCAGAAAAAACTGCACTACAGAAACAGAAGGCGGTCGAAGCAAAAGAAAAGAAAGAAGAGATTCAGAAGAAGAAGGAAAGGGAGATTAAAAAAGAAGCAGTTAAAAAAGCCATGATCAATAAACCAGATGTTAAGAAACCAGTTAAAAAACCACCAGTTAAAAAACCACCAATGAAGAAAGAAGATGAGGTGCGAAAGGCAAGGCAACCTTATCCTACGATTCCCCCTAATGTTAAAGGTAAAAGAATTCCTAAAGGACAATTACTTCTGGAAGATAAGAAAAAAGTCAAAGATCCGGAGGCACAAAAAAAAGCATTAGCAAGGAAAAAGGCTCGAGAAGATAAGAAAAAACCATCTAAACCTTCCATGAAGGATAAATTAATCGCAAAAGATAAAAAAGCAATAGCTGATGAAAAGGCGGCAATCAAGCGTCGAAAGGATGATAAGAAACCATACAAGCCAATCGCAGATTCTGATCTAAAAGAACAAATGTTTAAATTAAATAATTATTTTGTAGAGGATAAAAACAAGATAGGGAAAACCTTTAAAACACTGAAGGAAGTGGATTCCGCGATAGGTAAATTATTTACAGTGGTTGCAGGAAGTGCTCGTGGAGAAGATCCATTTGAGGGTCTGGACTCAAGTGAGAGAAAATATTTCATTAAATTAATGAATAATATGTTGAGATTTTCGACAACTGAAAAAACTGGCGTTGAGGTTAAACCACGGGCTCTCAAGAAATATAAGGGGTGGTACAGCGAAACAGCCGCGTCTGAAGGGAGAGAAGCGGAGAGGAAAAAGGAGGCGGCACCGGCACAATTACAAAAGAAACTATTAAAGGCTGGATCTCAATTAGAAGATAAACCGGCTATTCGTGCAAGAGAAAAGGCGGATAAAGAAAAGAAAAAGGCAAAGGAAAAGGTCAAGGAGGAGAAGGTGAAGGTCAAGGAGGAGAAGGTGAAGGTCAAGGCAAAAAAACCAGTAGTTAAGGATGTTGTAATTTTTGATTATGAGGTAGTCAGCGGACACAGCGACGCGTTAAAGAAAGCAATACAGCAGACATATGATTTAGCAAATAGTATCATGAATCAAGTTAAAAAATTACCACCAAAGGATTTTGTAGAAAATACACAGAAAGGTTCTTATGCGAGAAAATTCACCCTTTTTGATGATGATCTTGATGATGATGATCTTGATAAATATAATGATATATATTCAGATTTAGACAACGAAATCGACACACAATTATCAGAAATTCGTGATGAAAATCGTAAGGAAATTAACTGGAAAAAACCTCCACCACCTCTTAAACCTATGCAGACTAAATATATAGAAGCAATGAAAAAATATAAAGAAAATAATCAACCAGCAGATTATCAGGCAGCTAAAAGACAGAAGGATTCGATCCTTAAACATTATAAAGAAAGTGATGTTCCTAATGTACCAAGATAATTACTGGGCTTCCTTCACATATACTTTCATCCCAGTAGAGGCTACATCGTGCCCTAATACTTTCGAGTCCGCCTCCATCTCCTTCTTCATATCGCCATATTTTGATGATAAATATATCTTCCTTAAAAGAGTTGTACTGATGGATTTATTCATATATTTTTTTGAGAATTTAATTAACAATTTTGATAATTCTGTTCTTGTAATTGATTTACCAGTAGATGTCTTAAACATTACTCCCATCCCATTATGTTTGAGATAGAATCTAATAATTTTCTTTAATGATTTATCTTCTATAGGTAAATTTAATTCTTCATATTTTTTCGCAGTTTTGTATTTATTTAATACAAAAAACATTCCATTTTTCGAAATAACTAAATAATTTTCAGCCTTCTTTTCTTCTGCACTTAATTTATTGTAGGCTCGTTTCTGAATCGCCTCCATTCCAGCGACATCATTTCTCATGGGCATTCTCGCATAAATATTAAATAATGTATACGCTTGTAAAAGTGAAAATTCTTTTTTTGATAATTCTGTTTTCTTTTTGATAGGTTTTAATTCAGTAGCCATTTGATTTATCATCTCATAAACCTCCTCGATTGTAGCGAAATTAGCGGATTGTTTATCACTGATGATTCCGCTTTTTTGTTCGTCTGAATATTTATCATTTAATTCATCCCTTAATTTTCCATATTCTTCTAACAATTTATCATAATTTTCATCATAATTGAGAGCCATTAATAGTACAACAACCGCATTCAGAATATTTCTCTGACTTAAATAATGTAGATCACTTATCTTTTCCATCACCTTATCAGTATCAGATAAGAAATCATATGAATCAGTATCGAATAGTTTTTGTAATTTATTCAGATTCGTTACATATTGTTTGACTGTATTTGTTTTTAAATTAGGTCTGGCTTCAGATATTTCATCAGTTAGATTTTTACTATCTATTTTCATATTTATATAATAAGAATAGATTTTATTTTTTAAATAATAAACTTATTTTTTCTTAATTAACTTAATAATTTCACTTTGAGTTTTTACTAATTCTGCAATCAATAATTTTAATTCTTCATTTTCTTTCATTCTCACATGATATAATTTCTTGTATTTGTTGTATTTATTACAATCAAAATAATCAAGAATCTTAAGCCACCAGTTCATTATGTTTTATATAATGATATCAAAAAAAAAATAGATAAATAAACTTGTTAAATTTAAGCGAAATAGCACTCAAATTCACCAGCCTCAATGGTGGCGGTTTTGACAAGCTCTAGGTAGGCACGGAGAGTGTAATTGACGGCACCAGGCATCGCCGATGACTTGTAGGTGAGATCAATGCCCTTATTATTAACACGCTGACCCTTATTAGGCTTAATCGCCGTCCAGCGAGATAAGCCACGGAGACCGGAAGTATCGTCATTCTGGCTGTATCCCTCAAATGTGTCCGTGGTTAATGCAGAGACAGAGGAGGTCTGATACTCGTCTCTCGCGACCATAGGCGGAAGACCCTCCGCGTGTTGAGTGGTGTGGAAGAGGAGAGCTGGATTCGCTCTGTCGCGATTAAATTCATATAGATCATTATAGAGGAGATTAATAGAGAGGGTCTCCGCCGCCGGTACATCACTCGCCACAACACCATTGAGGAGGGATACAGGCGTGTAATTCTTACTAGCATCCATAGCAAACATTACCTTCGATACAAGGCGACCATTCCCACCGATAGGGAATACAAGATTAGTGAAAGCCCCAGTCGCACCAGTTCTTTTAGCCAGTCGATAATCCACATACTGGAAAGTTAATTTCTTATTCTGTTCCGCATATTTTCTCATGATTTCTCCATCATATGAAATCGAATCATAAATAAGTTTTACCTCACCTTCAGTAATAAGGTAAGATACGGCTTGATTACCAGCGTTAGCATTATCAACACACATACGCCGAGAATTACCAGCCGCATCAAGAGACGAGGTCTCATCA
>TARA_R110000796_G_scaffold96973_5_pt1 | contig 13184 bp, 3 predicted proteins | sample TARA_R110000796 | Tara Oceans TARA_R110000796 (sample SAMEA4397815) | marine metagenome | biome: Polar Biome; feature: [SRF] surface water layer (ENVO:00010504); material: water (ENVO:00002006), including particulate matter (ENVO:01000060) such as... | depth 5 m | reverse complement strand
TTACAACTCTGCAGAAACTAATTATGTAGCTATAAAAGTTATGACTACATCAACATCCCAAGTAATATACGGAGGAGTAATTGTCATAGCAGACAGATAATAATATAATAGTAAAAATAATAGTATGGCACTAAACGGAAAATATATATCATTAAAATTAATAATGGAAGAGCTTTATGCCGACAATGGTTATCAGTATGAACTTCCTTGGGTTGACTGTATGATGTGGGCAGAAGAAGCTCTTAATTTAATTGGGCACCCTAGACAATATATTAGAAAAGTTACAGGACATTTAGAGCATCCAGATTTAGATATAAAAAACTATAGAGCTAAACTTCCTTGCGATTTTTATCAGTTAGAACAAATATCTGTAAATGGATTAGCTGCTAGATACTCTGGAGATACTTTTCACCATTTACTTAGTGGAGATTGTTGTGGGATTGACACAGATTCTAGCTCAAGCTTGTCTTATAATTCAGAGCAAGTAGTTATTAGAAATTGGGGTACAGACGTTATGACTTATAATGAAGAAACTCAATCATATTCTTATCAAGCTAGAGATTTAGAAGATATGCAAAATTTAAATCTTCAAGTAGATGGTACACAAGAGTTTGCTTTAGGAGGTGGCTATGGTAGTAGCACTAGAGAAGTAACTTTTGATTTAAACAATGATCACATAACTCTTTCTGACAAAGAAGGTAAAGTGTGTATGGCTTATTTAGCCTTACCTTTAGATAAAGATGGTCTACCTTTAATACCAGACAATGTAAGTTACAAGTTAGCTATAAAAAAATACCTAGCTATGAAAATAGATTACATAGAGTGGAGAAGAGGTACATTAAACCCTCAAGTATTCCAACACTCAGAGCAAGAGTGGACTTGGTATGTAGGACAAGCAGGTAATAAAGCTAAAATGCCTAACTTAGATGCTATGGAAGCTATTAAAAACCAAACAATGCGTTTACTACCTAACATAAATGCACATGAAACTTTTTTTAAATCTTTAGGGTCACCTGAAATAAGAAAAAATTACAATAAATAATGGGAGAAATTAGCGTAAATACATTTAATAAAGGTATGAACCAAGATGTGGGAAAAACAGTTCCGCAAGAAGGTTCATATTTAAACGGTAGAAACCTTAGAATTATTGCTAACGAAGATTCTCAAGAATCTGGAGTAGTAGTTAATGTAAAAGGAAACTCTTTTTCTGTAGAATTTAATGGTGAGCAAGCTGCATTATCTCCTTGCCAAGATGCTTGGGTACAGTTAGGGCAGATTTATTTTGTAGAAGGAATGATTGTTAATCCAGGAGATTTTATTGCATATCAAAATATAATATATTATAATCCATCTTTAGATGGAGCTATAACTGTATCTGATATAGAAGATAAATGTATTGTATGTGGAAGACCTACAGATAATGCAAATCCTTTATATTATATAGAAGGATATGGAGACCCAAGTATAACTAGTTATGAAGTTCCAAGCGCATCTGAGTTAGAAGGGTTAAACGGAGAAATACCTATAGATATTATAGGATGGACTTCTATAAGAGATAACGTGTATATTTTTGGTACGTCTAATGATAGTTTTAATCCAGGAGGAGTTCTTTTAGATGAACCTATTAACCCTGCTAGCTATGGGTATATATACAAACTAACTTTTGATCTTTCAAGCAATGCTGCTTCTAGTGAGTTAATTTATTTTGATTCAGAATTAAATTTTACCTCTAGGCACCCTATAGAAGCAGTGGGTAGATACGAAACAAATTCAATAGAAAGACTTTATTGGACAGATAACTTTAATCCTCCTAGAACTATAAATTTAAAAGATCCTAACATTTTAGATTTAACTCCAGACGACTTAAATTTAAATCCATCTATATCTTTTTCTAAACCTAAAATAACTTCTGTTACTAATGGAGGGTCTTTGCCTTCAGGAATGTATCAATACGCTTACAGATTAAGAAATACTGTTGGAGCAGAAACTAGGTTCTCTCCTTTGTCAGGGCTTGCGCATATAGTGCAGGCATCAGAAGGAGAAAATTATTGGGAATACTCAGAAGATCCTGAAAATATTACAGAGTATGTAGGTAACGAGCCAGGAGAACTTTGTTCTAAAGCAGTAAATATACAAATAGACAACATAGATACTGACTATGATTTTATAGAAATAGCAGTTGTGTATAGAACTACAAGAGAAGGTATTTCTAATTGTTATATATTCTCTTCTAGAAAAGTAGTGTCAGATAGTATGAATGTTATTCATTCTAGTGATCAAAATATTGTAGCATTGATACCTTTAGCAGAGTTAACTTCTTTTTCTTTAAAAATTGACAAAGCAAAGACTATAGAAACTAAAGATAACAGATTATTTTTAGGGAATATTGTAAGTCCTGTAGATGACATAGAATTTAATGCTAGAGCTTACAGATATAAAAGAGATGATGAACACGGTCATGATGCTAGTATTCCTAACTCAGTAGAAACATATGTAGATGATTCTTTTGATTTAAATGCTGATTATGTAACAGACACTGAAGCTTACGAAGATCAAGATTTTGAATATTCTTTGCAAGAAAATTTAGATTCTTTAAACCCTTATAACTCTGAAATTATAAGCGTAGTAGATCCTTCTAAAACTTATAAGTACCAAAAAGATGGAAGAACTATAGGAGGAGAAGGTCCTTTTATAAAATATGAATTCATTAAAAAAGAATTAGATGGAGATCAGTTTGTTAGTGGAACCCCTCCTCAAATACCTCCATTTGTAGAAGTAAAACCTACGTCAACAGATTGTAGTACAGGAGAAACTTTTTTAGATTATAAAAATCCTGTAGTAAACGCTAATTACAAAGGCTATCAAAGAGATGAAATTTATAGATTTGGTATAGTTTTCTTTGACAAACAAGGTAACCCAGGAGGAGTTAATTGGGTTGGAGATATTAGATTTCCTACTCACTATGATATAGATTATAAAAAAGGAGCAGACTTATATAACTTCACATTATCTCAAACTAGAAATACAGATAGTGTAGCAGACTATAGCTATACAGGTTCTCACAGTGGAATTACTTTAAACATAAATGAAAGCAATCAAACAAGTTGGGATAATGAAATTAGCGGAACTGAAGTCTCTCAATTAGGGGCTACACAAGGAGACCGATCGCCTAATAAACATTCTATGTATGCTTTAGGGATTAAATTTGAAGTAACTATACCTCAAGATATACAAAAACGTATAAGTGGTTGGAGTATAGTTAGAGTAGAAAGAAAAAAAGAAGACAAGACTGTCCTAGGAATGGGAATGGGTAATTATTTGTACAGATTTGGTAAAAGCGGAAACGAGTTAAACACTTATAGAGCTGCATTTAATGCACATTCTGCAACATGGAAAAGCGGAGGTGGCTGGAACATTGCTAATAAAGGAGAAATAAGAAATAATTTATTGTCTTTAGATAGTCCTGACTTTTTATTAAGTGGGGAGTATCCTACTGCATCAGACTGTGATTATATAGAACTCTGCGGAGAACTAGGAACTGGAGGCTCTCCAAATAGTTATGAAAATGATTTTATACAAGATGACGACGATCATTTTTATAGAAAATTTTATTCCCACGCTTTAACTGCTAGAAACGCAGTCTATGGAAGAAAAGCAAGTAGAGGAATAAATTATAGATTTTTTGCTCCTGAGCAGTCTGCAAAATTAACTCAAGGAGGTTCTTTACCTTCTTCTTACGTAGGAGGAGATGGCAATGAATACTTTAAAAAAGGTATACATAATTTTGCAATAAGAGTAAATAATGATGGAGAAGATATAGATTACTACAGCACAGGTGCTGAAACTTTATTCATTCAATTTCCTGGATACCACACAGGAGGTACTTCAGGTGCAAACTACTATACAGGAGAAATGCCTACAGAAGACGTGCAAGTAAGTTATCCTCACTCAGATTTAGCTTTAATAGCTACGAGCTCACTGGGAGAAACAAATGATAATCAAAGGTATTTTCATCAATCTGGTACATCTCCTTTTTCTGGAGCTAGTGGATTAGATGCTAGTTTATCTGCAGATGATGATGACGGAGGACACTCTAATACGTGGGATCTTTTTAAAGTTCAAGAAAAACCTTTACTTGCTTGGCGAAGAGAAAGACCTAATCAATACGGAGGTAATGAAAAATTTGCTAGAGATAGAAATGTATATATTTCTGCAGGAAATTTTGTACCAGTAATTGAATTAGCAAGAGACCTTAACTCTACTGAAACTGAAATAGATGTTTGGGGTGGAGACACATATGTGCATTTTTATGACATGGTAAAAATGAAAAAATGGGAAGCTGTAGATGGGAGAAAAAATAAAAGCATTAAAAAATTTAATTTTAATTATGCATTTCCTGTAGAAACTACATATAACTTAAGTTTAAGAGAAGGGTTTCATTTTGCAAATAAAGATAATTTTGATGGTAAAATTGCAGATGAATTAAGATGGGATGACACTAGTATTAGAGAGTTTTATTCTGCAGAAAATGATTTAGTAGAGTACTATCCTAAAAATTCAGAAGTAATTAATACAGGAGAACACGATAACAGAGTTGTATACTCAGACGAAAAAGCTAACGGAAATCTAAAAGATAGTTGGACAAGTTTTAAATACAATAATTATAAAGATATTGATGGTAAGTATGGCCCTATAAATAAATTAATTTTATTTCAAGACAACTTATTTTCTTTTCAAGATCGAGGAATAGCAATGTTTTCTATAAACCCTGTAGCAGTAACTACAACTAAAGATCAAAACTCTTTAGTGTTAGGTACAGGTAAGGTTGTGCAAGACTATAAATACTTATCTAATGATATAGGAAGCAAGCATCAATGGGCAATTATTTCTGCATCTAAAGGTTTGTATTGGGTAGATATTTTAACTAACTCTATTTATAAAATAGCACCACAGTCAGGTGTTATGGAAATATCTAGAGTTAAAGGTTTAAAAAATTATTTTGAATCTAAACTTGAGAACTCTTTGTTTCCTTATACAGAATACTTAAATAATATAGGAGACAACCCTTTCTATAGAGATGGGATTACAGTAGGACATGACGCTAAGAATAATGAAATTTTATTTAGCTTTTTGTTTAGAAACTTAACTGGTCGACCGCCTTACAATATAACATACAATAACGAAATTTCTGAAACTATTTGTTATAGTGAAACTACGCAAAGCTTTACGTCGTTTTATGACTTTTCAACACCAATGTTTATAAACACTCAAGATAAATTAATGAGTGTACATCCTTCGCAATTAAATAAATTGTTTTTACATAACAACGGAGAGTATGGTAATTGGTATGGACAAAGCAATAATACTATTTTAGAATTTATAGTAAATAAATACCCCTCAGAAACTAAAGTATTTGACAATCTAGAATGGCATACAGAAATTCTAGATGGAACTACAAACATGGCAAACTTAACTTGGAGCTCTATATATATGTATACGGATTACCAAGAGAGTGGAGAAACACTTACTCCTGGAGAAAATACAAAAAGAAGAGAGAGGACTTGGAAAACTGCTGTCCCTAGAGAAAAGGGATCAATGGAAAGATTTAAAGATAAATATGTAACTACTAAACTAACTTACTTTAATGAAAGAGCTTATAAAATAAGAGCTCATTATGTTAAAACTAAATTTAGGGTTTCTAAAAGATAATTATTATATTTGCGAATTATGGCTAAAAGAACAAAAAAGAATAAGAGTAAAAAAACTACGCCTCCTCCATTTCAATTTTACGGAGACGAAGTGCTTCTTGGTCAAGGAGTAACTAACATGTTACCAGAAGTTGCTGTAACTGATGACGCTCCTAGAAATAATACACAGCTAGGATATTTTAGTCGAATGTATCCTGAATCGCAATATGGAAATGTAAGTAAGTATGCAGGATTTATAGATAATCTTGGAGCTACCGCAAGAACAGGTGGTGAAATAGGGGCAGGTATGGCTCCTGGTGTTGGAGAAGCAATAGACGCTGCTTACGTAGCAGATGCATTAAGTAGAGGAGACAAAGAAGAAGCTGCATTTTATGCTGCAATGGGAGTTTTACCAATTGCTTCTGCACCTTTATTTAAAACTATAAAAGGCGCTTACAAAGGTGTTAAAGGAGCATTAGGTAGTGACATTGCAGCGGCTAGAAAACGTTTAAAAAATTTAGATAATTATAAAGGAGATATTGTAGACGGGGGGCACAGAAATATAATGAACTATGCTGCTGATAGAAATCTGTCAATGGATTCTGCAATGAATGAGCAAGTAGTTCGTAAAATGATGGACGATATTGCAATTACAGGAGGGTTAAAAAAGAATCCTCAATTAAGAACCCAAGTTAGAAATTTTATTTCCGCTGCAGGAGAAAGACAAGGAAGAAAACAATTAGCTGATCTTACTGGTGTGCCAGATGATTTTGGTAAGAGTAGTGGATATAATATTTTAACAGGTAAAGAAATATATAAAAATCCTGCAGGTAGACCTAATAAATATCTGCTTGGACAAGCAGGTACTATGTCTGCGTTACAAAAACAATATCCTAACTTAGACATACAAGGCATTGCTAAAGGAGATGCTGCTCCATTTAATTTTGTACAAAATACAGGAAGATTAAGTAATGTTTATAATAATAAACTTACAACATTAGCAAACGGAAGAAAAGTACCTGTAAGTAAAAAAGATGCAGCACAAAGAATAAATTATTCTTTAGATTTAATGAAAAAGTATTCAGACCCAAACAATCTTACTTCAGGGCTAGAATCTTTTTCTAAGAATTCAAATGTACCAATGAGCGAAAGGGCTGCATTAAGAAATAATTTAAATGCTTTTGGGTTAAGCCATAGTCCTTCTGATGTATCAAGATTTTATAGAGGAAAAAATGTTAATAATATTTTAAATACACCAGCCACTGATGCTAATAGTATTTTACGTATAGCTGAAAGAGGTCCAAGAAATGCTTCTGAGAAAAAAGCTCTTGATTTATATAATAATTATATATCAACTAATAAACAATCTAAATTTAGTTTACCTAATTTTGAAATGCCTAACATGCCTAATATGCCTAAATTAAATTTACCTAATGTAGATTTAAAGAGAGTAGTAAATAATAATAACGTACTTAGAGGGCTTCACAGGGGTATGGTAAATGTAAAAAATGATATAAACGATCCTTTACAGAAAATTTATCAAAGTGAAAAAGGAAGACTTGGGGATTATTTACCTCAAAATTTAAGATCAGGTTACGCTAGAAGATTAGAGTCAGGGGCAGATGATTTACAAAAAAGTTACAAAAACCCTATCCCTTCTTTTAATGTATTTAGAAATAACCCTATAGCTGGAGAGAGAGAGCTACGCAATCAAATTGGAAAAACAATAGATGCTGCAAAAAACCAGCCTGGAAATGCATTAGGCATTCCATCAATGAGTTTAGATTCTTATGGCCATTATCTTGCTAAAAGTAAAAACTTTAGTGAATTTAAAGATTTTACTCCAATTTTTCCAAGCCAAAACAAGGCAGACTACAGGAAACTAAGTAACATAAATTCAGGGATGCTTACTTCTACTATGGGGCCTACACAAACTTTAAGCACTATGGGAGTTAATAGTAGAGCAAAAGCTACAACAGAATATTTAACTAATCTTAAAAAATCTGGTAGTTTAAACGATATTCAAACAAGACAAGTAGATGAATTTTTAAAAACATATAAAGGTTCAGGAAAACAAATGTATGAATTTGGTAACCCATCTCCTTTCATAGATAATTACAGTCAATTATCTGGGGCAGGACAATTAAGAGAAATAGCAAAAAGTAATTCAGGAGAAATAAGAGGAGGAATAGATTTAAGAAATTTCTTTGAACAGTTAGATCCTGCTAAAATTCCAGGAGGTTTTAGCGATTTTGGTTCAAAAATGCATCCTACGCAAGGAGAAGATATACTTAAAGCAATAAATGAGATAGAGTTAAAAAATATAAATAAAAAAATCTCAAATTATAATCATTTTGCTAGAAACAGTAAAGGTATGGAAGAAATACCTCTAGCTAGACTTGATGGAGATTCCTGGATGTCTCAAATAATAGTAAATACTCCTAAAATGAGAGCAGCACCCACTAACCCTAAAGCTCCTAATTTTCCTCAATACCAACAAGCTATAAAAAAAGGTGCTGAACAATTTAAAAATAGAGCAATAGGTTTATACGGGGCAGGAGTTCCTTTAGCTACATACGGTAGTTATAAGTTAGGAAAAAACTTTGCAGATAATTATGCAAATTCTTTAGATGAAAATGCACAACAAAATGAAACTGCACCAATAGATACGCCTAATGCAGATGCATTTAGCCCAATGGATAGTACTCAATACCAACAGTTTAGTAGGTATGAGGATTCATTATTTAACCCTAATTTTAATAAAGACACAATGATAAATTACGCTAAAGGAGGATTTTTTAAAAAAGTAGGGCAAGGAATAAGAGACTTAGGAGTAGCTGCAGTAAATACTGGTGCAGCTCCTCTTGAAGCTCTTATGGGAACTGATTTTGGGATAGACGAAAAGTTTGGATACAAAACTAAGTTTGGAAAAACTGTAGGAGATATAGGAGAAACTGTAGGTTCTGCAGTAGGATCTTTTGCACCTACAGCATTAAATGTAGTTGCTCCTGGACTAGGAACAGCTGTGCAGATGGGAGGACAAGCAATAGGATCTGGATTAGAAAGCGCAGGAGTAACTAAAGATATATCTACAGATCCTCAATCTGCAATGGGTTCTCAAATAGGACAATTAGGTAGTATGTTTGCAGGAGCAAATCCTGCAGGTGGTTTTGGAGACTTAGCTAACAACATGGCTAACACTAATATGATGCAAAACTTTTCTGGAATATTTTTAGGAAATCAAACTCCCCCAGCACAAAAAGGTATGAAAAATTATAAATATAAAGAAGGTGGTATATCGGAACAAGCAGATATAGAAGCTGAAAGTGGTGAAATTGTTTTAACTCAAGGAGGACAACCAAGAAGTTTAAACTCTAAGGCAGGGTTAAATAATTTAGGTGAAGGTGCTTATGAAATAAAAGGAGATGAATCTCACTCTAAAGGTGGTGCAGACTTAGTATTACCTGAAGGAGAAAGTACAATTATAACTAACTTAAAAGGTAGATCTACTAAAGTAAAAGCTTTGTATGCAAAAATCTCTAAAGCAAATGAAAAAATTAAAAGCACTGACTTTATTGAAAGACAGCAAGGAGAGTTAGAAAAAAGAAATGCTATGGCTCAAGTTCAACAAGAAGTAGCAGAACAACAAAAAGATAATGGAAATCAGACTAATGTAGATACAGATATGGCAAAGAGAGGTTTATGGGCAAATATACATGATAAAAGAGAAAGAATAAAAAGAGGTAGTAAAGAAAGAATGCGTAAGCCTGGTAGTAAAGGAGCACCTACAAAAGAAGCTTTAAAAAACTCTCAAGCTATGTACGGTATGCAATACATGAAAGCTGAAAATGGTATGCAATTCACAAATTTACCTGAAGGAATTTCATCTTCTATGTATGGGCTAGGGTTTAACCCTCAATCAATGCCTGGTATGGAGCCTGGTGCTTACTCTAATATGGATAGAAGTATGTCTTCACCTATAAGAGGTGTGCAAGGACAGTACGAAGGTAGGAAGACTACGCCGCCAAGAGCTCAAGAAGGTGTAGTTAACTATAACATGCCTGCAACAGGACCATACTCTAATCCTATGGGGCAAATGTATAGCGGTAATCAGGATTTAGGAGGAGGATCTTTTGATAGACAAATAGGTTTTATGAATGATCAAGGAGTTCAAAATATGTATCCTGAGTATCAAAATCAAGTAGGAGCTATGTACGGAATGTCTAGACCAAAACAAAATCCTATTAATTTATCTCAAGCAGGAATGCCTAACATTGCTGTTCCAAATACACCTCAATCTTTTAGAGAATATAGCAATCCAGTTCCAATGCAAAATTTTGGAGTAGGAGATGGTATGTCTACAAGCAGATACAATCCAAACGGAGACAATGAAATAAATCTTTCTCAATTAGGTAGGCCAACTGAGTACCCTACTACATTAGACAGTATAGGATTACAAAGTATCCCTATTCCTGAGCAAAATTTACAATTAAGAAGACAAGAAGGTTCACCGCCTCCAAGAACTTACCCTACACCTCCAAGAGATGGGTTTGATTTTAAAAGTATGATGCCTTATGCATCTTCTATGTATAATGTAGGTGCAGGTATAGCAGGACTAATAAATCCTGCAGAAGGAATGAAAGCTTCAGACTATCAATTAGACGGTAGAATGAGAGCTAACAAAATAGATCCTTACTCTCAAATATCTCCTTCTTTACAAATAGCTGCAACCGCTATAGGTTCAGAAAGAGATCCAGTAAGAAGACAAGCAATGGCGTCTAGTATGGCACCTAATGTAGCGCAACAATTTTCTAGAACTAGTTATTTAAATAATCAGTTAGAAAATGAAGCTCAAAGATATAATTTAGGTATAGATAAATACAATAAAGGAGTACAAGGCCAAGTTGATAAATTTAATATGGGATTAGAAGCTATGCCTTATCAAATGATACAGCAAGGGTTAGGGCAAGCAGCTAACACGTCAATAGCAATGGATAGGAACAATATGCTTAGAGATTTATCTCAAACAGCAAGATTTGACGAAGGAAACTTTAACTTTAACTATGGTTATGGTAACACTAGACCAGGACAAATAAGAAATAGGTAATAATTATGGCAGTAAGAGGACTAACAGGATTAATGATGGCAGGGCCTATGGAGCAAACAGAGTTTTCTCCGTATCCATACCAAGAAGTGTTACAAAGAAATCAATCTAAAGAACAATTGTATGACGCAACCGCGCAGTCTAACATTGCATTTATGGATGAAATGGATTTGTATTCTACTATACCTGGTACAAAAGATGAAGCTGAAATGCTTACAAAACCATATTTAGATCGTATGAATGAGTTGTATGATGCATCAGGAGGAGACTTGTCACAAATGGCAGCCCCAATGCAACAACTAACATACGAATACTATACAGGAATGTCTGATGCAGGTAAAAGATTAAAAGGAGCTGGGGCAGCGTATAAAGCACAACAAGCATCTTTACAAAAAGGAGTAGAAGAAGGTACTTATACACAAGAAAGAGCAGGTGCAATACTTTCAAGTCAAACTCAAAACTTTAATAAAAATCTAGAAGCATTTAAGTCTGGAGAAATAGATGTAATGCCTCAAGGAGCTGAATTTACAGGGTCACCTGTAGCTACTCCTGATATAACAGATGACATGTTTAAAATACAAGAGATGATAAATAAAAATCAAATCTCTAGTGTAAATATGGAACCTATATTTGGGCCTGACGGACAATCTATTGTAGGATACAAAGATGTAATTACAAAAAGAGAGTACACAACAGGAGAAGGAGCTAGAGAGCTTACAAATAGATTCTTAAACGCAATGCCTGAGTATTCAGAGTGGGCAAATGAAGCTTATGATTTAGGATTAGTAGAAAATTATAACAGAGATGTGCACGGAAGTGCATTTGATTTGTACGCACAAAAAGATCCTACAGTAATGCCTTTGTCTGAAGATCCTGGAATGGCAAATATGCAAATGCAAATGGCAGGCGTAGAAACTCCTGAAGAGTACAATGAAGTTATGGGGCTGAAACAAAACATGGTCCGTCAACAAATTGCAGAAGTAGGAGAAGAGCAAGCTGGAGCTAGTCAATTTAGAACAATGCAAAGAGAAGCAATGTTAGATGATATTGCGGCAGGTTCTGGAATAAGTGAGGTAGATAGAATTTCATTAACAAGCGCAGGAACTGATACAAATGATAGTACAGTAGGATATAATATTGGCGTAGGTGATTCTTATACTACACAGCAAATACCGCTAGGAGACGCTACAGGTAGAGTAACTAATTTAGAAGACTATCAAGCTGAAGTAGGAAACAAACAAGCTAGGTATGCAGATTTACAAAATAAATTAGAGCAAGGAAACGTAAGCCCTGAAGAAACGCAAGCGTTTACTGATGAAATGACTGCAATACAAACAGATTTAGATAATCTTTCTAAACTAGAATTCCCGCTACAGACAGGAAATTTAAAAGATAAAACTATTGAAGAAAATATAAAAGATTATAGTAAATTTGGAAGTGTAATAGGACAAAATGCAATGCAAAGATTATCTCCCGAAACTAGAGAGTTTTATAATTCATTTAATGAAAGAGCACAGTTTTCTGAAGATGATATTGCAGGACACGCGGCTTTACACACACACTTTAACACAATTAAAAATTATTTAGATCAATACAGTGATGTAGATTTAGATAGATTAATAGAAAATTATAGTGAAGGTGGTGTTGAACAGTTATTAGGACAAACAATACCTGGAGATGTGTTAAGGTTGTATAAAGATTATGCAAATAAATTTGAGCGTTTTGAAAATATAACAGATGTAGATAGACAGTTTACATATCACCAACCTTCTGCAGACACAGACAACAATGAGTTTGTTAGAACGCAAAGAAGAAGTAGTGATTTCTTAACTAATCAAGGAGGGCCTTACATGGATGTGCTACAACCTGATGCAGGTTCTGTACAAGAACTTTATGCAGATGCTTTTGAAACTATTAGAAGCGGAATATCTGGAGAAATTGTAGATGCTGATGGTGTAACAAAAACTTCTAGTTGGGCCCCACAGTTGTATGTAGGTGAAGGATTGTTTGAAGGTAAACCATACTTTGTGTTAGACCCTAAGTTTTATAAAGTAGGAAACCAACAACCGCAACCTATACCTTTCTCTATGCTTAACAATAAAGCATCTTTTATGGGTCAAAATGTAGGTGATTACATGAATCAATTAGATAAAATGATTATAACTATGGACAATGAAAAGTCTATGAGCGCTTATAATTCTTTATCAGATCAATATATATTTGAAGGACGACAATTGTACACTAATCCAGACGAAGCTGCTAAACAAGGTATGACAGTTGATGCAGCTAGAGAAATGGGAGCGCAAAGAGTTACGCAAGGTGTAGGAATGCAATTAAATGCGAAGTACTTACCAACGCTTCAAGCGTCAGGTATAGAAACTGCAACATCTAGT
>TARA_R110000796_G_scaffold21226_2_pt1 | contig 13219 bp, 10 predicted proteins | sample TARA_R110000796 | Tara Oceans TARA_R110000796 (sample SAMEA4397815) | marine metagenome | biome: Polar Biome; feature: [SRF] surface water layer (ENVO:00010504); material: water (ENVO:00002006), including particulate matter (ENVO:01000060) such as... | depth 5 m | reverse complement strand
TTGTGCATCCAGAGGACAAGGAAATGGTGACAAATCATGTGCAATGTTCTTTGGAGGAAAAAAAATTTCCGGATCTATTACATCGAATCATGTTAAGGGATGGAACGGTGAAAAATATTCAGCTATTGGCAGAAATTATAACGAATGACGCAGGTGATGTAATTGAGTTGGTGGGCACATGCCAGGATGTAACGGAACAGCGGATGGCGGAAATAAAATTTCGGGGTCTGTTGGAATCGGCTCCCGATGCCATGGTGATAGTCAATGAAGCTGGGAACATTCATATGATCAACAAGCAGGCGGAAAAGTTATTCGGGTACAGCGCCCAGGAATTAACAGGTGAATCCGTAGAAATTCTCATACCTGAAGCCTATAGCGCCAAACATCTTGGCCATAGGTCAGATTTCTTGGCCAACCCCAAAGCACGGCATATGGGGGAGGGAAAAGAATTGTTCGCAATAAATAAAAAAGGAAAATCAATCCCTATACAAATAAGTCTGAGCCCCCTTAAAACGGAAGAAGGGGTATTGGTATCGGCGGCCATAAGGGATATTACCTCCCAAAAAATAGCAGAGAAAAAAATATTGAAGGCCAAGGAAGAGTTAGAGGTCTTTGCTAAAAAATTGGTTGCCCAAAACACGAAACTGGCAGATTTTACCCAGATAACCTCACACAATTTAAGAGCTCCGGTGAGCAACCTGAATTCTCTTTTAGGGTTTTATAAACTTGTCCAAAGTGAGGAGGAGCGTGTGGATCTGTTCCAAAAATTGGAAAGCGTTGTCAATCATCTTACGTTAACACTCAATACTTTGGTAGAGGCTTTAAACATAAGGAAAGATAATAATGAGGATAAGCTGGAGAAAATTGAATTTCATTCGCTGATGGTTAAAACACAGGAAATACTTTCTGGCGAAATTATGAGAACTGGAGCCGTAATTAAAAGCGATTTTTCAAAACTACCCGATATTGCCTACAATAAAATTTATTTAGAAAGTATTTTTCTTAACTTGGTTGGAAATGCCCTAAAATACAGGAGTGCGGATAGAGTACCTGAAATATATGTATCATCTGGAATTGAAAATGGTAAAAAATTCTTGAAGGTTACTGATAATGGGCAAGGAATAAATTTAAAAAGGCATGGCCATAAATTGTTTGGTTTGAACAAGGTTTTTCATAGGCATCCCGATGCCAGGGGAATTGGTTTGTTCATGACCAAAACGCAAGTCGAAGCGCATGGCGGGTCTATTTCGGCTGAAAGTGAAGTAAATGTGGGTACCACCTTTAATATTAATTTTAATTAGATAGTAAATGAGTAGTTCTTTAAAAGTTTGTATTGTTGATGACGACGATATATATCAATTTACCATGGTCAAGACCATGAAATCACTTAATTTGACCGATAAGATTATGGTTTTTTCGGATGGTGAAGAGGCTTTGGATTTTATGTTGGATAATCTACACAATGATAAGGAGCTTCCGGATGTGATTTTTTTGGATATAGATATGCCTATCATGGACGGATTTCAATTCATGGAGGAATATGTAAAGATAAAGCCAAAACTGGGAAAGAAAATAACGATTTATATGGTCTCCTCATCTGTAGACCCTGTGGATATTGAGAGGGCAAAGAAAATAAGCGAAATCACCGATTATATTGTTAAGCCAATTACCCACGATCAGCTAAAGCATATTGTAGGAGAATTGAGACTTAATGAGTAGTTCTAAGTTGGCCTGTGGTAGCGTTTAAAGCACAAAGGAATCAAATATATATTGTAGTTCCTGTTCTGGCTCTATACAGAGACCGGAGTGGGTTTCGGAACTTTGTATAATAGTACTTCTAGAGGCTGTTAGCCACCTAAACCTGTCCGATAATTCCAATTCGCCAATGGTGCCTCCTTTTGGAGATCCAATGCAGATGTCTTGCCAAGCTTTTAAATAGTTATTCAAGGTATCGAAGTCGATTTCACAAGAAAAGGTGGCCAACTTTTTCTTGCAGATATGAAATTTTACCCTGAGAAATTTTTTCCTTTTTGAGAACAGTATAACGCCCACGTTAAAGAATTCTTCCCGTTCCACTTTGGGAACAATTCTAATAATGGCATATTCATATTTAACTCTATCTTGCATCTTCAGATTCTTTTACTAACAATTGAATCATAGAAAGTTTGGCATTTAAATATTCTATGTAGGCCGATCTCATTTCTTCTGGGGTCAAGGTATCCGATTCGCTCTGCAACCAGTCATCAGGTATTGTTGCTATAATTTCTTCAAACTTGTTGCTTTCGATCGATTGTTTTATTTCATGGGCGGCTTCAGCTAATCTAGTGGCCCTGGATAGAAGTACGTGGTCTTTTATAAGTGGAAAAGTTCTGCTAAGATGGTTTTTCCATGTGTCCCAATTATGGTGAAAATAAAAACTTGCGCCATGGTCTATGACCCACAATTCCTTATTCCAATGTAATAGGTTGGTGTTTTTGGCAGTACGGTCTATATTGCTGATTAGGCTATCCAATAATACCACTTTTGAAGCAGTCATTTCATCAATTCTGGATACCAAGGGATCATAGGTAATGGCACTGGATAAAAAATGTAGCCCTAGATTTAGGCCTACGCTAAATTTTAGAAGGTCCTGAATTTCCTCATCTGGCTCTGTCTTGCTAAAGGAATCATCGAGGTTCATGAACACCATTTCAGGAACCTTTAGTCCTATGGCCCGGGCAAGTTCGCCACCGATAAGTTCTGCAATCAGCGCTTTTTTTCCTTGTCCGGCACCCCTGAACTTTAAAACGTAAAGGAATCCGTCATCGGCCTTTACAATTGCGGGAAGGGAGCCTCCCTCGCGCAAGGGCTTTATATATTGGACGACATCCACTGTCCTGATTTCAATTTTGCTCATATAGTAAAATTTACTCACCAAGTGAGATTTAATTGCTCTTTCGCTTGCCCGTTGCGTTCGGTCAGGCTTCGAATTGTTATCGGAAGTTTTCTTCCGATGCCTCATGGGCCTGCCTTTTTCGGCCAGACCGGTCTACCTTCAGGTAATTGACTTAAAAATAATTGCTGGAGCCTTTAAAGTATTCATTTTCAGCTAATGAATTTCAATTATTCGGAAGCTCCAGAATAGGGTTTTTAATAAAAAGCATCTTGCTTGTCGCCGATGCCAATTTACTATTACTGCATAAGCCAGCGTTTAAATATTTTACGGAAATCCACCCTCCCTTGAGGCAATGGTCGGTCTCCGCATTAGTGATTGCAGCGGCATCCTTTTTTATGTCATTGGGGGAAATTGGTGCCGGCAAAATGTCCGGGGCATAAAAAAGATATAGCGGAAAGCACGGCCACTTTATGTTTTTATATAAAGTGGCAATGCCCCACCAATTAATTATAGTACGTTGTCCTTAATTTCTTCTACTACTTCAGGATTTAGCAGTGTACTGGTATCTCCCAAATTGTTCATGTCCCTGCTGGCAATTTTGCGCAGTATACGCCTCATAATCTTGCCGGAACGGGTCTTTGGCAGGCCAGAGGTAAACTGTATCTTATCCAGTTTGGCAATTGGGCCAATGTGCTCGGTAATGATCTGGTTAATTTCGATCCTTAAATTATCGTGGTTACGGGATTCCCCTGTTTCCTTCAATATTACATAGCCATATAGTGCATTGCCCTTAATATCGTGCGGGAAACCTACAATGGCCGATTCTGCCACTGCCGGGTGCTCGTTTATGGCATCCTCTATTGGAGCCGTGCCCAAGTTGTGGCCAGATACGATAATTACGTCATCTACGCGACCGGTAATTCTGTAGTATCCTACTTCGTCCCTTAGGGCACCATCCCCGGAAAAGTATTTGTTGGGAAAGGCAGAGAAATAGGTGTCTTTATATCTATCATGATCGCCCCAAATGGTCCTTGCCATTCCTGGCCAAGGGAATTTTATACAGAGTCGGCCTTCTACTTGGTTGCCTTTGAGTTCCTTGCCCTGCTCGTCCATCAATGCCGGTTGTATCCCTATAAAGGGGAGGGTTGCATAGGTTGGTTTAGTAGGGGTAACATAAGGAATGGGCGTTATCATTATGCCTCCTGTTTCTGTTTGCCACCAAGTATCCACAATTGGACTGTTCTTTTTTCCAATAACGTCGTTGTACCAATGCCAAGCCTCTTCGTTGATGGGTTCCCCAACGGAGCCCAAGACTTTTAGCGAGGACAGATCATGGTTTTCGGCAAAGGCTATATTTTGCTTTGCCAGGGCGCGGATGGCTGTAGGAGCAGTATAAAATTGGTTTACTTTGTGTTTTTCCACAATTTCCCAAAACCTTCCGAAATCCGGATAGCTGGGCACCCCTTCGAACATGAGGGTGGTGGCGCCATTGGCCAAGGGGCCGTAAACAATATAGCTATGTCCGGTAACCCAACCAATATCCGCAGTACACCAGTAGACATCGTTTTCCGTATATTGAAAAACATTCTTAAAAGTATAGGCGGTATACACTAAATAGCCTGCGGTAGTATGTACCATTCCCTTGGGCTTTCCGGTAGAACCGGAGGTATACAAAATGAACAAAGGATCCTCTGCGTTCATTATTTCCGGGACACAATCCAAATAGGCATTTTCCAATAAGGGCTGTAGCCACTTGTCACGCCCTTCCTTCATATTTATTTTTGCGTTGGTACGTTTTACGACCAAAACCGTTTTAACTCCAGGGCAATCTTCCAAACTTTCGTCTACAATTCCTTTCAGGTCAATAGATTTGGAACCTCTATAGGAGCCATCTGAGGTTATTAGCAATTTACAATCACTGTCGTTGATACGGGTAGCCAGGGCAGTGGATGAAAAACCAGCGAACACCACGGAGTGTATCGCACCTATCCTGGCACAGGCCAAGAGGGCAATAGACAATTCCGGGATCATGGGTAGGTATATACAGACCCGATCCCCTTTTTTAACACCTTGATCCTTTAATACGTTGGCCAGTTGACAAACGCGCTGGTGAAGCTGACGGTAAGTAATATGTTGAGCTTCCTCCTCCGGATTATTGGGCTCAAAAATAATGGCCGTTTTTTCTCCCCTGGCGAGTAGGTGCCTATCTATACAATTTTCGGTGATATTTAATTGTGCCCCTTCGAACCATTTAATTTCAGGTTTTTCGAAATCCCAACTTAAAACGTTGTCCCACTTTTTTCTCCATAAAAAATGCTCTTCGGCCACTTCTCCCCAGAAATTTTCTGGTTCGCGAACCGATTTTCGATAAACCTGATAGTACTCTTCTAAATGCTTAATGTGATAATTGCTCATCGTATTTTTAAAATTTCTATAAATTTATATAAATCATCCATAAAAGGAAGGTTTCCTAATATGAATTTAATATTGAAATGCCAATTTTATGAGAATGTGTTAAAACCTTAGCAAGGAGATAAGAGGTTTGTTCCATTCCCTGTTCAAAGTAGACAATTACTTCTAATTGATCTGCATTTTATTTAAACCATCAACATTTTGGTCCAGCTACTTGGATTAGTGGTCCACAGCCTCTCCTGCACCACTGGGAATCCTAATGTTCTCCACTATTTCCTGCACGTTTTCCGGGGGTTCGGGAGTAAACCTATTAATGACCAGTGCAACAATAAAATTGACGATCATGGCCACGGTTCCAAATCCTTCCGGGGATATGCCAAACCACCACTCCGACTTATCGGGAATTTCGCCCAACCAGCCCAATTTAAATTTGGCCATATAGAACAGCATTAGACTTATTCCTACTACCATACCTCCAATGGCGCCTTCCTTGTTCATTTTTTTGTAAAAAATGCCTAGGACAATGGCAGGGAAAAAGGAGGCTGCCGCCAGTCCAAAGGCAAGGGCAACTACGGCCGCCACAAATCCAGGGGGGTTAATTCCAAAATACCCTGCAATAACCACAGCAACTGTTGCTGCACCCCTCGCCGCCCATAGCTCCCCTTTTTCGGAGATATTGGGTTTAAATACTTTTTTGATCAGGTCATGGGAAACTGAGGCCGAGATAACCAATAACAATCCTGCTGCAGTACTTAGGGCAGCAGCCAAACCGCCAGCGGCCACCAAGGCAATTACCCAGGCCGGCAGGTTGGCAATTTCTGGATTGGCCAGCACCATAATATCGTTGTCTACGGTTAATTCGTTCTTATCCTTGTCGGCTACATATTGAATAATTCCATCCTTATTTTTGTCGTCGAAGGTCAATAATCCTGTTTCCTCCCAGTTTTTAAACCAAACGGGCATTAGGCTGTATTTTTCGTTGCTTACGGTATCTATCAAATTTATTTTCGCGAAAACCGAAACTGCGGGAGCCGTGGTGTACAGGATGGCGATAAGTAACAAGGCCAGTCCGGCCGATTTGCGCGCATCCTTGACCCTTTTTACGGTAAAGAACCTTACTATTACGTGGGGTAATCCTGCCGTACCTACCATAAGGGCCAAGGTAATGGCAAAGACATCGATGACCGATTTTGTACCGTCCGTATATTCGGCAAAGCCCAATTCTGTGGATAGCCCGTTTAACCGATCCATTAAAAAGGTTCCCGAACCATCATTAAGGGTAGAACCCATTCCCAGTTGCGGGATAGGGTTGCCCGTCATTTGAAAGGAAATAAAAATGGCAGGGACCATAAAGGCGAATATTAGCACACAATATTGGGCCACCTGTGTATAGGTAATTCCTTTCATACCCCCTAAGACAGCATAAAAGAGTACGATGACCATTCCAATGATCACCCCAGTATTGATGTCTACCTGTAAAAACCTAGAGAAGACCACACCAACACCCCGCATTTGTCCGGCCACATAGGTAAAGGAAACAATCAATGCGCAGAACACGGCCACCATACGGGCGGTATTGGAATAATAGCGGTCCCCTATAAAATCTGGGACCGTAAATTTTCCAAATTTTCGTAAATAGGGGGCGAGGAGTAGGGCCAGGAGCACATAGCCTCCCGTCCAGCCCATTAGGTAAACCGAGCCATCATAACCTGCAAAGGCAATAATTCCGGCCATGGAGATAAAGGAAGCTGCCGACATCCAGTCGGCCGCAGTGGCCATTCCGTTTGCCAAGGGGGAAACCCCACCACCGGCTACATAAAATTCCTTGGTTGATCCTGCTCTGGACCAAATGGCTATTCCTATATACAGGGCAAAGGTGATTCCTACAAGGAGGTACGTCCAGACTTGAACACTCATATTTTAAGTTTTTTGGTTGATATTTTGGATTGTGTTTTTGACCAATTGGGTGGTAGGCCCAAAGGATTTTGGTATTTATAAGCCGTTTTGGAAAATTCAAAGAGGCTATTCGTTGTAACCATACTTTTTGTCCAACTTGTTCATAAGGCGTACATAAACGAATATTAGGATCACAAAAACGTAGATAGACCCTTGTTGCGCAAACCAAAACCCCAATTTAAATCCACCAATTTTTATAGTGTTCAGGGTATCCTTAAATAATATTCCGGCCCCGAAGGAAACGGCAAACCATATGGCTAAAAGAATAAATAAATAACGGACATTTTCTTTCCAATAGGCGGTTGCCTTTTTTTGTTTCTCGCTCATTATAGTTTTGGTTTTGTAAAGAGGTAATATTTATGTAACCAAGATAAGGTTTTGATTTAATATACCAAACGATATGTTTTAGGCCGGTATATAAATAACACCGCCAAAGGAATCCCTTTTGGCCCCCGTAACGGAACTGAGGCAATTAATTTTGTGTTCTTCCCGCAAGACTCCCATAAGTGCAAATACCAGGGCTTCTTTAAATTCGATCAAGGTTCTTGAGGGGGCAACCACTTTGGTTTCCTCCCCAAGTTTCTCCTGTAAACAATCCATAAGGAAGGTGTTTAGGGTGCCACCACCGGTAACAAATAAGCTCTTATTTGTTTTATTCCCATGCCCCTTTACTTGAATTGCTATTTGTTCGCATATATGATGAACTGCCGTATGCAGCAAATTTTCAATACTGTCCTTGGTAGCTTCAACAATGGGAACTACTTTTTCCACAAACCATTCGAATCCAATGGACTTTGGAAAGGGCAATTTATAAAATTCCAGGTCGTTGAGTTGGTCCAACATGCTCTGGTTTATCTTTCCTGTCTTTGCCAAGGAACCCCCCTTGTCATAATCGAGGTCTATTTTTTTGGTAATATGATTGAGGATCATATTGGCCAGGCCTATGTCATAGGCCAATCTTTTGCCATCTTGTTCGAAGGAAATATTGCTAATTCCGCCTAGATTTAGACAGTAATCGTATTCACCAAAAAAAAGCTGATCCCCTATAGGTACCAAGGGGGCACCTTGTCCGCCCAAAGCCACGTCGTTGGTCCTGAAATCGCAAATTACTTTTGTGGCGCTCTCATTGGCCAAATGCTGTCCAGAACCTATTTGGAAGGTGAGTCCGTTTTGTGGCTGATGATGGCTAGTATGGCCATGGCTGGCAATAAAGTCGACTTCCAGGGTATGGGCTTCAATAAAATCCTTGGTCTTTAGCCCTAGCCAGCTGCCATAGGAATTATGGAATTGTAGCAATTGGTCTGCGGGAAGGTAAATGGAGTTTTTAAGTTTTGTCTGCATTTCTTCGCTATAGGAAATACTTTGCGTTTGTTTAATCTCGAAATCCCAACCCGTGGGGGTTTCCCATATATGGCAGTAAGCCAGGTCCAATCCGTCCAAAGAGGTTCCTGACATTAGCCCGATGACTTTATATGTTTTCATTTTTAACTATTGATGTTGTAATGATTAATAAGGTTGGCCTGGATCTATTCTGACAATATAAAAATTATCGAAATGGGTTTATGGTCATCGTTGGTCACTTCCTGTAATTGGTGTAATTGAAGTCCGGCTTTTTTAAATGCGGACATCCATGATTCGAAGGTACGGGCATACCAAGAATGGCCATCGGAGAAATTACCCGGTAGGCCTTTCCAGGAATCGTTGATCCATTGGCTCTTGTACTCCAAATTATTTTGCAGTAAGAAGTAGGGGTGAAGGGTCTGTATGGCGATATACCCATTTTCGGATAGCGATTTTTTTACTAGCTTTAGAAGTTGGCTCAGCCCTTCCCTTTGATAAAGACAAAAGTTGAATACAGCCGCATCAAAAGGGGATTCAGGGATGGGTTTTCCCAATATAATATCTTCGTAGGACATTTGATAATAGGTGCCATCGCCTTTGATTTTGGCATTTTCCAATAATTCGGGAATGGCATCCAGGCCCACCACAAATTTACCCATGGTGCCAAGACTTCTAGTGAGCCATCCCTCCCCGCAGCCAACATCCAAAATTTTGATGGCAGGAGAATTGCCAATAAGATCCAATATAGCCTTATTGGTGAATTTTCTGGATTCGATATCGGCATTGTCGATTACCTTGATCCATTCAAGGGCATTTTTATTCCAGGATTTGATAATGTCGTTCTCCATTGTCTTTAAGACTCTTTTAGATTAATGGTAACAGGTAATGTCCCTTTAGCTGTGATTTTGCCCCTGAAATGGGCCAGGGCATTATCTTGAAACTCTATGAAATTTTGATATCCCAATACCACTGCTTTGGCGGTCTTATACTCAATGAGGTTAAGTACATAAGGGTTTCCAAACACATATAACATAACCTTCTTTGTTTTTAACAAGTGCTGCATCTGCTCCAATTCCTCAGTTTTAAGGTCAAAATTATTCTGCGGCTTAACTTTTGGAGGATATAGGGCTATTAAAACATTATCCTCATTTTTTGGTCCCTTAGCAGCAATCTTGGAGGCGGTTTCCAAAAACGTTTTATTGGTCGGTTCCCCTAAGGAGAGGCAATTAAAGCCTTCTCTTTTAAAGTCGCTAATAATCTTATCGCTCCCTGTCAATAAAGTAAGGCTTTCCTCGGCCAGCTGTTTGTTTAAAGAGGACTGTTCCTCTTTGTTTGTGTTTGGTAGGGTATAGGTGGCAAAGGCTTGATCCTTTAATTTCCATACCCGTTTAAAACGTTCTTCTATTTCGCCTGGGTCTGCATTTCCCATTATTTTTTGAATGCCTTCCTCAGTATTCTCTGCAAAACAAAGGATATCATTTCCTGCATCAAAGGCACGCCATTCAAGTTCCCCTTTTTCCGGAAACATTTTACTAACGCTATGCATGTTCAAGGCATCTGATATAACCACGCCATTAAAATTGAGTTCCTGACGAAGGAGGCCTGTAATAATTGTTTTGGAAATTGTGGCCGGAGTACCCTCGCCATTATCCAAAGAGGGTACGGATAAATGACCCACCATAACGCTATCCACTCCATTTCTTATCGTTTCCCTAAAGGGATAAAGTTCGTTCTCGATTAGGGCTTCCTTGGATTTTGTGATAATCGGCAAGCCAAGATGTGAATCCGTAGCCGTATCTCCGTGTCCTGGAAAATGTTTGATGCAGCTTAAAACGCCAACACTCTGTGTGCCTTTTATAAAAGCTTTGGCTTTTTTGGTGACATTCAATTTATCTTCCCCAAATGATCTGTAGCCAATTACGGGATTGTTGGGATTGTTATTAATATCCACTACGGGTGCAAGATTCCAATGAATTCCTGTCTCTCTGCAGTCCATGGCTATTTGCCTTCCCACCTTAAAAATTAAATCCTCCTTGTTCTGTATGGCTCCTAAGGTGATGGCATAGGGATATTGCGGTGTGTTTTCTATCCGCATGGCCAAGCCCCATTCGGCATCAATGCTGATAAGCAACGGATATTTTGCCGCATTTTGGTATCGACGGATAAGGTTCTTCAGAGTGGTTAGGCTTTGTTCATTGTAAACAATTTTCTTTTTTCCTTCAAAATTGGTTGCGGCACTTGCCCTACTGTGAAAGAAACAGAGGCCGCCTACATGGTATTTGCCAATGAGTTTTTCCAATCCTTGTATTTCTTCTTCGGTATCATTGATAAAGGCCGCGGGCATAAACAATTGGCCAACTTTTTCGTTTAGGGCAAGCTGGGTAGAGGCGGTGTTATAGGGTGCAATTTTAAACATCATCGGTATTGGTTTTTTTACCGTAATCGGCAGGATATTTAATAAATTTTAAAAGGAAAAACGCGGGCAGGGCAGCTATGACCACCCAGACAAAAAAGCCTCCATATCCGAGCCATTCCTGTATATAGCCACTTGCCATTCCTGGCAGCATCATTCCCAAGGCCATAAAACCGGTGGCTATGGCATAATGTGAAGTTTTTGATATTCCCTCGGCAATATAGATCAAGAAGATCAGAAAGGCGGCAAAGCCAAAGCCATAACCAAACTGTTCCAAAACCACTGTTGCCACAACTGCCACTATGCTAGTTGTTTTTGTCAAGGCCAAAAAGGCGTACATGGCATTGGGCAGATTAAGGGACAAGACCATGGGAAGCATCCATTTTTTTAATCCGTCCTTGGAAATTAGGATGCCACCAAGTATGCCTCCCAACGATAACATAATTACTCCCACTGTTCCGTAAATGGTTCCTACCGCCTCGGTGGAATATTCCAATCCGCCCGCTGAGGTTTTGTCCAACAAAAAGGGTGCGGCCATTTTTACCAATTGGGATTCCCCGAGGCGGTAACTTAAAATAAAGGCCAGGGCGATTCCTATATTTGGCTTCTTAAAGAAGGAAATAAATACGTCCAAAAATCCCTCAGGTTTTACTTGAACAATGGCTTCGGACGTTTCATATTTTGGAGTGACAAAAAAGTTGGCAATGGTCAATGCCAACATTAAAATGGCAGCGGCGATCATGGTGACAGACCATGCTTTTGTGTTGTCCCCATAATAGTTTTCCAGAAATCCTGCGAGGATAACAATGAGTCCTTGACCGGTGATCATGGCCAGGCGATAGAAGGTACTTCGCATGCCCACAAAGAAGGCCTGTTTTTTTTCTGTCAGGCCCAACATGTAATATCCATCCGATGCAATATCGTTGGTTGCGGAAGCAAAAGCTGCCATCCAAAAACAGGCCAAAGTGGTGGTAAAAAATATGGATGTCGGCACGGTTAAACCCACTCCCAGGATAGCAAGAGAAATAATTAGCTGCATGCTCAAAAACCATTTTCTTTTGGTGCCATTGAGATCCACAAACGGACTCCAAAGGGGTTTTAATACCCACGGAAGGTATAACCAGCTCGTGTACAAACCAATATCTGAATTACTGATACCCAGTTTTTTATACATTATTACCGAAACTGTAACTACAAGTACGTATGGAATGCCTTGTGTAAAGTATAAAACAGGAACCCACGCCCATGCCCACTTGTCTTTTTGAATCATTTTACCTGCTTTTTATGTTCTAAAATTAATTTTTATATTGTTGTTCATGAAGATATCAAATCTTCTTTGACTTTAATTTAGACTGATGATTTTGGGTCTACTTTCCTGACCAAAATTATTTATAAATGTTAAGGCCAAAAGTTTTCGTCCCTTGAATCCCGAACGGTCAAAACTAAAATTACCGGACTCCGGTAAAGGAATTTTTGCGACTAATTTATCTGAATTTTCCAGGTTCAATTTTGATTCTTTTTTGGCTACATACACCAAAGCATATCTTAAATTTTGTCTTTCTATTGATGGAATACTGAAATGTAAATGACCATCTTTTTCTTGAAATTGTGTTTCAATAATTTCACTCTGAAATGCATTTTTTTGTAAAGGCGAAGTAGGGGGCAAAGCAATATTTTGGTAGTATTTTTTCTTCAATATTTTTAGCACATCCTCTTTGTTTGACATTAAGGATTTGGCACTAAAAAACACATTACCGATTACATTGTTAGTTTCTCTGGCGAAGCTTAATTGGTTAGGAAGTTCTTTTTTCCTATCCCACGCCTTGTCACTGTTGTTTCTAATTTTGTAGGGTCCGTTGCCAATATATAGGTTGGTATTAATACTGTTTTTGGACCACCAGTCCACTATCTTTTTGTGGGATGCTACGGGTAGATCCATGCTCCAATATACTTGGGGTACCAAATAGTCTATCCAACCCATTTTCATCCATAATAACGGATCGGCGTATAGGTCCTCATAGGTGGTTTGCCCGGCTTTGGTGTACGATCCAAGAGGATCGGTGCTGTTGTTTTTCCATACTCCGAACGGACTTATACCGAACTGTACCCAAGGTTTTTTGGTTTTTATGGTGTTGTGTACCTTCTTAACCAAACTATCTATATTGCTTCTTCTCCAATCTTCCAAGGATTGCCGTGGTTGGGCGTATTTGGAATAGGCATCA
>TARA_R110000796_G_scaffold153583_3_pt1 | contig 13247 bp, 15 predicted proteins | sample TARA_R110000796 | Tara Oceans TARA_R110000796 (sample SAMEA4397815) | marine metagenome | biome: Polar Biome; feature: [SRF] surface water layer (ENVO:00010504); material: water (ENVO:00002006), including particulate matter (ENVO:01000060) such as... | depth 5 m | reverse complement strand
ATATTGTTTCAATTGCTCAACGTATAATTCAAATTTAGAAGTTGTGAACCCACTTTTTAAGTCGTGAGTTGCTTTCTTACAAATAGCTTGAGATTCCTCATGTTGTGAAAGTCCTTTTGCTAAATCGCTTAGTCTTTCATATAGACCGAATTTTTCAATAATATTAATTCTCATTTTATTGTCTTTATTTTTCTTTGTTTATTTAATCATTCTATTCAGTAAAGTTTGTTGATGTGTTATTTCCTGTAGGCCAAACATCTTTTTTTACTTTAATATTTCGACCTGCTGAATCTGTAGCATCTCCCTTTTCTGAAACTATATAAAGGTTTTGTTTTAAGTTTTCCAGTCTATCACCTGCAAATATTTCAGTATCAGATTTAAACATAGGGTAACTTGCTTGTACTTCTATTGGAAAGGTAATCATAATTTCCTTTTTATCAGATAGTCCAAATTGTACCAATCTTTCTTTATTTAAGTCTGGTGGAATTGCAAAGTAACAAGGTACTTTAACACTAAACACATCTACATAGAAATATACATTCTTATATAGATTAGAAAATACACTATTAATGCACTTAAAAATATCTACAATTGAATCTACATGTATAGTAACTTCAAATGCTAATTTGAATGGTGCTTCTGTAAACTCTGCATTATATTCCTTTACTTCATTATCTGAAGTTTGTTTGATAAAGTTTGCCCTCTTAAATTTATTTACTAAATATTCTTCTTCTAGTGTAATTCCAGTTAAGTTTAGTGTTGCTCTTGGAAATTTCTCATAAAGACCTGTTGCTTTTCCCTCAGATTTCAATTCATCAGAATTAAGAAATATATCACTCATGAATCTTTCAGAACCTGCTATTGTGAAATATGCAGGGACATCTACTTTAGTTTTTACATTATCTATGACATTGTTCCAGAATATCCTATCATCTAATGCATGTAGCGCTCCAACTATTATGTTTCTGAATAGTACATCATCCTTATTCTGATAATTATTGTAAGTTTCCATATGCTATTTACTTAACATGGATTTATGTCTAATTCGCTGAATCCTGCTACTTTATTTACAGAATAAACATAATCAAACATTTCTTTCGGTAATTCACTATGGTTTATAACAAATACGGTCAAATCTAATTCATCTACAATGTTTCTAATTAGTGTTAACATTTCATAGACTCCGTAACTATCAATTGAAGCAAGTATTTCATCTAAGAATAACAAGTTAATGTTAGGATAGTTTCTTTTCATTATGTGAATTAAAGATATAAGTACCGCGAAATCTGCTTTCTTTCTCTCTCCGGTACTTAATGTTTTAGCATTGATTTCTTCACCTATTGATAATAACCTACTGTTAAACTTCTCGTCAATCTCAATCTTGTATGGGAAATGTAATTTCTTACTAATCTCATTGATGGATTTGTTGAAACTAGGCAAGAAGTTTCTCATTATCTGTAATTTAACACCATCTTCACCAAATACCTTACTTAGTTCATTATAAAGGTATTCATTCTTCTTTTTATCCTCTATTGTTGTTAATATTTCATCTATGTTCTTAATAGTGTTGTCTAATACTGAATCAAACTCATTAGTTTCAGGTTTAGGTTTAGTTAAGGTGTCTTTGTTTGCCTTTAAAGTATTAAGATTCAATCTAATGTCATATATAGAGTCAGTTAACTCTCGTTTCTTGTTATCAATGATAGCAGAAACTCCTTTAAGTTTAATAATAGATTCTTTAGTGTTTTCAATTTCCCATTCGAATGCTATTTTATCTTCTTTCAACTTCTCTCTATGCTTTTTGTGTATAGCATCAGTTAAATCACCTGCACAAGTTGGACAAGTATCGTTATCATAAAGTTTTAAATCTTTATTACAATCTTGTAACTTATATGCGTGGTCATTTTTAGTTTTATTAAGTTGTTGCATCTTTTCGAATGCTAGACTAGATTTCTCACCTACCAATTTAGATTTATCGGTAACACTAAGTAAATTCTCGTTTAGCGATTCTATTTGTGCAACAACTTCTTCCAACTTATCTGTGATTACTTTAGACTTTTCAATATCAATCTTCTTTAATTTCTCTTCGATTGCTTTCTTGTTGTTAAGTAACACTTGTACCTGACCATCTAAGTTCTTTACTTCTAAAGTAAATTCTTTTACACTATCTTTTAATGCATCATGGATTTTATTGAAAAATAATATACCAAATATTTGGTCAAGAATCTTTCTTTTGTCCGATGGTCGCATTGTTAAGAATGATTTAAACTTATCAACTGAGATTGAAATAACATTATCAAATGTTGATTGAGGTATTTTTAAGTACTCATTTTCAATAATGTTTTGGATATTACTATTCCCTGCTACATCTTGAATTTTACCATCAATAGTAACTTCTAATATTTTAGGTGTAATACCTCTTTCTATTGTGATAATAGAACTTTTTGCACTTAGGGTGATCTTACCCCAAAGTGATTTATTCACTCTATTGGGTAAGTCTCCTAGTTTCTTGTCTTGTACTTTACCATAAATCAAATATGATATAACTTCTCTGATAGAAGATTTACCATGTCCAGATTGACCTATAAGCATAATCATACTACCCTCGTCGGTAAAATCTACTACACTTACTTTATTTCCATATGAATTAAAGTTTCTATACTCTACTTTGATTAACTTCATTGTCTTCTATAATTTTTATCAGTGATGATAGTTGTTCTTTTGATGTTGGTGTCAATTCTTCGGTTTTTTCATAGTCATTGCCAATTGCATAAGCATATCCTAATTTTTCGTGATACCAAACATAAGTATATCTTGATAAGTGATTACTAGGTCTTATTTTACCTATAAGTTTCAAATTAACGTTACCTAAAAATTGGTCTTTAAATGAATATTCTCTACCAATTAGAATAGGTGTACTAAATTCATCCATCATAATGTTTTAAATAAGTCTTCAAAAATCTTCTTTGCTTTCTTGTTATCTTCTCCTTTGAATCTATTATCTATTTCTAGGTTAATAAGTTCTTTAGCATCTAATGAAGATGTACTGTCGTCAATATCACCATAATCTTGTCCAATTGGGAATATGTTAAACACTCTTGATTGTTCACCTATTTTATGGAAGACTTTAGTTAGTTTAGAAGAATTAGAATGTAATAGTTTTTCATTAATATTAATGTCAACAAAATTGTTTTTACTTAACTTGCTAATATTGATTAATTGCTCTTTGTCTATCTTATCAATTGTAAACTGAATAAACTTAGGAGAAATAGTATTTTCAACAAATTTCTCCTTTCCAGTATCTAAATCCAGGATAAACATACCTTTTAAGTTCCCAGAGTCACCTCTAGTGATTTGGTAAGGTGTTCCTATGATATTGATATTGTTACGTTGTTGTGACCAGTGTATGTGGCCACTATAAACTCTATCATACCCTTCTGCACTTGTTGGATTTGCTCCATCTTCTTTACCAATTGTTACAAACTTGTTGTAAGATGTTAAAGAGAATGTTCCATGCATAAAAGCATAATCACAATTGTGTTCCTTTTGGTTTTCAATTAACGTAATAGATTCTTCTTTAACGTTCTTTCTCCAAGGCATCATTAATAATTTCTTATTATCGAAGTCTAATATACTTACATCCTTATGAATATTAACGTTTGGAATGTATTTTAAACTGTCTAAACTAGTAACGGTAGTATTGGATTTGTAATATATGTCATGGTTTCCTGCGATAATATGCACTGGACCAATCTTTCCAAGTTCTTCATAAATTTTAATACCTAAATCTAAAGATTTAACATTAATAGAAGTTCTATTGTCAAAGATATCACCACAGTTTATGATAATATCTCCTGGTTTGAAATGTTTTTTAATGGTTGGTATAATAAAATCAAAGTGTGCTTCTTCCATTATATCCATCCATTCTAACGAATTAGACCTTGCACCTAAGTGAGTGTCTGTAAAAATGAATACCTTTGCCATATATTAAAAAAGTTTGTTTGACTTGTAAAGGTTTGCCTTTTTTAGTTCATCTAACAATTCCCCTTTAAATTTAATAGATAAATTTTTATAGAAGTACTTTTCTTCTTTCTCATTCAGATTAATATAATCAGTAATAAGTGCAAACATTTCAACTTTAGTTAATTTTATTAACCTATCATTAGTTTTTAGAATAATCATACAAAAAGCATAAATCTTGTTTACATTTTCAATAGACAAGTTTATAGTTCGCTCTGTTGGAATATCCTCGATAATCTTATGAATTTTAGAATTAGATACTATTAACCTATCTAATTCTTCTAAGTCACCTTGTTTGATTACAGATTCTTGTGAATTATCTGTATATAGTCTACTACTCTTGTCTGGTTCGAATGATATCTCTTCTGTGTTTAACTCTCCAGATGCATATCTATCCTGTAGATAATAATTAGTTTGCTTATTTGGAACTTTCTTTTTTTCGTTTGCCATATTGTTGGTTAATTATAATTATTAAATGTATTTTTATAGTCTTTTATTTTATCCTTCGTCAAATATAATGGTATTAGTCTCACTTAGTCTCATATAATCATAGTTTACGTTTATCATACACTTCATCCCTTTCCCTTGTCCGTCCCTTACTTTTAGTATTTTTAACCAATATATTTTTTCTAAGTTCATCTCAGGAGTTTGTATAATTGCTAATATAGTATCACAAGTGGCCGCAAGACCTGCAGATTCCGCAATCATTCCCATATTAATAGAAGATGATTCAAATCCTGCTCTGTTTGTTTGTGTAGCACTTAATAAAACTATATTTCTTCTTTGTGCTACTGCTCTTAAATCTTCACAAATATTTTTGATTTTCAAGTACGTAGATTCTGAATTAGGATTTCTCTTATCCTTCATAATGTTAATGTAATCCACTAACACGACATCGTAAGTAATTCCAGTAAGTTCTTGTACCTTTCCAATGAAGTTGTCCATATCGTCAGCAGTACCATTACTAGTCTCGTAATTCTTAACTGTTAAAGCACCAGGAGTAATCATATTATGGTCTTTAAACTCTTGTATCTTCTTTTGCATGAAAGGAATATCTAATGATTTCTCATCATATTCATTCACATTAATATTGAAGATATCTGAACCAATTCTCTTATGAATCTTTTGGCCACCCATTTCTAGTGATATGAACAACACATTTTTACCTGTTTTACAATAATTTGCGGCATCTTGTGCTAAGAATAGTGATTTACCAGTGTTTGGTGGTGCTACATAAACATTCAATGTACCTTTTGAGTGACCACCAATATTCTTATCTATGAAATCATAGTTAGAACTTAATAAATCTTCTGCATTTCTAACGTGAGATTTAGCATCAAAGAAATCTGTTCCTAAATCATCATCAAAGGTAATGTTGTTTCTACCATTAATAAGGTTCTTAACACTTTCTACCATATCACCAATATTCTCAGGTGTGACTTTAACAGTATTGATATATTCTACAGTATCTATAATAGAAGAATCTAAATGCTTCCACTTAATCCAAGATTGTGCTGTTTCTTCAACCCATTCTAAATCATAATCCGCAATATTTTTCTTGAATATTTCATCAAAAAATGGTTTAGGACAAACCTCTTCTAATTCTCCTGTTGAAATAAGCATCCACAAATTTTCCTTAGATGGTGCTTTTTTAAACTTATGGTAATATCTTTTAGAAAGTCTTGCAAGAATGTCTATTTCAGGGACAGAAAAGAATCCTCTTTCTAATGGGTCTAGGTAAACTGGTTTATCTAGAGCATATAGTAAAAATATCTTTTCAAATTCGTTTGTGTTAATCATATACCTTTATTTGTATATTAAAACAGAAAAAGGGAACTAATATTTTAGTTCCCTTTAAGTTTATTGTAAGTTGTTAATAGTTAGTCCAATGACCCACCTTTTCCTTTACCCATACTATCAGCAAATTCTATAGATTCCTTTGAATCTAGTGCTATATAATAAGAATCATCTGCAGCTCCTCTACCTGTGTAGGAGTTCAACTTAAATGAGTTGATATCCTTTCCACCTTTTCCTTTAAGTGTACTTTTTAGAATACTCTCAACTTCTTTCTTCCAGTCTTTATTGTCTTTAGGTATAACCTTAGTGGCTTGACTTGCAAATTTAAGTAAATCAACAGGTACATCTATTCGTCTAATAGTATCTGGTAGTTTCTTGATTGCTTTAAGTAAATCTTTTAATGAATTAACTTTAGCATCAAACTTTTCGTTTAAAAAATTATCTAATCCTTTCATGTTATGAGTTATAATATTTTTCTATTGCTTTAGGGTTACTCTTTGGTAATTTTCCTTTAGTCATTAATTTCACTGTAGATTCTAATGCTTTTCTAGTAGTTTGTGGTGCAGTTTCACTTCCTGAACTTCTTTTGTTAATGTAATATACATCATTATTATCATCCAATATAATAAACCCATTCCATTTCCAATGAGTCATAATTTGAATCGAATATCCTGGAACTTTTGGATGAGTATAATTATCTTCCTTTAAACTTCTAGAACTAGCACCTGCTATTGTTCGACCTCCACCACCTTTACTTTTAGTATTTAGTTCAAACCCGTTGTCTAATAAGAACTGACCATCTGAAGTATTACCTTCGTTTAAAAAATAATTTAAGTTTTCCATTATTTTATTTATTTTTTATTGCGTTCCGAACAACTTTTAAATATGCTCTTAAATCAACCATTTGGTGATCTAAATCACTTATCTTTTCTGGTCTATTTAAAGTATCTTGTTCTTTGTTGTAATTTGCTTCTACTTTATGGTACTTATCATTTAAAGTCTTTTCCAACTTTTCAAGTTTTTTAACACTCCAAGATGAATCTCGTTTAAAATCCTCATCTGTAAAAGTTTTCATCTTTATAGTATAGTACTCTTTATTTTCGTTTAAAAAATAGTTTAAGTTTTCCATTACTTGATTTTAATATTTTTGTGTTTCTTTTTGATAAAATCTAATGCTAATCCCATATCTGCAACTCCCCAAAAATAATGAGTAAATTTACCACTTCCTGAAGTTGTAAAGTATTTTTTATACTTATCAAGGTCTTTTCTTTTCACATCAAATTGCTCTATTTTCCCATGAGTTTGTGTGTAAACCGATGTTGTTGGGTTATAATCTTTGTTATATGCATAATGTACTACGATTTTATCTGATTTATCGTAACCATCTACATAGTGTGCTTTGATATAATAAACTTCATTAGTAATCTTATTGTACAATTCAAACCACATAACATCCTCATGACTATTAGCATGTAAGTTTCTTGCAATATATACCTTTGAATCAAATTTATCCTTTAATAATTTTGCAAAGTTTTTCTTTGAATCGTTTTGGATTTGGTTTGCCATATTTCTATAGTCACTATCGAATTCAGGTAATGCTTTAAATACTTTCAATGCTTCTGGATTACCTTCCTTTTCCTTTGGGACTCTTACAGTTGCTCCATCCTCATCATCGTATCTATAAACAGCATTACCATATTGACTAGTAACTGCAATTACAGTTTCTTCTGATTCTATTTCTTCTTGTGCTGCACCTGAATCATCATAGAATTCTAGGTCTTCCATGTTACCTATTTCTAGTACTTCCCACTCCTCATCATTATAATCAGTAGCGATATCTCCTTTCTTTACGTCACCTATAGGTTTGACATCATATTTATAGTCAATCCCTTCTATTAAAAAATCTATTACCTTTTTCATATGATGTATTTAATCCTAGTGTTTGATATCAATTAGTAACTCCTCTGTTCTACCACAAAGTTTGAAGTGTGTAACATGTTTTTTATAGATTGTTAAACATTTAATTGGTTCGTAATAACCAAGTTCAATTGCTTTCAAGTACTGCTCTGCTGTTAATTTTATAGTTGTCATTTGATCTAGTTTATGTCGGGAGGTGCTTCCCTCACCAACAAAGCTAAGATACTAGCTTTATCTGACAATTCCTAATTTTAGGACAGAAAAAAACCGATAAATCAAAGAAATATCGGTTTATATTTGTGTTATTATACAAACTATTAGTTTGTTATTAAGACTTAATCTAATAATAAATCTTCTTCGTCATCTAAGATACCATTAATTTCATCCTCAATTTCTTGTGAACCAAATTCAAAATCTTTTCGAATCAATACATCGAATCTATCTTCTAATGGGTCAAATACTCTAGATGTCCATAGTTCTCTAGTAGAGACTGCTTCACCTAAATGTTCGACAATGAATTTTTGTGCAGTGTCTTTAGGGGAAAAGTACATAACGTCTTCACTACCTGTTGGTGTAAATGGTTTTACTTTTTCCTTTGCTGGACCTTTAAGTTTATTATATTCACCTTTAGTGATTATATTACCCTTTGCAATTCCTACACCTTCCCAACTAAAATAGTCTTGTACTCCAGCATATTTATTAAATGGTCTATTAAAGAAAATAGGAAACTTGATAACTTTAGGTTGTGCAAACCTATTCTTACCTGTTTTAGCAGTTACTACAACTCCTGTTTGTTTCTTGTCATCATCTTTATCATCTTTTAATTTTGCTTTAGATAGGAATAGAGTTACACTCGGTGAGAATAAAACTCCACCTCCACCACCTTGTACAACTGGGTCACCATATCCACCAATATTAACACCTACGTGATTTGTAAATATCATTGGTATTTCTAATGAATTTAAATCAGATGTGATAATTCTAAAGAAAGACCTTAATGATTTTGCTCTAGTCATATCTGCAGCACTATTTTGTGTTCTTGCATCCTCAATTTCCTTTGCACTTGCTAACATCCCTACTGAATCTAGAATAAGCATATACTTTTTCGTGATTGGTTTATTAGCAACTTTTAACTCCTTTAGGTTTTTGATAAAAACTGCATACATAGATTTCAATAAATCTACATCTGAAACTGGTTGGTAATGAAAATTTTCTAAGTCAATACCAAATGTTCTACATGAATCTGGGTCAATTGCACCTTCTGTATCGTAATAAATTGGAGTGTAACCCATTCGTTGGGCCATCATTACTGCATTTAGTACTAAGAATGTCTTTCCAGAACCTGATTCACCAACTAGTGCTGTAATCTTTTTTCCAGGAATACCTTTCTTAATAGAACCACTCATTGCTGCGTTAAGAATCCACGAACCAGTATCAATCCATACATTATTTTTATATGTATCATCAGTTCCAAATGAACTCGTTCCAAATGGATTCAATGCTGTTAATTCTCCAAAGATTCCATCTTCATCTTTATGTTTTTTACTTGCTTTTGCCATACTTTATGTTATTTTTAAAATAAACGATTTTTAATCTTCAATGAACCAGATAGTTTATTAATACCATGCATTGCCTGTAAGATATTATTCAACGGGTTTATGATAGTTTTTTCAAACATTAAATCAATATCAACTTCTGGTGCAAACTGTTTAGGGTGCGCTCCTCTTTTGAATGAGAATACGTTATATTCTGGTTTGTGAGATTTAGCATAGTACCATTTCACTTTATCACCTGTCTTTAATGTTTCATATTGATTAGCATACTCATCATTATTATTGAGATACATGTTATAAATACCTGCACCTCTAATATGAGTACCACAACCACTAGCAACTTGTAGTGTATTAGTATCATCTAAAATATATTTCTCATAGTCTCCAATACCAGTTGTTATGCTAATATCTTCAATGTCTGCTATTGCAAATCTTTTCTTTAACTTCAAGAGTTCTATTGTAATATCCTTTTGAGTAAAAGTTTTACCTTTATCAAAAATCCATTGCACTAGTTTAGATAATTCAGGTCTACAAAATGGTGGAGTAGTTAACCTAATAATTTCAAGACCAGTTGTTTTTGTATAACTACCTGAGTCATAAAATTTACCATCTGCCCACACAATATCTTGTGTATATTTCTTTTTCTTAACCCAAATACCTGATTTAGAAATCGTTTCTAATTCAAAATCTAAATAGTTTTCGGTATTATAAGATTCTGCATATTTATCAAATACTTTTTTAAGATAACTATTTATTCTTACTTCATTGATAGTAAGAACTAAATCTGTTGCTGAACCTGTCCAATTGATTCTATCTGCAACTTCTTCAAACGTAACATACGCAGAATCTGTATCAATATATACAACTGTTGGTTTAATACATGGTTGTGGGTTGATATTAACATCATCACAAAGTTCTTTTAACTTTGCTAATAATACAGTATCTTTATGAAAAGTATTATGAAAATAACTATCAAGGGCTCTTTCTGCATATTTGATTGCATCTTGTCCTTGTCCTGTTATAGTTTCCGCTAAACTCTTATCGTACCAGTAGAAGTATCGACTTGCCATACTTCCATATATTGAGTTAAGAACTAGTTTGTTACTTTGCTCTAACGTGGAAAATATATTAGCCTCATCGCTAAGTTGTCTTATTGCTGAACCTAATTCAGATGTAGATAAAGAACTAAAATCAAAGTTCTCTATTTCATCATTAGACATATTTTTAATATCTACCATATTTATTTTATTATGAGTTTTGGTGGTAACCTTATATATGTTAAATCAATATAGGGGAACTCAATTAAAAGTTCCCCAATTATATTATAATTCTACATCTTCGTGTAATGTAATAACTACTTCCATAGTTTTGTCTTCTGCTTCGAAGATTATTTTAGTATCATCCATTATAGGATATACTAAGTATGACTTTTGGTCTAATAATTTGAATAAATCTTGTGAGATTTTATAAGTATTCAAACCACCACCCTCTAATCCTTCAAAGTCATCAGATATTGTTTGTTGCCAGTCACCATCTGAACTTGCTTGTACTTTACCATTAACTTGGAATTCAAATTCTTCGTTATTATCTAGTTCAAAGAACTTTTGGATTTGTAGAACCTCATTCGCAGTCATTCTAAAGTTACAATCCGCACCTGAAGTATCCTTTACTTTTGCAATAGCATCTTCTGGTACATTTGCATATTCAAACAATGTAGGGTCTGCTGCATCTAATTTGATAGATACTTTAGGACTAGAAACTGTCATAGTTTCAGCATAAAGTTCTCCTTCCATTTCTGCAAAAGTAATTTCACAATTGATTTCGTTACCACTTAAGAAAGATAATGCTTTCTTTACTTTCTTTCCTTCATAGAAACAAAGTTTAATTGGTTCACCAACTTTATCTAAGTTAGATTCCTCACAAAGTTCACCAATACTTGCTCTTAAACTCTTAATGATAGTTCCACTAGGGTTGTGAGAATCAGTGCTGATTTCTTTATCGTCAATCTTAAAATAGATTGTTCCTGTTTCGTTTAACGGTGTTAATGTGTCAATAAAACTATTGAACTTCACCAAGTCTACTTTTTTTAATACTACTTTTTTCATTAATTAAATGTTTGTGTTTATACTTAAAGGTAATTATTTACGCATTTCTTTTAATTCATGGGCGATTTTTCCACATAATTTTGCTCTGTACTGGTTTTCTTTTCTTGCTGCGTATAATTCATCATATACTCTTTTCAAAGTAGATTGACCTTTCTTGAATACACAACCTGTTACACTGACTATTTCATCATTCTTAGGTCTATCTAGTTTTAATGATTCTGGTTTATATTTTATAAACTTCTTCAAATCTCCTATTAATTTCCTATCAAAGTTCTCAAACCCTAATTCTAGGAAACGTGATATGGAAGGATATAGTGAACTAAAATCATAACAACATGTCAATGTGTGCAATCCTGCAATTGGTTGTTTAACATATGCTCCCTCATACCATTCAGACTCTCTTTGTGACATATCAATCATAGGTAATACTTTACCATCTTTATTGTATGCTCTAGTCATGAACCCTTCAGTAACATTGATAGCAGAATCTGCTTTTTCAATAGGATTTCCAGAATCATTTCCTTGTGCTAATATTGCAGAGAAGGGTTGTCTTTTTTCATGGATTAAAAGTACTAGGATTGTATCTACTGCATTATAAAGACAATAAGTGTCATAATCCTTTTCATACATCTCCTTTAGTACATCTCCATTCATTACCGGATAGTTACCATATTTCAATTTCTTAACATTAAGTACTTGTCCTGATACAAAATCTAACGATTTAGATTCTTTAATCTTGATACTTCTATCAAATGCATCAAAATAGTACATATAATCAACAACTGCGAAATGACTTGGCACTTTACCTACATCTTTTTTCTTTACTACGTTGTTAGTTGGCGAAATTGGTCTATAGTCAACTTTAAGATTATCCATTCTCTTTGATAAGAAAGGCCAATCAAATCCACTAGTGTTCATCCAGTTTTGTCTGAATGTGTTAATGAAATTCCAACCAGTAATTACATGAAACTTAGAACATATCTTAACGAATGCTTGTAATAGTTTTACTTCATCTGGAATGTGAACATATTTCATTATAATATCCAAATCAGATATTTTAGAAAAATAATCTGTTAGGAATTCGTTCATTTTCTTTTGTTTATCATAATCAAAGGATTCCTTTTCTCCTAATATGATAACTTGTATTGCTCCATTGTCATCTTTCCATGCAACAGTAATTGCTGTAATCTTTTCTTTTGCTAAAGTAACATCTGGAAATCCATCATGTATATCAGTTTCAATATCACAAAACAATATCTTTGGCATATTGAATTCATATAGAATGTCTTTATATTCAGGTTGGTTATTCATCCATTCCCAAATACTCTTTTTATCTATTGTATCAGTATCTTTATATGATAACTTGATAACCTTTTTGTTATTCCATGATACAACTGTTTTGTCGGCATTAGGGCCATCATGAAATTTCCATTTCCAAAAATCTCTTTTTTTAATATCTAAAATTTGTCTAACTCTATCTGAATCTATGTAAGATATCTTTACAGAGTCTGTGTATTTGTTTTGTTCAATGTCTAATATCATCCTTTGAGTTCTTCTTGTTCCTTTATCTCTACATCACTTAATATTCCTGCATTTTCACATAAAGTCATTATAAACTCTATGGATTCTTCGGTTAAGGTAACTGTGACCTCTCCTCTCTTTTTAAATCCTACTTTCTTTCCTTGTGATTGGATAGAATTTTTCAAAGTCACAAAGACATCAATAAAATGATTAACGTCTTCGTTCGTAAGATTCAACTCTAGTAGATTGCTTATACGTATATCCATAAAATATTTGGGTTATTATACTTATTAAATAGTAAAGAAGTAGTATTTATTTTAAATTATTCGAAAAT
>TARA_R110000796_G_scaffold11198_4_pt1 | contig 13287 bp, 27 predicted proteins | sample TARA_R110000796 | Tara Oceans TARA_R110000796 (sample SAMEA4397815) | marine metagenome | biome: Polar Biome; feature: [SRF] surface water layer (ENVO:00010504); material: water (ENVO:00002006), including particulate matter (ENVO:01000060) such as... | depth 5 m | reverse complement strand
TATAGAAACCCATATGAAGATAACAGATGGTTAGCTAAATATGCTCCAGAATATGCCTTTACAAGGGATAATGTGGTTGTGTGGGTTAAATCATATGATGAATTTACAAAATGGATTACCGAGAACGGGCTTCCAACTAAAATATGCTTCGACCATGACTTGGCCGATGAGCATTACGCACCTGAAGAAGTGTGGGACAATTATAATGAATGGGCGGCAAAACAAACATTCAAAGAAAAAACTGGATATGATTGCGCACATTGGTTGACCGAATATTGCATGGACAATAACGAACAATTACCAAACTTTGTTAGCCAAAGTGCCAATCCATCTGGCGTTATAAATATAAATGGATTGTTATTGTCATTCTTAAAACATTATAAATTTGAAGACAAAAAAGATTAAACATAACATTAACAACCAAATTAAAACGCCTAGAGTGATGTTAGTTGGTGATAATGTGACTAGAGGTGATTATAGCCTCACAGAAGCTAAAGAGATGGCAGAAAATGCTGAGTTAGATTTAGTTATGGTCGGAAACGATAATAATAAAGCAGTTTGTAAATTAATGGACTATGGAAAGTTCATATTTAAACAAGGTAAAGAACAAAAAACCCAAAAACCCATACCAATTAAAACGGTTAGGTTTAGACCAACTACAGATAAAAACGATTTAGAATATAAAACTAACAGTGTTATAAAATTCCTTAAAAAGGGCCATAAGGTTAAAATTTATGTGTTTTTTAAAGGACGTGAATTAGCATTTAAAGAACAAGGGCAACAACTTCTCCTGGAATTAACACAGGAACTTGAAGAATACGGAATTCCAGAGGCTATGCCTAAAATGGAAGGAAAAAATAAAATGATAATGTTATTAAAACCAAAAAAATTATGACAAAAAACACTTTAATTACTATACTATTCGCATTGCTAGTAGTATTCGCACTATTCGGATTTAAACTATTACTTATAATTGACGCCGCAATATTATTTTACTTTCACTGGCAAGATAATAAAGACAAGATTGGAAACGGTTAGAGCTTATGAAAACTAAAGATATATTAGCTGGTATTGATATTATTAGAAAATATGTGCCAGAAAAGGATAAGGGCGGTTGGTACTTTAGCGCAGAACATGATATAATATGGTTTGGTGATGAAGAATGGGTAACCGATAAGAAAGATATTACAACTCTTCAGGAGCTAGGATGGTTCATTGATGAAGATAGTTGGGCTTGCCATACTTAAAACTAATTCACCTTTTTCTTGCCTATGTTAAAGAACATAAAGACTTCTCTAATAACGTATATTCAGAAACCCACCCAATTGTCGAAATGACAAAAGCTTGGGATAGATTAGATGACATATTGTCGTAATAAAAGGGCGCATTTTTTGCGCCTTTTTTAATACCTAAACTATTTATTGTATGGGATTTAAAGAAGCACCACTAAATGTAGATGGGGACCATTTGTGTCCATCTTGTAATGAACTTCATAAGAACACAGACAAACCTTATTATAAGGGAAATATGGAGTACCCAATCGAGGTAAATAACGAAGAAATACATATCTGTAGAAATTGTAATGAAGGATATATAATAATAAAAAAAAGCTAAGAGTTTATCTTAGCTTTCTTTTTTACTTTTTTTTAACAATACTATTGATTTTTACGCCTTTAGCTTGTAATTCTCTTAATTGAGATTCAGTTACGGTAATCTTTTTAGTTTTACCTTCACTTAAACTAGGCTTAGCCTTGCTTAATTCTTCAGCAACTCTCTTATCAACAATCTTGCAGATTAAATCTACTAAATTATCTTCATTTATTTTAACTACCTTTTTATTTTTACTTTCCATGATAATGATATGATTTATATATAAATATACCAAAATTATGGAAAGTATTATCTTATTGACAAAGTTTATCAGCTCCAGATGAAGCAGCGTATGCGTCTGGCTTTACTTTATACTTAAAACCCATACCTGTCATGAATCCAATAGCCTCTTTCATAGCAACATTAGAACCAGCAGTTTCTTTAGGATTAACATCGGCATGTATTTCCATCTCAACATCATATACTTCAACTAAATCTAATAAGTGGTAACCCACGTTAATAGATAATTGAACTTCCTTAAGCATTCTTTGCTTTATTCTAGGCAATTGTTTTTCGAAAAAAACACCAGAAATAACTTTAGCGCCTAAGCCCTTGTAAGTCATTTTACCAGCCACAATACCCATTGGTTGCTTCATCTCAAGAATAATGGCTGTAGCGTACTTAAACCCCTTACCTTTTACTTGTGAATCGGTACCGATACATAATTTTAATGTGTTTCCTAATTCTAATTGTGCTTCTATTAACCCCTCTAAGTAGTCTACTAAAGGTTCGTTAATAATTCCGTGTTCTACCCTCCTCCAGGTAATTTCATTTACTGTCATTTTTTCTATAATTTTTAAATTAATATAACCAACTAATTAAAATTATAAAGAGGGTATATAATTTTTAATTAACTGTCTGCTACGAACTCCACTATTTTAGCTTCAGGTAACAACCTACGTAATTTTGCAATTACATCTGGCTTCACATCACCTTTACTAACAGTAAACCTTACTAGTTTACCCCCATTGCTTTTATCTAAGTTAGCAATCTCGTCAGGGACTTCAGTTAGCTTATTTCCTACCAAGTTAATACATGATAGTTTTTTTAAATTACAAATACTCTTAGGTATTGATGTAATTTTATTTTTAGGTATTGATAACACACCTAAATTGGTTAAGTTACCTACCGATTCATGAATACTTTCTAATTTTACGTCTTGTAAAATTAAAGAATTCAAATTCTTAAATTTACTCATGTCTGGTAAAGTCTCAATTGATTCGTTTAATAAATTAATACTCATACAATTTTCATCCATAATCTCAAATAATACATCCGAGAACCCAAACTTTATTAAGTACTTAACGTACTTATTCTCTTTTACTAGTTTACCATTCTTTACACTCTTTTTAGCATAATCAAGTAGAACTTTATAAAAGTAATCCTTCATACCTCTACTCTTAGATAAGATATTTCCGTAAATATCATTCTCAGTTCTATTATTCTTATCCATCGTCTGCCCACTCTCAAAATGGAACTGCCAAATACTATCTTTATAGTTAGGGTCATTAGTAGGTAAAAACATTCTATTATCTATAATTATAAATAATTTAGATTTTGTACCATAAGGTGTCTCTTGACGAGTATAACCATCGAAATTACTATTACCACGCTTAGCTGTACACCAACTAACAAAATCACTAAAAATAGTACTAGACTTTATCGTATTAGGAATGTAAAGTGTAAACTTATCATCCTTATACGGCACTTCTGCTTGACCAGACTTAACATATACTTTAATCTCCCTTTCTAATGCTGATAAATCCCTTTCGATAAATGGTTCTATCGATTGGAATAACTCACTAAGAGTTTTATATTGATTAATATCTGAGAAATCATTTAGTACGGGTTTAGGTCTTAACCCAAGCCCTATAATTTCTTGTTCTCTTCGTTCTTCCTCACCCTTTTTACAAATCTCTTTAAATATTTTCTTAGTCTTATTCTTATGGAATAAATCTAAATAATCTTTCGCCATTAAAAGGTCTTCAGTTACAAATCTAATTGCTTCACTAAACTCACTCTCTTTAATTAATCTAGTGAACATTGTAAGCATCCACTGAACATAAACTTTCTTTTTTGTCGGGTCTGCCGCTACAATATCCAGAAATACTTTTTCCGAAACACCTAACCAAGATAATTCTCCAAAAAGTGGAGTAACATCTAAATCTTTAAATTTCTTAATAGCCCTATTAACATTTTCAGAGACTAGTGCACCACCATCCTCAACAATCTTATATTTATAAGCAGCTAATACACTATTGGGCTTAACCCCAACTAAGCTATCAACACCAACATGGCGTATTGTAACATCAGTTTCGTCATCTTTTAAATACACATAACCATTATCTTGATTTAAATCAGTCTCTATTTCTGCAATAGTAAATACATTAAACTTTTCAGCTAAAAAAGCTATCCTATCTTGACCTTTCACTTTACTCATTATTATATAATATTTTAATTTTAACAAATATATGAGTTTTTTTCCGAAAATGCAAGTAAAACAGTAACTTTTATTTAAAAAAGTTCATTAAGTCCTCCTCAATATAGTATTGAATAGCGTTATAATAACAACCCATTATAGATTTTATATCTTTATTCTTATGTATGATAGACATAATAACCTTATTGGGGTTCTGCCCTAATTTTACCTTATCTTTAAGTTCCTGATAATAATCATGATACCCTAAATCAACTAAATCTTTCAGGAATTCATTGTATGTAATCCATCTCTCAGTATTTGTTTCAGTAAAAGCGGTTAGGAAGTGATTTTTTAGTGTGTAATAAATGCTGCCTGAATAACCTTCATCGGACAACCAGTTTTGATAATTTTTAACTTTCATAATTCAATTTTTATCCTTAATAATAAATAGAATAAAAACCCCCTAACATCAATATATTTCTATAAAAAAACTCTATCATTTTAATAAAAAGGATAGAGCTTTAAAACTAAATATATTATTTTACTTTATACTTTTTTTCTCATACCAGTTTCTTTATTATAATCACCTATAAACCACCCCTTTATTGCGTCAATAACAATCGATTTAGCAACTCCCGAAAATTTATCACACATATAACTGCATAATGTTTGCGGCGTAATAATTTCACCATCAACCTTTTTTTTAATTAAAGGTGTGTCAAAAAACTGATTACCCATTTTTTTTACACCACCATTTTGCTCATAATCATCTTCCAGAAATGTATGTAATTTATTCCTAAGACTTACATTAGCCTTCGTCTCTAATATAACTTTAGAGATAACCTTTAATTGATTTTCAGTGATTTTTATCTTTCTCATACTTATAAATACTGTTTTTAAATAAAAAAACCTCCATAAGGAGGTTTTATTAATTTTAATATTAGTTATTTGTTGGCGTCAATAAACGTTTGAATAGTTGATTTAGGTTGTACACCGCTAACACGATTAATAACCTTACCACCTTTAATATATAAAATAGTTGGGATTCCCCTTATATTATACTTAGCAGCTAAATCAGTATTATCGTCTACATTAACCTTAGCTATTGTAATATCTTCATTCTCATTCGCTATCTCATCAACAACTGGGCCTAATACCCTACATGGTCCGCACCACGGGGCCCAAAAATCTACAACAACTAAATCGTCATTGCTTAAAATGCCCTCATTGGCATTAGTAATAGTCTTTACCATAAATTCTAATTTTTTTTTAATAATTTTTTTACTTAGTTACCAATTTGTAGGGAAGCCTTTGCGTATGGCAAATACTTAACCCATAGTTTACTCTTATAAAAGTCTACAATGTAAACCATGCTTTCTGAAATTGATAAACCGAATATTTGCTGTAATGGTCTCATAACTTTAATGAACTCATTATTAAGCATGTTTAGATTTGTTCTGGAATTTAAATAACCATGAAGATATTCACACCACAAAACTGTTGATGAAAATCCTCTGTCCTTTCCAGATTCTATAGTTTTTTCGGCTATTTTGATGTACACATATACATCAAATTCATTTTTCGCACCCATACATAATTGATTGTTATACAAAAATACTATTTTTTTATTTATAAAACAAATATTTATATAATAAATAGGTAGAAAATGACAGAAGACTATAAAGAAATAATAAAAAATTATATAGAAAATGAGTTTCGAGTTAGACGTATTAAAAATCAGATGAATAGATGGGAACGTGTCATGATAATTGATAATGGAAATTTTAAAACTGGACCAATAAGGGTTAAGTGGGATAAGAAAAATATCAATGACCCTAGAATTATAGTCGCAATAGTTACTATCGTTAAATTTGTTGAATCAGTATTCGCCTGTACTAGAGATGAAGCTAAAGATATTGTAATACCATATATAGAAAATAAAGTCCTGTTATTTAAAAAAAATATTACTGATTCTCCTTGCACCCCCCACAATCACAAACCCTAATCCCAGTAGACTTATCAGTTATCCTGAAATTTAATAACCCACCTAAAGTCATAGATAATTCCTCAGCTACCCTTTTAGCTCTACTTAATATGTAAAATCTGAATATAAAATAAACTAATATAATGGAATTGATAATCATACCAGAGACACTTAAAAAGTCAAATAATAAACCATAGGTTAAACCACCAATCATTGTTATAATAAAAATTTTGTATAATAAGATAGCCCTGTTATTTATATATTGCCTCATGCTTTTTTGTTTTTTAATAAATAGCTTGACTTACTCCCAAAAATTACCTATATTTTATAAACTAATAAAATAAATTAAAATGGCAGAGTATAACTTCAATAAGGATATTATCTTAGGTGAAAAAGGTGAAGACCAAGTAATAAAAGACTTAACAACATTAGGCTGCACCCTAATAACTAAAAATGAAGATAATAAATTCGACTTCATAATGGAAAAAAATGGAAACCAGGTAATGTATGAAGTTAAAACCGACGTCTACTGTAGACCAGAAAATGATACCGCTAATATGTTTATAGAATTTGAATGCCGTGGTAAAGAATCAGGAATCATGGTAACCAAAGCTAAATGGTTCGTCACTTATTATAAACATCTTAACGAAATATGGTACATAAAAACCAATGAACTTAAAAAAATTATAAATGAAAATGAATTCCCTATCACAGAATTTAGTGGAGATGCTAATTCTAATACTAAAGGCTGGTTAGTCCCTAGATTTCAACATAAAAAAAAGTTTATTGTAAGAAATTATCGTTAAACTTCCAATGGTTTAACGTCGTTGAAGTGTTTAACTAAATCATGGCCTTCAGCTAATTTCTTTAATGTCGATACAATATCATCAATGGCATCAGATTTATGATAAATATCATAATTTAAATCGTCTAACTTATTGTGAATGTTTTCCCACTTAGCCTCATACTCCTCATCAGTCATGTAGTTACCATCAAACGGTTTAGTGGCGCTTCTATGTAATTCTGAAGCTTTATACCCAATACCCTCAGCTAACTCACCTACCTCCGTTAAATCACGGTAAGCGTCGTTGTTACCCAACAGGTCACCAACAGATAAAAAACTAATTCTACTATATAATGCGTTTAATTTAGGAATAGCTCTTTCATAGAATGAATGGAAGGTTTGCATTTGTGGTGTCAAGCTAGCTTGCTCACTCTCAAATAAAATCTTTATCATCTTATGTTGTGTCTCAGTTAATATTAACTTCATTATTATTGCTTTCTATATAAATACTTGCTTTTTAGGTAAAATTGTAGTATATTTATAAGTATACATGAGAAAACCAAAATTAACAATAGAATTAGTACCCAAAACTTGCCACTATACAAACGTTAGAAGCGTACTACCAACCAAAATATGGGATAAACTTAGAAAAACATCCTATAAAAAAGCTAACCTTAAATGTGAAGTCTGTAAAGATACTGGACTTAATCAAGGTTATAAACATAGATTGGAATGTCACGAAATATGGGAGTATACTTCAGATAATACACAACTATTAAAAGGATTAATATCACTATGCCCAAAATGCCACCAAGCTAAACACATTGGAAGAAGTATCGCAATAGGTAAAGGTAAAGAAATATTTAAACATATAGCTAAAGTAAATAGATGGACCTTAACCGAAGTAGAACAATATGTGGGCGCTTGCTTTCAGGAACATAAAGAACGCTCAAAATTAAAATGGAGCCTGAATATAAAAATACTTATAGAAAAATATGGCGTAGATAAAAACCTTATAACTGAAGATATGAGACCCAAAACCCCCGTTGCACCACCATGGAAATCTAAATGGAAAAAAAAGAAAGCTAAAAATAAAAAAAGAAAAGCTACAATAGCCTCTAAGAAAAGAAGACCATCAAAAAGAAAATAATTCGTTTACCTTAATATTGCTTTAATTAATTCATAATAATATACTGGCCAAATTATGGAACAATATATAGAATCCTTTTGCTCTATCTTTAATATGAAAATACCCAGATAGGTCCAACCTACTATTATTAAATATAATAAGAATATAATCATAATTTTTTTTGAGTTATATTTTGTAAACGTCTAAAATAATGTCATGACCCCTAGCAAGGTCTAATATAATACCATATAAATTCGGTGTGGTGACGTTAATGGAAATCTCTTCTTTCCGTTTCATAAGAGGTAATTTAATCTTCTCTTTACGACATATATGCTTAACTTCGTTATAAGTTTCTTCTGTTAAAGGTGTGAAATTACAGTCACCAAACTCAAGTAAAAAAATGTGTCTTTTAGTTTTACTTGTTAATCTTTGTAACTGACTTTTAGCTATTTCAACAGTGCTCATATAATATCCCATTAATATTTGTAACCTTATTTCAGATATCCGTAATGCTTTTACTGATATCCCGTGTTTTTAATAATAAATAGTAAATATATTTATAAAAAGTTAATTTATTTACCGTTCATCGATTAAACTTTTTATTATCTGGTCGAACTTAGCAATAGTGACTAAATCTAAGGTGGATATTGCGTTGTGACTTCTTAAATCATATAACGAAATTAACTTCTTATCTTCCTTACTTGACTTTGTTGGCTTAACACTTATTGAACCATCTTTTTTATCTTTAGGTGTTGTAGAAACCCCATGTAAATTCTCATATAACTCCAATATGCCTATACTACCACCAACACCCCTGGAACCCTTTAATTTAAGCTCTATCTTCTGACCTGAAGTTAATTTAATAATAATCTCCTTATCATCAACTTTATCAGTTGATACCCTAATTAAATCTTTGGTTAATTCCGTCGCCATAATATTTTATTATCTGAATAATTTCACTCCACTAACTTTTTCGTATTCTAAATCATTTATTCGATTAACCACATCAGTACCAAACTTATGTAAATCCTCCCAAGCGACGTCAAATAATCCTTTATTAAAATCATTTTCTTCAGCTATGGCCAACTCACATAGAGCTGCCCATTTGGATACAAGTGCATTCTTTAAACCAGGATGATTTAAACCAGGATTTCCTAATTTATGGAATTTATCGGACCATGACTTAGCCTCATCACTACAACGCTTTACCTTCATGTCCAAATGAAAACATCTTTCACTTAAATCACGACCACTATGCTCAAACATTCCGTCATATACACCAGTCACCCGACCATCTTCCATCTTTTTAATCCGTTGTAATTTGAATTCGCAAAAAACCCAATCACCTTCTTTAAATTCTTTCATAATTTTTTATTTTAAAATACTAAATCAAAATTGTTAATTGCAACAACATTATTTACCCCTAATAAATGATTAGCATCTAAATTACCAGAATATTTTTTTCCAGGAATTATTTTATCTTTGTAGTGTTTATTAAAATAATCTAGGTCCTTATCTATCTTATTTATTAATTCTGAATTCGCATGCGAATTTCTATGACCTTGTATTTGAACCCTAATTAACGCCTTGGACCCATCTTCCATAGACCTAATACCTAACTCTAATGTAAATCCATCAATGTGATATATACCACACCTACCATCATCTATCTTACTTCTATAGCTGACAACACAATGACTCTGACGCCTACCCTCTAATGCTAAATCTCTGCTACTTTTTATTAATTTATAACCCTTAGATTTCTTAGAAAATAATTTAAATGCCTTATTGTTAGCTAATTTAACATTATCATACTTGTATAATGCGTCAGTTAACTCAACCGAAAGTTTATCATGCTCCAATATCATTCGCTTATCACTCCAAGATAAATTAATAACCTTATCTAAAGTCTTGGCCATTTGTAACATATCAGTAAACAATGACCATCGATTATTCATGAATTCATAATTCATCTTACCTTCACCTGTAATCCAATCCTTATAATACTTTAAATTATGAAATTGATTTCTATCATGATTCCTACCACCAGTCTTACCACCCATATCTAAATCATATAATGCTTTGCTAATTGGATAATTAAACCCATAATAATTGCATAATAATTTTTTCTTGTTGAATAATTTATGTGTGGTTACATAATTAAAACTCTTCGTGTAGATTTTAAACTCTTCCCTAATGAATTTAAACCAAGCAAATTTACCTGTTAAATATGACCCAACATACCTCTCAATACGTACAGGAGCGTTATAAGGTAATAATATCATATTATCACACCCATATGCCCGAATCTTACTATCCTGACAAACCCAAACCTTATCTCCCCTAACCCTAACTCGTATAAGCACCTTTTCACGATTATACATCCTATTGGTCTTGCTGATTCCAAAACATTGCCTGAATAAAACAAAATCTAAATTCTTAGCACCCTTTATTTCATTACCATCATAAAATACCAAAAGCCTATAATCATAAAAACTGTCCTTGGGATTATTCATGAAAAGTATTCTAGCATGATATGGGTCCTCTTTATAAAGCTTTATTAATTTCTTTATGTTTTCATTCTCAGTCTTCTCTAGAAGTAAGAACTTATTCTTTAAATTCTCTATTGGTTTTTTCATATTCACTCGCTTTTAGCTTATCGTAAAATTTATACTCTTTGGCAATATTTTCGAAATCATCAACCAAAGTACTATCTTTATTGGTAAATGAACCCTCCCTTTTATGAATCCATAAGACCTTAGTGTAGTAATCAAAATAACCACCAGTAGTGGTGTGAAAACAATGATGACGACCCTCAATTACGGATTCAGTTAAATATTCCTTATTAGGGGCAGCGCACAATATGGTAAAAATCCAAAAAAATGATATAATCCCAACCCCTATACATGAAAATTGTAAAATATTAAAGAATCTTTTTTTATTCTTATTGAACCAATGTTTTTTTTCGAATTTATCCATTATACTTACTTTAATTATATACTTGATTATAACAATCTATTAAATCATCTACATGTCTTGGGTCCATCTCATAATAAATGGCAATCTCTTCCGTTGTATACCCTAATTGATAACGAGTAATTATCCCATCTATAAAATCATGCCTTGTATGGGCAAAGTTTAACATACTATCCATAATACTTATTTAAACTATAAAAATTCTTTCCCCTTTTGAGTTCCTTGTAACCCATTCTTTCCCACACACACAGTTGGTTGTGCGGCTAAAAAACGTTTTGTTTGTTTTGTTGTACCTACAAAAGTAGTTGGTTTATATGCTGGTGCCATTATTTAGATATTTTTAAACTGTCCTGTGGATATAATCTATCCTCTACCAAATAATAAACGTCCTGTATCTTACCACTACTACCATCTGGTAATACAACATGCTCATGGTTATAAAAATCAGGTTTATCATAACCCCATAAAGGATGAGTGTTTACATATACACTACCATGTAAACCTATTGCCAACCAGGTCATGGCTAAACATATCGCTAACATGAATTCTTTGAACCCTTGACCACTACCCTCTGACTCTAAACCAACCCAACGACCAACATAATACGTGGCTATAAGAGATATTATAAATATTAGTATCATAATTATATCATTTTTCTAATTCGTTCATCATTTACCTCTTCATCCCAAGAATCAACTATAATACAATATATCTGATTAGCTAACTTGATTGGAACAAATACTATCGGAGCTTCATTTGAAGACTCCTTATCAGGATTAATCTTTTTCTTATACCTTGGCTCATTAATATTTATCAACGTCTGCCCAACCTTATCTGTGTAACTACCATACTTGAAATGATTCAGTGGCGCAGCAACCCAAAATAATCTTTCTAATGATGCTTCGCTAATAGTAAAGTGATACTTCGCCAAGTCACCTATCCAATAGTCAGTGTTGGTTATCAACTTAACATTCTGATACTTATCATTGTTGTGACGTAACGCCGCCTCAAATGAAGTCAACGATTCAAATACATGTTCTGGGATAGGTTTAAAGTATTTGTGAAAACCATACATATATAAATTATGCTCAACACATACTTCATGTAAACTCTTGAAGTTTACAACCCTGAATGATGTGAAATCATCCACAAGAGTATTCTTGGCTAAATGTTTTGCAGATTTCTTTTTGGTATTCTGAACCTCATTAGCAATCTCATTTTTCTTACTATCCAAATAATTGATTGTAGTGTTGGAAACACCATATCGCTTATAAAGCGTAGTAATGTGTTTTACTTCCTCTGGAATAGCCCTAGGGGACCCCAATAATAACTGCGTAGGCTTTAAGACCTTTTTATCTAACTTATTAAGAAGTTTACTTTCTTTAGTTTTCATTTTCTAATAGAATTTTTAATGTTTGTTTGTGTTCATCTAATTTTAGGTCATGCTCAAATAAATCATGTAAATTATAACCTATAACTTCTCTAAGGCTAAACATACCATCGGTAGTATTCTCATCACCATGCGTGGAGAAACCCTCCGCTATAAGCTTAAGAAGATGTATAAGACAAAATATAACGCAAACCATTATACTCCAACCAGTATACTTATCTATACCAAAGGCGTAATACATAACCATAGCAGCTATACTATACCATACCAAGTCTAAAAACGCACCAGTTAAATAAGATATTGTATAACTTAAGGGTCTAGAAATATCCTTACCGTTATCTGAATCATCTATGCGTATACTCAATGCCCTAATATATGAAACATGAGACATTATTAATTTCCATCCAAATACAATACATATAATGACTAAGTATATGGACATGAAATCAGAAATGTTATTACCACCAGCAACGCTTAATGGTAAATAATGGGGAAGGTTAACCTCTGGGGTATATGTGCCATATGTAAATATGGACGCTAAAATACCTATCATAATTAATAGGTACAACCCTACTAATAGTTTTACTTTAAAAATGTTTTTCATAAATGTTATGTTAAATGTTATTCGACAAATATAAGAAAGCTTTTTAACTTATCCAAATAAATTCGAAGAAAAATTTAAAAAAATTTTTTTGGCCATTTAAGTTTCTAATAAGAATTAATGAATCTTATGCTGTGAACATTCTTAGGTATCTCTGATACAAATACCTCAAGACCATCCTCCATCTCACCACCACATTCATGCACTGGTATCTTAACTTCCAATACCTCCTCTAATAACCACTCTTCAGGATAGGTACCACCGAAAAACTCTGCCGTCTCTTTTGGCATCTCCTCTATTCCAGCGTCCTTACAAGCCATTAATACTCTCTTGTGCTTTTGATATAAATCACCC
>TARA_R110000796_G_scaffold12985_4_pt1 | contig 13301 bp, 14 predicted proteins | sample TARA_R110000796 | Tara Oceans TARA_R110000796 (sample SAMEA4397815) | marine metagenome | biome: Polar Biome; feature: [SRF] surface water layer (ENVO:00010504); material: water (ENVO:00002006), including particulate matter (ENVO:01000060) such as... | depth 5 m | reverse complement strand
GAATGTTCAAAGTATGGGCAACGCAACATTACCAGGAAACCCTGGTGCAATGAATGCATTCCCAGCACAAGCACCAGGATCTGGAGACAGACCTTTTTCTTTGCTACCACTTGCTATGCAGGTTGCCGCTCAGACAATCGGTTTAGACTTAGTACCTGTTGTACCAATGCAAGGACCAATGGGAGTTTTAACTTACCTTGATTTTGTATATGGTGGTGGTAGAGGATCAGGAGCTCCTATTAACGGCGCACTTGACACAACTGCTTCTCCATTAATGATCAAGTTTAGTGCAACTAACCGTGATGGTACTGCGTTTATTGTAAACGATTTACTTTACTGTGATGCTACTGCTGTACCAACTGCTGCAAATGCTGTAGGTGCTTCTTACGAATTAACTTTTGTAGGAAACTCAAGAATCGATGGTTTTCAAATATTTAGAGTAAGAGCTAACACTACTGGTTTAAATACTGCTGCTGGAACTCTTCTAGGTACAAACGCTGGATTTAATTATGCACAAGGCGCAGAAACTGCTGCTTCTACTATTTATAATTCATTAGGCGCTGGTGCTTCACTTTATGGAACTGCTAGAGTTGGTGGAGCCGTAAGAGCACCATTAGGCGCTGTTTTAGTAGGTGGTGGTGGAGCTGGAAACAATGATGTTGGTCTAGTAGCTACTCCAAGCGGATTAGGACTAGTTAAAGCGTTAGAAGATCATATTTCTGGTTTTTCTGGTAATGCTTTTGCACCAACAAATGATCCTGCTGTAGGCGGACCTGGATTTGCAACTGAGAATGCTAACGGACTAGATCCTTATTCTAGAGGTGTTGGTGAATCAACAGTTGACAATGTAATGGGATTGAGTTTGTTTAACAAGTCTGTTGCTGCAGAAACTTTTCAAGTAGCTGCTGCCGTGACTAGAGAACAAGTTCAAGATTTGAAACAATTCGGTATCGATGCAGTTGCTCAAGTAGAAGCTGTATTAGTAAATGAATTGACTCAGTCTATTAACAGATACATCCTAGACAGAATATTCAGAAACGGTGCAACTAATGCAGTTAATGTATTGGCTGCTAACGGAACTGTATTTTCTGATAACTTCGCATTAGCTGCTGCTGGTGCTGCTAACGTTAACTTGGGACCAAACAACACGGGTAATGCTAACGTTGTTGTTGCTGCTCCAACTACACAAGTTAACTTGGGTGGAACAACTATTGCAGATGTTCAACGTAGAATTTACACTAAGATTCTTGCTGCTAGCAATTTAATTGCTACTAGAGGTCGTAGAGGACCAGCTACATTCGCCGTAACCGGTGGAGAAATGGCTACTGCTTTACAATCTGTTGCAGGATTCGTTGCGTATCCTTTGTCTAACACAGTTAATCAAGCTGGTGGATCTTTATATCCAATCGGTGCAATTGCTGGAGTTACAATCTATGTAGATCCAAACAGAGCTTTTAACGATTATACTATTGCTGTAGGTCGTAAAGGTGATGGAAATTCTCCAGGATTGGTATTCATGCCATATCTAATGGCTGAATCTGTTGAAACTATCGCAGAAGGAACAATGGCGCCTAAAATCGCTATTAAGTCTAGATTTGCTTTAGTAGATGCAGGATTTAATCCAGAGCTAATGTATTACACAATGAACTTTACGTTCGCACAAGGTGTTAATCTTATTTAATAAGACTCACTTAGTAATATTTTTAAAAAAGGCCATCCTTCGGGGTGGTCTTTTTGTTTTATATCATAAGCTATAAATATATAATAAAAATAACTACCCTATGAAAAAATTAAAAACATATTCAGAGTTTCTTAGCGAAGGGATAGTGGATGTACTAAACAGTCCTATTAAATACGCAAAGATTAAGAATAATGCTAAAAAGCTAGTAAAGGCTAAAGTAGCAGTTGCTCTTAATGATGTTAATTTTGAAAAAAAGAAACAAAAATCAACAGTAAAAGACCCAGATAAGAATGTGGTATTAACAAAGGCTAATGCTGCAAAGAATGATGCTCTTAAGGATACTGCTAAAGGTGTGAGTGATAGAATGGATGATTTAGCTACATCACCTATATTAAAAAAGATTTCATCTCTTGCAAAAACGAAGGCTGCTGTTGCTGCTAATAAAACTATACTTAAGTCTGCTACTGGTGAAGAAGCTAAACAATTAAAAGTAAGACAAACAGAATTAAATAAAAAGGCAACTGAATTAGCAGGTGGGATAAAAGATTTTGAATCTACTGCTGCTAAAGAAGAAGAGCCTAAACCCGTTCCTACTACTAAAGAAACTCCTACTACTGAAGAAACTCCTAAGACAAAATTATCGGATGCTGATAAAAAGACAGCTGATATGAAACAAGGGTTAGGTAATAAAATTGAGGATGCAATGAAAGCTATACAAACAGCTAAAGCCCAAGGTAAAGCTGAAGAAGCTGAAAAGGCAAAAGCAATAGAAAAATTAAATTCTGTTAAGGGTACTGAAGAAGAACCGGCTGCAAATAAAGAAGTGGCTGAATTTACAGATGCTAAAAAATCTAGAGAAGAAGCAATTGAAAAGTTAAAGAAAAATATAAAAGATTTACAACAACAACAAAAAGATTTAAATGAATCTTTTGATTATGTAAATGAATCTATTGCTCATAAATTTGCAAGATTAAGAACACAGTTATAATAAAGTAAAGTTGTAAAAAAAAGAAAAGCCATTATGGATGAAATGTTAATTGAATTATTAGGAGGACTGGGTGTATTGACATCTACTTTCTTTTATACAAAATTTCAGACAAACCAAAACCATAAAGAAATATTGGATTTGAAAAAAAAATTACATGATAATGAAAAATTTGATGCAACTAGGGATACTAAAATTGCAGTTATGGAAAACCAAAATAGCACTTTTAATCAAAGGATTACTAAAAATGATACCATTCTTGAAAAGATATTTGAAAAGATAAATACATAATGTATCAAGTAAGAAAAATTAATTTTGGATGGTATCACCGGCGGTACGGTATTCTTTTAGAAAACCTGCCGCCATTAAAGCAAAAACTACTTTTAAACAGCCGGCATATGAAATGGCTGGAATCTGATACACAAGCATTTGAAATTATTTTTAAAGTTGAAGACATGAACGATCATGAAAAGAATGTTCATAAAGCAATATGGAATCCTTTTAAAGAAACTTTCACTACACTTAAACAAATAGAAAAGGATGCTGATCTTGTTGCATGGGAATGTGGAATCTGTAAAGCTCCTATTAAATCTAGAATGGATTCAAAGAAGGTAGAGAACTTTGTTTGTAGCAAATGCTCAAAAGCCCATAGTTCACAGAATAAAACAGTTGATGGCAGAATTATAACTACATCAATTAAGTTTACTAAACACTGTAAACGCCTCCTTAAAAAAGAACAGCGTGAGTTTATGTCTTATGCTAAGAAATCAGCTAAAACCTAGAGCTTGGTCTATTGTAATCTTAGGAAATACATTTAGTCTACTATAAGGGCTAGCATTTAATACAGTAATACCTAATGCGAGTAACTCAGATTTTAATTGACTAAAACCAGGTATAAATTTATCTAAATACATTTTATCACTAGCAGCTCCTGTTGGATAGCCATCGTGAAAATGAGAAATCATTTTGTTGTTATGTAAAATATTTCCCATATCAAATCCTAACAAGACAATACGAGTAGCTCCTAAATGATAAGCTAAGTTAATTGCAGCGTGTCCACTATTGTTGCCATGAGCCAATGTTTGAGGATCAGTTTCCAACCCGTTTGCTTTGCCTTTCTTTAAAATTTTAATATTATCAGAGTATTGACTTCCTGTTTTTATAGAAAACTTTAAACCTTTATAATTGTCTATTTCATTTTTATGCCAAGTATAAAATCTAACATCAGTCCAATACAGCACATCAGCCTGTGGATAAAACAATACTGCTTTATTAATTGCAATTGTTTTTGCACCATTGAGTCTATTAAAATCAAAATCCTTTAGCGAAGGCCCACCACCAATAATATAAATAGTCTCTCCTTTAAAATCTTTAGGAACAGTATCATATTCAATTTTTTCAAACTTACTTGCTTTAGTTTCTTTAACTGTTTGTCTAGGTAAGTTTATATTTGTATGGTCTGTTCGGGCATGATCAGGATCTTGCCGTTTAATTGGCAGGCGTTGAATATTAGTAGTATTAGCATCGCCAACAATAATAGGAGGAGTTATAACTTTTCTAATGTTTCTATTTCTTTGCACTAAGATTCTTGTTTTTATATTTATTCTAGTGTAAACAACTATCATAGTTCTCTATATAAAAATAAAATAAACAATTCATGCGCAATATACAAAATATTTTACTTACTGAAAAGTACAGACCGAAAGTATTAGAAGACTTAATAACTCCTAAGAGAGTAGGTGAGAAATTAAGTAAAGGGGTTTATCAACATTTGTTATTACATGGTAGCCCAGGCACAGGAAAAACATCTGCTGCTAAAGTATTAGTAAAACATTTCAAACATCCATATCTTTATATTAACGCGTCAACTGATACTTCAGTAGATGTTGTAAGAAACCGAATAACTGATTTCTGTGCAAACCGTTCTATAATGGATGAGCCAGGAAAAATGAAAGTAATAATCTTAGATGAGATTGATGGGGTTTCTGACCAATTTTTTAAAGCTTTGCGTGCAACAATGGATCAGTTTGCTAATAATGCAAGATTTGTAGCAACATGCAATTATATTAATAAAGTTCCTGATCCAATTCAGTCAAGATTTGAAATGATTGATTTTGATTTCTCTAAAGAAGAAGAAACTGAAATAATGAAAAGTTACATTATAAGAGTTTTGTCTATATGTAAAGAAGAAGACATTACTATAGATAAAATGGCTGCTGTTGAATTAGTAAAGAGAAAGTTTCCTGATTTAAGAAATATGCTTAATCAGTTACAAGGATTTCAATCGCAAGGTATAGACACAATAACTGTTGATAACATAAAACAATTTAGTTCTGTGTATAAAGACATTTATAATTTAGTTATTGACGGAGAGGATCCTGTTAAAAATTATCAGTATATGTTGTCAAACTATTCTAATAGGTCTGATGATGTACTATCTTCGCTAGGGGCTGAGTTTATAGATTTTGTTCAACAAGAGAGACAATCATATATTAAGTTTATTCCACAAATCGTTATAACTGTTGCAAAGTATCAAGCTCAGAGATTACAAGTAGTCGATCCAAATATTTCTATGATAGCATGTGTCTATGAACTACAAGGCATAATGAATGGTGTATAAATATACTAAAAAATATAAATACTATGAGGAAAGGATTTTTAGACAAATTAATCAAAAAGTTTCCGAATTATTATCAATTAGGAGAATTAGTAAAAAACTATTGGCAGCTATCAAAAACTGATATGCCAGCCGAAGAAATAGAAAAAAAAATATTAAATTTTACTTTCAATAATAACTAAATTTTGTTATTATTATATTAAATAAAGAACCATGAGAAAAACAGGAAGGCATACGTTTGTAATAGACGGCAATTATTTTCTATTTAGAACACTATATGTATTACCAAGAAAATCTAAAAAAGAAGGTATGTTGGCTACTGATGAAGACGCGGTAGTATTTATGCGTAAATTAGCAACTGACTTTGCATATCAAATTAGATTGTTCGATGGACTTATTGATAAAGTAGTATGGACTATTGATTCAAGATCATGGAGAAAGGATTTTTATCCAGACGCAGAATATAAAGGTAATCGTAAACAAGATACTTCAATTAACTGGAAAAACTTTTCTAAAGTTACAGAAGAATTTACTCAGCTATTAATAAAGCAAGGAGTTATCTATTCTAAAATTGACGGTGCTGAAGGTGATGATTTAATGTATGCATGGAATACTGAATCATTGGCTAATGAAAAATCTGTCATTATGTTTACAGGTGATAAAGATTTAGTTCAATTAGTAAATAGATCTCAGACAAGTAATACGCATACTATCTTGTTTAGCCCAGCTCATAAAAAAATGTATACCTATCAAGGTTTTTCAGAATGGCTAAATACTACAGAAGATGAGACTAGCACAGATTTGTTTGATGTATTAAAAACATCGTCTAAACCAGAAGCTCAGTCTAAAAAATTACTTTCTCATATTATTGATAAAAAGAAAGTATCAGTAATAGAAGTAGACCCAGAGGACTTCAGATTTCGTAAAGTATTAACTGGTGACTCAGGAGATAATGTTCCACCTGCATACTGGCATGTTACAACCACAAAGGATAAGACAAGACGGTACGGTATTAGTGAAGGTAAGGCAACTAGTATTATTGATGAGTTCAAACAAAAACATGGTGAATTATCTCATATGTTTTTATATGATGATGGTTATATAATTGATTTAGCTAATATCATAATTAAACAAATGAAAGCTACTAAGATGACAAGAGAGCAAATTATCACTAATCTACATTCAAATGTAAATCTTATGGTTCTTAGTTCTTATACTATACCAGAAGGTATTTTAGATGAAATGTTTAAATCAGTAGAATCTAAAATTAATGTTAATGAACTAATTTTACCTAATATTTCTACTATGAAAAAATTAGTAGCAGGAACAGAATATGATGGAGATGATAACTCTGCGTTCAAAGCAAGTTTCTTTAAGAATGATAAAGACGATAATAAAAACGACATGTCATTTATAACAAACAAGAAAACCAAAGGTAAGATTTTTTAAACTAATCTAACATTTACTTATATAATAATAAAGGAACAAAATGACATTATTCGATTATATAAAAATTCTCTTTGGCACAGACGCACAGTGGAATAAACTAAAAAGTTATGACAAGTCTAAAAACTCGTTCATGACCAATAGGTTCCTAAGTATACGCTACCCTCAACAAGCAAGTATGTTTAATGCTCTTAAAATTGATCCAGTCGGTCAAGCAGAAGCATGGAGAATGGTTGCATCAAAATTTAGTAGAGTGCCTAGTTTTATTTACACTAAAACTAAAGCTATCAAGAAAGTGAAAGAATGGGATCCAAACCCTAAGGCATTAGAACTTTATTTAAAGATTAATGAAATAGGTGAGCGTGATTATAAACAAGCCATGAAATTTAATTCAAAGGAAGTCAAACTAGCAATAAATAGATTAGCTAAACAAATGACAGATGATAGTAATTAATAACGATTTTGAATTACAGATTCCTAGACATATAAAGTTTACCTTATACAAACATGATTACATAGATAATTTAATCATGTCTAGGGTAAAAAAGGAATGCAAAAACTTATCCAATAATCCTAATGTTGAGTTTGAACTTACATTAGAATCTTTTGAGGCAGCAATGAAAACTTCAGCATTCTTGCTAGCAGAGTTACGCAAGTTAAAGAAGGATGACGATTATATTCCAGCGCCAGATTTTAAACCGAACTCTGTATATTTTTTAAGATCTATAATTGATAGATTACCAAATTTAGAAAGAATTATATTTAAGACTTCTAATGCAAAACAATTCTCTAGGTTAGTAAAGACAGAGAGTGGCAAGCAAATTGTGTCGTTTCACTTTAATATAATAGAAGGCATTTTTGATCTTACTCAAATTTTAGATAGACAGCAATTAGACACTTTTAATATCTATTTCATAGAGATAGGAATCTTAAAGAACAAATATCTAGAAAGAGAGAGCTATTTTTATATTCATGCACATGATCTGTTTGACATTATTGCGGATATGGATAGTTTAGATATAATGGAAACTATTGAATTGATTACTGCAATTGACCCAAAGATAGAAGAAGACAACCCAGTGCTTTTAGTTAAGACCGATTATACACCTTACTAAAGGTTGAATATATAAACCAAATTAGGTTTGTATTATGAAAAAGATTATTAATTGGGTTTCTGGTTTATTAAGAGACGAGAAGGGAACACCATCATCAAAAAGATTTATTGGAATAATTGCAGGTTTATCATTATGCATTGCATTATTTGTAAATTTATATACAGTACATCCTGTAGAAGCTAGTTTAATTAACGCAGTAGCAGGAATATGTTTTGGTGGTTTAGGACTTGCATCAGTTGATAAAATATGGGGCAAGAAAGATACTATAAAAGATCAAGATAGTGATCAACAAATAAACTCTTAACAAATGGCTGTAACAGGTTCAAGCACAGATGCAGCTGGAGATCAACTATTAGTAAGTCTTCAAACACCATATGAAAACGTCACTGAGATATTAGGGTTTACTGATTCTATTACAGGAGAAGACACAAGCTGCTATTATACTAAAGATTTTCGTTGGGGCATTGATGGTGTACAATATTCAGATTGGGTTTCTCTAACTGATGTTAACTTGGAATCACTAAGCTTAAATCCTGTTAATAAATTTTGGATAGAATATAGGTATACTCAAGTTGGGGACTGTACTCTTACGTTTAATTCAATTGCATTAGAGATTGTAACTGATGGTGGTGTAATATGTAAAATTCCACAAATTGACTGTGGTGGCGTTGACGGTTGTTCAGGCGCATTAAATCTAGCATTTGACTGTTGCGAAGGCGGATGGAACCCTTATGATATTTCTAGAGCAGGACAAATGTATACTCAACTGTCTGCGATGGCTAGCAATATATTTGGTTTTTGTGTAAAGTACTATAAGACTAAAGCAGACCAAAGGTCACAGGATGTTATTTTAAAAGAGTACTCGCTATTTGATGTTATCAAGTCTGGTGAAGTAAAGATTATGATTCCTGATAATGAACTGCCAACTAGGGACATTGCGTTTAATCCGCTAATGATGGATTTCCCAGTTCAATTTGAAGTTCATATTGTAAAATCTGCATTTGAAGCAATCTTTGGGATTGGCTCAAAACCACAAATGAGAGACTATATGCACTTTGAACAATTCTTAAATAGAATGTATGAAGTCGATGCAATTGCAGAAGCAGATGATTTTATGTATACTGGAAGTTACTGGAGAGTTAGCTTAGTAACATATCAGCAGAGAACAAATGTTGGGTTTGAAGCAACAGTTGACGGGTTAGCTGCTGAGACTTCTACTGATTTACTTGTAACTAATGTTGAAGAAAAATTTAGAGTAGAAAGAGAAAATGAATTTAAGGATGTAAGAAAGCCTAATCAATATAACACTATAGGTTCTCAGTCTAATGATTATGTAAGAAGGTCGTTAAACAAGAGAATGACTATTACTGAAGAGAACGTTTATAATCAATGGACTATTATTTCAAAATACCATTACTCATTAGGAACTTTAGCTAATGATACGCTAGCTGTGAAATATAGATATGATAAAGGCTGGACTATAGCAAATGATAGAGCATTTACTTTTTGGTTTAGACCAACTTATAAACAACCTATTGGTGCAGCAATTAGTATTGGAGGAATAACAAATAATTCTGGTGATGCAATGATTACATCAGTAAACCCACTACCATTAGGATTAGACGCCATAAAGGCAGGTGACTGGATTGCTATAATTCAAACAACTTCATATAACGGAATACAACTAGTTAAATCTGTTGATGCTACTACTAATACTATCACATTAGATACTCCGTATGTTGATGGACTTACAAGAAATGCTACATTAAGAAAAGAGATAAGTAATAGTTTTATTAAATATGACTTAGTAGTACCAACAGCAACATCTTCACTTGTAGAACTTACATATACTACGAATTGGTTTATAATTAAATTAAATAATGTATACTATAAATACGACTTAGGTACCGTTGTTCTTACAAAGGGAAAATGGTATGCTGCGGTTATTAATTTAAATAACTTAGCAAGACAACTATCTCTATTCTTATATAATGCGGTTGAACTATCTGGTGAAATTAATCCTGACAGATCTGCTGATTTAGTAAACATTTATACTAACACAAGGGCTGTACCTCAAATAGCAATACCTAATGACCTTGCATGGCAATTATTAGGTTGTCAGACTGATTTAACTAATATTAGAATTTGGAGCCAAACTATTGAGGAAGAACTCCAGGAACTTATTTTAAGTCAGTATGTTGTTAAAGACTCTGCATTGGCAGAACTGCTTGATAATGCATCTCCTGAACTTTTACTTTCAACTGTTACCAATCCACGGTAATTCCACTAGTAGAATATATATTATAAATTTAAACATATGAAGGACGAATCAAAGAGTAAATTTCGTGATAGTCTAGGTGACTTATTAAACGATTTACCAGATGAAGTTGAAGGCTACGGTGATAATGATGTTGATTTACAACCAGTGAAAATGCCTAGTGCACAGCCTGCTGCGATGGTTCGAGCTAAAAATAAGGCTGAGAAAACTTTAAATAGTTTACTTTCATTTTATTTGTCAGAAGAAATTATAGCAGAGCATGAATACATTAGAGCAAAGGCTTCTCTTGACGAGTATGCGCTAGGAATGCTAATAAGACAAATGGAAAATAGTGAAACTGCTATTACCTTATTAATGGACACAATCCATGAAGGGGATGTTTCACCTAGAATGTTTGAAGTACTTTCCGATTTACAACGAACGCTATTAGACATTATAAAATCACAAACAATGTATCTCATAGCAATTGAAGAAAATGCTAAAAAGATTTCTAGAGATGTAGATGTTTATCATAATAATGAAAACAATAGTAGCAGTTCTAATAATAAACAAAACGGAATTAAGTCTAGAGGAACTAAAGATTTAATGAGAGCACTACAGGACACAATATCACAAGAAGAAATAACTGATGTTGATAGCATCGAAACCCACGAAGAAGATGAAGATTAAAATGAAAAATAATTTTGTCTTAATTCAAGAAATTGAGCAAAAGGAAAAAACAACAGCTGCAGGTGTTATTATACCAATAGAAAAGTATAATCGTGAGTCTATCGTGATTAATGCTGGTGATGTCTCTCATATAAAGGTTGGAGACACTGTTGTAAAAAATATAGGAAAAGGCACAGAAGTAAAATTAAACAACGAAGCGTTTGAATTAATTCATATAAACCAATTATTCGGGGTATTTAAAGAAGAAAGCTAAACAAAAATAATGGCACAAAAACCCCAGGCACCATCCGCAGGTTTCGATATGAAAGTACCGAAGAACCAACAGCAGTTTTCATGGACTACCCAAAAAGTAGAACAGTTAATGATTGCATTGGATGACGGATATAAACCAGCAAGTACACCCTTTTATGAAGGTAACCCTAATTTAAGAAAAGGAAATATTGTATTTAATTATTCTGATCAAGAGATACAGGAAATTAAAAGGTGCGCAAAGGATATTGTTTACTTTGCAAATACATATTGTACTGTAATGACCGATCATGGTTTGCAAACAATTACATTAAGACCTTATCAAGAAGTAATGTTAAGGCAGTTTCAGGCTGAGCGTTTTAATGTATGTCTTGCATCTAGACAAATTGGAAAAACTATTTGCTCTTCTATCTTTATTGCCTGGTATTCAGTATTTAACTTTGACAAGAACTCCTTAATACTTTCAAATAAGGGTGCTACTACTCGAGAAATTATTGACAAAGGTAAAACTATACTTGAACATTTGCCTTTCTTTATAAAGCCTGGTACTCTAAAGTGGGATGTTTTTAACTCAAAGTTTGATAATGGATGTAGAATAATTGGACAGACTACAACTAAGAAAGCAGCAATTGGATTTACCATACATTTACTATTCATGGATGAGTTTGCACATATACCTGCAAACTTTGTAGATACCTTTTATGAAAATGTATATCCTACAGTTTCAGCATCAACTAATTCAAAGGTAATAATTACAAGCACTCCTAATGGGTTTAACAAATTCTATGACATATATACTGCTGCCGATAAAGGCTTAAGTGAATATACACCATTCCGAGTTGATTGGTGGGATGTTCCTGGGAGAGACGATGCTTGGGCGCGACAAGAAGTTGCTAACCTTGGAAGTGATGAAGCTTTTAATCGCCAGTATGGAAATCAGTTTATAGCAGGCTCTTCATTATTATTAGGTGCAGCTAGTTTAAAAAAGCTTACATCAAATCAATTAGAATTTGAGCATAAAGAAATTCCAGAGTTTGATGAAGCAGAGATTGATTATTCTGGGTTATTATGGTTGCCTGGTTTTAATCTTGATGAAATAGAAGAAGATTACAATTACTGGGTATTTTCTGTAGATATTGCAGAAGGTGTGGGTGGAGACTATTCTGTTATTAATATCTTCCAGGTAAAAATGTTGGAAGAAAAAGATTGGCTAAATGTAACTACACCAGGAAGTTTTGTTGACTTCTTTTCAATAAGTCAAGTAGGTAGGTTCAGAAGTAATGAACATACGATTGAAGAATTTGCAAAGTCTTTGTATATACTTACATTTGACTTATTCTTCTCAGAAAATGTAAAGCTAATTATTGAATGGAATATGTTTGGTGGAGAACTACTAAAAAGAATGGAAACAGTATTTCCTCAGAGGAATGATTTTGATGAAGAATCTGTTGTTAAATTTAAACATAGGATTGATGCAAAGACAAAACAATTTGGTCTTAAAGTCAAATCTGATAATAAACCAATTTTTTGCCAAAACTTTAAAAAATATATTTCGCAAAACAAAATTCAAATATTTGATAAAGAAACTGTAAAAGAATCGTCAACTTTTGGTAAGCTACCAAATGGTTCATATGCAGGACAATTAGGCAATGATGATTTAATAATGACTTGTATTAATAGCTCCGAGTTCTTTACTACATTAGACTTTTCTGATTTTGTAGAAGAGATATATGATAATGTAGATGTTAGTGTACAAACTAAAATTGATAAAATTCTCGAAAAGGATTCAAAAGGTGGAAACTTAAACTTTGACATCTATGACTTGGTATAAAAGTTTACTAAGTAGTGGATATATAAAAAAACAAATATACAAAAAAATATAATATAAGATGGCACTAGATCCAATCATTTCTTCATTAAAAGCAGCCGGGACATATCGGTTTGAGTTCGATAAGTCTCAAGTTGTTTCAATTCCGGCTAATCAAACACGTTTAGTTGTTGGGTTTTCTAAGAGAGGACCCTTTAACACTCCTGTTTTTATTCCTGATACTTCATTTTTTAAGCAAGTATACGGTGATATAGACAGAAACTTAGAAAGAAAAGATTCTTTTTTCCATAGAAGCTGTTTAGCTGCACTAGAAAGAGGACCTATTCTTGCTCTTAACTTACTTAATTTAACTGCTGTTGATAAAGTTAATGCTCTTAGGTTTGCAACTGCAGCTACACCAGAAACACAAGCTAATGCAGGTGTTGAATATGAA
>TARA_R110000796_G_scaffold14011_5_pt1 | contig 13330 bp, 11 predicted proteins | sample TARA_R110000796 | Tara Oceans TARA_R110000796 (sample SAMEA4397815) | marine metagenome | biome: Polar Biome; feature: [SRF] surface water layer (ENVO:00010504); material: water (ENVO:00002006), including particulate matter (ENVO:01000060) such as... | depth 5 m | reverse complement strand
GGCCTCCGGCCCGCCGATGCCCTAAGCGCAATTTGGGGCAGCGATGACGTACTTATCCACGTCTATCACCTGAAATATCCACAGGCTTATCCCTATTACCGCCGCCGCCTGAAAGTCAGCGAAGCCGAATATCGCAAAATCGCCAGGGAGATAGAAGCGCGCTTCGTCCTCGACGATCAGTATCGCGCCCTGCCGACGCCCGGCTATGGCAAGGATGACCTCTTTTACGAGGCCAACGGCCATTATAGCGCCTTCTACACCTGCAACAACTGGACCAGCGATGTCCTGCAACAGGCGGGTATCCGCACCGGGCGATGGACCCCGTTCCAGGGCGGCGTGATGCGCTGGTTTCCGGAAGGCGCGGAGTGAACGGTGCCTCCTTTAAGAGCGTCCGAAACAATCGAACCACGCCACAGCGTTATTCAGTCACCCATTTTATCACTGCAACGCAATGTCAGGCCATATTCCTCCAGCCAGTCGGCTTTTGTCGGCAGAAGATATTGCAAAGCTTCCGGTAACAAACCGTGCAGCGTGGTGGCATGGGCCAATTCGGTGCGCCGGTCGGCAAAGCACAGGTTAGAGCCTGCCTCCGCAACAAAGCGAAGCACCCCCTCCTCGGTCTCCCCGCCTTCGTCGGCGAGCGAAATGAACAAGGGCGGCCGATCCTGCTTCTCCATGCCAGCCAGACTATGCGACAGGCTTTGACTGTCCCATTGCAGGCTGGGCGACAGGGCCGCGTAGCCATCGAACAAGGCTGGCGCGACCGCCCAGGTTTCGGCGACAAAATGTCCAGCAGCGCTCTCCCCGGCCAGAAATGCGCGGCCGTCGTCCCGATATTGGCCTCTTACCAAGGGCAGAATCGAGGCCGACAACCATTTGCGAAAGGCAGCGCTTTCTCCCGCTGTGGGATAGCGTTCCATTTCGGCCTCTGCACCGGTTGGTGGCAGCAACTCTCTCTGGCGATCGACGGTTTCGACACCGACGAAGATGACCGGTGCGCTGCGCTGCCAAAGCTGGTTCCAGCGCTCCATGCCAAGGCTCAGGTAAAAATCCTGCTGCAATCCGGCATCCAGCATGATCAAAACGGGATAAGTCTTGTCGCTCTTGTCATAATCGGCGGGAAGCACGACATTCACGCGTCGCTCGACCCCATGGGTCGAGACCAGATAGGAGGTTCCGATCGTCAGCGGTTCGGACGTGATGCTATCCCGTGCGTGCAAAGGTGAAAGACCAATTATGAAAAGCGCCATGGCTATCGCTGGAAATTTCAACTTATATCCCTTTCAAAAATGACCGGGGATGATTTTCGTAAAACCTAACCCGCCGCGGCGACAATCTCCGCCCAAGCAGCCTCGTCTATCACTTCGATCCCCAGTTCCGCCGCCTTCTTCGCTTTCGACCCTGCACCCGGTCCAGCGACCACCAGATCGGTTTTTGCACTAACCGACCCTGAAGCTTTCGCGCCCAGAGCCTCGGCCTGTGCCTTGGCTTCGTCGCGGCTCATGGTTTCCAGCTTGCCGGTGAAGACCACGATCTTTCCGGCCACCGCGCTGTCGCGGGTTTCGACGATATAATCGGGGGGTGATACTTCGCCGAGCAGGGCTTCCCAGACGGCGCGATTATGCGGCTCATGGAAGAAATCAGCCAGAGCCTCCGCCACCGTCGGGCCCACGCCATCAATCGACGTAATTTCCGCCCACGCCGCATCACCCGCTTCCGTTCCGGTCGGATCGGGCGAAGCCTCGCGGTTTGTGTCGAGCGAGTTCGAGACACCGGGATCCGCGTCATCACCGTCTCTCGACTGCGCTCGAGACGAACGGTATTTTGCCGATTCTTGCGCAATCTCCGCAACTTCCCGCAACCGCGGCAAAGTCCTGAAATTCTTCAGCAAATCCTTCGCCGTCACCGTACCAATATGCCTTATGCCCAATCCGAACAACAGCCGTGCCGCGTCCGGCTGGCGTTTCTTTTCCACAGCCGCCAACAGATTATCCACAGACTTGTCCTGCCAGCCTTCGCGGGCAAGGATTTCAGCGCGATGCTTATGCAGGCGGAAAATATCAGCGGGGCTTTCAAGCCAGCCTGCTTCGATAAATTCAGCAATGCTTTTCTCACCGAGTCCGTCGATATCCAGCGCCACCCGCGAGACAAAATGCGCCAGACGCTGGAAGCGCTGCGCCGGGCAGATCAGGCCGCCGGTACAACGCACATCAACCTCGCCTTCCTCGGCGACGGCTTCGCTGCCGCATTCGGGGCAATGATCCGGAAAATGATAAGGTTCGCGTTCTTCGTCGCGGGTCAGATTTTCCACGACCTGTGGGATTACATCCCCTGCTCGCTGGATCACCACCCGATCACCGGGTCGCACCCCCAGCCGTTCGACTTCATCGCGATTGTGCAATGTTACGTTGGACACCACCACACCGCCCACGGTGACGGGTTTCAGACGCCCCACCGGGGTCAGCTTGCCGGTACGCCCGACCTGAATATCGATACTCTCCAGCGTCGTCTGCGCCTGTTCCGCCGGGAATTTATGCGCCAATGCCCAGCGCGGTGCCTTGGCGACAAAACCAAGCCGCTGCTGCCAGTCGAGCCGGTCAACCTTGTAGACCACGCCGTCGATATCATAATCCAGATCGGCCCGTTCCGCCTCGATATGGCGAAAATGGGCGAGCATCTCGTCGAGCGTTTCGAAGCGCTTGACCAGCGGCGAAACCGGCACGCCCCAGCTTTCAATTGCCTTCATGACGTCAAACGCCGTCTCGCCCGGCACTTCGCTATGCACGCCCCAGCCATGCGCCCAGAATTTCAGCGGCCGCTTGGCGGTGACACTGGCGTCTTTCTGACGCAGCGAACCGGCAGCGGCGTTGCGCGGATTGGCGAACTGGCGAATTTTTTCCGGATCGAAATCGACGCCCTTGGTCTCCGCATCGGCCCTGCCTTCGTCCATCAGCCGCTCGTTTAGCCCGGCGAAATCGGCCTTGGCCATGTAAACTTCACCACGAATTTCGAACAGGTCGGGGATTTTGGAGAAAACCGTTCGCCCTGAGCTTGTCGAAGGGTCCCCCTCGTCCGAAGGCTGTGTTTCGACAGGCTCAGCACGAACGGATAATTGCTGCGGAATATCCGAAATCATCCGCACATTGGCGGTCACATCCTCACCAACCTGCCCGTCCCCGCGCGTCGCGGCGAGCACAAGCTCGCCCTTCTCGTAACGGAGCGAGCAGGACAGCCCGTCAATCTTGTCCTCGGCGGTCACCGCCACCGGCGCGCCCTCGTCCAGATTCAAGAACCGCCGCACCCGCGCCAGCCATTCGGCGATATCCTCGTCGGAAAAACCGTTGTCGAGGCTCATCATCCGCTGCGCGTGGGTGACCTTCGACAAAGGCGAAGCCGCCACCGCCGCCCCGACCAGCTTGTTCGGACTATTCTCCCGCACCAGATGCGGGAAGGCCTCTTCCAGCTCGTTATTCCGCCGCACCAGCGCATCGTAATCCGCATCGGAAATTTCCGGCGTGTCTTCGGCGTGGTAAAGCTTGTTATGCTTCGCGATCGTTCGCGCCAGGCGCATCAGTTCGTTGGCGGCATCGGCTTCGGAGAGGTCTTTTGGAGGAATAACGCTCACAAAAAGCCCCTCTTCTTCAGAGGAGGGGTTGGGGTGGTGGCGATGCTCTTGCATCGCTCGCGCAGCGACATGCGGCACAGAACCACCCCAACCCCTCCTTTAAAAAGAAGGGGCTGAAACGGGCTCGCTTGATCACTAACAGCGTTAGTAAGGCACTGACTCACTTGAGCCCCTCCTCTTCAGAGGAGGGGTTTGGGGTGGTGGAGGCACCACGTTCTTTCCACCGATCCGGAGTATCCTCCAACACATCAAGCAGAACCGACAGCACCCCGTCCATATTCCCCATCACATCCAAATTGCTAAAACGCACCGTCCGATATCCCTTTGTCCGCAATCGATCATCGCGCTTGAAGTCAGAATCGATATCATGCGTATCACCATCCACTTCAACAATCAGCTTTTTAAACGGGCAAAAGAAGTCCGCGATATAATATTCGATCACAGACTGACGGCAAAATTTATGGCCGCCCAGTTGCGAAGCCGAAAGATATCGCCACAGCCGCTTTTCCGGTTCGGTAGGATTGAGCCGCATCTCTCTAGCACGAACGAGAAGAGTGGCACGATCAGTCACGAATCTAGCCCCTCCTCTTCAGAGGAGGGGTTGGGGTGGTGGCGATGTGTGAACATCGCTCGCGCAGCGAATAGTGGACCGAAACCACCCCAACCCCTCCTTTAAAAAGGAGGGGCTTAAAAGGTGACATCCCGAAAAACACTAAACCCCCTCCAGCAACCGATCTGCCTGCGCTCTCGCCTCATCGGTCACATCGGCACCGGAGAGCATCCGCGCAATTTCCTGCCGCCGGCCTTCGTCGTCCAGCGCGCTGACATCGGTGCGCGACACGGTGCCGCTGAGCGACTTGTTGATCAGCATATGCGCGTCGCCCTTGGAGGCGACCTGCGGGCTGTGGGTCACGACCAGCAGCTGGGCGCCCCTGGACAGGCGCGACAGCCGGTCGCCGATAGCCGACGCCACTGCGCCGCCGACGCCGCGGTCGACTTCGTCGAAAATGATCGTTTTCAGGCCATATTCTTCGGCCAGCGCCACTTTCAGGGCGAGAATGAACCGGGAAAGTTCACCACCCGATGCAATTTTGCCCAGAGGGGCCAGTGGCGCACCGGGGTTGGTCGAGATCAGAAACTCGATCCGGTCCATTCCACCTTTATTCCAATGCTCTTCGGGTAATAGTTCAAGCAAAGTCTCAAATCTTGCCGCATCCAGTTTGAGCGGCGCCAATTCTCCTGCCACCGCTTTGTCGAGCGCTTTGGCCGCCTTGCTCCGCTGCGCCCGCAGGTTTTCCGCAGCCACAATGTAGGCTTGTTTCGCACCGGCCAAAGATGCTTCCAAATCTTCCAATGTCTTGCCGCCATCGCTGATCGCGGCCAGCTTGTTCTGCAGATCGTTGAGCAGATCAGAAAGCTTGTCCGGCTCCACCCGATGCTTGCGCGCCAGCCCTCTCAGGTCGAACAGCCGGGTCTCCATATCGTCGAGTCGCTGCGGGTCGAAGCTCAGCGCAGCCGCCGCTTCGTTAAGCTTGTCCTCGGCTTCGCTGGCGTCGATAATCGAGCGGTCCAGCGACTCCAGCGCCTCGCCGAGCAAGGGATGACCTTCGGAAATCATGTCGAGCCGCCGCGCCGCCGCTCTCAGCGAGGCCAGCCCGCCGTTGGAGCCGTCAAAGGCCGCCCGAATCGCTTCGAGATCGCCGGTCAGCCTCTCGCCCTTCATCATCGTCGCCCGGTCCAGCGCGAGTTCTTCTTCCTCGCCCGGTTGCGGTGCAAATTTCGAAAGTTCGGCAACGCTATGCTCGAGATATTCGCGGTCGTTTTCCGCCGTTTCCTGTTCCAGCTTCGCTTGCTCCAGCGCCGTTTTCGCGGCCTGCCAGGCGTCATAGGCATCGCGAACCACATTGCCTTCGACACCGGCGAAAGCATCGAGCAACGCCCTATGCCCCTTGGGGTTGATCAGACCGCGATCATCATGCTGGCCATGGATTTCAATCAGTTGTCCGCCCACCGTGCGCAGCAGGGTTGCCGAACAGGGCTGGTCATTGATGAAGGCGCGGCTGCCACCATCGGCCTTGACCGATCGCTTGATGATAAGCGGCTCGCCGGGTTCGATTTCAATATCATTTTCGGCGAGCGTAGCGGCCAGCTTGCTGCCCTTGGCGGGTGAAGCAAAACTGGCGGTAACCTGTGCCTTTTCCGTGCCCTGCCGGACCAGACCGCTATCCGCCCGATTACCGAGCGCCAGTCCGAGACTGTCGAGCAGGATCGACTTGCCCGCTCCGGTCTCGCCGGTCAGCACCGTCAGGCCCGACCCGAATTCGAGATCAAGCGCCTCGATCAGTACAATATCGCGAATGGAAAGGGACTGCAGCACAATACCCTCTTAAAACACGTTTACTCTAGCTGCAACGCATTGCAGCATCTGTAATGCTAACTGGCCCCGTGCTTGTTCACGAGATCATAAGCGCGCTCATACCATTTGGTGCCGGGATAGTTGGCACCCAGCACAGCAGCCGTCTTCTTCGCTTCTGTCGGAACACCCAGCGCAAGATAGGATTCGGTCAGGCGCATCAGCGCTTCCGGTGTATGAGTGGTGGTCTGGTATTTCTCGATCACGGTGCGGAACCGGATGGTTGCGGCGAGCCATTTGCCGCGACGCTGGTAAAAGCGGCCGATTTCCATTTCCTTGCCGGCCAGATGGTCATTGACCAGATCCATTTTCAGCTGGGCGTCCGCGGCATAGCGCGTGTTCGGATAGCGACGGGAAACCTCGCCGAGAGACGCCAGCGCCTGTTCGGTGATCTTCTGGTCGCGAGTGACATCGCTGATCTGCTCATAATAGCAAAGCGAAATCAGATAATAGGCATAAGCGGCGTCCTTGTTCCCCGGATGGATCGACAGGAAACGACGCGATGATTCTATCGCCTTGTTATAATCGCCAGAGAGATAATAGCTGAACGCGCTCATCTGCTGTGCGCGACGGGCCCAGGGTGAATAGGGATGCTGGCGCTCGACTTCATCGAACAACGCCGCCGCAACCTTGTACTGGCCACGGTCAAGCCGGTCTTTTGCCGCATTATATAGCGTGTCCACATCGCGAGCGACGTATTTCGTGTCGGTACCACTACCGCCACCGCCTCCTCCCAGAAGAGCACAACCGGAAAGTAGCGAAGCGGAGAGGCCCAATACGGCCCATTTGAGAATGTGTTTTTTCATATGGCAGACCTCTTAACCGCTTGTTTTCATCCAGCCAAGAACAAAGCAAAAAAACCGCTGGAGCAGAACGATACTCCCTGTTCTGTTTCAGCTTTACAAGACATTAATCGGACGATGCAGCCGGAAATATACCCGGCAAAGAAAAGGGCCCGGATCGCTCCGGGCCCCTTGCTGTTTCATTTTGCGAAAATCTAGTCTTCGGTGATCGAAGCAGGCAATGGAATATCGCCGCCTTCATCCTTTGGACCGTCGTTGTTCCGGCCACGTCCGCCGCCGTCACGACCACGGCCACCGCCGTCGCGTCCGCGACCGCCGCCACCAGCACCGTCACGGCGTGGTCCACGAGGCTTGTCACCGCGTGGTTCGCGTGCAGGACGCGTGTCTTCGAGCTCTTCGCCAGTTTCCTGATCAACAACCCGCATCGACAGACGGACCTTGCCGCGCTGGTCGATTTCGAGAACCTTGACCTTGACTTCCTGGCCTTCGCTCAGTTCGTCAGAGACCTTCTCGACACGCTCATTCTTGATTTCAGAAACGTGGACGAGACCGTCCTTGCCGCCCATGAAGTTCACGAATGCGCCAAAGTCGACGAGGTTTACAACCTTGCCGTCATAGACTTTGCCGACTTCGGCTTCTTCAACAATGCCCTTGATCCATGCGATTGCCGCATCGATCTGGGATTTGTCGGAAGAAGAAACCTTGATCAGGCCTTCGTCGTCGATATCGACTTTCGCGCCGGTTTCAGCAACGATTTCGCGGATCACCTTACCACCGGTACCGATAACTTCACGGATCTTCTCTTTGTTGATCTGCAAGGTTTCGATGCGCGGAGCATGTTCGGACATTTCGGTCCGGGTGCCGCTGAGCGCCTTGCTCATTTCACCGAGGATATGAGCGCGACCGCCACTGGCCTGTTCCAGAGCAGACTTCATGATTTCCTGCGTAATGCCGGCTACCTTGATATCCATCTGCAAGGAGGTGATACCTTTTTCGGTACCCGCAACCTTGAAGTCCATGTCGCCGAGATGATCTTCGTCGCCGAGAATGTCGGAAAGAACCGCAAATTCTTCGCCTTCGAGGATCAGGCCCATCGCAATACCGGAAACCGGACGCGCCAGAGGCACACCAGCATCCATCATCGCAAGCGAACCGCCACAAACGGTCGCCATCGAGGACGAACCGTTGGACTCGGTAATGTCCGAGAGAACGCGGATCGTGTAAGGGAATTCTTCCACTGTCGGCAATACCGGACGGAGCGCGCGGAAAGCGAGCTTACCATGGCCGGTTTCGCGGCGGCTAGTAAATCCGAAACGTCCAACTTCACCAACCGAATAAGGAGGGAAGTTATAGTGCAGCATGAAGTTGGTGTAGCTCAGACCGTCTAGACCATCGATCATCTGCTCGGCGTCTTTGGTGCCCAGGGTCGTGGTCACGATCGCCTGTGTTTCACCGCGGGTGAACAAAGCCGAACCGTGGGTCCGTGGCAGCAAGCCGACCATGGCTTCGATCGGGCGAACCTGATCGAGCTTACGGCCGTCGATACGCGTACCGTCTTTAATGATGGCACCGCGAACGATTTCGGCTTCCAGCTTCTTGACCATCTTGCCGGCGGTCATCTGGGTCTGGCCGTCTGCGTCGGCATATTTTTCTTTGGCTTTGTCGCGAACCTTGTTCAGCGCGTCGGAACGATCTGATTTGTCGGTTTTCTTGTAAGCCGCAGCAATATCTTTTCCGACCAGCTTGCGCAGTTCTTCCTTGATTTCGCTATTGTCATCACCGGCATCGAGCTTCCAGGGCTCTTTCGCAGCCTGTTCAGCCAGATCGATGATCAGGCCAGCAACCTGCTTGGACGCTTCATGGGCAAACGCTACGGCGCCGAGCATGACTTCTTCGGAAAGCTCTTGCGCTTCCGATTCAACCATCATCACTGCGCCCTGGGTAGCCGCTACAACCAGATCGAGTTCGCCTGTGGCGATTTCTTCCATCGACGGGTTCAGCTGATATTCGCCTTCTTTATAACCAACGCGAGCCGCACCGATTGGTCCCATGAAAGGAACGCCGGAGATGGTCAGCGCAGCAGAAGCTGCAACCATTGCCAGAATGTCGGGTTCGTTGACGCCATCATAGCTCATGACCTGACAGATTACGTTGATTTCGTTGTAGAAACCTTCGGGGAACAGCGGACGGCAAGGACGGTCAATCAAACGCGATGTCAGCGTTTCTTTTTCCGTCGCACGGCCTTCGCGCTTGAAGAAGCCGCCCGGGATACGACCGGCGGCAGAGAATTTTTCCTGATAGTGAACGGTCAGCGGGAAGAAATCCTGCCCGTCACGTACCGATTTGGCGGCGGTAACTGCGCACAGTACAACCGTTTCGCCGAGGGTCGCGAGAACCGCGCCATCAGCCTGGCGGGCAATCCGGCCCGTTTCGAGAGTGAGGGTCTGTCCGCCCCATTCCATTTCGACTTTTTTGATATCAAACATTCGTATTTTCCTTTGTCCCGCCTGCCCTATGCAGTGCGGGGGCTTTCTTGTGTCCAGCAATCCGGCTGAACAGCGGTTCGGGGTCATTGCGCCCCTTTGCTTGGCCGATTCTCACCTTATTGCAAGAATCTGCCGATCTGCTCCTCCGCCAGGGCGGAAGTCCATCTCCCAAGTTTGCGTAAATTGGCACTTTCTGGAGACGGGCACCTGTTTACACAGATGCACAAAGTGAAAACGGCCCCACTCAGGAGGCCGCCTTCGAAACTCTTATTTCCGGAGACCAAGGTCCTTGATCAACTTGGCGTAACGCGCGACATCTTTCTTGCGAAGATAGTCAAGCAGGCTCCGCCGTTTATTCACCATCATCAGCAATCCGCGACGAGAGTGATTGTCCTTGTGGTGGCCTTTGAAATGCTCGGTCAGGTTCACGATACGCTCTGTGAGCACGGCAACCTGAACTTCCGGAGAACCGGTATCGCCCTCTGTCTGGCCGAATTTTTTAATCAGTTCTTGTTTTTTTTCTGCGGTAATCGTCATTATTCATCATTCCTTCGAACATCTTTTACATATTGAACCCGCGGACCACCTTCACGGTGCCATCAACAATCTCTGCCAGAGCAACCGGAGAACCTAGATTCTCTGTTGCAAGAAAAAGCCCGTTGAGTGCGGGGTTCCCGATCAAATCCTGCTCGTCCAGCGTTAAGCCTTGCCGAAGCATTCTTGCCTGATCAGGGTCGAGGTCGAAAGCCGGGATGTCGTCCAGCCCCGCCTCAAGCGGCAAGAGGTATTGTTTAATGTCCGCGCCCTTACCAATTTCGTTGAGTTTGTCCAGCGAAATCGCCTCTTTCAAGGTGAACGGACCGGCCTTGGTACGGCGCAACATGGTGACATGACCGAACGTACCAACAGCCCGGGCGATGTCACGCGCGAGAGAGCGGATATAAGTTCCTTTGGAGACCGTGGCCGCGAGGGTTATTTCATCCAATAGTTCGTCATCCTGAACTTGTTTCAGGACCTCTCGAGATCCTGAAACAAGTTCAGGATGACGAACTGTAAGAGAATATATCGTCACCCCCCGCATTTTCATCTCCACATCAACCCCGGCCCGCGCCAGATCATAGGCTCGCTTGCCATCAATCTTAAGCGCCGAATATTTCGGCGGGATTTGTTCTATCGGCCCGGTGAATTGCGGCAGAACGGCTTCAACATCTGCCAGAGACGGTCGATGGTCGGATGATTCCGTTACCTCCCCCTCGACATCAAGTGTCTCGGTCTCGCTACCGAAGCCGATCGTAAATTCGTAAATTTTGGTGGCATCAAGCATCCGCCCGCACAGCTTGGTCGCTTCGCCAATCGCGATCGGCAAAACCCCGGTGGCCAGCGGGTCCAGCGTCCCGCCATGACCGACCTTCAGCTTGCCCTTGCCCTTGCCAAGAAGCCCCGCTTCGCGCAGATTGCGCTTCACCGCACCAACGGCTTGCGTCGATCCCAGTTCAAGCGGCTTGTCCAATATGATCCAGCCATGGGGCTTTTCCATCGTCAATCTATATCCTGTCTGAAAAGACTAATTTTTATCGGGATCAAAAGCGAAACCATCGCCGATATCATCGAAAAGGATCAGCGGCTTGCGACTGATCTTGCTCCACACTTCAGGAACATGTTCGTCTTCAATACTGCCGTTTTCGGTTCTCTTGCGCCGCGTAAGATAATTGATGCTGACGATATTCAATGCTCCGGACCCACGGTGCACATGATGATTGTCATAGCCGATCAACCCCAGTTGCGCGCCCTTCAGCCGAAACGAAAATATCCGGTTAAACATGTCCCAGGCCCCGGCGCTGGACCAAAAACCAATATTTAACCGCATGACGCCCTTGTCGATAGTCAGCGAGCCATCCGAGGCATTGTCAATCGGATCATCGATCATCGGGCCGCCGGTAACGGGAATGATCTGGTCGTTCTGTGCGATCCGCAAATATCCGCCACCCGCTTGCTTTACCGCCACCACGATTGTGCGCGGGTTTCCGTCATATGGGCCTGTGCCAAAACCGTTACCTTCAATGACCAGTTTCGGGTCATTCTGCCGGATGATAAGCGCCAGATCCGGTAGACCATCTTTATCCAGATCACCCTCGACGGATTTCTCCAGATACCAACCATCGGGAACAAATCCTTCGGCTGAAGTAGAATTCTGAGGAATTGAAGCAGCGCCGGATTGATCCCCGACATCATCACGTGCAATGCTTGCTGTATTTGCTAACAGCAACGCCGGGGCAAGGATCAAAAGTCTCATCTTCACAAACTCCACTCTTCCTTGAGCAGTCCGAAAACTGCTGTGTCCCGGACATAATTCGTCCAGGTAATGCGGTTCTTGCGCAATGTACCCTCATGCGTCGCACCGAGTTTCAACACAGCCGCCATCGAGCGTTTGTTGCGGGTATCGACCCGAAATTCGATGCGCGTAAATCCACAGGCAAAGGCATGGTCGATCATCAGTTTTTTCATAATGCCGTTAAATCCGCTGCCACGCACCGACGGCGCGATATAGGTTCCGCCTATTTCGGTCACTTTGGTCGTCTGATCGGGGTTGATATAATTGCTCATGCCGACAACCGTGTCGGTCCCGCTATTAATCACTGCAAAGCGGACCCAATTGCTGGTGTTGTGGAAGGACTGGATCGCCTTGTCGAAATTCTCGTCCAGCATCGATACCGGGTAAATGTCCCAGATTTCCTGATCCTCTGCGCAGGCTGCGCGGAGCGGTTCGAGATGATGGTCGGCCAGCGGTTCGAGACGAACGGGGGCGTCGGCCAGTATTTTGGAAAGCTTCTCTGCCATCAATCTCACTCGTCGCCCCAGCGGAGGCTGGGGCCTAACCCAATTTCCGCATGTCATAATCTTGCTTTGGATTCCAGCCTTCGCTGGAATGACGATTAAACTATCCGTTCAACCGCTCCCTAAAATGCTTGCGGCACAGCGCGATATAGCTCTCATTTCCGCCAATTTCGGTCTGTTCGCCGGCGTCAACCGCATGACCAGCTTCGTCAATCCGCAAGTTCATCGTCGCCTTGCGTCCGCATTCGCACACCGCTTTCAGTTCGACCAGACTGTCGGCAATGCCGAGCAGCTTTGCCGAGCCGGGAAATAAATTGCCCTGAAAGTCGGTGCGCAGACCATAGCAAAGCACAGGAACACCGCTCTCGTCCGCCAGTCGCGCGCATTGCCAGACCTGATCTTCGGTCAGAAACTGGGCTTCGTCGATCATCACACAGGCCAGCTTGGCTTGCTGATGTACTGCTTCGACTGCAGCGAACAGATCCGTATCTTCGCCGAAACGATGCGCATCGGCGTGCAGGCCGATCCGCGAGGCGATGGCACCGAAACTTTCCCGATTATCGATTGCTGCGGTCCACAGCATGACCTTCATCCCGCGCTCGCCATAGTTGAACGCCGCCTGCAGCAGATTGCTCGACTTCCCGGCATTCATCGATGCATAATAAAAATAGAGCTTGGCCATAAGCTCCGCTCCATAACCGTTCGTGCTGAACCTGTCGAAGCACTTTTGCGCCCTGAAACCGCCCTTCGACAAGCTCAGGACGAACGGGGCTAGTCCTCGTCGGCCTCTTTCGCCAAATCCTGCGCAACCTTGGGATTATTCAGCAGGCTTTCGATATGCTCGGCGGTATCAAAGCTTTCATCGGACAGGAATTTCAGTTTTGCCGCATATTTCATCTGCACCCGCTTCGCGACTTCCTTCTGGAAGAATGCGGTGTTGGTTTTCAGCGCCTTGAGCACGTCCGCCTCGTTGGCGCCGAGCAGCGGTTTCACGAACACCGTAGCGTGGCGCAAATCCGGTGACATGCGCACTTCAGTAACGCTAACGCTATGCGATGTCAGCACCGCATCATGCACCTCACCGCGCATCAGCAGTTCCGACAAGATATGCCGGACCTGCTCGCCGACGCGCAGCAAGCGGACCGAACGTCCTTCCGGAGATGTATCG
>TARA_R110000796_G_scaffold71123_7_pt1 | contig 13333 bp, 11 predicted proteins | sample TARA_R110000796 | Tara Oceans TARA_R110000796 (sample SAMEA4397815) | marine metagenome | biome: Polar Biome; feature: [SRF] surface water layer (ENVO:00010504); material: water (ENVO:00002006), including particulate matter (ENVO:01000060) such as... | depth 5 m | reverse complement strand
TTAAGTGCGTCTTACCGACTTCTCAAAATTGAGTTTCACTAATAAATAGCAATCTCCTCTGCGCCTACTTACGGGCAGTTAAAAAAGAGTTCATTGACGAAGATTTTATTATTTTGAAAAGGAGTCCATGAATCAAGCAAAATTGCTCGATTTATTCATTTAAGATCTACTGCTTTTGATTGGCCCTTTCACTACCTTATCTTTTTTATTAGGACGTAACCAAGGCTCAAGTTACGTGCAAAAATCCATGGCAAGTAGGCGCAGTATATTTTAGTAATAACTAGGCCATCGCCCCAACCCGCTCAAAAAACAAAAGGTCTGCAAGACCTTCTATTTTTATGCCGTATTATTGGGTTGGCAGTTATCCAAATCAAGAAAGATAGCAAATAGCGTTTATAGCCTTGCACAAATAATTACTCCAATTTGGCAATTTCCTGCTGTAATAGTTTTTCCACTATACTATCCTGCTTTTTTACTAAAAGCCATTCATCAATAACCCTTTTAAAAACGGAGTCTTTTTGGATCAAATAGCCAAAGTCAAAAGAATTAAAGGGCTTGTTAAGGTTAACAGCTTCCAATTCTTTATGTATTTGTTCTTGTATTCTGGTTTCTATAGCATCCGTAACCATTACATCTGCTTGTTTGTCTATCAGTTTTTGAAAAATGGTTATGTTGTCTTCATTCAATATAAGTGTGGCCTTTGGAAAATTTTCCCTGGCGAAAGATTCATTGGTACCGCCAGGATTAAAAATAACCTTAACCTCTTTTCTGTTAATGCTTTCTATACTATTGTATATAGAAACATTTTCATCCCGAGTTATAGCAACCTTTCCGCTAGAATACACCGGAATGCTAAATAATGCCTGTTTTTCTCTAGCGCTGGTAATGGTGATGCCACTCATACCAACATCAAACTTTCCCTCCATTAAATCTGTCATTAATGTGGGCCAAGTGGTTTCTATAAATTTAAGTTTTACACCAAGGTGCTTGGCTAAATCTTTGGCCATTGCTATATCTATTCCCAAATAGTTGTTACTGGAGTCTATTTTATAGGAAAATGGCATAAAATCACCTGTAGTACCGATCATAATGGTATCTCTACCAAGTATATTATTTAGTATTGGCGATACATTGGCAACGGCCGAATTAGAATACTTGTTGGTCCTGGATAATTTAGGGCTGCAGGCCGTAAGTAGTAGTAATACGAATACAAGGACTATATTCTTAATTTGGAAGTTATTCATTAACATGGACTTATTTTAAAAACGTGCCTGAACTCTATAATGTTATGCCTTCCAAAGTTCTGTAAGAACTTTTGTAAATTCTTTAATTTCTTCCACCGTTCCCATACTCACTCTACACCACTTTTTGCCCAAATAGTCACGGGTCCCGATCAATATTCCCTTATTTTTCATATCCATCATAAAATCCGTTGGATATTTTGAAATATTAAAAAGAATAAAACTAGTCTGCGACGGAATGTAGTCGATTTCCAATTTGCTCAAAGTCTCCACTACAATGGCTTTGGATTCTGTGTTTTTTTGTACCACAAAATCTACAAAATTCTCGTCATCAAGGGCCACCGTAGCAACAGAAAAGGAAGGAGAGGATATAGGGAGACCGGCAAAGATCATAAATTTTTCCAATTCATTGACCCACTCTTTATGTGCAAAACCATACCCAATACGTAGGCCTGCCAAACCATATACTTTGGAGAATGTTTTAATCACCATGACCTTTGGGTTTATAACCATATCTATCATCGATTCCGGGTTATCGCAAAATTCAAGATAGGCCTCATCAATTAAGACGTAGGAATATTTAGTGGCCTCAGTAATAAACTGCCTAAGCTCTTGAGAAGCTACGACCGTACCAATAGGATTATTGGGATTGACAATATATACCAAACCCGGATGCTCCTGGGTTTTGGCCAACATAGCATCCAAATCAAGGGTATGATCTTGTTTTAAGTGTATATAGTGTGTTTTTCTGCCAAACTTTTCCAACATGGAAGGCAATATATCAAAGGTAGGTGTGGCAGTGGTTACATCACCTTCCCTTTGTAGCATAAAATGTACGACAGCTTCCAAGATACCGGAGGAGCCAGCACTCAATAAAATGTTTTCCGCTGTTAGTTGAAAACGTTTTGCCAGGGCTATTTTTAGTTGAGGTATTGACGGAAAAGCATATCTATTAATAGCTGTAACAGAAGTTAAAAAAGACTTTTTTACTTGTTCCGAGCACCCATATGGATTTTCATTGGAAGCTAATCTAAGATAGGTATCACCAAGGTTGGTCTTTGGCATAGCAATTCCTAAATGTGGAAGTATTACCACTCCCGTTGAACCGAGTGTTGCCTTTGATAACCAGTTTCTTCTATTCATTTCCAATCAATTTTGAAAATAAGTTACGTATTTTTTTTATATGAGGTAAAACAGTTAAATGCTTTAGTTTTATTTTTACCTATTACGGAAATATAACACCTAATTATTGCGAATAGCTATTGGATTAATTCTTGAAATTACAAGATACTTCCACGCACATTGCCCTCCCTCCTATCCCTTAGGCTCCGCTCAGGACAGGCTTTGGATCGCATAATAAGCCCGCCTGAATGGAACGGGCAGGCCCGCCCGTACCGAATAGGGGCACCTGCCCGAAGGTCTTGGAGGGCGTTCGGGCGGGCATTTATTCATAACTAGTTTTTTGTGTAATAAGGAATACATGCTCCTCACAGAAAAGTTCGGTGTCCCTCCCCTCCTACCCATTGGCAAAGCCAATTGCCTAATCATTAAAATCCCTACTCGTAGCGCAGGGCATCAATGGGGTTTAATCTGGCGGCTTTTCTGGCAGGGAAATAGCCAAAAACAATGCCTACCAAAACGGAAAAACCAAAGCCTATGAGAATGGAGTCCATAGCCGTGGGTATATAAAAATTGGTAGTCTTATAAATAATTTGATTGCCCAGAACTCCCAGCACAATCCCTAAAACACCCCCGGCCAGACTCAATGCGATGGCCTCTATCAAAAATTGGGTCAAAATATCACTTTCCCGGGCCCCAATGGCAAGTCGCGTGCCAATTTCCCGGGTACGTTCGGTTACTGAAACCAGCATAATATTCATTATACCAATGCCGCCCACAATAAGGGAAATACTGGCTATAGCACCTAAAATAAGGGTCAAAATCCCGGTTACGTTGCCTGTTATTTCTTGGAGCTCCACCTGTGTCATAATTTCAAAATCGTCCTCCTCCCCTTCCAGAATACGGTGCGTTTCCCTTAAAAGTTCCGTGGCCTCTATTTCCGCATCTTGTATATGGTCTTCGCTCAGAGCACTGGCCATTATCATATTGTAGCCCCTACGTCTACCGTACAACCTATTTTGAATGGTGGTGTAGGGTGCAATTAGCATATCGTCCTGATCCTGGCCCATAGTACCCTTGCCTTCCTCCTTTAGGATACCAACAATAGTAAAGGGAACCTTATCTATCCTAATTTGTCGTCCTACGGGGTCTGCACTGGAAAATAGTTCTTTCTTTATGGTTTCGCCAATGACACAGACTTTACGGGCCGCTTTCACATCTTCCTCGGTAAATCCGTCCCCTGAAACTATTTCCCTATTTAAGATATCGAAGTAGTCCGAGGAAACCCCATAAATGGTCGTGGATTTATTGCCCTGCGGACCAATGGCCCTTACCCCATTGGCTACCAAAGGCGACAATCTTGGCATCCAAACGGAGTTCTTTTGTAACACAAGGAGGTCTTTTTCATCTATGGGCCTGCCCATTCTAACATCAATTCCCCCCCTGTGTTCCGTTTTTGTACTGATCATTAATAAATTGGTACCCAAACCCGATATCTGACTTTGTACTTCCTGTGTGGCACCCTGACCAGCGGAAATGGTCATAATCACCGCAGCAACACCAATGATGATGCCGAGTGCCGTAAGCAAACTTCGCGTTTTGTTCCTATAGATGGACCGAAAAGCGACCTTAAACGTTTTTAATAATTGCTTCATTAGCTTGAATTAAGTTGTTTGCTCCAAATCTTTTAAAGCACTTTCTTTGGTACTTCTATTTTTAATTAGCTCGTCCGTTAAGACGAGACCATCCCTTAAATAAATCATCCGTTTGGCGAACTGGGCTATTTCAGGTTCGTGAGTGATCATTAATATGGTTTTTCCCTCGTTATTTAAGCGAACAAACAAATCGGCGATATCAATACTGGCTTTACTATCCAAATTACCGGTGGCTTCATCCGATAAAATAAGGGCCGGATTGTTTACCAAAGCCCTGGCAATAGCTACCCGTTGTTGTTGTCCTCCGGAAAGTTCATTGGTTTTATGGTGTATCCTATTGCCCAAGCCTACTTGCTCCAATGCCTTTTTTGCGATTTCACTTGAATTGGAAAAGCGACCCGATCTATCATAAACCAACGGTAATTCTACATTTTCAAGGGCCGTAGTGCGCGACAGTAAATTGTAGCTTTGAAAAATGAAGCCTATTTTTTGATTTCGTATATCTGCCAGTTGATTTTTGTTCAATTTATTTACATGCACTCCATCCAAATAATATTCGCCGGAAGTTGGCTTGTCCAGACACCCTAAAATATGAAGCAAGGTAGATTTCCCGGATCCGGAAGACCCCATAATAACCACAAATTCGCCTTCTTCAATAACTATATCAATGTCTGTCAAGGCACGTACTTCAATATCACCTGTTTTGAATACGCGACTTATTTTTTTGGTTTCTATGACTTTTTTTTTGGGCACCATCCTATTTTTTTGATTTAATACCATTGATGGCTTTTGTTGGTTCACTTGACTCAGAGCCATCCAAAAATCTAATGATCTGGGACTGCATACCTGTTTTTATCCCTGTTTCAATAAAGTTGAAATCCAATTTTCCTGCCAAATCCCTGTAAAAAAAACCATTGATATTGCTTGGCAGACTCTTCTTGAAATTGGCAGGGGTAAATTGTTCCTCAATGTCAAGGGCGCTTATAAAGCCTGGTTGTATGGAATCCGGGAGCAACATTTTTGCCTTTTGTTCCAAGATGGGCTTTATTTCATTGAGCATTTGTTCATTGGGCCTAAAACGCAAGGCCGAATTATTGATCAACAAAACATCTTTGGCAGATTGGGTTATAAATTCGAGGCTTGCGGTCATTCCCGGAAGTAAACGCCCTTCGTGGTTATCCACGTCCACAACCACCTGGTAGTTCACAACATTATTCACCTGAATGGGCTGTAACCTGATCTGACTTACCTTCCCATAAAATACTTTTTCAGGATAGGTCTGTACGGTAAAACGTACCTGAAGACCATTGCTTATATATCCTATATCACTTTCATCCACATCTGCCAAGATTTGCATTTTTGATAAATCTTCGGCAATGACGAACATTTTTGGGGTGGCAAATGAGGCCGCAACGGTTTGCCCCTCTTCAACACTCCGTTCCGTTACAGTTCCGTTAATAGGCGATTTTATATGTGCATATTCTATACTAACCTTGATATTCTTAACTGCAGCCAAGGATGCCTCTTTGGCGCTTAATGCTTGTTCATAGCCATATTGGGAATCCTTATATTCCTGTTCCGATATGACCGATTTTTTATATAGGGCCTGGTTCCTATTGTAGGTATCACGGACTTGATTTAATTGCGCCTGTGCAACGGCCAAATTTGCTTGGGCACTTATAAGGTTGGTCTGCAAGAGGTTTAAGTCCATTTCTGCCAATAGCTGCCCGGCCGTAACCTCATCGTTATAGTCTACATAGATTTTTTTAATGGTCCCCGATATTTGGGTTCCTATTTCTACGGTATTAATGGCTTCCAAAGTTCCTGTACTGGATACCACCGCTTCAATATGGCCTTTTTCCAAGGGGATGTAAGTGAAGTCCAGGTTTTTTGCATCCAATTTTGGCTTCATTATAAGGTAGCCGACTATCGCTATTGTTAATAGCGCCGGGATAATCCATTTTAATTGCTTCATAATTGATCCATTTTCCTGTCTTTTGAAATAGAAAGGAATAAAAGTAGTTTGGATCGTTAACACTACATATGATATTCATCAGGAGAACTGGTACTGTTTGAGGAAACGGAGGCCTAAACCTTAAAAAAAGTTCGTATATTCAAGACTACCAATATAATCTTCTAAACCCTTATTGTATGAGCCATCTGAAAAGACGAACCTTTATGAAAAATGTGGTCACAGCGGGAGTTGGAGCCACAGTTCTACCTATTAATACATTAACGGCGAATGATGTGCGCGAAAAGTCAGGGTACGATTGGCCAAAACCCACTGCAGCTCCAAAAAAAATAATTGTCGGGGGTGCAGGTATTGGTGGTCTGTGCTGTGCCTACGAACTTGTGAAAAAGGGACATGAGGTTGTTGTTTTGGAGGCTTCCGGTAGACATGGCGGACATGTTTATACCACACGGGATGAATTGTCGGACGGACTTTATGGGGATTTTGGGCAGGAGCACATTGTAAAACCTGGTTATGAAAGATATTGGGAATACCTGAAGGAATTTAACATTACAGCCCTGCCCTACCCCCGGAGAAAAAATTTAAGACGAAGGATCAATGGGAAATTCTATACCGAACAAATGCTCCAAGACCCTGTGGAATTGAAAAATTTTGGATTTAATAAAATAGAAATCGACTATTTATCTACGCACCCGTGGTCCGATTTGAAGTCGCTTTATACCAAGCCATACTTGGATACCTTTAAAGATGAATACCAGCCTTTTCAAGTTGGTTACGATGCATTGGACAAGGTACCCATGTCCGATATTTACAAAAAGGGAGGCGCTTCTCCTGCAGCCTTGGCCTTTCTAGGCGGAAATAACTCTTCCGCGCTTTATGAATTGTGGTATGCCGCAATCCTGAAAATGCGGGGTGTGGCCACCTATCCCACAGAAGTTTTTAGGTTAAAAGGTGGAAATCAAATGCTACCGAATGCCTTTGCCAAAAGATTGGGCTCCAGAGTGTGGCTTAATTGCCCCATTACCTCCATAACCAACGGGGAAACAGGAGTAAGGGTAACCTATGAACGGCAAAAAGAAGTGAAAGAAATTAGCGCGGATTATTTTGTGAACTGTATTCCATTGCCAACACTAAAAAATATACCCATAACCCCTGCACTATCAGAGAAAAAGCAATATATCAACGAAAACATTACTTATGATTCTTACCAGCGGTTTGTATTTCAGGCCAGCTCCAAATTTTGGGAAGATGACGGTTTTGAGAATATTAATATGAGTTTGGACCATCCGGATCTCTGGGAAGTATGGCAATCCGCAGAAGAAGTGGATACCCATAGGGTTATTGTATTGGGAACAGGACCTGGAGGTGTTTCCCCTCAACGGGCATTGGCTGCTTTTCGTGAAGTTTATCCTGGAAAAGCGGATACGATAGAGTTGGCGGTGGGACGTGATTGGACCAAGCAAAAATATTCACCAAACTGTGAAAGAACCGCCTTTCCTATTGGAGAGCTTAATAAATTTTGGCCGCATATTATGGCAGCTGAAGGACGTATCCATTTTGCAGGGGCTTATGCGGATAACCTTAATTGGGGCACAGAAGCAGCAACCAGGTCCGCCAACCGTGTAGCAGAAACCATTCACCATCTCTAAACCTGCTCAGGATGCGACAAATTATAATCGTTGGAATTCTATTGATTGCTTGCTTTTATTTTCTCTTTAGCTTTTCAAATCGTCAAGTTCAAGAAAATCGACCTCCAGAAATTAGAATAACCGCTCCCCTTCCCAATAGTACTTTTAAATGGAATTCCATTTTACCTTATGAAATACAAGTTTCGGATTTTGAAGATGGAAATTCTGAATACGATGAAATTAACCCAAACGAAGTGCTTTTGATAGTACAGTATTTGAGGGATTCTTCCGAGCTTAAGCCCTATTTAAAGCTTAAGTCCAACACAAATTATGAGACATTGATCCAAATGGGCCATTCCACATGTTTCAATTGCCATAGGGCCAAAGGAAAATTAATTGGTCCGTCCTTTACAGATATTGCTGCCAAATATGATAGGGACCCAAAGACCATAGAATTGCTCGCCAAAAAAATAATGACAGGGAGCAGCTCTGTATGGGGCGATGAGAAAATGCCTCCCCACCCGGATTTAATGGCTGGTCAGGTCCGGGAATTGGTACGCTGGATATTGGAAAATAATTCAGATTCCAATAGCGATTATTTAGCGGGCCTTAGGGGGTCTATAAAAACTAGGGAAAACGTAGAGGACAAAGAAAAGGGTATTCTTGTAATGACAGCAATTTACAGAGATCATGGTTCCGATAATCAAGGACAAAGTAGTATCCAGGCCCAAAATACACTTATCTTAAAAAATCACTGACCTCTGTAGGATTTAAGCGCGGGACTTTATCCATAAGATATGGCCATTATTGGACCAAAATTAAAAAAGATGTTACACTGGTGAAGTTATAAAGAAGCTAACACTACTCCATTCGGCTATTATATTCCTCCTCCGAAACAGCTTGCAGCCATTGGGTAGCTCCTTTGTCGCTGCTTGAAATTGCAATATGCGAAAATTCTGAATCAGGGATTGCTCCGTGCCAATGAGGTGTGTTTGGAAGACATTTTACTGTTTCTCCTTGCCTAAGAACACGTTTGGTTTTGCCTTGTTCCTGGTAATAACCTTCACCTTGGGTTAGAATTGGTAAGTCCGTCGTTTAGCGCATCTTCCAAGTTTATTAAATTACCCAGTGCCGTATGGCTGGCGATTTCTATGATACTCTTTTCCTGATGGGATAAGCGAATCTTGGTTGCCTCTTTATTTCGGGCTTTCAATTGGTATCCGAGAATCAATATCAATACTAGCACAAGACTAATTTTCATGGTGAAATTTTTTATTGCGTAAAAAGCCTTATTCCCTAACCATTTGCTTTACAAAAGAAAGGTTGAGCAGTTTCCATTCTCCACCTATCTTCTTGTACATTTCGGTTACAATAAAGGGATTGCTCACCTCGTTTCCGCCTACTTCGGCCAGTAGTGTAATGGTGTTGAGCAAAACGGCGGTATCATCCATCACTTCTACCGAAGCCTCGTGCACCGTGGCCTTCTTGTACCATATGCCGCCGCTCTTAATAATGTCCAATTCGCGTTCCGTTCCCCATGATCCGCCCATATGCACATACTGGGCATCCTTATGAAAGAGCTGACCCAATTTTTCCGTGTCCTTATCGGCCATCCACTGCCATTTATCCTTTGATAGTTTTAAAAGCTCTTCATTTATAGAATTTGGCGCCTGCATGGCATCATATTCCCCTTGTGTCAACTCGTTCGTCCATACCGTAGGTGTCTTTCCGCTTATAGCCAAATAGGTAACCGGACTATTGGGAGCTGCACCATGCCAATGCTCCACGTTGGGGAGACATTTCACTACATCACCTGCCTGAATTACCTGCACCTCTTTTCCTTTTTCCTGATAATAGCCAATACCGTTGGTAATCAATAATTGTTGTCCATCTGGGTGTATGTGCCAATTAAGAAATGCTCCCGGCGCAGAGACTGCCTGTGCCACATGATAATCAAAAGTTTCATCAGCTTCCGTAACATGACTAAGCCAAACATCGCCTTTGTGGTGCACGTTAGGTGCGAGTTTCCCTTTTGGGAAAACAGATTCCTGGGCATATAAAGAGGTAATCGTTACCAATGCCAATATTAAATTGATAGTCCTTATTTTTGTCATATTATTTATTTTTAAGAGTTCTTAAATTGTCTAATTCAATCCTTTTTCTTCAAGAATGGATTTCTGTCGAATCAAAATTAGGTCAAGAAAGTAAGAACAGTGTACCTAAGTTACGGATGTTCATACCATTATTACAGATTTTTACTTATAGTTTTGACTTCTTGGTTATCCATAGCTTATCTTTATAATAAACAGCATTGGTCGTGAAGCATATTTTAGAAATTAAAACGGTAGCGGATTATTTGAAGTTGCGTAATTGTGAGGTATTGCATCCGTTGGTGGGTATTGTAGATTTTGACAAAGTGAATGAAAATGGACACACCAATACCTCATATGATGCCTTTCACTTTGGTTGTTATGCCATATTTTTAAAAGATGCCGTTGGGTGTAAGTTTAAATATGGTGGTAAATCCTATGACTACGATGAAGGTACACTTGTTTTCATGGCACCAAACCAAACGATTGAATTGGGCGGTTACGACCCTAATTTCGTTCCCAAGGGCTATGCCTTGCTTTTTCACCCAGACTTGCTATTGGGTAGCGATATGGCCAAAAAGGTACATGAGTACACTTTTTTTACCTATTCCAGCCATGAAGCTTTACATCTTTCTTCCAAAGAACGAAAAGTGATATTGAGTTTGCTGGACAAAATCCAGTTTGAACTGGAACAGAATATGGACAAACACAGCAAGAAGTTGATTGTAGGAAATATTGAACTGTTCTTGGATTATTGCCTAAGGTTTTATGACCGACAGTTCTTGACCCGTGAAATGGTAAATCAAGGAGCTTTACAAAAATTTGACGCGCTGCTAAAGGATTATTTTTCATCGGAAAAACCCAAAACCTACGGATTGCCTTCAGTAGTCTATTTCGCGGACCAATTACATCTATCCCCGAACTACTTTGGGGACCTTGTAAAAAAAGAAACAGGAAAATCGGCTCAAGAATATATACAGGGCAAACTCATTGATGTGGCCAAGGAAAAAGTTTTCGATCCAAGCAAATCTGTAAGCGAGATTGCCTATGAATTAGGCTTCAAATATCCTCAGCACTTTAGCCGTTTGTTCAAGCAAAAGGTTGGGCACTCCCCTAAGGAATTTAGGGCATCCATTAATTAATTTGATTAAAATGATACCACACACTCCCCAGACTTAAGCCATAAGATCATACAAAAAAAAGGGAAGTCCGCTAGACTTCCCTTTTTTTTGCCTTATTATTTCACTACTCGGCCTGCGGAGCACTAATGGCTTCTACATACCTACCTGCCCAGTAGGGTAACAGATAGATATAGGGGGCATATTCCCGTTTGCCATCACTTCCTCCATTGTTCCTATAGGCCCCATTGTGCAAATGAAGCGTCCGCTCGTCACCGGGCAACACCTCGGTATAGGTCTGGCTTCGGAAATTGGGGGCTATTTTAGTCAGGTCCTTCCTGTGGTCGTTATCAATTTTCCAATCTATAAGATCCATGGGGAACTCGCGTAACCACCAGGCGGATTCTTCACTATCTATATTTTGCCCTCCGGTAAGTGCAAAAAGATAATTCCAAAGCGGATTTTTTTCGGAGCGTTCCACTTCCCAATGACTTTTTGCCGCATTAAAGTGTGCTGCTTTTTGCTCTTCCGTAAAAGAATAATTAACAAATCCGGGGATGGTCAAAAAATACATTTCATCATCGGAATGGTTCCATTTATTGCTTAAGTCCTCTCCTTCTACAAAACCGATGACCGTAGCCGGTCTGTTGGCATTCTCATCATAGCCATATTTTTTTATGAGCTTTTCGGCCCCCTTCTTATATTTTTTGTCTTTTGTAAAATGATAGGCGGTTTGCAGAAAAGATAGAATAAGGGTGGAATTTAGTCTACGATCCCCTACATTGATCGGGAAGCTATTTACGTACTCCGGATTCCATTTTCCCCAAGCGGTTGGCTTTCCGTTCCAATCCATTAAGTACCAATCGTTGTCCATAATATGGTCCATCTCAATTTTTATTTGATGTATGGCCCTATCACGCCATTCCTTATCCGGTGCCAATTCAGCAAAAAGTGCATATACGAAAAAATGTCCGCAGGATTCATCGCTACTGGTGGTGGACTTCCATCTCCAAAGTTCATCGTCCGATAACTGCCAGATCCGTCCGTTTTCTTTCTCCCATTGCTGTCTCCACTCTTCAGAAAATCCGTTGGCGTGTAGCCCCACTTCATAGCCATCCCTTTCAAAAGACCTTGCCGGAAACCCTTTTAGATCGGGAAGTGCCGTCAACCTCTCCATAGCCTCAAACGCTTCGTAGGCATTTTGCTTGGCATTTTCGGACTTGGTTACCGCATATCTAAACAACTCCCCTGCCAAGTACATGGATGTCCATAATCCATCATTATCGGTATCATGAAAATAGCCTGTGGCAAGGTCGCCCGGAGTTCTCATGGCTAGATCGGAGGTAAAACCGTAGCGAATATGACGTAAGCGTTGAATTTCTTGAAAATACTCAGCTTTTTGCGCCAATGTCATAGGTTCAAAATCGATTTTGCTCATCCCCTTTTGGGTCAAGACCAGTACACTTCCGTCAGGACCTTCTGCAATATCGGCCACATGATCGTCTACCAACCATCGCTTTGAAGCATAATAATCGTACTTGCCATCTTCACGTAATTTAAAGGCGCCTTTGGTTGAGCCAAACCATAGGTTACCGCGAATGTTGTTTACACTGGTAATTTCTGTCCAAGGTAGTTTTTGGTCCAATTTATTCAAGGTAAATGTTTTACGGTCCAATAGCTGAATGCCGTTGGCAGTCCCTAAAACAATAGTGTCCTCAAATAAACTGAATGCCGTTAAATCATTACCGTCAAACACCTTTTTTGCTGTCTTTAAAACACTGTCCACTTGGTACAATCCTTCTGCCGTTAAAAGCAAAAACTGACCGGAATTAGGGTCGTATTGAACGGATATCGGATTTAGGCTTTCGATGGAAGACCTCCAAACCTCTTGGTTGTTCTTAAAAATAGCGAAATTGCCCTCTCCTGCTACCAAGGTCAAAAAATCTGGACCCATACCCATCGCCTTGGGAGCTTCTATACCGTGGTTGATATATAACTTGCCCGCCCATGCATTGCTTAAAACCGCCTTCTCCGTTAGATAAACAAACTGACCTTGGTACTCCGTCAATGCAACAATATTCATATCGAGCAAAGGTCGATATTGAACATCTTGTCGAAGATTTTTTTCATATGGGAGCATTAGGCCTTGACTACTGAGAACTTTAATGGCCTTATTTCTATCACTGCATATTTGAAGCAAATTCACATTCCCCTCGCCCTCTTTCAAGGAGAATTTATCAGCACTATCTTGAAGAAATGGCTGATCGGCGACCGTTTGTGCCTGGGTTCCAAAACCCACTAGTAAACAAAACCCTAAGAATAATTTTTTCATATATTATATCAATTATAGAATTGATAAAATTAAAAGTATGTGGGCGAAGTAGTATCACTATTCTTGATGAATACCTATAGAATATTAACCTATGTAGTTTTTAACAATTTAAGTATTCCGAAGAAAGTATTATGCATATGGGCTATGTCTTGAAACAGGCAATAAAGCAACTACGTGT
>TARA_R110000796_G_scaffold249205_1_pt1 | contig 13342 bp, 15 predicted proteins | sample TARA_R110000796 | Tara Oceans TARA_R110000796 (sample SAMEA4397815) | marine metagenome | biome: Polar Biome; feature: [SRF] surface water layer (ENVO:00010504); material: water (ENVO:00002006), including particulate matter (ENVO:01000060) such as... | depth 5 m | reverse complement strand
AAGCTTAATGAGAATAAGCGATCAAAGTTAATGCAATTGGGTGATAAAAGCTGGAGAGAATATGCAACATAGAAGCTCCTATTTATAAGAAGCCTATTTGATCACACTTTGCCCTAAAAAGAAAAGTTCATGATCTTGCCCTGGGTGTTTGTAAATTTATATGATGTAGAGGTACTCTAAGCCATGATTAGCCTAGTGACAGATCTACTTACTTCTGAATTCATAATGTATGATCTTGTACAATTTATCCTATTTTCATACAGTTTAGGGCTCGAAGGTGGGATGGTTTACTCGTTTACTTCAGTATTCAAGCTTATATTCGTAACGCTGTCGATTTAAGTTCTGTAGGGTGGAATATTAAATGAGCAGGTAAATCAGCGGTCATTACGGGTAATTATCTACCCACTTAACAAGTTAATGAAATGTTAAACTTTAACTCATTAAAGTTATCAGCATTCCTATTGATGTAGATCATATAAGTTGTATGCAATTTAAGTAAGCTGTCGTTAGTGTTGTGATCGGTTTACAACGTGCATGCAAAATATTTTCGTCAACATCAATAGGAATGACTTATGAAAAATATTACTAGAGTACTGGCAGTTTTAACGCTTTCTTTGTTCTTTTTAGCCGGTTGTGCAAGCCAACTCTATCACAATTATATTATGAGTGGTCAGGTTGTATCAACAAAAGGAAGTGAATTGGTTGTGTGCGTAGCCGATACAACTAATTTGCAAAAGAATACTGTTTTTAGCGTTTATCGTGTTGTTTACGATGAGACTGTAACGGTAGAAGGTGAATCAGGTTACGCTAGAGAGTACATAGGGAAAGTGCGTTTAGGTAATACAAAAGACAAACATTTCGCTAATGCGACTATCTTAAGTGGCAAAATACAGCCCAGTGATATTATTGAATTTACTCCCAAATAATAAGCTAACTTACAATAGTGATAAAGTAAATTAAAACAGTCAAAAGAGCCGTATCGGCTTGATAGTTATTTAACAAGTGGAGCAAACTATTAGAAGCGTGGTAGCACCGATAAACCATTAGTATCTATTCTTTGAGATGCTTTGTCTTGTGATTCCACTGCTTCAGTGTATAGAAAGCAAGCAGATATTGCTTAAGTATTTGGGCAGTAGTGTTTAGTAAGGCTCACAGAATTTGGCTTGTGTTCATATTAGCCTTCTGTTTTCTTGCTCACATTTGAGATAACACAACACTCTTGAAGTCATAAACTTACCTTCTAAAGAATTGCTGCTCTTGTATAAATAATATTAATACTTTGCTTGTTAATAAAGTGGGCAAATAAGGCTTATTAAAATTGTATAAAGCTATTCGATTGAATCACTCTTTTAACATTGTTAATAGCTGTTGTTATTTTGTCAACACCAGTAAATAGTTAAAAAACCATTGAGCTATGAGCCACTCATAGGTTTATCTTGTGTTAATAAATCATCAATGCGGCGATTAACTAAAAATAAAAAGGGTAGACATGAAGGTTAGTGAGTTAGCAAAAACATTTGGTGTAAATAAAGACACAATTCGATATTACACACGGATAGGGTTGTTGCGCCCATTAAAATCAGTAGAAAACGGCTATAAATTTTATACTATAACTGAGCAAAATCGCTTCAAGTTCATATTGAGTGCACGTGATTTAGGTTTCTCGATTGAAGATATAAAACAAATATTATCAGAGTCTGACGTGGGTAAAGCACCTTGCCCAACAGTAAGAGTATTAATTGAAAAAAGACTACACGAAACTGAGCAAAGGTTTATAGAAATGACAAAGTTGAGAAATAGAATGCGTGCGGCTATGGTGACATGGAAGAACAGGCCTGATAAGGCGCCCAGTAACAATGTTATTTGTCATTTAATTGATAACTATCAGTTGCCTAAAAATGGAAAACAGAAATAGCAGAGTACTTAACTTTCGAAAAAAGAGGGTTTTATGAGTGATACAAACAATAACAGCAAGGCAAGTAAACACTCTTGCTGTCGAAGTAAAAGTGTAGCGGCCAGCAATAGTGAAATTAAAGATATCAAAAAAGAGTCGGAAAGAGCAATCGCTGGAAATGATGTGCTGACACAAGAGGTACACCATCTAATTGTTGAAGGTGCAAGTTGTGCTAGCTGCGTAAGTAAAATTGAAAAAGCATTGCGCGGTGTTGATGGTGTACAAACTGCTGAAATGAATTTTGCGCAGCGCAGCGTTATGGTTACTGGAAATGTAAATGATGCCAGTTTGATAAGCGCCATTGAAATTGCTGGGTACAACGCAAAAATTGACGCTAGTGAGTCAGATGAGGAAGCGTTAGACGAGAAAGAAAAGGCCGATTGGCAATATTATAAAAAGCTAATGCTAGACACGGTCATTGCCTTAACACTGGGCGTACCCTTAATGGTCTATGGCCTAATGATTGGCGAAATGACCGTTAATACCACAAGCGAGAGACTCGTATGGTTCACTGTCGGCCTCGCAACCCTTGGCGTTATGTATTTCTCAGGTAAGCATTTTTATGTTGGTGCGTGGAACTCGCTAAAAAACCATTCAGCGAATATGGATACCCTTATTGCATTAGGCACCGGCACCGCTTGGATATATTCAATGGTAGTGGTCTCGGTTCCTGAATTACTCCCGCAAATGGCACGCCATGTCTATTTTGAAGCAACGGCTATGATTATTGGCCTAATCAATCTTGGTTTAGCGCTAGAGGTCAAAGCGCGTGGAAAAACCTCTGACGCGATTAAAAGATTAATTGGCTTGCAAGCCAAAACAGCGAGAGTAATTCGAGATAATAAAGATATCGACATTCCTATAGAAAATGTCTTGCTTAATGATCTAATAAGAGTACGTCCAGGCGAAAAAATATCAGTCGATGGCATTGTAGAAGAAGGTCATACTGCTGTGGATGAATCGATGTTAACGGGCGAACCCATGCCGGTTGAAAAAAGCGATGGTGACAAGGTGGTCGCAGGAACCATCAATAAGTCTGGTTCAATAGTGTTTAAAGCAACGCGTGTTGGTAAAGATACTGCTCTAGCACAGATCATCAATATGGTGAAAAGAGCGCAAAACTCTAAACCACCGATAGGGCGTTTAGCAGATGCTATTTCAGCTTATTTTGTACCGGTAATCATGATTATTGCTGTCTTAAGTGCGCTGGCATGGTTGAACTTTGGACCGTCGCCAGCCTTGGTATTCGCGATTGTTTCGGCAACTACGGTATTAATTATTGCGTGCCCTTGCGCGTTGGGTTTAGCAACACCTATGTCGGTAATGGTGGGTGTAGGCAAAGCAGCAGAAGCTGGTGTATTGATTCGTAACGGTGAAGCGCTGCAAACAGCGTCAAAAATAACCACCATGATCCTAGATAAAACCGGCACTATTACTGAGGGTGCACCCAAGGTCACCGACGTACTGTTGGCTGATGGTCAGGCCCGAGACCATATACTAATGCTTGCAGCGAGTATTGAGGCTGGCTCAGAACATCCACTGGCAATGGCAATTGTCGAAAGCGCTAATGAGCAGGGTATTGAGCCTAAAAAAGTAAAGGGGTTCTCATCAATAGTCGGAAAAGGTGTAGAGGCTTCACTTGATGAAAACAAGCTATTGTTCGGTAATGAAAAGCTAATGAAAGAGCGAGGTATCAGTATAGGTGCGTTTGTAGATAAAGCGCAAGCGCTCGCCGAAGAGGCAAAAACACCTATGTATTTTGCGGTTAATAATGAGCTGGCCGCAATCATAGCAGTGGCAGATCCTATAAAAGCAGATTCTATTGAAGCTATCGCGAGGCTTCAAAAAAACGGTATTCGTATTGTGATGCTGACGGGTGATAACCGATTAACCGCGAAGGCTATCGCAGCCAAAGTCGGTATCAGTGAATATTTTGCTGAGGTAATGCCCGAGGATAAAGCCAACAAAGTCGCTCAATTGCAAGAAGAGGGTGAAATAGTCGGCATGACCGGTGATGGTATTAACGATGCACCTGCACTGGCGCTTGCCAATGTAGGCTTTGCAATTGGAACGGGCACAGATGTCGCGATTGAGAGTGCTGATATCACGCTTATGCGAGGTTCGTTACATGGCTTAGCTGATGCTATTGCTGTGAGCAAGGCAACTTTAACGAACATTAAACAGAATCTGTTTGGCGCATTTATATATAACGTTGCGGGCGTGCCCATAGCAGCTGGTGTGTTATATCCATTCTTTGGTTTGTTATTAAATCCAGTTATTGCAGGGGCTGCAATGGCTTTCTCTTCACTAACCGTGGTGACTAACGCAAATCGTCTTCGCTTCTTTAAAGCGAAAGACCATTAGGAGTATTAAATTATGCTGTGGATAAACTTAGTAGGGGTAGCACTTATAGCACTTATTGTATGGTGGTTTTGGATGTACAAATCGTCTGGTGTTGCTATGCAGAATGGTGCAATAGAGGTGTTAGTGAGGGAAGGTGTTTATCAACCATCAAATATAAAAGTACCGGCTAACGAAGAATCGACTATCACTTTTATAAGAACTGATGCATCACCGTGCTCTGAAACTTTACAAATTCCAGACTTAGACATTAATGCGACCTTGGGTTTGAATAAAAGAGTGAATGTAACGATCCCTGCTTCCAAACCCGGACGATACGCATTTCACTGTCAAATGAATATGTATGTAGGTGAGTTAATTATTGAATAAGTCGAGTGACGTTTATGCACTTACTTATATTTTCACTCGTAAAAAAAGAGCAAAAACGCTCAACATTAACAAAGGGGATAAATTATGGATGGGGTAATTTCATTTTTATTATTTGCAGGCTTTTTTTACTTGATGATGCGGTTTGGCTGCGGATCGCATATGGCTCATGGCCACCACAAAAACGCAACAACAGATAAGACAGAGTCAAATGTCGATCCAGTTTGCAACAAAATAGTTGAACTTGATAAAGGTTATGGAAAGTTGCATGAGGGCACACTTTACCGGTTTTGCTCTAAAAGCTGTCTTGATGAATTTGACCAAAATCCTGATAAATATTTAACCCAAACAAGCGACAAAGGAGCCTGAACGTGAACCACAAAATATCTTTAATGGCCTTTGGCCACGCAAGCAGTCTATTCATCAGCATTAGTTTTACGCTTTGTGTGGTGTTTGATCTGTTATTTCCGCAACACGCGATGTATGAAGTGTGGTTGAAGTTGTTGCCTGGTTTTGAATGGATAAGCTGGCAGAGTTTCTTTTTAGGGCTTGTTGAGAGTTATATGTATGGCTGGTTTATCACGCTTATCTGGGTGCCTCTATATAACTTCTTTGGAAGCAAGGCGAAATAATATGAGTGAACCAATAACACATTCAGGGATATGGGTACTAGCGGCGATCATGATTGTGCTTGTCTCATGGTATATGTATAAATATTTGGCTCCTTCATCTTGGCATGAATGGGCAGGGGCTGGGGTGGTACAAGCTTTTATTATTGCGTTATATGCGGAAATGTATGGATTCCCATTAACTATTTATTTACTTGCGCGTTTTGGTGGTCTCGACCGAACCGGACTCAGTGCCAATCTGTGGTCTTCTTTGATGGGGATGGGCGAAACAGGGATGATGATCTCAATGATTTTGGGCTACATCTTACTTTTCATTGGCATCGGCATCTTTTTTCAAGGCTGGCGTCAAGTACACCGAGCCAGACACGAAAATAAATTAGTGACTGATGGACTTTATGCCCTGGCACGACATCCACAATACACGGGGTTATTTATTGCATTGTTTGGTGAAGGCGTGGTGCATTGGCCAACACTTTTCTCTGTTGGATTGCTACCGATTATCATCTTTATCTATTACCGACTATCCAAACGGGAAGAATTAGCGGTAATAAAAGAATTTGGTGAGGAATATATCGAATATCAAAAACGAGTACCGATGTTTATCCCTCGCGTATCGCAATGGAAGTCTTTTATCGCTCAATCGAAATAAATACGAAAGTGGAGATTGAAGCGCCATGTCACTAGCCTCAGTCACTATCGATGTACACATTTTATAAAGGAGTAATGCTGCTTCTTTGTAATTTAACAATTCAACCGATCTAAAGACATCGTTGGTTTTTACTCTGGCAATGGCTAAAAATTCGATTTGACAGGCGCGTCCTTGAAAGAGACTTGCGCCCATCAATTTAGTTGTGCCAGCGCATCGACATAGTAATAGCAAAGTCGCTGAAATAGGTACTTAAATAATTTATTAGGAGATTTCCATGGCACAAGAACTACAAAAATTGCCGGATATAAAAGTTTCACCTAAAACTATCACTTTGGGCGTTATCACCGCGATCCTACTTTATATTGGATTCAGCAGTTACTACACAGTGTCTGCCGAATCTGTTGGCGTGTTGCAGCGCTTTGGTCACTATCATCGGATTCTTGACCCGGGACTTCATTGGAAAATTCCGTTTGGTGTAGACACAGTAATACAAGTGCCTATCAAGCGTCAGTTGAAAGAAGAGTTTGGTTTTGGAACACCCGGAGCTACCTTTGTGAATCAAGTGGCATCTAAGCAACAATGGAATTTAGAAACTACGATTGTCACAGGCGATTTGAACACTGCACAAGTGGAGTGGGTGATTCAGTTTCGAATTGAGAACGCCTTCGACTTTTTATTTAAAGTGCGAGATCCAGGTGAAGCACTACGGGATATTTCGGAGTCGGTTATGCGCGAAGTTGTCGGGGATCGTACAGTGGACGAAGTATTGACCGTTGGACGCCAAGAAATAGAAACTAATGCGCAAATTCAAATGCAGGAGGTCGTTAATTTATATGAAATGGGATTGCGCATTGACCAAGTGCAACTTAAAAACGTTAATCCACCCGACCCGGTTCAATCATCTTTCGATGAAGTGAATGAGGCTCAACAGGAACGAGAAAGAATGATCAATGTTGCCCATGGGGAGTACAACAAAGCCGTACCACGGGCAAGAGGTAAAGCGGATCAAAATATCCAAGCAGCACAAGGTTATGCCATTCAAAGAGTGAATCAAGCCCAAGGCGATGCTTCCAAATTTAATGCTTTACTTACCGAATATGTCAAGGCCCCCGAAGTCACCGAACGCCGCTTGTACTTAGAAACGATGGCGGAAGTGCTGCCACAGGTTAAACAAAAAATCGTTCTGGATGTGAGGGCTGGAAACGTACTGCCATTGCTTAATCTAAATCGTCAACAAGGAATCCAATAATGAAAAAGCTACTGATTACTTTAGCAGTGTCAATTTTTCTAGGGATCATCGTATTGGTTCAATCCCTCTACAAGATCGATGAAACAGAACAAGTCATCATCACACAGTTTGGCAAGCCTATTGGCGAAGTCATTTCAGATTCAGGGTTAAAGCTAAAAGTACCGTTTATTCAAACCGTCAATCGAATTGAAAAGCGCATCTTACTTTGGGATGGTGCGGCCAACGATATGCCTACTAAAGATAAGCTCTATATTACTGTCGATACATTCGGGCGATGGAGAATAAAAGATCCGTTACAATATTTTTTACGACTTCGAGATGAACGCAGCGCACTTTCTAGGTTGGAAGACATTCTTGGCAGTGAAACACGCAACGCCGTTGCCAAACACGAACTCATTGAAATCATCCGCACTACAAAAGATCGAAAACCAGCGGTAGATCCTTTATTAGAAAATGCAAATATCAGCACGCTTCTTCCAATTACCCGTGGCCGTCGTCAAGTCGAACAGGATATTTATGCGGCAGCATCTAATAAACTCTTGGAATTTGGCATAGAGCTTTTGGATATTCGATTTAAACGGATCAATTATAACGAAAGTGTTCGCCAGAAAATCTATCAACGCATGATCAGTGAGCGACAACAAATTGCTGAACGTTTTCGTTCGGAGGGGGCGGGTGAGGCCAATAAAATAATTGGTAATATGGAAAAAGATCTGCGGGAAATCGAGTCTGTAGCATATAAAACTATTCAAACAATTCAAGGTGATGCAGACGCTAAGGCAACTGAAATTTATGCTAATTCATATAATAAGTCCAAAGAATCACGTTCGCTGTATAATTTCGTAAAAACCCTAAAAACGTACCAGACTATTATTGATAAAAATACCACCCTTGTGCTGACGACCGACAGTGCGCTTTACAAACTCCTAAGTGATGGAAAAACGGTTGTCGAAGAATGAAGCATCATCTCATTATATTTTCTGAACCTTTGATAGAGAAAGTGATATGCATGAAACTGAAGCATTTGAATGGATCTTGTATAAATGAGGGCAACGTTATATGACGGATAATATACCAAGTCTTTCAATTACGGCTACTATATCTTCTGGACCTGATTCGATTGAGCTACTTAACTCTGAATGTTTTTGCCTTAGCCTGGATACCAAAGCTTTAAAACAAGCATTGGAGTCTGAAATTGGTCAACCTGGCCTATTTGATTTGATTCAGCAGCGTTGTCCTTATTTGTTCGCTACACGTCCTGTATTTGTCTCTCAGGCAAATATGGCACGCATGGAGCAAGTTGTTCATGCTATCGAGTTAGTTGTGGCATTGCCGGCCTATCGCAAAGAAATCTTAGGTGATTCAACGCACATTGCGAGCCATAATCCAGGTGGCGCTAAGGGCGTATTTTTCGGTTACGACTTTCATGTCACTGAAGGCGGCTTTGGACTGATCGAGATTAACACCAATGCGGGTGGAGCCATGCTCAACGCAGTATTGGCAAGGGCGCATCGGGCATGCTGTCCGGCAATAGAAAAAATTGTGTCAGCGCAAAACAAGTCCAACGTCCTTGAAGACGAAATAGTAGCGATGTTCCGTCAAGAGTGGTCTCTATCAGGTCATGAACGAGCGTTACGTAGCATAGCCATAGTCGATGAGAATCCGACACAGCAGTATCTATATCCAGAACTTCTGTTGTTTCAGCAACTGTTTCAAAGACACGGATTAGGGGTCGTGATTGCAGACCCGTGTGAGTTCACTTTGCATAAAGGTGTGCTTAAACACGGCAATATGAATATCGACTTGGTATACAACAGACTGACAGATTTTACCCTTAGTGAGCCTGCCAGCGCTACGTTGCGTGAGGCTTATTTGCAAAACATTATAGTGCTCACGCCCAACCCGCAGTCGCACGCCCTGTTTGCGGACAAGCGTAACCTTGTGTTGCTTAGTGATCCAATACGGCTACAGGCATTAGGGGTGCCAAAGGCCACACAAGATATTTTGCTTGCTGCGATCCCCCACACTGAGATTGTGCTACCCGAAAACGCTGAGCGCCTTTGGCGCAAGCGCCGAGGGCTTTTTTTCAAGCCTTTCGCTGGGTTTGGCGGTCGCGCTGCCTACCGTGGCGACAAGTTAACAAAGCGTGTCTGGAAGGAAATCCTCACAGGTGGTTATATAGCACAAGCTTTGGTGGTACCCGGTAGTCGGGTTGTTTCGGATCACGAACCGGCACAAGTTCTCAAATTCGATTTGCGCAACTACACCTATGACGACAAGGTGCAATGGGTCGCTGCACGTTTGTATCAAGGCCAGACTACAAATTTCCGTACCCTAGGTGGCGGTTTTGCACCGGTCTACGAAGGGCCAATTGACCCTGGTGAAATAATTTGTTCAACCTCATCCGAATCGGACAATGAATTCTTCCATATTGCTGGTCACAGCAATATCGGTTGCCATGAAGCGGTTGTGCAACATGAAACCCGATTGTTTTTAATTGAAGAAAACACAGTAAAGTCACTCAAACATGATTCCTACCTTGAACTCGTTCGCGGCAAGTCTACTGCGCCAGAGTTTGCCGGTCGTCGTTTCATGTTAGTCGACTGGTATTTACGACTTGCATGTGGCCAACCGGAAATCGTTGTTAATGAAACTTGTAGTTGGTTGGTATTCGATGCCGAAGGGAGGCTGGACTTTAACGCAGCCCATGAAATTGATGCTGAAACAGCGCCAACAGAAACCCATTGTACGCAATTAAAGGAATTGGTGTTTGGTGTAATAGCGGTAAGTAACAGCAAATAAATAACCAATAGGAGGCTCACTATGCTCATTCGGAAGATTACTTAATTATATAATTTGAGCCGATGGGGTTTGTAAAACTAATTCAGTAAACATTTTAATTCAATTACCAATAGGGGGTTCGACATATGGATCATCATCATAAACACAACGAACAGGGCAAAGAGTCAATCTCTCTTACTAGTGCAGTTGCGATGGGAACTGGCGTTATGATTGGTGCCGGTATTTTTGCACTAACAGGTCAAGTAGCCGAATTAGCCGGGCCTTTCTTTCCATTTGCTTTTATTGTCGGCGCTATAATTACTGGATTCAGCGCTTACAGTTATATAAAAATGTCCAATGCATGGCCATCATCGGGTGGCATTGCAATGATTTTGCAAAAGTCGTATGGCACTGGTGCCATTGCCGCAGGCGCGGCTTTATTGATGGCAATATCCATGGTTATTGCAGAAAGCCTCGTTGCTAGAACGTTTGCTTCATACGTGTTGCGACCTTTCGATATCACCGGTGGTCCATTGGTCCCCATCATATCTGTTGGCGTCATACTTTTTGCATTTGCCGTCAATATGGCTGGAAATCGTTCGGTTGGTTTTCTGTCGGCAATCATGGCGGTCATTAAGATTGGTGGTATTTCACTGTTTGCCATAGCCGCATTATGGTCAAGTGGGTTTCAATTCTCGGCCAATGTTGATTCTGTATCTACGTTTAGTTTGACTGGCTTTATTGCGTCAGTCGCGCTCACCATTCTAGCCTTCAAAGGCTTTACAACCATCACTAATAGTGGGTCGGAAATCACTAACCCTCATCGAAATATAGGTTTGGCTATCATTATTTCTATAGCACTGTGTGCTGTCGTTTATGTGCTTGTCACATTTGCTGTTGGCTCTAGCCTTTCCATTGAAGAAATCATCTCAGCAAAAGATTACTCGTTAGCTGAAGCAGCCGAGCCAGCCCTCGGTCGCACTGGATTTTATTTAACAATCGTCCTTGCTGCTGTGGCGACATTGTCCGGCGTATTGGCGAGTGTTTTTGCAGTATCGCGCATGTTGGCCATGATGACAGATATGAAAATGATCCCACACAGCCATTTTGGGATGTCAGGCTCTATTCGTAAACACACACTTGTATATGCTGTGGTGATTGCGTCGTTACTTGCCGTATTTTTTGATATCGGAAGGATTGCTTCTCTTGGCGCTTTTTTATACATCGTAATGGACATGATCATTCAATGGGGTGTTTATCGCTATATGCGAAAGGAAATAAGTGCTTCGTCACCGATAATTTTGATGGCGTTGACTTTCGATGCGATTATTCTAACGGCTCTTACAATGTACAAAATAAACACAGATCCGCTCATCGTTGTGTATTCAGCGGTTGCTATTGTTAGCATATTTTCATACGAGCGCTTTTACTTGTCTAAATGGTACGGTAAAGGCCCAAATGAAACATCTGAGTAATCAGAGCCATAATCAAATAATTAGCGAAGATAAATACGATTAAACTGAGGAGTAACACTATGCAAGTTGAAACCATTAGAGACGTACTTAATTGGACTGTTTCATTTCATAAAAACTTAAAGGACTGCTTAAAACACTGTTCTGAACAAAATAAAGATGAGCGGGCACAAATGACCCTTCACTACTTGTCTGGTCACGAAGCGAGTTTAGAGCGCATTGTAAAAGGGTTTGTAAATACTGCTGATAAAAAAGCATTGAACACTTGGTGTTATGACTATATCGGAAAGTACCCCATTATTGAGCATGGTCATTGCGACTCACCCTTTAAAGAATTAGATATGACGCACATTATGGAAAAGACAGTAAACCATCACGAACAAGTTATTGAGTTATACACTCACCTTTATTCTCGCGTCAATATAGACAGTGCCAAAGAGTTGCTCAATACAATAAAAGATGTTGAGGAAAATGAAATTAAACGAATGGTACAAGCGGTTAATCGGTTCTCAGACATGTAATTGACAGTGTAGCTGGTAATGCTCATTGAGTAAGGGACTTTGTTGCTACTGATTAGACGATAACTATAGAAACTAATCAATGGCATTTAATGGTCTGCGTTTATCAAAAACAATACAGATCTGTTGATCAGTTTTAAGTATAAATTAACAGCATATGTATTAGATATTATAAAAATTTACACTTTTTCAAAAAAATGGATAATTAGTATGAGCAAATTTGAGCATAAAGTTGGGGTATCAGAGGTGAATTTAGTGGTTCGTTATTTAAAGCTCACTAATGTAGATGGAACTAAAGTAGATGCGATTCTTCATGATATTGATACTACTTTTGGCGTTAATAAAGTGTCATTTGAGTATGAGAAGCAAACTCTACACGTCAGCTATGATGCAACACATTGCAGCTTACAGAGCATTAAAAATACAATAAAAATAAATGGAGCAGATATTTCGTATGATTGGTGGACTAACTTTAAAGAAGGCTATTATGAGTTCGTAGATAAAAATATTAGAGAAAATGCTAAGCACAAGCCATGGAGTTGCCATGCATCGCCACCGGGTAGTGCAAAAAGTAAAAAATCACGAGACAAAAAAAATTAGTGTGTATAATCAATCGGAGCCAACGGAAAAACGTATATAGCATAATAGATGTTTTAGTTGGTTTCGTAAGTTTAGTTATATGTTTAGAAGAGGGTGTTCAGGGTTCTGTGTCAGCTTAAATGGTAGTGTTTAGAAATCTGTGTCATTTCAGTATTATTAAGAAAACAGGAGTGACACATGACTCAATCTTTCGATTTCAACAAAGCATTAGCTGAACTTCAAGCTGGTAAAGGTCTTACTGGCGAAGACGGTGTTCTAACACCCTTAATCAAACAACTCACCGAAGCGGCTCTTAAAGCCGAATTAGAGCAGCATCTACAATCTGAGACGCAAGTTAACCGTAAAAATGGTTCAACCAAAAAAACAGTTAAGTCATCCATAGGCCAATTCGAACTTGAAACGCCCAGAGACCGTTCAGGGTCGTTTGAACCTCAGCTAGTTAAAAAAAAACAAACAAAGTTAACGCCTGAAATTGAGTAAGCGTATAGCTAACGACACCTAGCCTTTCTTAATGTTCCAAGGTAACAGCGGCTCAAGGTTATCAGGTTGCTCAGCTAGGTGCTGTAAGCAAGTAGAAATATAGTCATGCACCACAAGGTTATTTGCCTTCGCAGTTTCAACAAGGCTATAAAGTACCGCACTGGCATGTGCACCCTTGCTGGTATGTGAGAACAACCAGTTTTTTCGCCCTATCACGAAGGGTTTTATGGCTCGCTCTGCGCGGTTGTTATCTATTTTAAGTCTGCCATCATCAAGGTACCGC
>TARA_R110000796_G_scaffold159388_8_pt1 | contig 13376 bp, 15 predicted proteins | sample TARA_R110000796 | Tara Oceans TARA_R110000796 (sample SAMEA4397815) | marine metagenome | biome: Polar Biome; feature: [SRF] surface water layer (ENVO:00010504); material: water (ENVO:00002006), including particulate matter (ENVO:01000060) such as... | depth 5 m | reverse complement strand
GAAACAATCGCTGAAGGAACTATGGCTCCTAAACTTCAAATGAAGTCTAGATATGCAATCGTTCACGCAGGTCACCACCCAGAGACTATGTACTTGACTATTGGTACAGAAAACTTTGTAGATGGAGGATGGGCATAATAACCTAACCAAATAAGACTAAGGGTAACATTAATTTGTTACCCTTTTTTTATGCCCAATATTTTATGATTAAATAATAAAAATACATATGACAATGATAGACCCAAATATATTAAACGAACAAGATTTAAGATTACTAAAAGCATACTTAGACAACGAAGAAAAACTAAAGGCCTTTATAGCAACTTATATGTATATATTAGCACCTGGAACTGGAGATGGTATTATGGAATCTCAAATAATTGAATCTGAAGATTACAATACAATGCTAAAAGAGAATAATATTGACGATGTTCTTAACGAAGGTATATTAGGAAATGTTTTAGCATTCTTTAAAGGTAAGAACTTAATAAGCAAATATTACAAAGGTTTAGAAGGTGCTGCGAAGAACTATGTTAAAAAAGCAAAGGAAATAGAAAATCTTAACAAAGATAAGAAAGCAGGTGTGAGAAAACAAGCATTACTTGGATATGAAGCACAAGTTAAATCATTAGATGATGTTAAGAGTAATTTAGAGAATTTAAAGAAAGAATCTACTATCCTTTCAAAGTATGACCAATTCGCTTCGAATAAATATAAAATCAAAATGGTACTATCTGGTAGGAAAGCAGGTGTAAGTATGGCAAAGATGTCAGGTTATGATGATGACTTAGACAAGATTAAAGCAGACCAAAAGGATTTGAAAGCTGATATAAAGGCTGCAGATGAAGCCGCAAAGAAAGAAAAAGAAGAAAAAGAGAAAGCAGATAAAGAAGCAAATGGTGACGAGAAAGTAGAAACTCCATCTGAAAAAGAAGATAAAGGTAAAGGTTCTGATAAAGAAGCATTAGCAAAACAAAAAGAATCTGTAACAAAGGCAAGAAACAAATTGAAAGTGGAAACTGGGAAGTTAAAAAAGAAAGATAACCTTACAGATGAAGATACTGAAAACATGTTAAAGAATGCTAAAGCATCTAAGGCTATGGAAGATGAAATTGCTAAGTTAGAGAAACAACTTAAAGAAGATTCTAATCTACCTCTATCATTTTTTACACATTTACAACACCTTAAAGAAGAATTAAAATGCTTAGAAAATTCAACAGGAGAAAAACTATAAGAAAAAACTTTCATTCAGATATAATATATCAAGGAATATTACTTAACCAAGCATCATTCCAAGAAAAAGCAGTGTTTACTTCTAATAAGGTTGCACGAAAATTCTTTGATGATGACTTGTTTTGTAATATGATGATCCAAAAGGATAAGTTTCTACAAAACAAATTCACAGGATACCAATCAAAACGACTATTCCCATTCTATCCTAGTTACATACCATTAGTGGATGCTAAAACAATTTTATCTATGGATGAATACTATTGGACTGCAAATACTATAGAATATCCTTGTTTAAGGTGTAATGAAACTACAATTTCTTTTCTAGGAGACTTTAAATTAAAGAATGTGTTATGTGGTAAATGTATCGAAGACCACTATATAAATAAAAAAGGAATATTCGATAAGCGTTTACACGAACACGAATATTCCAAATTTCATCAAGACTTCTATAAGATTAATAAAGAACACCAACAAATGGTGTTTAGTAAATTAATCAAGAGAGAAAAATCTTTATATTCTACAGATACTAGTATTAGAAGGGGGTTAAAAAAGAGTTATACTGCTAAGTTACAACACATTGAGAAGGTTTTCAAATCCTTGACAAACTAAACTTTAGCAAGTGAGGTAATATTACACCATTAGCACTTAAGGCTACATCTGTTTTAACATCTATAAAGTTTTCATCTAAACAAATATCTACTAAAGGGGTATCTAAATTAAAGGCCCCTTTATAATCCACAATACCTTTCTTAGACATTGTATAGTGTTCTATAATATTACAACTACACATCTCAATATAAATATTTAGATTCTTTCTACCATCTACAATTTGTTTATTTTCAATTACGATATGGTCTTTTAGAAAAGAAATTGCCATAGTCAACTCTAAGTATTTTTTCTTTAACAGTTTAATACTATTCCCTACTATTGTATTAACTTCTTTCATTTCTATACCAGCATCAGGTAATTCATAAATATAATTAAATAGTTTTTCACTAGCAGTATCCTTATTAACAATTTCAAAGGTTGTTATAAACGAATCTAAATCTTTATATCTCATATTAAGAGTGTAAAATTCTTGAAATAAGTATCCTTTACTTATATTTTCATCTATTCGTTGTAAATATGCTAATAATTTCCAATGTTTATGTTCAGCATCTATGGGTGGATTTATAAACCAAGTGTTCGGAAATACATTAGGAATGTACTTTTCACTTTTAAATGAAATTTTCTCGGCATCTATAAAATATTCTGTAGTCATTTGTGTTTTAATTAGTGTATAATCGTTATGATATAAAATATTTACTATGAGTTTAAAAAACAACATTTGGGTTGAGAAATATCGACCACAAACCCTAGAAGACTTAATTATTCCAGAAAGAGTGTATAATAAGTTCGAAGGTGGAAAATTAAACAACCACGTATTGCTACATGGAAGTCCAGGACTAGGAAAAACTAGTTTAGGTAAAATTATTGCCAAGGATATGGTTAGTTTAGAAATCAACTGTTCCCTTGATACAAGTGTTGATAGTGTAAGGACTAAAATTACTGAATTCTGTTCCAATATTTCTATCTTAAATGGAAGGAAAGCACAAAAGGTCGTATTATTAGATGAGTTTGATGGTGTTTCAGAACAATACCTTAAAGCAATGAGAGGGGTTATCGAAAAGTTCTCTGCAACTACTAGATTTATTGCAACTTGTAACTACATTCAAAAGATTCCTGACAATGTTCAGTCCAGGTTTGATTGTATTGATTTTGATTTCCCTAAAGAAGAGGAGAAATTCCTAATGAAAAAGTACTTAATGCGTTTCAATGATATTGCAAAGGCAGAGGGTATGACAATCGAACCTAAAGTATTAGGTAAAATCGTTATTAAACACTTTCCAGATTTAAGAAGTACTATTACGTTCTTACAAGGAATGTATGAAGAAGGTAAAAGAACAGTAACAGTAGAAGATTTAACAACATTTAAAGGAGAACACAAAGATTTGTTTGATAATCTTGTGAATTCTAGTCAAAGTTTCATTGATTTATATACATTTGCATACAAAAACTATGTTAACAATGAAGATAATGTATTCGCATCACTAGGTAAAGAATTTATTTCATACTTATCAGATAAAGGTGTTGAATCTACTAAAATTGGTAATGTAATTGTAGAGGTTGCCGACTATACTTACAAATCAAATTTCGTTATTGACAAGTTTGTTACCCTATCGGCTTGTTTACAAAAAATTAAAAAAGCATTAAATGAATAAGTTCACACTATTAATTGATGGTAATTACCTATTATATTCTACACTAAGTGTAATGCAATTGTTTTCTAATAAGAATCAAATGTTCTTAAAGACAAATGATGAAGAAATTAATAGAAAAGATTCTAACTTTCTATTAGAAAAGTTAGCACAGGTTTATGCAAAAGATATTAGAAGTTTGAACCCTATCATAGAAGATGTTATTTTTACTGTCGATGACTCTAATTCTTGGAGAAAAGATTTATATCTTTCTAAAGATTATAAAGGTCTAACTAGAATGATGTCATTAGAAGACCGTACTAGTACTTGGTTTCATGATAATAAACCTAATAGAGATACAGTAGATGCTTTTGATAAATTAAGTGATGAAGATAAAACTAAAAAACTTAATGATTTAGGAATATCTAAAGTATCAAATAAAGTATTAAAGTATAAAGGTACAAGAAAAAAAGATGATTCTATAGATTTTAGTCTTATATTTAAAACTTTCGAAGGTTTCTTAAAAGGACTAGCAATTAGTTCAGGAGTTAAGTTCAAAGCAATTCCTGGATGTGAAGCAGATGATTTAATGTTTGTTTGTGCTAGTTATTTGAATAGTATTGGTAAGAGTGTTGTGATATACTCAGGTGATGGAGATTTAGTTCAAACTGTTGGGTTTGATAAATCTAAAAATACTTTCACTATACAGTACCAAAAACAAAATAGAAAGATTTGGATTGATAGAGAAACTGCTTTGTTCTTAAAACAAAATAGTAAATCACATTCTGTTGACTGTATTAGGTCTGTAGTTGGGAACACATCTTCTAAATTAACAGTTGCTAACCCATTTGAGGTCGTTTTAGGCAAAGTTCTTGGAGGTGATATAAGTGATAACATATTTTCAGTTATCGTTGAACCTAGGCAATATAAAACAGGTATTAGGAAAGGTCAATGGAAAGAATGTAAAGTATCAGATTCTATTATCAAGAAGATTTTAGAGGAAATTGAGTCTACTAAGTATAATGTAGAAGATTTATTCCGCTCTGAATTTAGAAAGAAATTAGCAAGTGCTACTATTAGAAACTTTAAATCTCAAAACATATACAATTTAGATGAGGTTGAAAATAATGTAGATACTAACACAACTTTAGTACTATTACACAAGGATACAATACCAACTGATTTGTATGAAGCAATTTTTGATTGGTGTGAAGTAGTTACACAAAAGAAGAAATGTGACCTTAAAAAGCAATTTAATTATAAATCTATACTAGAGAACACGCCAATGTACGATAAGAAAGCACATGATAATGCAAGTTCTGCTAGTATCTTTAAAGAAATGGGATTATGATAGTAATTAAATCACCTTTTGATTTACTTAACATTTTAGGTAGACCAGCATATAAAGAAGTTGCAAACATAGATAAGAAACGAAACGCATTTATTGTGAATAGAATGTTATCTAGAGCATTACCAGAAGTTGCAATGAGTATGTCACACTTGAAAAGTGTAGCAGAAAGTACAGTAGACTTTTGGAATCAAGTATTTGTTGATTTTAATAAGACTCCACAAGGACAAAATATGTTATCTTACATTAGAAGAGTATTTAGGGTATCTATGGCAGGAGCAAAAAAGAAAACTAAGGCAAAGATTGACAAAGACCTTGCTAAAAAATACATGATTATAGCAAAAATGAGTCAGAAAGAGTTCAATGTATTAGTAGAATACTACGAAAAAGACTTGATTAAATATTTAAAGAAGTTTCAAAAAATGTTAGAAACGTCGAAATAAATATTGATTATGAATATAAAAGAGAAATTTTGGATAGGAACATTTATATCCCTTTGGGTATTAGTTAGTACAGTAAGTACATTTCACAGTGTTGAATTCTTCGGATTGTCTAATAATGTGTTCCTATCTTGGTGTCTCGCAATTGGATTTGAAATTGGTGCAATGGCATCTTTAGGTGGTATTTTAATATCAAAAGGTAGTAAAACTCTTATTTGGGGATTATTTATACTACTAACTGCCTTTCAAATTCAAGGAAATATGTACTATGCATGGATTCATGCTGAAGATATCTCTGGATGGATTAACTTATTCGGATTAGGAGATGAAGACCCTGAATTTCAAAAAAGAATCTTCGCATTTGTTAGTGGTGGAATCCTACCATTAGTCTCATTAGGTTTCATTAAGTCCTTAATGGATTACCTTTCACCAAAAGATGATGCTGTAAGTGATGTTGTAAGTGATGTTGTAAGTGATGCGGTAAAAGTAGAAGATGCTACTCTAAATAATGACAGTTTCACATTCCATACCGATGGCACTAAAATAGCAGGTAAATATAAAGATAGTCATGGAGATATTACTAATATATCAAATGATGACTTAATATTTGATGAACCAGATTTAGGTGCTACTGCAGGAATTAACTTTTCTACAACAGAAAACCCTACGCAAAATATAAAAGAAGCCTTACAAGCATTGAAAAATATACAAGACTCTTTTACTAAAGAAGTAGAATTTGACTCTGAACAAATGGGAGATATGTTTAGGGAACAAACTCTTGATAATATAGGGTTAACTAAAGAAGAACTTAAAGATAACGTAATATTCCCTGAGAGTAACTTTTTGAGTAACCAAAGAGCAAAAGACACTTTAGAAAACCTTGAAGATACTACTGCATTAAATATTGTGAACGAAACAAGTAAATTAAGTGAGGTTATTGATAAAGCAGAAGAAAAAGTGAATTCAATAGGTGAAAAATAATATATATAAATGTCAAGTACTACTAAATGTGTAATAAGAATAGACGAAAACGGACCGAGAGTTGAATCTAATGGTTCAGTTGTTGCTCACGATTTAAAGTTAACACTAAAAGATTACCTTCCTACTGTAACCAATTGGACTACATGGAATGGTATATTAAACGAAGGGGATGAAATCAACATATCTACACCTTACAAGTTTATCGCAGTAAGAGCGAGGAATGCAGGGACAAGTACTGGAAGTACTATTAATGGAAATATTGATTTAGTTAGTGCCTGTTTACCAGCAAATAACTCACTAGCAAGTAATTGTGGATGTAGTGATGATACTATTAGTTCTGATGAAGTAATTTTAGACTTTGAAATGAATCAATATACTACATATGATCTATCTTTAGATACTCTGTATAGTGATAATGAATATGTTTTTGATTGTACTAATGGTGCAACAGCAACTGGAGTTACAGGATGGATAGGTTGTACTGGATGTACTGGAGCAACTGGATATACTGGACCAGCAGGAGCAACTGGAGCCACATGTGGTTTAGAAACTAATGCACCTGTAAAAGGAGTTTATGGTTTTGCATTTGTTGGAGTAATGAGAGATAATAAATTTATCCTTAAAACAGATGATGCAGAGAATAACTATAAATGTGGTTTAGAATATCATGCATATGTTAAACAAGATAACAATAAGATAGTTTTCGTATTTGATGATACACATGGTAAATGGGTAATTGTTAGATTAGATGAAAATTTAAATGACATTATAAAAAATATTATAGGATATAATGTCATTGAACTAATAGAGTGGTCGGAGACTAATGAAAATTACAAAGATAGTAATATTTCAATTCCAACTTCTATAGGATATACAGGTACAAACACTTATGACGGTTCAATTAGTGAATTAGATGAGAATATGCCAGTAGAATTCAAAATGAATAGTTTGTTTATTATGGAGTCAAAGACCTTTATGGGTACTATAACATCCAGAGTAAATAATCTAGATGTCAACGTAATGTTGGCAATATAACACGTATTAATTTTAACTATATATAATGAGTGAAGTACAAGTAGAACAAGGAAACCCACAAGGTGGTGAATCCCAAAAATTAACTAAAGTAGTTAATTTATCACAAGCAATACACGTTTTAGTAGAGGCTGCTAATATCGGTAAAGATAAAGGAATTTATTCTTGGGGTGATTTAGGATTAGTAGGACAAGCAATTGAATTAGTTGCTACACTACAAAAAGATGCTAATGACGCAGAAAAGGAAAATCAAACTGAAGAATTACAACCTGTAAAAGATTAATTTGATGAATACTAAAATAGTATTAACTATGATAGTAAAGAATGAGGGCCATGTTATAGAACGGGCCCTCAATTCTTGTTATCAAATGATAGATTCTTATTGTATAGTAGATACTGGTTCAACAGATAATACCAAAGAAATTATTAAAACATTTTTCGACTCTAAAGGAATTGAAGGTAAAATTGTTGACTTTGAATTTACTAACTTTGAAGAATGTAGAAACCAAAGTATACTTCATGGTAAAGATTTAGGTGACTATGGGTTTTGGATGGATGCTGATGAAGAACTAAAACTAGACGACAATTTCAATAAAAATTTATTTAAACAAGCTCTTGATACTTCAAAACCTGACCAGTTAGTAATTAACTGTATTTATGGTGGTATGAGATACAACAGAGCCCAATTCTTTAATTTCAAATCAGATTATTATTGGTACGGTCCAGTTCATGAAGTTATCATGACTAATAAACCTAATCCTAGAATAGAAGAGTTTCCATTTGGACATACTAAAATTACCCCAGATGGTAATTCTTGGCAAACTGATGACCTTTCTAAGAAATATGAAGACCATGCTAATATATTATTGCAATATCAAAAGGATAACAACTGGAATGATCCTAGATGGACTTTTTATCTAGCACAATCATATAGAGATGCTGCGAACATAGTGTTATTAAAAACCCCTAATGATGAAAGAGGTGTGAGGTTGTGTAATAAATCAATCCAATATTATGATGAAAGAGTAAACGCTAAAGGTGGATTCAATCAAGAAATATACTATTCTCAATTATCACTATCAAGATTAAGTTACCACACTAGCACTAATGAATTTGTTATGCACCGTTTATTAAAGTGTGAAGAATTAAATGTTGATAAACGAGTAGAGCATTTATTCAATTTATGCTCTTTCTTACAAACTAGCCAATTGCATAAAAATGCATTAATATATCTTAAACTAGCATTAAAATATATTAAAGAAGGTACTAAATCTAATTTGTTTATAGAGTCATATATTTATGATTGGGCAGTATATGATATGTATGGAATATCATTATTTTATACTGGGGATATAGAAAATGCATTAAAATATTTTAATTACGCACTAAAAAAGATTAACGATGGAAACGCAAGAGATACTGACATTGAAAGGGTTAAGAATAACATTAAATCCGCTGAGTCTGAATTACAAAGACGAAGAGATTCCTCTAAGTAAGGTTGAAGAAGACGATAAGACCATTATTTTTAAGTTTAATGAGGATGACTTATTAAAATTCTATAAATGTCCTTATGGTACAGTTTACCATAGAAATGGAGATAGAGATGATTTAAGTATTGATATTAATGGGTTTTCTAAGTCATTAAATAAATTAAACATAGATGACAACCATCTTACAATGACCTTTCATGCCGAATAAAAAGATAACATACTTCGATACTACTAAAAAACTATTACAGAACTTAGAAAATTGTACTAGTAAAGATATTGATAGTGAATTTATCAAAGAAGCACTTAAAACATTAATAAACATAATACAGTCTCAAAATCAGTTCATTGAATACCTAGTTGAATTAGATGACAATATGGAACTAATTTCAGATGACAGGCAAATTATAAAAGGAATGATATGTTACATTCGTGGTAGAAAACGATTTGGTAAAATTATTGAGATAGATAAAGAAGAAAATATCTATACATTATTAATTTTAGGTACAGAAGAAACACTTAGAGTAACTAAAAAGGCATTTAACATATAGATTAAATAAAATATATTAAAATTATACACTATGGAAGAATCAGCACAAGAAAGAGCTCTTAGAAATTTAGACAATGACCATAAAACTTCACAAGATGAAGCAAAGGGAATGGATGACTTAGAGAATGCTATAAATGAAGCACCTGAGAAGGTAACTTCACTAGGTACTATATCTAGAAAGGATTATACTAAAGAGTCTGTAGATGCTACAGAATTAAAACATGGGTTCTTTGGGGTTAATGTTAAAGATTTTCCTTCCAAAGGTAGATTCTACCCAGAAGGAACAAAAATAAGAATAAAGTCTGCAACTGTAAAAGATATAAGAACCTTTTCTGCAATTGATGAGAGTAATCCTTATGAAGTTGATGAAGCATTAGTAGAGTTACTAAGTAACTGTGTTAGAGTTTCGTTTCCTGAGAGAATTGGGTCATGGAAAGATATATTAGAAGAAGATAGATTAAATCTTATTTTAAGTATTAGACAATTAACATTCGCAGAGGGTGAAAATAAAATTGCATTTAAAGTTAAGTGCGAATCTTGTGGTACTGAGAATGAAATGGAAATTATAAATGAGAACTTTCAAAAGAGAGACCTTAATGAAAAGATTGCTAAATATTATTCTACTGAATCAAGAAGATTTGATATTAAGACTAAATCGTTTGGAAACATTCCTATGAAACCACCAACTATCGGAATCATGAGAGTAGTTAACAAATACATTAAGTCTTTACAAGAAAATAAAGAAAACTTAAAAGAATACTTACCTTTCTTAAAAACTATACCTTATATGGTAGACGAGTGGAGAGGATTCAGTATTGCTGATATGTCTAATTATAGAATGGAATTCCTTAGATGGGACACTCCTAAATTCTTAGCATATAGTAAATTAGTAGAATATGCTCAAATATCAGTTAAAGAAAAGATGATGAAACCTTGTTCAAAATGTGGTGACCCAGTAGAAGCAGATATTGAATTACCAACAGGTATCAAAGGATTATTTATCGAGGATAACATCTTAGATGATGAATTAATGTAAAAAAACAATAACAGAATAATATAGACCATTAGATTTATTTCTAATGGTCTTTTTTCGTTTAATTAAATACTAATATGAAAGCACTAATCGAATTTTTAAATGAAAAAGCGATAACATTAGTTCCGACTAGTGAAGATGACGTTTTAGATTACTTAAAATCAAACTTATCTAACATTACAAAAGGTAATTGGGAATCTGAAATAAATAAGCTTAAATCTACTTGGACTGATAATGACTTGGAATGTGCTATTGATAGTGGTTCTTGTTCAACTTGGAACACTGATATATATCAAGTATTATCAAAAAAGAAAATAAAATGTCACATTTATGAAGGTGAACCTATAAATGATTCTTTACCAACTCACTATATTACTATATGTGACAATAAAATTATTGATTTTGTAGTTGAACAATTCTTTGGGTATGGTTTAGGAAATAAACTTAATGAAGAAAATGCTATATTTTCCGAAAAAGAATATTTAGACATTAAAAAATCATATAACTGGAAAAAAATAAAATAATATGAAAGCCCTAATCGAATTTCTAAATGAAGGTGGACTTTATCGAGATAAAATCAAGTTACATGGAAATAAAATAAAAGTTGCGGAAGTGTTTAGTCACGATACTGTACACGCAGGTTCTGTGGATAGTGAAATTTCTAAAAAGATGGATGTATATGTTGATGATAAAACATTTGAAAAGAATCCAATAGAAGACATTGACGTTACTAAAATAGTTCCTACACAACGATTCATTACTGTAAAGAACCTAGATACTGTTAATAAAGAAGAACAAGACAATACTGGTGCATATGTAGTTAAAATTAAAGACTTATATTACATTATAGATGGTCACCATAGAATTGCAAATAAAATCATTAATGGAGATATCTCTATTAAAGCATATGTACACAAAGTAAAATAATATGAAAACTCCTACAGTAAGACTTAAACTAAGTGATGTTTTTAAATCATTCCAAATTGATTTAAGAGCCTTTTATAAAAATAGAGTATATGTACAACATCATTTACATATACAACCTTCTGAGATAGATGACCTATGTTATTACGAATACCAATGGATGATGAAAGATTTAGTTGAGATGTTAAAAGAACAAAATGGAGACAAATCTAGTAGTCAAGAATCAGCAAACGAACAAATGGAAACTATGAAGTCGAATGCTAGTAAATATAATAAGGGAATTGGTGGGAACATGCCAAAATTAGGTAGTATGAAAATGCCTAAGATGTAAAAATATTAATTTAGATGGGCCAAAATTTAGTAGCAGGGATATTAAAGAACATTGAGAATATGGCAAATGTCAATATTCAACAAAATGTTTCTATTCTTACAAGCATTAAGAAAACTAATGTGATCTTATCTAAAGAGATAGGTAAAGAACTTGTTAAACAAACTCAACTTTTACAAGCAATTGCTAATGTATTAACTAAAGGTGACGGTGTTAACAAAACTTCTATATCATTATTTGGTAGTAATGCAAGTACTGATCTGTCTAAACTTTTCAAAAAGAAAGGGGCAAAAAGCGTTAGAGCATTAGCAAGTTCAATAGATGTATTAACAACTGCTATAACTAAATTCTCAGTTGCTATTAATAGTATAGACGAAAAGAAATTCAAAATGTTTACTTCCCTATTTGATATGGGTAAGAAAATCATGCTATTCTCGGTATTTGTAGCACTTTCTGCACCGTTATTAGCAATAGGTCTAGTTACTACAATGCCATTACTATACTTTTGGGTTAAGTTTTTCGTATGGGTAGGAGAAAAAGCAAAAGGTATAAACCGAGGTGCTAAAATGTTATTGTATATGGCAATGGCAACTGGAATTATAGTTGCATCTGTTTTACTTTCTGCACTAGCACTAGGTACACCATTGAAAACTATGGCAGCATTCTTAATAGTAGCACTTTCACTTTTAGTAGTTTCTGGGGTATTTTTGATAATTTCTAAAATGAAAAAACCTTTAAAGAAAGGAGCAAATACTATGATGTGGATTGCAATAGCAACTGGTATCATAGTAGCAACAATATTAATTTCTGCACAATTCATTGAGAAGGTAGGGTGGGAAAGTATTCTACTAGTAGTTGGTGTATTAATAGTAGTTGCACTAGTATATGTTTTGATTTCTAAATTTTCTAAAAAAATGAAATCAGGAGCAGTTGGGATGATATTCTTAGCATTAACAACTGCAATTATAGTTGGTATTCTTCTATATGTTGCACAAGATGAGAACAGTTTAACAAGATTAGCAAAGGCAGGTCTAGTAATAGGTGTAATGTTAATTGGACTAGTTCTATTATTTGCATTCGCAGGTGAAATATATCAAGAGATTGCTAAAGGTGCCGCGGCAATGTTAATAGTTTCTATTGTGGTAGCGATAATATCATATTCACTAGTAGAGTTTGGTAAAGTATTTGGTAATGGAGAAAAAAAAGAAGGATGGGAAACTATAGGAATGCTTAGTGCATTTATAGTTGGGTCTGGTGCCGCATTTGCTGCAGCAGGGTTAGTTGCACCATTAATTGCACTTGGAGGTGCTGCAATGTTAATAGTTGCTGGGGCAATATGGGTATTCACAGATGCATTAGTAGCCTTTGCTGGTACAAAGTGGACAGATGAAAATACTGAATCTCTTTCAAACGCAATTACAAAAGTAGTTGGTGCTTTAGTTACAACTTTTAGTGACCTTAGTATTGTTGATTTCATACAATTAGGTGCTGGTATTGTACTAATGACAGGTTTAGGTAATGCACTATCTGCATTCGCACAAGGACTTAGTGGATTTGCTAACTTAGAATTAAGTGAAGTTACTGAAAATAGTGATGGTACTTATACAGTTACAAGTAAAGGTAGTATAGACCCACAAGCAATTTCTAACAATATAGCATTACTAATAGAATCTATTTCACAACCATTAATTGAATTTGCAGAAGCAAATTCAGGAGGTGGGTTATTTGGAGATGGTCTACTAGGAGAAGGTATTGGACTATTAGGTAAATTAGGAAACTCGCT
>TARA_R110000796_G_scaffold77799_13_pt1 | contig 13391 bp, 14 predicted proteins | sample TARA_R110000796 | Tara Oceans TARA_R110000796 (sample SAMEA4397815) | marine metagenome | biome: Polar Biome; feature: [SRF] surface water layer (ENVO:00010504); material: water (ENVO:00002006), including particulate matter (ENVO:01000060) such as... | depth 5 m | reverse complement strand
CAACATTATTATAGATTATATTTATAATACAAATCTAAAGGCAGATAGGTAGGCCCGCAAAACCTTTAAAGGACTCTTAATTTTAGATTTCGACGCCTGCCTGAATGGAACGGGCAGGCATGCGTCGGAGCACCTGTCTGCGATAGCCAGGTTTTAATCTCGATTATCGAGTAAAAATACCTTCAAGGGGACATAACAAATGATATCTACATTCCAAAGACAAAAGTCCCTTTTGGCCTCAATTGCAAACCAATTGGTCGGTATAATATTGAATTTTGCAGCCCTTAGCGCCAAGTTCGGTATTTCGTCGGCAAATTATACCCTAAATCTACCTTTATATGAAAATTTCAAAATCGACAAAAAGAAAAAACCAACCTAACGGTTGGTTCTTAAGTTTGTTCTTACATTGGATAAAAGCCAAAAAACAAGTAAAAAATAAGGTGTTTTTTTAATTTACCGAAATAAGACTGACCTCGAAAACAAGTACAGAACCCCCAGGGATTCCATTATAATCCCTGCTACCATATCCCAAATGGGCGGGCACCAAAAGTATTCCGCTACCACCTTCCTTAAAATAGGCAATCCCTTCTGTCCAACCTGCTATAACCTGGTTTAAACCAATGGTAATTCCCTCTGCATCACTTTGATCGAAGACAGCTCCATTAAGAAAATACCCTTTATAGGCCACGGTTACATTGGAATTGGCCACCGCCTGTGTCCCGGTACCTTCTTCTTCGATTACATAATAAAGACCTGAATTACTTCGAACAGCAGTTAAATTGTTCTCCTCAACATATGCCTGGATATCCGCCTCGTTCTTGGCAGCATAATCAATGTCCTCCTCTGTTTTCTTTTCGTTATCACAGGAAATAAAAAGCACTAGGGCCAAAGCAAAAAGTGTATTTTTCATAGTTATTCTTTTTTAAGGGCCAAATATAGGAAAATACACAAAGACCCCTATGCCCATATTCCTTATGGAGCTTATAAATTTTAGTTAATTATTAAAAACAGAACACCCTTCAAAGCTTAGTTAAAAGCCTTTAAGGGTGTTGAGTTGCCTACTCTACTACTTTAAACTACAAAGCCAGGTCTATAATTCCTGGTTACAAACTGATTTGCTTCCTCGAGATTGGTAATCCGCATATTCTCCCCGTCCCAAAGCAGTTTCTTACGGGCAAAGAACTCCATCTTGCCCTTCTCGTTCTCCCTTTGCAACAAATAACTGCGAATGGCCAAGTTCCCCATAAGAACCGTTTCCGTCATAGGTCCGGCATAATCAAAGGAAGAGGTTAAACCAAGATGTTCCTTACTGCCAAACCCAGCCTTACAAGCATCTATCCATAAGCGTTGATGTCCGTATTCCGGTTCATCATTGGGTTCCACTTCAGGACCAAAATCCGTAGATCCATCGTTCATATATAACTTTGGCATCAAAGGGGAACTATCGTTGATATTGGTAGAAATAATTCCCTTTTCCCCAATGATCAATACCCCATTCTGACTTCCATTACCCCCAATTTCGTGATCGGCTGGGATAATTTCCGGATGGGCCGGCCTAATGCCACCATCGCTCCAGGTCATCTCTATTGGTGATTGACTCTTTTCCGTTGCTCCAAAATGTAAGGTTATAAAGGAGGAAGCAGGGCATCCTTCTGGATGATAATCCGCATTCCACATATTGGTATATACCGCCCCCACACTACATTCCGCATCTGTTGGATATTTAAGCCCCAAGGTCCTGAAAGGAATATCTATCAAATGGCATCCTACATCTCCTAGGGCCCCGGTACCATACTCCCACCAACCTCTCCATCCAAAGGGATGTAAATTGGGGGTGTAAGGCCTAAATTCCGATGGCCCCAACCATAGGTCCCAATCAAGGTCCTTAGGTTTTGCGCTTGGATCCGGTTTAGGGAATGCGCCTCCTTGTGGCCAAACAGGTCTGTTGGTCCACACCTGTACTTTTGATATCTTACCCAGTTCCCCGGAATCTACCCATTTTTGAACCATTCCCAATAAGGGATTGGAACCTCCTTGGTTCCCCATTTGGGTCACTATTTTATTGCTTCTGGCCATCTCGGTCAGCATTCTTGCCTCCCGTATATTGTGGGTCATTGGTTTTTGTACATATACATTTATCCCACGCTCCATGGCATATTTAGCTGCAGGTCCGTGTACATGGTCTGGAGTGGAGATGGTCACGGCATCGATCCCTTTCTCCTTGTCCAACATCTCCCTAAAATCCGCATATAGCTTTGCTTTTGGGAAGAGTTCAACTGATTTCTTTGCCGACCCGGAGAAATCCACATCGCACAGGGCAACTACTTTTTCCCTACCTCCTACGGACGCATTACGAATATCACTGGCACCTTTTCCCCCCGCACCTATGGCCGCAATATTCAATCGGTCACTGGGAGCAGTGTACCCTACACCCCCCAATACATGCCTGGGCACAAAAAAGATGGAGGAGGCCAATGCACCTTTTTTAATAAATGATCTGCGTGAATCCACAGATTTATTTGATTTTTTTTTCTTCATAATTGTTGATTATTACAGTTTACATTATTGATCTAATCCTGTGCAAGAAAATTGCATCATTCTCCCAAACATTCCAAATTGTTCTAAACATTTTTAAGAATCTCCTTGGGAAACAGCAAGATAAAACATATTCACAGACATTCTGTCTGAGATTCTCTCAAAAACTGCTATAATTTTAACCCTAGGAAAAAACCTTGGCACCGGTGCACAGGCAAGGTGAAGAAATGAGGAGAAAACCCTAAACAGCTCTCCTGTCCGGCCGTATTACTCCATAAAATATAATGCCAGATCCTATTTTCCTTAATAAAAGAGGAAGTCCTCCTTCAATATTAGGGTATATTGGAAATATACAATGGATTTTAAGCCGATCACAAATTATCTGTGGCAGTAAAGTTCTAGGCTGCCGACAATAGTATAACGCCTAAGGTTTTAACCCTTTTTAATCAAAGATTCGGTTTTAAGCACGTAAATACGACTTTCCTTTTCTTTAAAACCCAAACTCTTATATAGATTAATGGCTTCTATTCGCTTATCCGCGCTAAAAAGAAGGATTTCGGTAAGGCCTTTTTCCTTTCCCAATTCTACCAATTTCTCCATTAATTTTCGGCCTAAACCCTTACCCCGGTGTTCCACATCTACAACCACATCCTCAACCCAGCCCTTAAACCCCGATATAACGGTATAAGTGCACATCAAAGCCATTCCCAATACCTTATCACCTTCCTTACAATATACTAGGCAAATAGGATTTTCAGGGTCGAGCACCTGTTTCAGGTTCATCTGTTTTATATCGGCATTCAATTGGCGGAACAATCCGGCCAGTTGCTGTTCCATATCAGGGTTTACGTCAGATTCTTGTAGTAGGGCTATTTTCATGGTTTCATTTTTAAAATATTCCTTCTAAAACCTCAGTTTCAAAAGCTTGCAAATTTAAATAAACTTATTTATACGCAATTAATAACCCTCCTCTTTTTGGTAAACCTTAACGTAATCGACCATAAATACATCGGGGAAAATCGTTTTTAATATCTCTTCCTTTTTTCCCGGGTATTCCATGCTTAAGATCATATATTCCTCAATATTGGAGATTCCTGCCGTAACCTCATAATATTTATACCCATCAACATAAAAAATATATCTGTCGGGAAACCATTCCAATCCAAAAGTATGAAACCCCAAACTTACCCCTCTGCGGTAACTCTGCATTCCCTTGGTAGATTGCTGATTGGGCCCATAGGCCCAATGCACATTGTGCGATACTATATCGGTCCCCAATTTTTTAAAAAACTCCATTACATCTATTTCAGCCCCATATTTGGACGGATCCTCCCCTTGGCTTATCTGGGGGGATTGTAACCAAAATGCAGCCCAAACCCCCTGTGATTTTTGTAATTTGGCCCTACATTCGTAATAGCCATATTTGGACATAAACTTACCTTGGGTACCTACGGCACTGCCCAAGAGGGAGTCTCCTTTTTTAAGGGCATATAATTTTAGATATCCTTTTTCCACTTTTACCGCTTCCTCGGAGACATAAGCTATGGCCCTTGGCCCCACTCCTCTTACGGTCCATTTTGTAGTATCCAAAGTTTTGCCCCTAAAGTTATCTTCCCATACCAATTTATAGCCCATTTTTTCGGGATTAAACCGCTTTTTGGACATAGGTCCCTGTGCTGGGCGTTGCGCAAAAGCAAATCCCAAAACAAACAGGAATAAAAATACAGGGGTTAACTTCATTTTAATGGATTTGTAACCGATAAAGGTTATGCACAAAAGGTCTTCGGGTCTTATGTCTTTTCAACACTTTGTATATTGAAAAGAATATCCCCAACGTCAAAATTCAGCTGATTCAACATATAATTGTTGATTTGGACCAACAGCAAGATAATACAGCTGAATCGACATTATCTGGCAGATTCTATCAAAAACTGTTATAATATTAACCATAAAGAGAATTGTTTGGGTGTGTCCCTAAGGGCCGGGCTATTCGCTTCAAGTCCTCGGCCTGCAGCCTGTGGGCTTTTCACTGCTATCCCTCACACACCATAGCACTTGAATAGGCTTTTTTTACCATGAATCAGCGGCTTATAAAAAGGAATTACTATCTTACTTGTTCCTATAAAACACAATAAACCCACACCACCAAAATAACCGGATTATGACAGCACGTTTTCTAGTACTTACATCCCTTATGGTCTTTCTTTTGTCTTGCAAAGACCACCAAAAAACCAAGGAAAATGCAAACATAGAACAACTGACCGTTGTTTCACCCAAAGACTCGGTACCTTTTCCCTTCGAACTGACACATTTTCAAACCTCTGCAGAAAATCCTGTTTTTACCGGTACAGGTATGGATACCTGGGATCACAAAATTAGGGAAAGGGGGTATATCCTTAAAGAGGAGGGCACCTACCATATGTGGTATACTGGCCTTAATAACGAAAAGGAGCCCCTTGCCCTTGGTTATGCCACCTCTTTAGATGGTATTGCTTGGAAACGCTATGATAATAACCCGGTTTTTAATGAGAGTTGGACCGAGGACATGATGGTCATAAAGGTAGATGGCACCTATCATATGTTTGCCGAAGGCAAAAACGATATAGCCCATAGACTTAACTCCACAGATCGTATTCATTGGACAGACCATGGTTCCCTGGACATACGCAATGCCGATGGCTCTCCTTTGAGTGAAGGTCCTTACGGCACCCCTACAGTTTGGAGGGAAAACAACATATGGTATTTGTTCTATGAGCGCAACGATTTGGGCATATGGCTCGCAACCTCCAAAGATCTAAAAGTATGGACCAATGCCCAGGATGAACCCGTCATAACCATGGGGCCCGAAGCGTACGATAAATACGGGGTGGCCGTAAACCAGATTATTAAATACAAGGGATGGTATTACGCCTATTACCATGGCACCCCATTTGAAGATTGGAGCCTATGGTCCACCAATGTTGCTGCCTCTAAGGACTTGTTACATTGGAAAAAATACCCACAAAATCCAATAATGGAGGAAAATAGATCCAGTGGAATCCTGGTGCCGGATGGGGACCTGTTTAGACTGTATACCATGCACGACAAGGTAGAGGTACATTTCCCCAAAAGCCCCGAAAAGAACTGATTAAAGCTTCTTTCTCCTAGCGATTAACTGCCATATTTAGATGCTTGATGCTGTTTTGTCCAAAACTGTAAATCCGACTGCTTGGTCGGTACTTGTTGTACCTGGACATCCAGATGAGGCATATTAGTTCGATATAAAACGTAACTAAATCTATGAAATACCAAAATTTTAACGCCTAGTCGACCAAAAACGGAACAAACCGACTACCTGGTCTATTTTGGGATGCAATCAACGCCCTGTATAATCGTGATTTATGTGCTTTTATTTATTAATCCAAGCATGATATAGGGGGCAGTTCCTATTCTTAAGTGATATATTGGGCAAATGCCCTACAACCATACTCCTAAACTAAGCAACCCTCTAGATTGGCCTCAGTAAACTACCCCGTGCCAAACCGCGAAGCATTGAAAGAACCCTTAGATTTCGACGCCTGCCTGAACTTACAGCGTCGGAGCACCTGCCTAAAGGCGGCAGGCAGGTTTTAATCTCGATTATCGAGTAAAATTTAAACAAAAAAAGTCCTGCGAGATCGTTACCGACACACTAAATAAATTTAGCGTTGGTTGATTGGGTGTCGATAAAACCTTGCAGGACTACAGTAAAGGTTGGTGGTTATTAAAAATACAAAGTATTGGTGGTTTACTTTGTTGTATATACCCAAGAGTTAATCCCTCTTCAGGCAATATTCGATTCCGCCCACCAAATGCTGACGGAAATTAAGATCGTCAAAAGCTTCCTCCGTATGTCCCAAGCCCGTATAAAAAGCGCGTCCGCCATCATACTCATGGTACCAAGCAATAGGGTGGTTATCACCATTCTTACCTCCCTCATAAGAGCTTTCATCCAATTTCATGAGTACATTAACTTCAGGATTAATATTTTTATAATTGTACCATTCATCAAAATGGGTCCAGATATCTGCCAAATGTTTGGTTGCCGGGTGGTTCCGGTCTACTACGTCTATCCTGGCCGTTTGCTGTTTGGGGTGACTCAAAAAATAAGCCCCCACTAATTTGTTGTACCATGGCCATTCATATTCCGTATCTGCCGCAGCATGAACGCCCATAAAACTTCCACCATTTTGTATATATTTCTCAAAGGCCGATTGTTGTTCGTCGCCCAATACATCCATAGTAGTGCTTAAAAACACCACCAATTTAAACTTTTTTAGATTTTCAAGGTTAAATTGAAGAGAATCCTCGGTATGGGATACTGCAAAATTATTAGCTACCCCTAATTTTACGAAAGTGGCCACCCCCTTTTCTATGGACTTATGGCGAAACCCATTGGTCTTACTAAAAACCAATACCCGGTCCTTTGCCAAAATATTGGAGGAGATAATTTTTTCGGGTACTTTTACCGGTGCATTGTGTAAATTGGGATTTATGGTAACTTCTTCTTGAATTTTGCTGCTACCGCATCCAATCATAACTACTAGTGCAAATAAGGCAATAGTACATTTATATAAGTGCATAAAAATTGTAGATTATCAATTTGAAGTTCTAAATATCTAAAATTTACGGTAACAAAACACAAAATTTATCATTATTTCCAAAATATGCCAGAGTTCTCACAATAATACCCCGTCTTGTTAGAAATAAAAATTTATAATTTTTTACTGCATGGAATAGGGTAGAATGGTAAACCTGAAAATATTCGTTAAAAAACAACACAACTAGCCATTGGCCAAGGACATCAGGTATTTTTTGGGAGTGGTACTATACTTTTTCTTGAAGGCAGCTATAAAGTGGCTGGAAGTACTATAGCCCACCTTTAGTCCAACTTCATTAACATTGTGCTTGCCCGATTCCAGCATTTTACGGGCATATTCCATTTTGTAATCAAATAAAAAACTATACACAGAATCGCCATATATTTGCTTAAAGCCTTCCTTCAACTTCTTGAGACTTAGTCCTATTTCTTCAGACAAATCCTGTAAACTAGGCGGTTCGGCCATTCTAGAAATTATTATTTCCTTGGCCTTCCGTATTCGCTTAACATTGTCCTCATCCACCAAAAAAGGACACTGTTCCACATCGGCATCCTGACTTTTATTAAAATAGAGCGATATCAGTTCATAAACCTTTCCTTTTATATACAGTTCTTTAATGGAAGGGTGCAGGTTATAATTCATAACCTGGCTCAGCACTACGGCGATTGCAGGGGATACGGCCTCTTGGGAGTAATATTTCTTATCCTTATTGTCCGCACTTAAAAAAGGAATATAATCGGCTTCCTTGGAAAACAAGGAGTGGAATTTACGGATGGTCATTATTATGGAGACCATCCAGGAATTGGAATTTAAAACAAGGTTAAGCGGTAAATCTACTTGGGTATTGTACAATAATAGTGAGTTATCTTCATTGACCTCCAAGGCGTACCTTCCTTCATTGAATACAAACTTGGCACTACCCTTTAAACAGAAATGAAACTGAATAAAAGAACTGTCTATTTCGCGGGTAACCGTCTGGTTATGAATACCATCGTTCTGAATTTTCAACACATAGAACCCGTCTTCAATTAACACTTCCTCAAAAGACCCTTGAGCGATATTTTCTTCCTCCATATCGACATTATATTAAATTTATCTATTTAGAAACATTCTAAATTACCACTGGCGAGAATTCCCTTAACACCGCTAAAATATACTATTTCAAGGGTTTTAACACCCAAAACAGCGTTAAAAAACCACAAACGATATTAATTGTTCCTCTAGCGTTATTTTTATAAGTTTGATGCACTTATTTTTGTGGCGCTCTCAAGAGTACATATGAAAGATTATCATATTTCTAAACATAATTCATTTTATACCATAGGCCTTAACTACAAAAAGGCCGATGCCGAAGTGCGTGGTAAATTTAGCCTGGATGACAATGCCATTGATCGAATTTTGGAGCAGGCCAAACTGATAGGACTGGACGGTCTCTTGGTAACTTCTACCTGTAACCGTACCGAATTGCATGGTTTTGCCCAGCATCCCTACCAATTAATAAAATTATTGTGCGATAATACACATGGCACCGTAGAGGAGTTTCAGGAAGTGGCCTATGTATATAAAAATAACGACTCCATAAACCATCTATTTAGGATGGGTACAGGATTGGATAGCCAAATTTTAGGCGATTTCGAAATTATTAGTCAGTTACGACAAAGCTTCAATCGTTCAAAAAAACAGGAAATAGCCAACCCATTCTTGGAACGTTTGTGCAATTCCGTAATTCAAGCCAGTAAAAGAATAAAAAACGAAACCGATATTTCTTCTGGCGCCACCTCGGTAGCCTTTGCTTCCGTACAATACATCATAAATAACATTCCCGACATATCCGAAAAAAACATATTGTTGTTCGGAACCGGGAAAATAGGCAGAAATACTTGTGAGAATTTAATTAAGCATACCAAAAATTCTCACATCACCCTTATCAACCGTACCAAGGACAAGGCGGAGCGAATAGCCGGCAAATTCAATCTAGTAGTCAAAAATTACGGAGACCTACAGACCGAAATCAGAAATACCGACGTGCTTATCGTTGCCACCGGTGCACAATCGCCCACTATTTCCAAAGAGTTGATCTACACTAAGAAGCCTTTGCTGATCTTGGACCTTTCAATACCAAAAAATGTATCCGACAATGTAACGGATTTGGAGAATGTTACCGTTATACATCTAGATCATTTATCCCAAATGACAGATGATACCTTGGAGAAAAGAAAAGAATCCGTGCCCCAGGCAGAAGCAATTATTGAAGAAGTAAAAGAAGAGTTCATAAAATGGTTGGAAACTAGAAAGTTTGCTCCAGTTATTAAGGCGCTTAAGAAAAAATTGAAGACCATGAAGGATGAGGAATTGGATTTCCAAAGCAAAAAGCTTTCAGATTTCAATTCCGTACAGGCCGATATTATCTCTGAACGTATTATCCAGAAAATTACCAAACAGTTTGCCAATCACCTTAAAGATACCGAAATAGATTCCGATACCAGTTTAGAGCTTATACAACGAGTTTTTCAACTAGAATTGGAGACTAAATGAGTAAAATAATACGCATTGGTACCCGCGATAGTCAGTTGGCCCTATGGCAAGCACATACTGTTCGGTATCAATTGGAAGCCCTTGGCTATAAGACCCAAATAATTTCCGTAAAATCTACCGGGGACCTGCTTTTGGACAAGCCCTTGTACGAGTTGGGTATCACCGGAATATTTACCAAAACTTTGGATATCGCCATGATCAATGGCAAGGTTGACATTGCGGTGCATTCCATGAAAGATGTACCAACGAGACTACCTAAGGGAATTGTTCAAAGTGCTGTACTACCCAGGGCAAATACCCAAGATATTTTAGTCTATAAAGATTTGGATTTTTTAAACTCCAAGGGCACTATTGCCACTGGAAGCTTGCGAAGACAGGCCCAGTGGTTAAATAAGCACCCTTCCCATAAGGTGGTAGACCTTAGGGGAAACGTTAACACCCGACTTCAAAAACTTCAGGACAATCCTTGGAACGGAGCCATATTTGCCAAGGCAGGTCTGGAGCGCATAGAAGTACTGCCCCAGAACCATATAGACTTGGACTGGATGGTTCCAGCCCCGGCTCAGGGAGCTATGGTTGTAGTTAGTATGGAAAACGATGCGTTTTCAACAGAAGCAGTCCGCAAGTTGAACGATTCTGCTACGGATATATGTACCCATGTGGAAAGGGAGTTTCTGCAAGTATTGGAAGGGGGTTGCACCGCACCCATTGGCGCCTTGGCCAACATAGAAAAGGACAAGCTCCATTTTGAAGGAATATTGTTATCCTTGGACGGGACACAGAAATTATCGATCAAAAAATCGATTTCATCCCAAGATTATATCGACTTTGGAAAACTGTGCGCCCTAGAAATATTGAACAATGGTGGTACGGAAATGATGAAGAAGATTAAAAAGGAACTGGCCTAACCCTGCTCGGCAACTAGAAACCTAAGCACCATGAGCATGACCATTCTATCCACTAAAATCCTTACGTCCTCCCAAAAATCTATCCTCACCAATGCCGATATCAAAGTTGAAGAATATGATGCTATTACGATTGACTACCTAACGACACCAATAGACCCAAATTTCAAAAATATTATATTCACAAGTCAGAATACCGTTAAGGCCTTTTTACAAACAATGGGCGCGCAAAACGTCAAAAAAGCTAATTATTCAGCATTTTGCGTAGGCGAAAAAACAAAGTCGGTTTTGGAAAAAAATGACATAAATGTCCTGGAAATGACCAATTATGGAGCAGAACTGGCAAAAATTTTAGTAAATCAGTATCCAAATGAATCTTTTTTATTCTTGTGCGGTGACAAACGACGGAATGAAATTCCCTCCTTGCTAACAAAACATAAAGTAACATTTAAGGAACAGATAGTATACCAAAATAATCCAAATCCCATTACCTTTAGCACCGATTTTGATGGCATACTTTTTTTTAGCCCTAGTGGTATAGAAAGCTATACGGCCAAGAATAATATGAAAAATAGCGTTGCTTTTTGCATTGGCACCACCACTGCCTCCGAAGCTCAAAAGCACGCCAAAAGGATTATCATTGCCCAAAAACCAACGATAGAAAGTGTCTTGGAAAAGGCCGTAGAATACAGTAGGACTAACATAAATTAAATATAGCCTATTAACGGAGAACCTTGTTGAATCAATCAAAGGGAATACGTTAAATTAATTAGGCAATAATTACAGCTATAAATTATGAGTTTAAAAAACGATTTATTCTTAAGAGCGTTAAAAGGAGAAACCGTAGAGCGCCCTCCAGTTTGGATGATGCGTCAAGCGGGAAGATATTTACCTGAATTTATGGCCATACGGGAGAAATACGACTTCTTTACCCGTTGTAGGACCCCTGAACTGGCCAGTGAAATTACGGTTCAGCCCATACGCAGATACGGCATGGACGCCGCTATTTTGTTCAGCGATATTCTGGTAATTCCCCAGGCCATGAATATAGAGGTACAAATGAAGCCCAATTTTGGACCATATCTGCCGAAGCCCGTACATGATCAAAAAGGAGTGGATGAAGTTATAGTCCCGGACGTAAACGTGGAACTGGATTATGTTATGCAGGCCATTAAGGCAACCAAAGAGCTGTTGAACAACGACATCCCCCTGATAGGTTTCGCCGGTTCCCCATGGACCATTCTTTGCTATGTAGTTCAAGGACAGGGGAGCAAGACCTTTGATAAGGCCAAGGAGTTTTGTTTTACAAATCCAGTTGCGGCACATCAGCTCTTGCAAAAAATCACCGATACTACCATCGCCTATCTAAAGGCAAAGGTAAAAGCAGGCGTAAATGCCGTGCAGGTTTTCGATTCTTGGGGAGGCATGTTATCCCCAGTAGATTACCAAGAATTTTCATTTCAATATATACAACAGATTATAGATGCCCTTAAAGACGAGGCTCCAGTAATTGTTTTTGGAAAGGGATGCTGGTTCGCGTTGGGCGATATGGCCAAATCTGGTGCCGCTGCCCTTGGTGTGGACTGGACCTGTTCTGCAAGAAATGCCCGCTACCTTTCCGGTGGTAATATTACCCTGCAAGGTAATTTTGATCCTGCCAGATTGCTTTCGCCCCCAGCAGTCATCAAAAAAATGGTCACTCAAATGATCAATGAATTTGGAAAGGATAAATATGTGGTGAATCTTGGACATGGAATCTTGCCCAATGTACCCTTGGACAATGCCAAGGCCTTTATAGATGCGGTAAAAGAGTACGGTCAAAAATAATAGGGGCGTATCCCTTTCTTCCCCTTTTCAGGGCAAAAAGGGTCGCGCTTTCCGTTATATCTTTTATTTTTATGGAACGGTTGTATTGTTTATTAAGGGCTCTAAACTGGGGATCTCAAAATATTCCAAAAAATAAAAGGATATCACTGCAATCGCTTACGCAAAACCAAAAGTATGATTAAAAATATACTTAGTGGTATAAAAGCCTATTCGGGCACTTTAAAGATTATCTCCCAATTGGGACTATGGAAGTATTTTTGGGTTCCCATCTTCATTAGTTTGGCAACAGCAATCCTCATTTTTTCATCGGCCTATGCCTTATCCGATAATATTGGCGGATTTCTTTCGCAATTGTGGATATGGGATTGGGGAAAACACACTGTAAGTGGAATTAGCAGTATTTTCGGCGGAATTCTAATAATTGTATTGGGCTTCATCCTTTACAAACACATTGTTTTAGCCCTATCTGCACCTTTTATGAGCCCAGTATCCGAAAAAATAGAAGCCCATTTATTGGGAAACCTTGCGCAAAACCATAGAGACACCAATTTTATGGAACAGCTCTGGCGAGGAATCCGTATCAACCTAAGAAATTTAGGTATGGAAATCCTGTTGACCATTCCTATATTATTGATCGGTCTAATACCAGTAATAGGATTGGCATCAACGATTCTCCTATTTCTGGTTCAAGGGTTTTATGCAGGATTTGGCAATATGGATTATACTTTGGAGCGACATTTTAAGTATAGTGAAAGTATAAACTTTGTCAGCAGATACAAAGGTGTTGCCATTGGCAATGGCATTGTATTTATGCTCTTTCTCTTTATCCCCGTAATCGGGGTAATCTTGGTTCTGCCTTTATCCGTAACGGCTGCCACTGTAAAGACGGTAGAACTCTTGAAATTGGAAAGAGAAATTGGCTGATACGAGACCTGCAAGGTTTCCAAAACCCAGGACGCGCCAGGTTGAG